>Ga0315286_10005606_pt1 | contig 12134 bp, 11 predicted proteins | sample YL17G10_0_MG_FD_205038 | JGI IMG/M metagenome (GOLD analysis project Ga0315286, IMG submission 205038) | Sediment microbial communities from Yellowstone Lake, YNP, Wyoming, USA - YL17G10_0 | ecosystem: Environmental > Aquatic > Freshwater > Lake > Sediment | place: USA: Wyoming | collected... | reverse complement strand
GAGATCACCGCCTGCGTCCTCGACCGGCCGCGCCATGCCAAGCTCATCGAGGATGTGCGGGCCTCGGGCGCCACGCTTCGCCTCATCGGCGATGGCGATATCGCCGGCGTGATCCACGTGACGGAACCGCTTGAGACCGGCATCGACATCTATATGGGCATCGGCGGCGCGCCCGAAGGCGTGCTCGCGGCCGCGGCCCTTGCCTGCATCGGCGGCCAGATGCAGGGGCGGTTCGTTGCGGCGAGCGAACAGCATCGCGCCCGGGCCCGCGCGGCCGGCATCCACGATCTCGGCCGGAAATACCTCATGCGCGACATGATCATGGGCGACCTCTCCTTCGCCGCCACCGGCATCACCGACGGCTCGCTTCTGGAAGGCGTGCGCTTCACCCGGGAGGCGATCTTCACCCATACTTTGGTGATGCGCGCCTCGACCCGCACGGTGCGCTGGATCAAGACCGAGCATCCCGATATCAGCAAGTTCGACTGACGGCGGGGAGGGCCCTCCGAATCACCTTACACTCGCCTTCGTTGGAGGTAGCGGCGAGTGGACGGCGTAGCGTGACGGCAGCCCTCAAATACAGACAGGCGGACAGCGAGAACGCCCCGGCGATGCTTGGGGTGGAGCGCTCCGCACGCGGGTCTCGCTGGGTCGAGCGCCTCGCTCCGGGCCGCGCGCTTATCGCCACGGCGATTGCCCAGGCGCACGGCCTACCTGAGCTGCTCGGCCGCGTGCTTGCCGCGCGCGGGGCCGACACTCACACCGCCTCCCGTTACCTCGATCCTTCGCTCCGCACGCTTCTGCCCGACCCCGCTCGCCTACAGGACATGGAGAAGGCGGCCGAGCGCTTTGCCTCCGCCATCAGGGCGAAGGAGCCGATCGCCGTGTTCGGCGACTACGATGTCGATGGCGCGGCCTCCGTTGCGCTGATCGAGCGGTACCTTCGCGCCCATGGGCAAACGCCCACGACCTATATCCCCGACCGCCTGACCGAGGGCTATGGGCCGAGCGAAGCGGCGCTGACCGGCCTTGCCCAAGAGGGCGCGCGTCTCATCCTCACCGTCGACTGCGGCACCACGGCAGAGGCGGCAATCGAAGCGGCCAACGCGGCCGGTGCGGAAATCATCGTCATCGACCATCACCAGGCTGACGAGGCGCTGCCGCCGGCTTTCGCGGTGATCAACCCGAACCGGCAGGACGATCTCTCGGGCCAAGGGCATCTCGCCGCCGCCGGCGTCGTCTTTCTGTTTTTGGTCGCGGTGACACGCGCGCTGCGCCGCGAGGGCTTCTACCGCACTCTGCCTGAGCCCGATCTGCTCGGCCTGCTCGACCTCGTGGCGCTTGCCACGGTCTGCGACGTGGTGCCGCTGAAGGAGGCGAACCGCGCCTTCGTGGCGCAGGGGCTCAAGGTCTTGAGGCTCAGGCACAATCCGGGCTTGCGCGCTCTTGCCGACGCGGCCCGCATCGACGCGGCGCCGACCTGCTACACGCTTGGCTTCATCTTGGGCCCGCGCATCAATGCCGGCGGCAGGGTCGGCGCGTCGAACCTCGGCGCCAAGCTTCTCGCCTCAGACGACGAGATCGAGGCGCGCGCGATCGCAGCTCAGCTCGAAGCGTTGAATACCGAGCGGAGAGCCATCGAGGAGCAGATGCTCGAGGAGGCCTTCGCATCCGCCGAGGCTTTCCTGGCGGACGATCCCACCCGGCCGTTGCTCTTCCTTGCCGCCGAAGGCTGGCACAAAGGGCTCATCGGACTGATCGCCGGCCGTGTCGCCGAGCGCTTCCGCCTGCCGGCCTTCGTGGCGGCGCTCGAGCCTGACGGTTTCGCCACAGGCTCGGCGCGCTCGATCGCCTCCGTCGATCTCGGGGCTGCGGTACGGGCGGCCGTGCATGAGGGGCTGCTCGTCAAAGGCGGCGGTCACGCCATGGCGGCAGGGTTCAAACTCGAGCGCCGCAAGCACGACGCGCTGCTCCAATTCCTGCTCGAGCGTCTCGCCCGGCCCGTGGCGCAAGCGTCGTCCCTGCGCCATCTCGCCATTGACGGCGCGCTCTCGGCCGGCGGCGCCAATCAAGAGCTCATGGATCTGCTCGACCGCGCGGGCCCCTATGGCCCCGGACATCCCGAGCCGCGCTTCGTCTTCCCAGCGCATCGCTTGAGCCGCGTGCGCGCGATCAAGGAGGCGCATATCCGCTGCACGCTTCATGCCCAGGACGGCGCGCGCATCGAGGCTTGTGCGTTTCGCGTGGCCGATACGCCGCTTGGCGCGCTGCTCTTGCAAGGCGAGGGGCTTCCGCTTCACGTCGCAGGGCACTTACGCCGCTCAAGCTGGCAGGGCCGCGAAACCATCGAGCTCATGATCGAGGACGCCGCCGACCCGCATTCCGCCCAGCCCTAGTCCACGCGTTCTTGCGGGCGTCGGCAAAGCTTTCTATATCAGCAGAGCCTTGAAGCATGCCCCCTTCGTCTAATGGTTAGGACGTCAGGTTTTCAACCTGAAAACAGGAGTTCAATTCTCCTAGGGGGCGCCACTCTGGGCTCTGCCGCCTCTACCACTTGCCCGTATTCGGCATCGACGCCCAGGGCTCCTGCTTCGGCTTAGGGCCGCCCTTCTGCAGGAACTCGATCGAGATGTTGTCGGGCGAGCGGATGAAGGCCATGTAGCCGTCGCGCGGTGGGCGATTAATGGTAACGCCGTTCTTCATTAACCGGTCGCAGGTCGCGTAAATATCGTCGACCTCGTAGGCGAGGTGCCCAAAATTGCGGGCCTCCCCATAAGGCTCGGGGTCCCAGTTATAAGTAAGCTCGACCTGGGCATCCTCATCGCCGGGGGCGGCGAGATAGAACAGGGTGAAGCGGCCTTGCTGGCTCTCCGTCCGGCGCACTTCCTTCAGGCCCAGCTTGTTGCAGTAGAAGTCGAGCGACTTCTCGACATCGGTGACGCGCACCATCGTGTGCAGATATTTCATCGCTTACCGTCTCCTCACGCTGTCACCCACGCCGAGCGCACCCCCATTAGCGCGCAGCGCCCATGTGTGGCAAGCGCATCACGCTGGGACCATTTTTTGCCGATCGAACATGCAGATTACATTGCCATTGTTGCACGGGGTCCACAGCATGCCGTTCTGCAGCGCCTAAAGTGAAATTTCTCTCGACGCCAGAAATGTTTGCGCGATCGCGGCACGAGATTCTTGCGCTTGGCGACGCATCCGCCGTCTTTTCTCACTGCCGCGCGAGATTCGCTTGCCGATCAGATGGTTGCGCGCGCCGCTGCGGAGAAATCGCGAACTCGGGCGCCCGACTGTGGAGAAGGACGAAACGTAAGGAAAATTCCAGTGGCCTCGGTAAGCGGCGATGCTATGTTCGCAAACGAGTGTATTCCGGCCGATTCGTGTGTGGGGCGTCGTTTCGGCTGCGTCAAAAGTTTAGCGGGGGAATGCGGCATGGGGGCGAAAGAACCGCCACATCTAGAGGGCCATACCCAACGCGACGAGGAAGTCACAGTTGATGTCTTCGAAGTGTCAGGATCGATCAAGTGGTTCGATGCGTCAAAGGGTTATGGATTTATCGTTCCGGACGAGGATCTTCCCGACGTTCTCCTGCACGTAACGTGCTTGCGCCGCGATGGGTTCCAGACGGCCTACGAGGGAGCCCGCGTGGTCTGCGAGGTGTTGCGCCGGCCGAAGGGCCTTCAGGCGTTTCGCATCCGCGCCATGGACGATTCGACGGCGATCCATCCGTCGCAATTGCCGCAGCGGACCCATGTCATCGTGATCCCGGAGAGCGATTGGGAACGCGCCACGGTGAAATGGTTCAACCGCCTGCGCGGCTTCGGTTTTGTGACCCGCGGCGACCAGACGCTGGACATCTTCGTGCATATGGAGACGCTCCGGCGCTGTGGCTTCACCGAGCTCAGGCCCGGCCAGTCGCTGCTGGTGCGCTTTGGCCGGGGACCGAAGGGCCTGATGGCGGCGGAGCTCAAGCCCGACGGCTCGCAAGGACCGTCCTCCCACTGACCTTACGCGGGCTCGACCGGCTCGCCCGCTCCGCGGCTTTCTGCCTGCTCGCGCTTGCCGTGTTCGCGCAAGCGAGCGGCTACGCGGCGGGCACCGGGACGCTCGTGCTCAAGACCGACAGCGGCGATCACAATTTCAATATCGAAGTCGCCACCACCGACCAGGAGCGCGCGCTCGGTCTCATGTTTCGCCGCTCGCTGCCGGAGAATGGCGGGATGCTGTTCCTCTACGACCAGCCGCAGCCTGCCGCGATGTGGATGAAGAACACGCTGATCCCGCTCGACATGGTGTTCATCTCGCCCGAAGGCAAAGTGCACCGGATCGAGGCCAATGCCGAGCCTTTCTCCACGGCGGTGATCCCCTCGGAGGGTGACATCGTCGGCGTGCTCGAGCTCAAGGGCGGTGAAGCCGGCAGGATCGGCCTGAAACGGGGGGACAAGGTCCTCTATCCTGGGCTCACCAAGGGCAAGGACCAGTAGCCGGCCTCCGCCAATTAGGGTTTTCCTCAAGGCTAAAGACTAGCCTATAGCTCCGGCGCCAATTATGTATCTGGCGAATGGCTGGGCTTCAGCCATGGTTTATCGGCGAAAATGGCCGGCGATCCGATCGGGGCATAGCGCAGTCTGGTAGCGCACCTGCTTTGGGAGCAGGGGGTCGGAGGTTCGAATCCTCCTGCCCCGACCATCGCCTGTTTGGACGAGAACGAGGAGCCGCATGGCCGCCCGCATCTATAAGCCCGCCAAGACCGCGATGCAGCAGGGCCTGGCGGGGACGCGCGACTGGGTCTTGGAATACGAGCCGGAGAAGCCGAGGGTAATCGAGCCCTTGATGGGCTGGACCAGCTCGGCCGAGACCAAGCCGCAGGTCCGCATGAGCTTTGCCTCCAAGGAGGAGGCGGTGGCGTTCGCCACGCGTCAGGGCATTGCCTTCCGCCTCGAGGAGCCGCAAAAGACGGGGCTGAGACCGAAATCCTATGCCGAGAACTTCAAGTTCGGCCGGCCCGACCGCTGGACGCACTGAGGGTCATCGTTTCGGGTTATAGTTCTAAAGCGAACTTCGTGGTCCCGTAGCTCAAGGGATAGAGCATCTGCCTTCTAAGCAGAGGGTTGAAGGTTCGAATCCTTCCGGGACCGCCAATTCGCTTCCCGGCCGCTTTGGCCAGCCTCCTCTTACGCCGCCGAGGACCGTCATGCGCTTTGTCGTCGGACTCTTTCTCGCTCTCCTCTTCTGCAACGAAGCCGCCGCCGATCCCAAGCTGCTGTTTGAGGTGAAGGGGCTCGAGCAACCCGAATCGGTGATCCAGGATCCAGCCACGGGCGCGATCTATGTCAGCAATATTGCCGGCGCGATCATGCAGAAGGACGGCAACGGCTTCATCGCCAAGCTCAAGCCCGACGGCACGCTCATCGCGCGGCAGTGGATCAAGGGACTGAACGCTCCGACCGGAATGGCGCTGCACGATCGCACGCTCTATGTGGTCGATGTCGACGAGCTGATCGAGATCAACGTGGCCTCCGGCGAGATCGTGAAGCGCTACCCGGCCAAGGGGGCGATCTTCTTGAACGATGTCGCGGTCGGCGAGGACGGGAACGTCTACGCCTCCGATACGCCGATGAATACGATCTGGCGGCTCAAGGACGGGAGCTTCGAGCCGTGGTTCGCCAACGATGTGTTGAACGGGCCGAACGGTCTTCTCGTGCAGAGCGAGAAGCTGATCGTCGCGTCATTTGGCAAGCTGCCGGGCGACGGGCAGAAGCAAGAGCTGGGCGGCCTGCTTGCCGTCGATCTCGAGAAGCAAGCGGTGAGCACGATCGGCAACAACGACAAACTCGGCAATCTCGACGGGCTTCAGGCGCTTCAGCCAGGCGTCTACCTCGTCACCGATTGGGCGGCGGGCGGGCTCTACCGCATCGACGCCAAAGGTAAGTTCGAGCGCCTGATCAAGCTCGGCAAGGGGAGCGCCGACTTGATCTATCTGCCTGACCAGAAGATGGCGCTGATCCCGATCATGCTGAGCAACTCGCTCGTCGCCTACACGCTGGACTAGGGCTGTTACCCGCCGCGCAGGCGGCTAGCCTCGCGCGTTGAGCCGCGCGAAGCCGGCGTCGAGATCCGCCTTCAGATCGTCGACGTCCTCCAGCCCGATATGTAAACGCAGCGCCGGCCCTTCCACCTGCCACTTGGTCGCGCTGCGATAGGCCCTTGGGTCGAAGGGGAGGATCAGGCTCTCGAAGCCGCCCCAGGAATAGCCCATGCCGAACAGGCTGAGGCCGTCGAGCATGGCGGCGAGCCTTGCCTCCGAGACAGGCTTCAGCACGATGGAGAAGAGCCCGGAGGCGCCGGTGAAGTCGCGCTTCCAGAGCGCGTAGCCGGGATCGGAGGGGAGCGCCGGGTGAATCACCCGCGCGACCTCGGGCCGTTCCGCCAGCCAACGCGCGAGTTCAAGCCCAGACCTCTGATGCCGCTCAAGCCTCACCCCGAGACTGCGTAAGCCCCGCAAGCCCAGATAGACGTCCTCGGGTCCAGTGCAGAGCCCCAAATCCTCATGCACCTTGGCGACCGCGGCCGACACCTGCTCGGTCCCGGTGACGGCGCCCAGCATCGCGTCGGCATGGCCGACGATATATTTGGTCGCCGCCTGGATCGACACATCGACGCCATGGGCGAACGGCTTGAAATAAAGCGGCGTCGCCCAGGTATTGTCGAGAATGACCACCGCGCCGGCTGCGTGCGCCGCTTTCACGATCGCAGGAATGTCCTGCACCTCGAAAGTCTGCGAGCCCGGCGACTCGGTGAAGACCACGCGCGTCTTCTTGGTGATGAGGTCCTTGATGCCCGCGCCGACGAGCGGATCGTAATAGATGGTCTTCACGCCGAGCCGCTTCAGCACGTTGTCGCAGAACCGCCGGTTCGGGCGATAGACGGTGTCCGCGACAAGAATTTCGTCGCCCGCCGAGACGAAAGCGAGCAGCGCCGTGACGATGGCCGAGAGGCCTGACGGCGTGAGCCAGGTGCGATGCCCGCCTTCGAGCTCGGCGATCGCCTCTTCGAGCGCCCTGACCGTGGGCGTGCCGAGACGGCCATAGGTGAAGTCCTGATCGTTCGCCTCGAGCGCCGCCACGGTGGGGAACAGCACAGTCGAGCCGCGATAGATCGGCGTGTTGACGAAGCCGTGCTGGCGTGCGGGCTCGCGCCCGGCATGCACCAGCCGGGTCATATCCTTCTGCTTCCCGGTTCGTTTGCTCATCTAGCCTCGGCCAGGCGAGGGGGTTGCATTCGCTTAAGCCCCCTGCCCAGTCTCGATGGGAAGGTTTTGATCGGCGCCCCATTCCGACCAGGAGCCGTCATAGACAGCGGTCTTGCGATGACCGATCTCGGCCAGCCCAAGCGCAAGCACGCTCGCCGTGATGCCTGAGCCGCAGCTCGCCACCACGGGCTTAGAGAGATCGACGCCCGCTTCCTCGAACAGCCGTTCGAGCTCGGGCGCGGACTTGAACGTGCCGTCCTTGTTGAGGAGCTTGCCGAAGGGGACATTGTGCGCGCCGGGGATGTGGCCCGAGCGGAGTCCTGGCCGCGGCTCCGGCGCCTGGCCGGAGAATCGCTCCGGCGCGCGCGCATCGACGAGCTCGGCCGACTTGTCCTTGAGCAGCGCCTTGACGTCGGAGACGTCGCGCACGAGGTCGAGATTGCGCCGTGCCGTGAAGTGGCGCGTGGTGCGGCTCCTAGGCGGCCCGCTCTCGAGCGGCCGGCCCTCCCGCTTCCATTTCGGCAATCCGCCATTGAGCACGCTCACGTCGTCGACGCCCATGACGCGGAAGGTCCACCACACCCGCGCCGCGCTGAACAGCCCGCTAGAATCGTAGACCACGATGCGCGAGCCGTCGCCGACCCCCATGCTGCGCATGCGCGAGGAGAATTTCTCAGGCGGCGGCAGCATATGCGGCAGGCCGCTCTTGGTATCGGCGATCTCGTCGATGTCGAAGAAGATCGCGCCCGGAATATGCTCCACGAGATATTCGGCATGCGCGTCCTTGCCCTCGCTCGGCATGTGCCAGGAGGCATCGATGATGACGAGGTCGGGCGCATCGAGCTCGCGGGCGAGGTCGTCGGTCTCAGTCAGCCATGTCTTCGTCTGCAACAAATCGAAATCTCCAATTCCAGCCTAGACGAACACGCGCGGCGCGGCGGCGTGCCCCTGGTCGAGCCAGGCGGGGACCGGCAACCCCTTCTCGCGCAGGAATTTGGGGTTGAACAACCGGCTTTGGTAGCGGGTGCCATAATCGCAAAGCACCGTGACGATGGTATGGCCCGGGCCTAGGTCGCGAGCAAGGCGGATCGCGCCCGCGACATTGATGCCGCTGGACCCCCCGAGGCAGAGCCCTTCCTCGCTCAAGAGGCCGAAGATGATGGGGAGCGCTTCCGCGTCTTGGATCTGGTAGGCCTCGTCGATCTTGGCGCCTTCGAGATTGGCCGTGATGCGGCCCTGGCCGATCCCCTCGGTGATGGAGCTGCCTTCGGACTTGAGCACGCCGTGCTTGTAGAAATTGTAGAGCGCGGCGCCCATGGGATCGGCAAGCCCGATCACCACGCCGGGATTGTGTTCCTTCAGGCCCATGGAGACGCCGGCAAGCGTACCGCCGGTCCCCACCGCGCAGACGAAGCCGTCGACCTTGCCGCCAAGGTCGTTCCAGATTTCCTGCGCCGTCGTCTCGATATGTCCCTGGCGGTTGGCGACATTGTCGAACTGGTTGGCCCAGATGGCGCCGTTCGGCTCGGTGGCGGCAAGCTCCTCGGCGAGCCTGCCCGAATATTTCACGTAGTTGTTGGGATCCTTGTAGGGAACCGCGGGGACCTCGATGAGCCGTGCGCCGGCCAAGCGCAGCATGTCCTTCTTCTCGTCCGACTGGGTCTCGGGGATGACGATGACGGTCTTCAAGCCCAGTGCATTGCCGACCAGCGCCAAGCCGATGCCGGTATTGCCGGCAGTGCCCTCGACCACCGTGCCGCCCGGCTGGAGCCGTCCCGAGTTGAGCGCATCGCGAATAATGAAGAGGGCGGCGCGATCCTTCACCGACTGGCCCGGATTCATGAACTCGGCCTTGCCGAGAATGTTGCAGCCGGTCTCCTCGGAGGCGCGCTTGAGCTTGATCAGCGGGGTATTGCCGATCGCCTCGATGATGCCGTTGCGGTAGGTCACGCGGAGCCTTCAGGTCTTCTCGATCTTTGACGGCAAACTAATGAGCAGGATGGCTGGCCGCAAGACGAGGAAATTGCAAGGAAGCACACTATAAGAGAAGACGGTTCCACCCAAAGCGCCGGGTGCGGATCGGAGTTAAGGCCCCTCCAGCGAGTCCTGGCGCGACTTGATCAGCTCGCAATGCTCGGCCAGGGATTTGATCTCGTCGCCCTTCAGCAGCCGCGTAAGCGGGTTCCACGTGAGGCTCTCGACCCTCTGACAGTCTGCCATGGCTTGCTTGAGTTTCTCCACGGTCTCATTGAGCGGCATCGCATTGAGAGCTTCTTCGGAAGGAAGACGCGAGCCGATTTCCGCGAGCTCCGTGCGGGCTGCGCGATAGCTCCAATCGACCCAAGCGCCCGCGGCAATGATGAGCACCGCCAAGATCATTCCAAGTCGTTTCATAAGCCACGCCTTTCCTGCTCGCTCCCTAGTGCAGAGCCACGCTCTCGATGGCGCGCGCGACTTTTTCGGCGGGCCAGGTCGAGGGAGCGCCCGGCGCGTCGAGCGGGGTGGGAATGTCGGTCCCTTGTCCCGTGCCCGACAGCGTCACGCTTCCTGCCTGGTTCGAGACGGTGATCTCGCCTTCGAGCAGAAGGACTCCATATTGCGCATCGAGCGGCCCGCCCCAGAACTCCGTGCCGCGAACACCGATATCGGCGGCGGGTGTCGAGATCGCGATCTTCTTCTCCTTGAGCTCCTTGAGCCGGCCTGTGGCGAAGCGGAAGGCGCCCTTGGTCGCCTGCAGCACGGTCTCGCCGATGCCTCGATCGGGATCGTAGACATAGCGGTCGATCAGCACGCTTGCGTGCTCGCCGAGGGTGAGCACGGTGTCGTCGCGAAAGATAACTTGCAGCCGCGCGCCCGCGCCGGTGCGAAGCTCATCCTTCATATGCACGGGCGTGCCGACAATTGCGGTGGCGGCGCCGGAGGCCGAGACGACTTGCGCCTGGTTCTCGACCTTGTCCACGAGGGCCACGCGGTCCGCATCCTCAGCCTCGGCCGCGCAAGCGAAAGACGGCAGGACGAGGACCCCGAGGAGGGTAAAGAGGCGCAAGAGAGAGGTTCGAGCTTGCATCCGCGTGCTCTTAGTTGGTTACGGTGGCCATCCCTTGGGTTTGCCGAGGATCGCAGGGGGGCATAAAGGGCGGCATAAATGAAGGCCCGCATCATAGACGAGAGGCGCGCAGCGAAGTAAGGGGTTGCTGCCAGGGGTGCGGGCTGGGCTAGCAGCCGAGGACTCCGAATGTTATAGAGCGCCGGGTCGAAGCGCGGGGACGGGCGACCCCTTAAAGCGGGCGTGGTGAAACTGGTAGACACGCCAGATTTAGGTTCTGGTGGCTTCGGCCGTGGGGGTTCAACTCCCTCCGCCCGCACCAACGTCGTTGGATGGGTTTTTAGTGTGATCGCAGCGCCGCAACGGCGCTCAAAGCCAATGGATTGACGCCGAATGAATGTCACGGAAACGAACACGGAAGGTTTGCGCCGCCAGTTGAAGGTGGTGATCGGCGCCGAGGAGCTCGAGAAGCGCCTCTCGGCGCGTCTCGACGAGCTCAAGGGCAGGGCGAAGATCAAAGGCTTCAGGCCCGGCCATGTGCCGAAAGAGCATTTGCGCAAGGTCTATGGCCGCTCGGTGATGGCCGAAGTGGTGCAGCAGGCGGTCGCCGACACGAGCCGCGAGGCGCTATCGCAACGCGAGGAGCGGCCGGCCTTTCAGCCGACCGTCGGGCTGCCCGAGGACGAGGCCGAGATCGACAAGATTTTCGCCGGCACGAGCGACCTCGCTTATACGCTCTCCTTCGAGGTGCTGCCTAAATTCGAGCTGATGGATTTCAGCAAGATCGCGCTCGATAAGCCGGTCGCCGAGGTCACCGATTCCGACATGGACAAATCCATCGACCGGATCCGCGCCGCCAATCTGCGCTACACGCCGAAAGACGGCGCCGCCGAGACCGGCGACCGCCTGGTCATCGATTTTACGGGCTTGATCGACGGCACGCCGTTCGAAGGCGGCTCGACCCAGGATGCACCTGTCGTGCTCGGCAGCGGCAATTTCATCCCGGGCTTCGAGGAGGGACTTGCCGGCGCGCGTGCCGGCGACGAACGCGAGGTCGATGCGACTTTCCCCGAGGCCTATCCTGAAGCGAGCCTTGCCGGCAAGGCCGCGCGCTTCGCGGTGAAGGTCAAGGAGGTGGGAGCGCCAGAGACGCCGACGCTCGATGACGAGTTCGCCAAGGGCCTCGGCGTCGAATCGGTCGAAAAGCTGCGTGAGACGATCAAGCAGCGCCTGGAGCAGGACCGCGCGGGCGCCTCGCGCCTGAAAGTGAAGCGGGCGCTGCTCGACGCTCTCAACCAGGGCCACAGCTTCGAGCTGCCGCCGACTCTCGTCGACAACGAGTTCCAGGCGATCTGGCACCAGGTGACGGCCGATCTAGAGCGTTCCAAGCGAAGCTTCGAGGACGAAGGCACGAGCGAGGAGAAGGCGCGCCAGGACTACCGCGACATTGCCGCGCGGCGCGTCCGGCTTGGGCTGATCCTCTCCGAAGTGGGCTCGCGCAATCAAATCACCGTCACCGACGATGAGGTGAGCCGCGCGCTGCTAGAGCGCGTCAGGCAGTTCCCGGGCCAGGAGCGGAAAGTCTATGACTATTACCGCAGCAACCCTCAGCTCCTCGCCGAGCTCAGGGCGCCGATCTTCGAGGACAAGGCGGTCGACTATGTGCTCGAGCTCGCCAAGGTGAGCGATACGAAAGTGACCCCCGAGGAACTCTATGCCGATCCCGACGGGGATCACGACCATCACCATGATCACGACCACGAGCATGACCACGACCATCAGCATGGGCATGATCACGGACATGACCACGATCACGGTCATGGTCAC
>Ga0315286_10005604_pt1 | contig 12137 bp, 13 predicted proteins | sample YL17G10_0_MG_FD_205038 | JGI IMG/M metagenome (GOLD analysis project Ga0315286, IMG submission 205038) | Sediment microbial communities from Yellowstone Lake, YNP, Wyoming, USA - YL17G10_0 | ecosystem: Environmental > Aquatic > Freshwater > Lake > Sediment | place: USA: Wyoming | collected... | reverse complement strand
ATAGCGGCCAGATCTGTTGCGTTGTTTTCCGGCAGCGACATAAGACGGGCCCCGAGCGTGCGGAAAGTCTTTTCGTATTCCGTAAATGCGAGTTCAAAAGTCTTGTATGAAGTTTCTAACCCTTCCGTGTACGAAAACTCCTCACGCATACGCTCTTTGAGAGTTGTAAGCCAAAAATCTAAATCGGGTATTGTGTAACTCATTCCTTGTTCACCTCCTTTCTCTTGAAAGCCGAGATATGAATCAAAAAATGAAGTTACCGGGCATATGCATTCCAAGGGTTTTTTCGTATAAATCATCTTGAATTCCTGCGGAACAGACTTTGCGCCGAGCTTCATGGAAAAGCAAATTGGAGGCGGCGTTACACCGCTCACACGGGAAACGTATGTTTCTTTATGTGACCACTCGTCACGAGTAGCCGTGAGCCAGTCTTTCGGATATTTCTGAGGGATCGTAAAGCCTACCGGACCGACCCCGTTAAACTCTCCTGTTTTGACCTGACCGAGTGCCCCGGAGCTGCTACCCTTGACAGCCCACATTTCCTCACCGAGAAAAGTATTGTCCACACATTCAACGGAAACCAGCTCCGTTTTTGTGAGTTCATTGACGACAACGCTGTTTAATTCACCGGCATATTCCGAGGACTTGTCGTTTTTATATGAGGGGAGCGCATAGGCGTCAGTCATAACCGTAAGTTCACGGACTGCCGGACTTTCCACGGTGTTTGAAGTATCAATCGTGCTGTTGACCGGCTCGATAAAGTTCGAGGGCGCGGCTTTAACCGCCTGCCAGAAATCAGCGATGGTGATAATGTTTTCGTAGACTTCCGTTGTGATGTCGTCGGTAAGAGTAATCGTCCGGCCGCCGGTGACGAAATAAACCTTTGACCCGGCTTGCACTTCATACCTTATCGGCTGGATAAAGTAATATTTATAAGCGCCGTCCTCATATTTCTTATATTGCCTGTAAATGTGCAAATGGTCGTCGGCAAAAGAAATACGATGGGCGCTGTCAGGTACGATTTCACCGAGGATTACCTTTGTATCGAAGTCCCATTCCTGCCCCTGCAGGCCGCTATCACCTGCTTTAAGCGCCTTAAGGGTCGAGTAGGTAGTCAGGGTAAAGACAAGGGGCGAATTATCAATGGAAATGGTTATAGCGTTACCGGCGGAACCGGAGGCGAGGGCCCTGAACCTCTGGCCTTCGATTTCGACCTCTGCCGATTGTGTTGTGACCCCGGTCGACATGCAAAGAACCGAAATGTTCTGAGCGGCCAGACCCGAGACCGCTATGTCTTTAATTTTTCCCGTCCCGGCGCCTTTAAACGTAGAAGCCGAAACAACAGGCGCCGTAAAGGATGTATCCACAATTTCAACATCTATGGACGAATCGCTCTGACCGGTATAAGCACCTGAGATAACGATATTGCCGGTACCTTGTTTAGCCACTGGATAGATTAAGGGGGCCTGTCTGCCGGCTGCCACGCCCATAGCGATAACACTGTCTGCGGCCTTATTCCTGTCCTGATAAATATAAACCTGCTGCCCTGTCATATTTTTACCCCTCTCAGTGCGAACTCGTTAAATATCTGAGGCATAAGTTTGTCTTTGACCCACCGATTTGTTGACTCCTGATCGTATGTAAGCACGTCCATTTGAAGGCTCATTGTGGCATTGACAGTGTTAATCGTAGAAGGAACCGAAACCGGCTCAGGGAAAAAGGATTTTAAATCAGGGAAAGTGTTAGAGAGGCCACCGCCCCCGGTATCACCTCCTCCGACTCCCTTTGCACCCGTAGCGTCCGTCCCTGTGTCCCCACCGGTATCAGATTGTTGTTTTTCCTTGGCAGCGGCCTTAGCGTCAGCCGCTTCCTGGGCTTGGTCTTCAAGGATTTTCTTTTTCTTCTCTGCATATAATTCGTCAAGGAGCGCAAGCGCCTCATAATATTCCTTGGTCTCCTGCAGGTCCTTGAATTTTAGCTTGAGTTTTTCGGATTCCTCTTTTCTCCACGCTTCCAATTCGCCCAACCGATCTCCCCGTAGCTGCATTAATTCCAGTTGATAAGCCGCGATTTGTTCCTGCAAAGAAGCCAGAAGCCCTTTGATATATTGAATGTAGCCGGTAACCTTCCGCATCCATTCATAGACTGACTGCCCGGTGAATTCAATCATGCGCTTGCCGAATATGGTTGCGTTCCAGAACGTTTCGTAAGAGGCAAAGTTTAATGTTTGATTGAGGTGCTTCATCTGCCAGACAACCTGCTCGGAAGTCTGCGACATTGCTTGGGCGTATCCGCCGAACCGCTCTTTCACTTCGGCATAAGCGTCGGCCCCGGATTGTGTGAAATCATCTATGACTTCCTGTGTTCTTTTAAGGCGATTGGCAACAACGGCAGCCCATTCATTTAATTGCCGGGTGCGTTCATGAAGGTCAAACTCAAATTCAGAGACAGCCTCACCTTGAAGTTTTGAAAGAGCGTCCTGATAATCCTGCTCAGCAATAAGACCTTGCTGGTAGTATTTTTGGAGTTGCTCAAGATTTTGTTGACGAGCGAGTTCTTGCTGTTTCCAGCTATTGTCCATAACCCCGGCCACAAAAGATTCAGCTTCCTGCACTTCCTTCTTTTTAGTCTCCGCTATTTCAACTTCGGATTTTGTGACCGTGGCCTGATATGCGAGCTGCAATTGTTCTTTTTCGGCTATGGCTGTTTTGTATTCAGTGGACTCATAACCATGAGCGTCCCGCATTTTAGCCGCATTTTCCTCAGCCATAGAGAGTTCAGCGGCATAAGATTGCGCGAGCCGGTCAAGTTTATTTGCAAGGGCCTCTGACTGCCTCATGGTACCTGCCGATACCGCCGCTTCATCCAATGCATCAGCAAGGGCCAAATTAGCTTTGATACCGGCAAGTTTCAGGTCTTCAAGCGTTTTCCATTGTGTATATTGTTCCTGTTGAATGACAAGCTGTTCAGCCTGTATTTTTCTCTCAGCATCAAGGATGATCTTTGATTTCTCTTCCTCTAAAGCCTGTATTTTCTGGTTGATATTCGGATCCGGAGCAGGCAGGTCTTTGAGTTTGTTTAAAGCTTCGATCTGCTCCTCGATGGATTTCAAAAGCTGCGCTTTGGAAGCGTTAATAATGGCGAGCTTTTTATCTTCAAATTCCTGTAGGCTGATAACGCCTTTCTGATAATTTACTTTAGCAACCTCAAGCTCATAATCACTTGCTGCCTGAAAAGCCGCAGTCTCTTTTCCTTTCAGGGCGATAAAATCTTCAAGGCGTTTTTTTTCCGCAACTGCGAGATTTGCAGCGGCATCGGCAGCTTCAAGCTGTGCCTTTGCTAACCCTTTTGTTTTGTCAGAAGCCTCAGCCGCCTTCTCGCCGACACCTTCCCATATTTTCATACCCTTTTCGGCTGTTTCACCGGACATTTTAAAAGCTAAAGCGGCGGTTTCATTAGCTTTAGCTGCTTCCTCTGTTTTGCCCCTTATTGAATAAATAGCGGCATCAAGTTTCCAGAAAACGGCAGACAATGTAAGCGCCCCGGCAGCTACCCAATAAATCGCTCCACCGGCGATCTGCATAGCGACAACAATGCCCTTGCCGATAGTCTCTTTGAGGTCGTGCATTTGAGCATTAGCTTGCTGGAATTTCTCAGAGGCGTTTACTGTTGCGTTGGCAAAAGACTTTGTTTGCCTCGTCCCTTCTTCAAGTACGGCATTAAGTAAAGCCTGTTGCTGTTGATGTTCTGTCAGAGCCGGGACGGTCGTATTAATGCTTCTTGCGTAAGCTTCCTGCGCCTTTGTCGTATCAACGATAAGCCCGTATTGTTTAAGTGCTCTGAGCTGTTGGTTTGCGATTGCATTCGTAATGCCCTCGAAAGCGGTTGCGATATCGGTCCCTGCAGTTCTGGCGGCAAACCGGGCAATCTCCATTATTTTGACAAGCTGTTCGCCGGAAAGACCTTGCTGTAAACCCTTTACTGCCCGCTGCATCATATCAGAGGTATCAATAGCAGACACGGAGACTTCTTCTAATTTGGCAATAAGCTTGTCGCCGTCTTCACCGTAAGCATGAGTAACCTGCTTAAATGACTCTTCGGCTTGAAGAGCCTGGGCGCCAATTTTGGCCCAGTCTATGGCCTTTGAAATAGCCGCCCAACCGGCATAGATAGCGGCTGAAATGCCCACCCAATGCTCTTTCAGGTTCGCCCATGCAGCGCCGATCTTATCGGACATAGTAACGACTTTATGGCCGGACTCCGGGATACCGTCAAGGTTCTCCTTGAGCCGCTTTATGACCTCAGCGCTCAGGTCTTTCATCTTAACTACGAGTTCGAGGATTTCAGATTCCATTTACTTCCTTTTCCTGTGGTCTCTTAAAAAAGCTTCCGAATCCAGCTCCGGAGGATTCAGCGTGTTCGTAAAGTCCTTAACATCGCTGTGCTTTCCCTGTGAGGCAACGTAATGGGCCCATGCCACTCGCTCAAGGTCCAGATTCTTAAGTTTGTTGATGCTTGCAACAAAAAGCTCTATCTGCTTTAACGTATATCCGAGGATGTCTTCCCATCTGTGGCCGGCGCTGATAAGGGTTTGGACTGCGTCCGTAATAGAGAACCGCCTTTCGACACCAGGGCTGCGAGGTTTTTTTTTGTTTTTTCCGTAATATTCTGACGGACAATGATTTCCGCAAGACCTATGCCGTCAGCCACGGAGATTCCATCAAACCACTCGCGGTCCTTATTGAGGACAAGCATCATGACCTGAACGACCTCCTCAAATGCCACTTTGAAAACAGCGCCCATGTTGGAGAGGTCGCCCAGGTCGGTTGCCTGGACTTTTTTGAATAAGTTTGAAACCGCATCAGAAAACCGGGGCAGTTTACCGAAGCCGATAGCCTTAACACGCAGGACTTGACCGGCTTCGAGGCTATAATCTTCACCAGGTAGAAGGTCTTTGAGTTCGTCGTTGGGCATTACGAAACAATCCCCCTGTCCGTGATTTCATAGAGCCCGTCCGGATAGTCAGTGCTGGAAAGAAATTCCATTGCAAACGCAAAGGACATCCAGTCCTCACCGATAAGTGAAAGGTCACCGCTGGGCTTCATGGAAACATAGCCCCTGACGGTCAGCTTGCGCCCCTTCGGAGGGTCCCCGATAAAAAGAATGTCTCCATAGACTGTTGTGGAAGAAACGGCGCCTGCTCTTTCCCAACTGACTGCGGCTGCGTCAAAGGCAACTTTGAGAGCCTGTCCATCAGGTATCTGTCCGGAAGAGTCTATATAGATAAGCCCTTCTTCAGCTTCGAGAATATAATCAGTATTGACGAGGAATGTCTGACGCCTGCATGTCCAGACGACGGTCCCGTCTGTGACGGTACCGCCAACGACGGCAGGCCATGCAGGTTCCGTGCTTCCGACGGAGCCGGGCGTTGTACATTCATACCGGAACCCGTTGGCAACCGTGGGGATGGCATATTCACCGGCAAGGACGACCCTCTTTATTGTTACCGTATCGCCGGCTACTTCCTCTGCAAGTATACCGGCAGGGACAGTCAGGACACCGGCTGCTACATTGGAAACAAGGCACGTTACATTATTGCTTGCTGAACCGGAAACCACGACGGTCATGCCACTCTTGAACCCGGCAGTTACAAGACCGGAGCCGGAGTCGGTTATGGTATCGGCTAACCCGGCGCCGCCGTCAACAAATGCTATTGTTGTGCCGGTTATGGTTGCTTCCTCCCAAGCGGCATCGTCCGCTGCTTTGACTACGACATTCGAGACTTTCTTTTTTGTGAGCTTGAGCCATCTTGAGAGTTCCGCGGTCAATGCCTCATTGCTAACGGATGCTATGCTTTGGACCTCATTTGCAATGTCCTCCCTTGACATAACGAACATCCTGAGGTTTCTAATGTTAGGCTCGTCAAGGGAAAACTGGCCTGTGCCTTTAGATTTCAGGATCGCCTCATCATCTTTTGTCTGGATACCTGACCTCGATGAGAAGTGCTCCTTAACGTCAATAGTTGTGGTTATTTTGAAATCGGGAGTGTTTCCGAGGTCGGCGAAATTGATTTCACCGGCCCTCCTGAAGAGAAGCTTTCCTTTGCCTATAGTGTAGGGTTTTTGTTCCGCCATATAAACCTCCTTTTATTCCGAGAGGCTTATATGACAACGAGGCCTTAAGCGAGGTTGTCAGCGAGTCGGTAAATATCTATTCTCTTATACCAGAAAAAACCCTTGTTTACTGGCAATCAACCAAATAAGGGAAATACGGTCAACGTTACGGTGTCACCCCGACCGGTCCATCCATCAATAGTGAGCCTGGGCTGAATAAGGTAGTCACCCTTAACGTCAAGATCGGCAGGTGCCGTCTGATAACGCAATTTTGTTGTGCCGTAGGTTTCCGGAATCCATACAACAATTGATTTGTCAGGCTTCCGCACCTGAAGCGTAAGTGCGGAAGCTTCCGTTATATCCTCGCCGCAATCTATTTCTATAACCGGATTATCACCGATATATACTTTCTTTGCCATTAGTCGACCTCCATAATTTCCTGTAATTTTGACCTGATCTCGACCCGTTGCCTTAATCCGGATGTCAACTTAACCGAAGCCGAAAAAGAAGAAGTGCGCCAGACAAGCCCGCAGAAAGATGTCGTAAGCGTGACAACCTCGGACTTGCGCTTACGCTTAACCCATTTAAGCGGAGTGCCAAGCCCCCAGGCTAAAATTGCCGACGCCGTGCGTCCGAGGCCCTGCCCTATATTTGTCGTGTTGTTAAACACTTGATTTTAGCTCCACTGCCAGAGATCCGGGGGTAATCTCAGCGATTTCATTTAAGTTCACATCCTTAAGCTCTTTAGTAAGTATGTCGGCAGTATCTTCGGAGTTCCTAATATGCAGGCTCCATGTCGAGCCCGTCTTCGATAAATATTTCTTGTTTTTGACGTATTGGATAAGGAGCCGAGTATCTACTTGCAGCCCGCCCACGGACGCTTCTTTCGCAAGGACCGTGGAAGCCTCTACCCCGGCGATAATCTCTTCAAGGCTTGCGCCACCACTCTCCGAAATATCCGCCTTCGCAGCGATCACCGTGTCCGGGAGTAAGGGACCTATTTTGTTTAATACAGCCGCCAAACTACCTTCAAGCATAACCGGTGTTTGTGGAGATGAAAGCACATTATTGTCATTATCAAAACTAAATTTTCCCGACCATTCATTCAAATCTTCCAGATAGGGATTGTCCGGCTGGTCGGAAGCAAGCTTAACTCGCTGGGCCGCATCAAGGATAACTATTCTTGTTGCATATTCCCATACCTCTTGAGCGGTCAATGCAGACCTTCCGTTTATTGCTTCAAGCAATGCAGCAAGACCGATCGTTCCGTCTGCAAGAGCTGCTGCGATTATGGAGATTGTGTCATTGTCGGGAGGTGTATAACTTAAAGATGCTAACCTTGAAGAAATATCTGCATCAAGACAACCCATTCTTGTAGTATTTACCCCGGCATCGGACAATGCCGTATCAGCCTCGGTGTTGATGCTGGCTTTCATGACTGCGGACAAATCAACCCCTGCGGTTATGGCTTTCACATCTACGGGGAGATTCCCGGTTACATCTTGCGAGGATAAAGACATGGCGCTTTTACCGACCGTACCGGCAACGTTACCACCGACATTTCCCTGAATACCTGCAGGAGTGGCCGCATTAAGACTTATTTTTTGCAAAGCCCCGAAATCAATATTAGCTTGCGAAACGACATTAACTCCTACCTGAGCATTTGCCGTGTTTACAACTGCATTTGCTATGTTCTTCAAATTAACATCGAGAATCCCTGCCGTTGCAGGTGCGGAGATTGCCGCACCAAGTAGCTGTGTTACATCGGCCTGCAAAACATCGGTTCCTGCAACCATGGAATCATATACCATTGCAGGGACAACAATATAGTCTTCCCATACGGGCAGATAAGTTGCGGCGTCATGGAAATGTACCCTCAAATGCCCAAGGCTTGCCGTATGGGTAGCAGACAATCCGACCAGATACATGCCGTTATTGTCATGCGCCCATGAAGCGGCCGTAAAAGAGGCCCCTGTGGCATTGTATGTATAGCGACCAGTCTGGGTAGTCAAGGCTGTTTTAGCTGTAAAGCCGTCTGCTTTGTCAAGAAATGGCCCCATCGGTAAAGTAACGGCGGTTGATTGCTTTAGTATCCTAAACATTGAAAGCCCTCCTTCTACGATATGAGTTCATGAATAATGGAACAGATGCAGGTAATGCATGAGTGATTACCAGGGAAGGTTTATATGTTCCATAGTCTGCAAAAAATGGTTGCCATCTTGCATACGCACCACTTGCCCATGCGGGAGCCGTATTATCTATATCCCAGTGATACCGAATACCGAATTTCGATACCCCCGTCTTTGAAATATTACTAATGCCTGATGCATTTAAACCTACTGACCATGTACTTCCCCCGGATGGCATAGCGGCTCTTCCAAAATCAACAGAGCCCCATCGCGCGATATTATAATCCCCACTGGCTATCGCGGTATTGCTTGATGGATTGCAGGAACAGGCAACACAAGATGGGGATGAGAGGGTGTTAGCCGAAACGTTGCATTTTACCGAATAAGTTGCTGCCGAAATCACGGTAGTATCAGCCAAACTTGAGGTATCAAATAATGTTATTGTTCTTGCCATCAAATTATATTGCCCCGAAGTAGAACTTGCAAAAATATACATGTAAACTGTTGCTCCTTGACTATCACCGGCCCCATCCCCTGCATTAGCCCTTATGTTGGCGAATGTTTCCCCTGCTCCCGACCCCGAACCTCTGGAAGCGTAACCATCCACACTTGTGCTTTCTACGTGAGCATTTGGATAAACAGTCAATGTATCAAAACCAAAACTAAACTCCGGGAAATATTTATCGAGAAGAGCTTCATCCGTTTTATGTAATACCTTCCATAGCAAATGGAACTCTTTAAATAAGGCATAAGAGAGAAAAGGTCTTGTATAAAATACCGTAGTAACAAAAACCTTATTATCCCGAATATCCTCAAAAACAGTCGCAGAACTGACTTCTATTTTTACTATACGCCTATCATTGAAAAAACTGTCCCTTAACCCTAATTTGTCCCTAAACCAGTCTTTGGTAAATGGATTATTCAGCAGGAACAAAAGCTTACGTTGATGCCGGAAAAACCACTCTCTGGAAAAGACCTGCATTATTGGCTCTTCTATAATGCTATTAGTGCTATAATTACCCCTAATCCGGTAGCACCTACTAAAGAAAATATTTGTTTTATAATTGAAGGCTTTGACTCCTTTAACATCCGGTTGCAATCATCCCTCTGGCGCTCTATCAAGCCGTTCAAGCTCGTAATAGCGCCGTCCTTTATTGCAAGCAGATCATTCTTGATGTCGGTTATCCTTTTAAGCTCCGCAACCTGAGCTTGAAGGACCTGAATCTGCTCGTCCTTTATCCGGCAGATGTCGGTCGACACCCGGCTTTGCTCTATTTCCACGAGCATTTTACCGGCTGTGGTGCTATCAACGCAGATCTCTGCCTGAGCTACTCCGGAAAGAATAGATATGGACACCATAAACACCCATATAAAGGCCGTGAGTTGCCGATTAAAGCCTTTTCTCGCCTTGGCTGGTATATTGGTATGCTTTCTCATTTGATTGTCACCTTATAACCTAATTTTTCAAACCTTTTTTGGGCCTCAATTTCGTTTGCCGGCGGCTTGATATTGTCCATGAGTTTTTTCTTTGCCTCTAATTTTCTAATGAGCAAAGAATAGTTTTTTGACAATGCTTTTAGATTTTCCTCTGATGCCGACATCTTCGATTCCAGGACCTTTATTTCAGCCTTATGCTTAGCCTCGATTTCAGCCTGTTTTTCGCTCCACTGGCGTTCAATCAGTGACTTAACGAGCGGAATCTTACTGCCCTGCCACGAGATTTCTATGACTGCAATGAAAAGTATGAAACATACCCCGAAAAGCACATATGTCATTCGGCCTGCCTTCATTTTGAAACCTCGCGTGTATTACAACCCTGTCCGTTTCTTCTTACAAGCAAGCACAGAAATTCAGGATAGCGCTTGACTACCCACATTAAAAACTCTTCACGAGTGCCTTTGATAGAGTTATCCCAGAGAGCTTTTAAGGGATTTTCCGCACTCTGGTAATATGATTTATTCCGGTCTGTCATACTGCCCCCTTCACTGCACATAGGTTATCGAGGCGCTTATGTATCTGACTCACAGTGGCCTCTACCCTGGTAGACGACTCGGACATGGTTTTCTCTATGCGCTCAACTGTTTCCTTGAAATAACCCATGCTCGGATACTCCTTCGGCAATGTCTGCTGACGCAGCACTTTTTGCTCCTGCACGACTGTCTCCATTGTTTCACTGAATTGTTTAAGGGTTGTAGACAGAGAGCTATAATCGGAGTTCCTCGGACACCCGCGCTGTGCCTGTTCACAAAACCTTGCCAATGACTGCGATGTAACAACGTCCTGCTCCTTAAGCACTTCCGCGATAAGCACCTTTAATTGTTCCCGCGTCATATAATCTTTGTATTTCGACGAAACCTTTAAATTTATGATTTCCCAGAGGAATTTCCCGATTATTCCGCATACGGTCAGCATGCCGACAGTTATAGCTATGGCGCTTGCAATTTCAGAAATCGGCATTACCAGAACCTCCATTTATCGGATGAGATTTTATACTTTTCTCCGTAACGGAATACCTGTTTTGGATAGTCATAACCGACCCGGCAAAGATCGAGTTGCTCGCCGGATTTTAAAATAATAATCCGGCGCCGACATACGGCTTTCATGGCGTTGTAGTCTGTTACACCGGCCCGGGTGTATTCTTTGTGCATGGTCTCGTAGCCGGAATTATAAAAACAGTATGTAAGCCAAAGTGAGCCGTTCCAGTTGCTCTTGTGGAGCTGCTTCATGTACCAGGCTTGGGCCTTAATCGCACGAGAGGGATTGTACATATCAAGAGGACCGAGATATTTCTCCGCACCTTTGATAGTTGCCGGCATGAACTGAGTAAGCCCCTGCCCACCATCAAAGGCGGTGACGTCGGCCCTGCAGCGACTCTCCTGGCGGATCTGCCCCATACCGTACCAGTAGGGGAAATCTAAGCCGAAATAATGCTCATGCTGTTGCCTGACAAGCGGGACGTATTGCGCGCACCGGTCTACAGCAAAAACCCCGGTAGCGATAGCCGGAATAATTCCGATAAGGAATAAGACTATTGCGATAGCCAGGAGCCTCTGCTGTGTCATTAGCCGCCTTCCGCGTAGAGATATGCAGCCATTACATGCAAAGCTATTACCATGATCTGATGCACCTTTTCCTCTGAAGTCCTGAAATCAATATAAGGGAAAAAGAATTTTCGGGTTGCATGAGCGTGTACCTGTGAAGCCGAAAAGAGCATGACTTTATAAAGGAACAATTCAAGCCCCTGTCTTTCGATTCTTACCGGTAAAAGGAATAGAACCAGCCCGATAATCGCCAGCATAAGCAGTTCAAGCCATATCCTCTTGAATGCAGCCTTGGCTTTGTTCATCCTTTTGCCTTGTTAATGGCGTCCTTGGCCTTGTCCCTGACATCTGTTGCAGCGTTGGCGAGTTTATCGGCTTCTTTCGGATGCTTCCGTCCCCAAAATACCCCGGCCATAAAAACGGCCGCTAAGACCGCTACTATCAATAAAGCGTAAATTAAATTCATATCGAACCTCCTATTTGTCTTTAACGATTAAGTGCATAACAAGGAAATAAAACGGATGCGACAGCCCTTCATCATTTTCAACATCAGAGACGGTTATCGCCATCGGAATATCACCCTCAACCCTTGTCAGAACTGCCGATTCGAGCATCTCCTCGAATTCCATAAATGTGTCGAGGGCGAGCTCTTTGTCCACAAGCCAAAACCCGGCGTAAATATAAACCGAGTGTTCGACGCGTCCGTTACTCTGGACCGCTTTCCGTGGCCTTGTAATAAAAGCCATTGGTAACTGCTCTGAGCCGATTTCCTTCTTTGAGCGAAAGACCTTTTGGACCGTAAATTCCTTATTGAACCTGTCGGAACAAAAGGCAGCGCTGTTAGTTTCAAGCCT
>Ga0315286_10005603_pt1 | contig 12137 bp, 12 predicted proteins | sample YL17G10_0_MG_FD_205038 | JGI IMG/M metagenome (GOLD analysis project Ga0315286, IMG submission 205038) | Sediment microbial communities from Yellowstone Lake, YNP, Wyoming, USA - YL17G10_0 | ecosystem: Environmental > Aquatic > Freshwater > Lake > Sediment | place: USA: Wyoming | collected... | reverse complement strand
TGCTCTACCAGGCGCGCTCGGTGGCCGGGATCGTCGAGCGCCTGGCCGATTTCGCCCGGCGCCACCCGGAGCTCCCGGCGGTGGTGGCCCGCGCCGGCTGTCTCGACGAGCGGGCCCTGGCCGAGGGCCGGCTGCCGACGGGTGAAGACCTCGACCGCGCGGCGGCCGACCGGCCGGTGGCCGTGATCGACGTCAACAAGTGCGTCCTGAACTCGGCGGCGCGCGCGGCCGTCGGCGAGCCGCCCGCCGGAGCGGACTGGCCCGTCCGGGTGAGCCGCCTCTTGAGCCAGCGCCTGTCGCCTCCGGCCCCCGGGGGCTTCGCCGAGGACTTCGCGGCGGGCACGCGGGCGCTGGCCGAGCGCGGGGTCACCTGCGCGGTTGATGGGCACGCCCGGGCCGCGGAGATCGAGGCGGTCCGGCGGCTCGACGCCGAGGGGCGGCTGGGCTGCCGGGCCATCCTCCAGCCGGCGACCTCCTGGGAGGGCGACCTGGAGGACTTCGAAGCCTCCCGCTCCGAGTTCGGCCAGGTCCTCGGGCCGCTCTCGCGGGTCGGGCCGCTCAAGATCCTCTACGACCTCTTCGTGATGCACCGCACCGCGCTGATGAGCCGGCCCTACCAGGGCGAGCCGCAGAATTTCGGCAGGCACAACGTCACGCCGGAGGGGCTCCGGCGGCGGCTCCGCCTGGCGCGCGCGCGCGGCTTCCCGGTGGCCGTGCACGTCACCGGCGACCGCGGGGCGGCCGAGGCGGTCGCGGCGATCGCCGGGGAGTTCGCCGGCCGCGCGCCGGAGGGCAGCTTCCTGATCCACGCCTACTTCCCGCCGCCCGGGCTGCCCGCGAAGATGAAGGAGCTTGGCCTGGGCCTGGCCGCCCAGCCGGTCTTCCTGCGCCACTGGGCGGAGGCGCTGGAGGGGTTCGTCGGCCGCGAGCGCGCCGAAGGCTTCAACCCGCTCGACCGGTACCTGGCGGCCGGCGTCGCCGTGGCCGCCGGCTCGGACGCGCCGATCTGCGACTTCGACCCGTTGGCCGGCCTTCACGCCCTGGTCACGCGGCAGTCGCTTTCCGGCCGGACGTGGGGCGCGAAGCACGCGCTGTCTATGGACCAGGCGCTGGACCTCTACGCCGGCTCGGCGGCGCGGTTGTTGGCCTGGAGCGGCTTCCCGGGCACCTTGGAGGTCGGCGGCCCGGCCGACTTCGTGGTCCTGGACCGCGACCCGTCAGCGGTTGCGCCCGACGAGCTCCTGGCCATTAAGGTGCTTGCAACCTTTGTGGCCGGGCGCGAAACTTATCGGGCAGGAGGCGCCGGCGGGTGAAGAGAAAACGAGCCAAGCCCAAGCTGCCGCGGTTCCGCGTGCCGCCTCCCGAGAAGATCCATCGCGACGAGAAGAAAGAGCGCAGCCGGACCGCTTGCCGGCGGTTCAAAAAGCGCAAGATCACGGAGCAGTAGCGTATGTTCAGGCCCAACTTCAAAGACGTTTCGCCCGGATGGCACGAGTTCCGTTTAGGAACCATCCCCTGGAAAGTGCGCTGCGGTGGGGCCGGGATTAACCTGGCGCGCTTCTTCGGTTCCCATCTTGAGGTTGAGCTTGCCGGCCAAGACCAAGAGGTCAACCTTGGCGGCCTGAACAGCGGACCGCCCTTGGTTGCTGGCGAAGACCCTCGGCAGATCGCCTTTCGAGTGCCCGTCTGGTTGTTGAACAGCAATTGGGACTACTGCGGAGAGGGGCTTCAGGAAGTGGCGTTCGCGGCCGACGGCACAGTTTCTATCGGCGTCGGCTTGCGAATCCTGTCCGGCTCCGGCCATGAAGGGCTTCTCCAGGCGGGTTGGAAGATCACCCTGGGCGAGGGCTCTCAACTGGTGGCAGCGGCCGGCCGGCTCCCCGCAGACGGCGCCAACAAGTTCGAGGACGTCGGCGACTGGGTCATCCTGAAGCGCGAGCAGTGCTTCATGGGCGTCTACTGGGGCCGCGACCTCAAGGACTGGTGCGACCCGCTGGGCGGCGAGGGGCTGTGGGCCAGGATCGGCGACGGCAGGCATCCGCCATTCTACCACGGCTGGGAAAGCCACCTGCGCCAGTGGCACGGCCCGCAGGGCTGGCGCGCCCGCCCAGGCGCGCGGCTCGTCCTGGAAGGCGACGGGCTGCTCCTGGCCTGGCACGACCGGTCGGCCGCGAAGCTCGCGCCGGAGCCGGCCATCCACTTCAGCGGCGCCGTGGCGGTGGTGCCCGGCGGCTCCGAGGAGGAGGTCCGCCGACGCATCCTGGCCCTGACCGCGCCGCTCCGGCCCAAGGCCGACGGCGCCGCCGTGGTCGGCTTCGACTACCTGGAAGGCGCCTACCGCTTCCGCCGGACCAGGAAGAGCTGCGTCGTGAGCTTCCCGGCCGACCCGCTCGGCCGCGCGGCGCTCGCGCGCGTGGATGGGCCGCCGGCGGCGGCCTTGGCCTGCAAGGTGGACGGTAAGGCCGCCCGGCCGCAGCTCGTCTCCGTCGGGCGCACCGACGATCCCTACGGCCCCAACGACGGCCGGCCGGACGGCGGCGCGCGGCCGGTGCTGGCCGCCGCCGAGAAGCCCGCCGAGCGCGTCGAGCTGGCCGTCACGCTCTCGCCCGAGCGGCCCACCCGCATCGAGGTGGCCGAGGCCGAGGGGCTCTCGCTCAGCTATCTCTCCCAGGACGACCGCCGCGAACTGCTGCTCTTCTCCTCGCGCGACCCGGCTGCGCCGCTCGGGCGGCTCTCGCTCCACGACCTGCGCCTGCGCGACATCCGGCCTCCGGGGATGAGTCGCTCGGCCGTTGCCTGCCTGCCGCTCTACTGGTACCTGATGAACGCGCCCAGCCCCTGGCACTCGGCCAACCGGCTGGAGTCCTGGGAACTCCGGGAGAACGGCCCCAGCGCGGTGCGGCTGCAGCTAGTGGCCGCCAACCCGGGAGAGTCGGTGCTTTCCACCTTCGACCTGGGCATCACCCTGTCGCCCTCGGGCGCGCTGCTTTTCGACATTGCCGCCAAGCTGGGCATCGTCGGGAACTTCCCCGTCCCGCACTTCCAGTTCTGCAACCTCTTCCCGGAGAACACCCGCCTGCCGGAAGAGTGGACCCACGACGAGACCCTGGCCGCCACGCGCTCCGAGCTCCGGGCGGTGGACAACCGCAACGGCCGCGACGCGCTCAAGCGGATGGCCTTCACCCCGCCCTTCTTCCTGGCCCAGTACCCGACCCGTCCGCGGGACCCGGGCGCGGGCGGCAACCTGGCGCTGCTGGTCACCGGCTGCCGGCCGGAGGGGACGCCGCTGGCCTACGAGCTCTGCCGCTGCTGGCTGGACAACCACCTCTATGTGGTCTTCCGGGAGGGCGGGCCGGAAGTCGGCGCCAGCTACGAGGTCCGCTACCAGGTTGCCGCCTGGCCGGACCGCGGCGAGGGGCGCGCCGGCATCGGGAAGCTCGCCCGCGCGGCGCTCCTCGCCGGAAGGCTGGAGGTCTGAACTTGGCCGGCGCCGAACCCAACTTGCAGCCCCGGCCCGCCGGGCCGAAGCGGCCCTCTTGGCGCCGGTTCTTCGCCCGCTTTAAGGAAGCCCAGGGGCCGCCGCCGGGCCCGCCGCTCCTCGGCGCCAAGGCCGCGCTGGTCAAGGTGCTGGGCAGCTGCTTCGGCGCCGGCTACCTGCCGCTGGCCCCCGGGACCTGGGGGAGCCTGGTGGCCTTCGCCGCCTGGCTCGTTGGCCGCCAGCTGGCGGCCAACGCCAACCTGCGCCCGGGCCTGGTGGACATGGTCTGCTTCCTGCTTTCGGTGGTCTTCGCGCTAGCCACCCTGGGCCTGGGCACCCTGGCCGAGCGCGCCGCCGGGCGATTGGATCCGCAATGGTTCGTGCTGGATGAGCTGGCCGGAGCTTTCCTTGCGCTCTACGGGCTGGCTGGCTACAATCTGTGGGCCGCCGCCGGGGCCTTCCTCTTGTTCCGGCTGCTGGACGCCACCAAGTTGGGCTTGATCGGCCGGGCGGAACGCTGGTTGCGGGGAGGCATGGGCATCCTCATGGATGACATCTTCGCGGGCGCCGCGGCCAACCTGATCGTCCGCGGGGTCATCGGCGCGGCCAGCCTGGCGACGAGGTAGGCATTGGAGAACACCAGCGCCAGGCAGAAGGTCGAGGCCATCCTCGGCGGCCGGCTCTCCGACGAGGAAATGCGCCTGTTGGGCGGGTGCCTCGACGACCTGGAGAAACGGGTCGCCGAGCACCAGAAGCGCCTGCGCCGCCAGGAGCAGGAGTTCACCACCATCTTCGAGATGGTCGGGCAGATTTCCGCCCGGGCCATGGACGCGGACAGCCTGATCCGCTACCTGCTGCGCACGGTGATGGGCCAGTTCATGGTCCCGCGCCTGGCGGTGCTCCGCCGCCAGGAGATGGAGGACCGGACCATCGGGGTGGCGGCCACCCAGGGGTTCAGCGCCGAGGGCCTGGCGGTGGAGGCCGACGGGCCGCTGGCCCAGGCGGCCCTGAACTCAGCCCGGCCCTTCGACCTGAGCTCCGGGGAGCTGGCCGCCGGCGAGGAGGCCGCCCGGCTGCGCGGGCTGGGCCTGGTCACCTGCGTGCCCCTGGTCCAGCAGGCCGACGGCGACCGGCCGGCGCAGTTGGAGGGCTTCCTGCTGCTGGGCGAGCGGCTGGCCGGCGGGCCGATGGGCACCTTCGAGAAGCGCCTGCTGGGCCTCTTGGGCCAGGCGGTGGCCATCACCTTCCACAACGAGATGCTCTACCGCCGGTCCATCGTGGACGACCTGACCCGGGTCTCCAGCCGCGGGCACTTCGACGCCAACCTCAACCAGGAGATCGGCCGCATCCGGCGCTACGGCGGCCGGGGCCTCTGCCTGGTGATGATCGACCTGGACCACTTCAAGCAGATCAACGACGCCCACGGGCACCTGGCCGGCGACGCGGTGCTCCGCCGGGTGGCCGGGGTGCTCCGCGAGACGGTCCGCACCGTGGACATGGTGGCGCGCTACGGCGGGGAGGAGTTCGCGGTGATCCTCATCGAGATCGAGCGGCCGGCGGCCGGGGAGGTCGCCGAGCGGCTCCGGCGCATGGTCGAGGCCGCCCGGGCGAGCTTCGACGGCGCCGAGCTGGGCATCACCGCCAGCTTCGGGGTGGCCTGCTTCCCCGATGACGCCGAGGACAAGCAGAAGCTCATCGAGGCCGCGGACTCGGCCCTCTACCGGGCCAAGGCCGCCGGCCGCAACCGGGTGTGCCTGGCTCCGGCGCTGCCGGAGAAGGCCGGGCCCCCGGCCGGAGTTGACCGTGCCTGACCCCGGCGGCGAGAAGAAGAAGAGCTCGGTGCGCCTGCCGCTCCACGGCGGCGGCCCCGCTCCGGCGCGCCCGCCGGGCCCGGGAGGCGCGGCCCGGCCGCCAAGCGGCCCCGGCGTGACCCGGCCGCCGAGCGGCCCCGGCGCGGCGCAGGCGCCGCGCAAGACGCCCGGCGCTTCGCCCTCGACGCGCAAGACCCCCGGGGCCAGCCCGGGGGGCCTGAAGCAGCGCACTCCCAGCGGAGGCGTGCGCGCCTCCGCCCAGTCGCAGTCCGGCTCGGGGATCATCCCGGCGGCCCGGCCCGCCCCGCGCGGGATGGGCTCGGTGGCCGGCCGGCGCGTCCAGGGCATGGGCCTGGCCATGAAGATGTCCCTGGCCATCGCCGGGCTGGTGGTCCTGGTGGTCGGCGCCTGGGGCGGAGTGCTGGCGGTGATCGTCAGCAACAGCTCCTATGAGGCCATCAAGCGCTACGGGGCCAGCGCGGCGCTGTGCCTGGGCCGCATCGGCGCCCAGGAGATCAAGAACTACAAGGACTGGTCGGCCGCCCACCCGCAGGGCGGCTACACCGCCCAGAAGATGCCCGAGCTGCTCAAGCTGGTGCCCCAGGACGGCGGCACGTCGGTAGACGCCGACATCGCCGACGCGGTGATCCTCTACGGCTCAGGGATGCAGCAAACCCTGATCGCCCACGCCGCGGACGCGCCCCAGGAGCTCCGGGGCGTCACCGAGCAGATCGGCGGGCGCGCCTACGCCAACGTGGAATGCCTGCGCGGCCCTTACATGCGCGGCTCCGCCCGGATCAACGCCCTGCAGTTCCGGGTGCCGATCATGGAGGGCGCCAACCAGGTGGGCACCGCCCGGCTGATCATCTCCGCCGAGACGGTCAGCCGGCAGGTCTGGAGCGTGATCTTCTCGGCCCTGGTGGCCGGCATCGTCTGCGTGATCATCGGCATCGGCGTCTCCTACGTGCTGGCCTCCGGGATCATCAGGCCGGTGCGCGGGCTGATGCGCGACATGGACACGGTCAGCCGCGGGGACTTCGACCACCTCACCAAGCCGGCCAGCGCCGACGAGATCGGCCTGTTGGCCCTGGCCTTCAACGACATGACCAGGAGCCTGCAGGCCGCCCGGGAGCTGGAGCACGAGTCCGAGCGCATGCAGGGCGAGCTCAACACCGCCCGGGAGATCCAGGCGCACCTGCTGCCCGCCAAGATCCCGCAGCTCCCCGGCTTCGACATCTACCAGGCCTACAGCTCGGCCAAGGAGGTCGGCGGGGACTACTTCGACTTCATCCCGGTGGACCGCGAGAACCTGGGCGTGGTGGTCGCCGACGTCTCCGGCAAGGGCATCCCCGGCTCGATGGTCATGGCCCAGACCCGGGCGGTGCTGCGCATGCTGGCCACCGGGAACCCCTCGGCCTCGGCCACCCTGGCGCAGGTCAACGCCATCATCGCCCGGGACATCAAGCGGGGCATGTTCGTGACCATGATCTACGGGGTCTTGAACGTGCGCCAGAAGACCCTGACGGTGGCCTCCGCCGGGCACAACCCGATGGTGCTCTTCCGCGCGCGGACCGGGACGGTGGAGCTGGTCAACCCCGCGGGCATCGCCCTGGGCTTCGACAAGGGGCCGATCTTCAACCGGACCATCAAGGAGCAGACCCTGCAGCTCTACAAGGGCGACCAGGCGGTGCTCTACACCGACGGGGTGGTCGAGGCCATGAACGAGAAGCGCGAGGAGTTCACCGACGAGCGCTTCTACAAGTGGGTCCAGGCCAACGCCCGCGACAAGAAGAGCCGCGAGCTGGTCACCGGGCTGCTCAAGGAGCTGGAGGCCCACCGCGGCCGGGCCGACCAGCACGACGACATCACCGTCGTGACCATCAAGGTGGAGTAGGCATCCGGGGAGCGTCCATGGTTCACCGCGAGCTGGTGGTTCCCAACGACACCCAGTACCTGGTCACCGTCCGCGAGGAGGTCACCAAGGTCGTCGAGCAGAGCGCCTTCGCCCCGCGCGACCAGAAGCTGCTGATCGTGGCGGTGGACGAGGCCATCACCAACATCATGGAGCACGCCTACGACAACGACCTGGAGGGCGAGCTCGACGTCGAGCTGATCCTGGAGGCCGACGCCACCCGCTTCGAGGTGGTCATCCGCGACAGCGGCAAGGAGTTCGACCCCACCGCGGTGGACATCCCGGACATCACCGCCCACATCCGCAAGGGCCAGAAGCACGGGCTGGGCATCTTCCTGATCCGCCAGATCATGGACGAGGTCAACTACAGCTTCGTCCACGGCGAGAAGAACGAGCTGCAGATGATCAAGTACGTGGACCGGCGAGAGCGCAAGGAAGCCGCCGGCCGCTAGCGGCCGCGAGGAGCGAACGGCAATGTCCGACTTCAAGATCACCCAGGAAAAGGCCGACGGGGCCGCCCTGCTCCGGGTGGAAGGCTTCCTGGACGCGCACACCTTCGAGCAGTTGGAGGAGGCCATCCGGCGGGTCTTCGACGGCGGCTGCTTCAAGCTGGTGGTGGACCTCGGCCGGGTGGACTACATCTCCAGCGCCGGCGCCGGGGTGCTGATCGGCGCCCGCTCGGAGAGCCAGGAGAACGGCGGCGACATCGTGCTCTTGAGCCCCACCGAGAGCGTCCGGGAGGTCTTCGACCTGCTGGGCCTGACCCAGATCTTCAAGGTCGTCGAGGACCGGGCCGCCGCGCTGGCGGCGTTCTGACCGCGGCAGTTGTCGGTGGTCAGTGACAACCGCGGGCCGTCTCTCCCGCTGCTCGGCCCCGCGGCACAAACCGTCCATTGTGCTTTTCGGCGTCCTCTGCGGCCATAGCCGCCCACCGCCGGCAACGGCCGCCCCGTGATCCTGATCAGCGCGTGTCTGCTGGGCGTGCCCTGCCGCCACGACGGCGCGGCGCCCGCCGTTGCCGAGCTTCCTGAAGAACTGCGCGGCCAGGCGCTCCTGCCGGTCTGCCCGGAGGAGCTGGGGGGGCTGCCCACCCCGCGGCCGCCGGCGGAGCTCTCCGGCGGCGACGGCCGCTCGGCGCTGGACGGCTGCGCGCGGGCGGTCTGCGCCGACGGCGCCGACGTCACTGAGGCTTTCCTGCGCGGGGCCGGGGCCGTCGTGGAACTGGCCCGCCGGCACGGCATCCGCGCGGCCTGCCTGAAAGCCAAGAGCCCGTCGTGCGGGGTGTGCCTGACCCACCTGGCCGGCCAAGTCGCTCCGGGGATGGGGGTGGCCGCCGCGGCCCTGGCGCGCGCCGGGCTCAGGCTGCTGGAGGCCGGCTGAGCCGCCCGAGGCCGCGCCGGCAGCCCGGCCCGATGGTCCACTGCAACCGGCTCTGCGGGTGCGCCCGGAGTCAAGGTTGGCTCCCCGGACGCAACCCTCTACGAACCGTTGCAGGGGGATCGCCAGCCCTGAAATCTGGTTCCGGATTGTACACTTAACCGTCAACAATTCCAGTGGTTCCGCCGCCTACCACGAGCAGACCGTAGAAGTGGCCCTCGGCCCCAAGGGGGCCTTCGAAAACGGCAACCTGGGCCGCCTGACGCGCCAGGTGCCGGCCATCCGGGGCCCCGGGGGCGGTTTGCGGTTGTTCTCCTCGACGCAGGCGTCGTTGACGGCGGACAGGACGAAGTCCACCTCGGCCAGGCGTTTGCAGTCCTTGAGGATCATTGCCCGCCTCCTCGTTTGGGTTTCAGGGCACCGATTTTCTCGACTATGCCCTTCAGCGTCGCGCTGGTCTTCCCCGCTACTGCGGCCTTTTCGACGATATGCTGGAGCACGACAGGGTTCTTCAACGCATATATCCTCTTGGGGATGCCAAGCTGGCCTTGGGCTTCCAAAAGCAGTCGCTCGAATAGTTCCTTGCCAATTTCCTCGGAAAGCGTCGTTTCAATCTTGGTCTTGAAACAGGCGTACTGGTGCTTCACGCCGCATGGCCAATCCTCCTCGGATTCGCTGACGAGTCGCAGGAGGTAGCGATTGTCTTCGGGTTTCGCGTCCTTTTCGCCGTGGTCGCCATCCCAGACAGCGTAAACTGGAATGCCAAGGCGTCGGAAGATAACCATTGGACGGTCCACGTTATGTTTGCCCATACAGGGAATAACCGAGATGCCGTCGCTGTCGAAGTTGTGCCCCATCGATACTGCCACGCCGAGAATAGCAGCACGGTCATCCTCGCCCTCGACCAGCACCGCGACATCGGCAAAGAACCCTTCGTTGACCCACGGGGTCATCACCGCCTGAAGGCGGTGTCGAAGCGTGTCGGCGGTGTACTTGCTGCCTTGACTGCCCCCGGCGACCCAGATTTCCTCGGCCACGGCGTCCAATTCCGCCTTGACGGCCTTTGTCACCCTCGGTTTCCCGGCGACATCGTCGGCCTTCCGCAAGAGACGGATTTGCTCGAAGCGGTCGAGGCCGACAAAAAGCGGGGAGTGTGTAGAGTAGAGGACCTGCGTCCTCTTCGCCACGCCGGGAATCGTGCCTTGCGAGAGTTTCAGAAGGACAGACGCCATGTGCCGCTGGCGGCTCGGATGCTGGTAGAGTTCCGGCTCCTCAATGGCGAGAACCAGACCGGGAAGCTGCGGCTCTCCCCGTTCGGGGATCTCCGCCTCCGACGCAAAGCCCTCTTCGGTTGCGGCCTCGACGCCCTTGGCCGCGACGAGATGTTGGAGCATGGTCAGGATGAAGGCGCGTTGAAGACCGTGGCCGGTTCTTGGCGGCCAGCAGGCCGGCGATCTCCCGGCACTTGGCCCGTATCCGGCCGGCGGTATCCCGTTTCATGGCGTCACCTCCGCGTTCTGGCCCAAGGGTTGGCCACGGGGGGCGCACGTTTGGCCCACGTGGCGAGATCCCGGCCGGCTCGCCCCCTGGCACGCCCTCGGCCCCCAGGCGCGCCCAGGGCGCGAAAAAACCGGACCGGGGAAACAAACTGTGGTCAACCGCGCGACGGTTCCGCGACACGTCTCGACAACTTCTGGCCTGGAAGGAACCGTTGAGGCTGCCGACCATACTAACGCCAGTCGTTAGTATGGTCGGACTCGGGGGCGGGAAATCTTCTCTTGACTACAGTAACGCTAGTCGTTAGTATGGTCAGCATGAAACATCGCGCGCTGGCGGGAGCCATCGAAGAGTTTGCGTTCTCCGACCACAAGATCGCCTTCGTGTCGGGGCCGCGGCAATGTGGCAAGACCACACTGGCCAAGATGTTTCTCAGCCAGCGGAAGGTCGGGGCCTATCGGAATTGGGACGATTTGGAGTTCCGCCGCGCATGGGCCGAGCATCCCTCGACCATCATTCCTCGCGCGCAAGGGAAGGATGTCCCCCTCGTCGTGCTGGATGAGATTCATAAGGAGCGCCTCTGGAAGCGCAACCTCAAGGGCATATTCGACACGCTAGAGAAGCCCTGCGACATCCTCGTCACCGGCAGCGCACGGCTCAACATATACATGAAGGGCAGCGACAGCTTGTTGGGCCGGCACTACAGCTTTCGACTGCACCCTTTCTCGGTGCGGGAATTGGATTGCCCCGAGGTCCTTTCGCCGGACGGAATGTTGGCGGCGCTCTTCTCGCGCGCGGAGCACAAGCGCAAGTCTGCCGAGGATAGCTTGTCGGCACTCATGGCCTACGGGCCGTTCCCCACGCCTCTCTTGGCGCAGAATGCTCGCAAGGCCAACTTGTGGCGGCGCAATCGGGAACAGCTGGTGGTCCGAGAGGACTTGCGCGACCTCAGCCGGCTCCTGGAATTGGGGCGCATCGAGATGATGACCGCCCTGCTGCCGGAGCGAGTCGGGGCGCCTTTCAGTCCCACCGCCTTGGCTCAGGACCTGGAAGTAAGCATCCCCACCATAACGCGATGGATGTCCTACTTGAAGCAGTTGTATTATGTGTTTGAGATCAAGCCTTACACGCGCCAGATTGTCCGGTCGCTCCGGCGCGAGGGCAAGGTGTATCTCTGGGACTACGGGGCAATTAGAAACGAAACAGCGCGCTTCGAAAACCTGGTCGCCTGCCATCTGCTGAAGGCCTGTCACTTCTGGACAGACACGGGCGAGGGCGCGTTCGATCTCTATTACCTGCGCAACAAGGAGAAGCAGGAGATCGATTTCCTGATAGTTCGAGACGGCGTGCCGTGGCTGCCGGTGGAGGCCAAGCTCACCGACACGGAGCCGTCGCCCAATTGGCGAAAGTTCGCCGGGCTGCTGCCCTGCAAGCGAGGCTTGCAGGTGGTGCGCAGGCCGGCGTGGAAGGTGCATGAATTCGGCGACGCACGGGTCCTTGTGGCTGGCGCCGCGGAAGCGCTGGGCTATTTCGCATAGGCTGCGGATGTAGGGATAGCACGATGGGTGCTCCGGACGCCGATGAACCGCTGGGGCGCCGCGAACGCCTACTGGCTGAGATATCCCGAGGAGAGCAGCGGCTTGCCGAGTTGCGTGCTGAAGCTGAGCAGCAAGCTGGGCACTTGATGGCGTTGCGCGCCGAACTCGCTGCCGCCACATCGGAACAAACCAGGATTCCTTTGCAGGTTGCACACGTTCCACAGCCTGTGCCGACTACCAACACCGAAAAGGTAGTGCTGTTTCGCTCGCTGTTCCGCGGCAGGGATGACGTTTCCCCCCGGCGCTGGGAGAATGTGCGGACCGGAAAGTCTGGTTACTCCCCAGCGTGCGCAAACGAATGGGATCATGTCCCGTGGAAGCGGCCCCCGTCGGGCCAGCCCAGGAAGAGCGTAATATTACCGGGAGCATGAAATACTTTACACGGCCGCATAGCGGACGTGCTTCTCCTGGAAGTAGCGGCGGACGATCCGCGGCTGCCGCTGCCGGCCCCACAGGTAGCCTCG
>Ga0315286_10005601_pt1 | contig 12141 bp, 7 predicted proteins | sample YL17G10_0_MG_FD_205038 | JGI IMG/M metagenome (GOLD analysis project Ga0315286, IMG submission 205038) | Sediment microbial communities from Yellowstone Lake, YNP, Wyoming, USA - YL17G10_0 | ecosystem: Environmental > Aquatic > Freshwater > Lake > Sediment | place: USA: Wyoming | collected... | reverse complement strand
CCGACTTGGAGAAGAAGATCCTGAGCGAGAACGCCACGCGCCTTCTAGGAGGCCCGGATGACAGCGCCGAGCGACTGAGGTAGGCTGTGGCTGAGACGGCCGCCGCCGACAGGTCCAGCCGGAACACGTCCGGAAGGAAACGGCAGCGGCTGCGCGGAACGGAGACGGTCATGAGAGCAGCAGCAATCCAGCCCAGCATCGACACGGGCCCGAGCGAGCGGGTCTCCAGGCTGCGCGCGCTCATTGTGCACGCCCCGCGGGAAGCGTGTGTCGAACGCGCGCGTTACCTCACCCGCTCGATGGCGGCCAACTGGAATGATCCGCCGCTCACCCGCATGAGCAAAGCGCTGGCCGACGTGCTCGACAACATCAGCGTCATCATCCGCGACGGCGAGCTGATCGTCGGCTGCAGGACCAGCAAGCTCAAGGGCGCTCCCTTCTTTCCGGAAAACAAGTCGCGCTGGATTGAGCAGGACGCGCGCACTCTGGCCGAGCGCACCATCCAGCGGGCGCTCATGAGCGACGCCGAGGTGCGCGAGATCGAGGAGGAGATCCTTCCGTTCTGGCGCGGGCACACGGTCGAAGACCGGTTCCAAGAACTGGTCCCGGGCGACGTCGGGGAGGACCTGCAGAAGTTCGTCTTCACCATGATGCTCGAGATCACCTACGGTATCGGGCACTTCACCATGAACCATCGCCGCATGCTCGCGCGCGGCCTCGCCGGGCTCATCGCCGAGGCCCGCGAGAAGCTCGATGCGCTGGGCCCCGAAGAACGCTCCGGCGACAAAGGCCTGTTCCACGACGCCGTGATTCGATCCCTCGAGGCCGCGATCCGCTTCGCGCACCGTTACGCCGAGGAGGCCGAGCGCCTGGCCCGACGCGAGACCGACCGGCGACGAGCAACGGAGCTAACCGAGATCGCGCGGATCTGCCGGCGCGTCCCGGAGCATCCCGCCGCAACCTTCCGCGAGGCCATCCAGGCGGTCTACTTCATGCACCTCATCGCGCAGATCGAGAGCGGGGGAAACTCCATCTCGCTCGGCCGCATCGACCAGATCCTCGCCCCGTACTACGACGCTGACGTGAGCACGGGGAGAATCACCGCGAGTGAAGCTCGCGAGCTGCTGTCGCTGCTGTTCCTCAAGACCAACGAGATCTGGAACATCCTCGAGGAACCGTTCATCCCCGGCGGGGAGGACACCGAGGGCAAGACGACCCAGAACGTCACGGTCGGCGGGCTGGGCACGGACGGCGCCGATGCCACCTGCGCGCTGAGCTACATCGGCCTGGAGGCCTACGCCGACGTGCGCACCGTGCAGCCGAACTTCGGGGTGCGGGTGGGTCCCGACGCCCCGGCGGACTTCTTCCACGCCGCCATCCGCCACGCTCTAGCCGGCGTGCCCATGCACTTCTTCAACGACGAAACCATCGTCGAGTCGCTGGTGGCGGCCGGTCACGCGATCGAAGACGCGCGGGACTACGGCGTGGTGGGCTGCCTCGAGCCGAACGCGCAGGGCAAGACCTTCGGTTCCACCTTCGCCGTGCAGATCAACGGCCTCAAGTGCCTGGAGCTGGCGCTCAGCAACGGTGTGGACACGATCTTCGGCTCGCGTGCCGGCCTGGAAACCGGCGACCCCGCCGGGTTCGAGTCGTTCGGCGACGTATGGAACGCCTACGACCGGCAGCTCTCCTACTTCCTCGATCAGGTCGAACGGGGGATGGCCGCGCTTGATGAAGCGATTGCCGAGATGCTTCCCTCACCACTCGCCTCCGCCATGATCGACGGCCCGCTGGACAAAGGCCTGGACCTCACGCGCGGCGGGGCCGTCTACAACTCCACCGGCGTGCAGCTCATCGGATTTGCCAACGTGGCCGACAGCCTCACCGCAATCCGCAGGGCTGTGTTCGAGGACAGGTCGTTGACCATCGCCGAGCTAGCTCGGCATCTGGCCGAAGACTGGAGGAACGGCGAGGCGGTGCGGGCGCGCTTGCTCCACAAGATCCCGAAGTACGGCAACGACGATCGTGAAGCCGACGCCATGGCGGCCCGCGTCCTCGAGCACTTCTGCGAGCAGGTGTTGCGGCGCAGGAACTACCGCGGCGGGCCGTTCTGGCCGGGCGTCTTCTCGGTGGGTTTCCACATCGCCATGGGCACCTTCGCGGGGGCCAGTGCGGACGGACGCCACGCCGGCGACGTGCTCGGCAACGGCATCACGCCCGCCGAAGGACGCGCCAAGACCGGGCCAACGGCACTGCTGAGCTCGGTGGCCCGCATGCCGAGCCGGCGCGCGCCGAACGGTACGAACCTGAACATGCGGTTCAACCCGAAGTGGATCAAGGCGGAGACGCTGGCGTCGCTCGTGCAGACGTACTTGCGGCTCGGCGGCGCGCAGGTGCAGTTCAACATGATCGACACTGAGGTCCTGCGCGCGGCCCAGCGCAATCCCGACGCGTACCGCGACCTCGTCGTCCGGATCAGCGGTTACTCGGCCCTCTTCACCGAATTGAGCCAGCGCGCCCAGGAAGAAATCATCAGTCGCATGGAGTACAGCGCCTGAAGGCTCGACGGGGCAGGCACTCGGGGCGCTGCTGCTGTAGGGGCGATTCGGGAATCGCCCCACGCGGCGGTGCTGACCCGCCGCGCCGTTTCGGGCGGTTCGCGAACCGCCCCTACACGCAAACAGCGCAAAACACAGACGCGGCGCGCAGCCCCTAGAACTTCGCGGCCGCCTCCTTCAGGCGCTCGCGTGCGACGGGCGAGTACCAGCACTCAACAAAGCGCCGCTCCTGCTCTTCGAGCTGCGCTACGATAGCCTTTTCAATCCCCTCGGTCCGATTGCCCTTGATGATCGCGAATGCCTGCTCCGGCATTGCCCCGAGCACCTTGGCTTTCTCGATGGACGCGGGCACGACGTGATCCAGCGGCAGGACCGCGTCGACCAGCCCCATCCGCAGCGCGGCGTCCGGGGCGTAGAAGTCGCCAGACTCCATGATCTCGCGCGCGTAGCGCCCGCCGACCAGCGCGGGGAGAACGCAGTCCACCACGTACGGCAGCGGTGCACCGAGCTTGATCTCGTTCAGGCCCATCAGCTTCTTGCCGTCGGCGACGTACCGATAGTCGCAGCACAGTGCCAGGATGCAGCCCCCTGCTATCGCGTGCCCGGTAAGGGCCGCGACCGTGGGCTTCGGAAGCGTGTAGAGGTCGAGGCACACGCGGTTGTACCGCCTGAAAAAGTTGGCAAACTCACTCTTGGTGAGTCCGATCAGCTGAGGGATGTCCCAGCCGATCGAGAAGAACTTGTCGTTGGCGCTGGCCAGGACCAGGCTGCGAATGTCCGCTTGCTCCCGGACGTGACGGACGGCGGCGCTCAACTCCGCGACGAGGTCGCCGTTGATGGGGTTCGTCACCCCGCGGCTCAGTCGCACGATGGCGACCGGTCCCTCTCGGTCGATGTGCAGCAGTGTGTTGGTCATTGCCTTCACTCCTCTCGATAAGGTGGCACAGGCATCTTGCCTGTGGCAAACACCGGCTGGAAGCATGTCCTGAACTACGTCGAAGGGCCGGTGCCACTCCTTCGCAAGCGCCGTCACTTCCGAGGCCTTCGCTCCTCACCTCTGACCCCTGACACCTGCCCCTCAAGGTGTAAAGGAGTAAAGGGGTCAAGTCTTCCCCGACACCTGATCCCTCACACCTGACACCTGCTCTTCCGGGTCCTGGGCACACCGAAAACCGAAGTCGTGGTTACGGAAGTCGGGACGGTAGTTGCTGCGGATCGCGGCGCGCAGGAGCCGTGCATCACTGTAGAACGAGCCCCCGCGAACAGTGCGCCAGTCCTCCCCTTTCTTGTACAGCGACGCTGTCCATTCCCACTCGTTGCCCGCCATGTCGAGTAGGCCATAGGGCGACGCGCCCGCGGGATAGCTGCCGACGGGTGTGGGCTGGCCGACCTTCATGTCGTAGTTCGCCCGCGTCTCGTCCGGCTCTTCATTCCCCCACGGATAGGTGCGCCCGTCTGTTCCTCGCGCGCCCTTCTCCCACTCCCTCTCCGTCGGCAGACGCAGACCCACCCACTCGCAGTACGTCCGCGCCTCTCCCCAGCTCACGCCCACAACGGGTTGCTGCGGCTGGTTGAAGCGCTCGTCGTCCCAGTACTCGGGCTTGGCAGCCTTCGGGTTTGCCTTCAGAAACTCCGCGTACTGGGCGTTCGTGACCGGGTAGCGCGCGAGGTAGAAGGACGGCAGTGTCTCCGGACGCGCGGGCTCGCCACACATGAAGACTCCGGCAGGGATCAGCACCAGCTCGGTACGGTCAATGTGATTGACACGCAGAAGCGGCATGCCCGTGTGCAAGTCGACCCCCTCAGCGATCACCTCGTCGCTATAGACCCCACCTGCCACGAGGAGTTCTAGAGCCAGGTGTCGCACGCTGCGCTTCGAGTCGCGCCGCAGCCCCACAAGTCGGTCCGCGGCGCGCGCCAGTTCGCCAGCGGGCAGTGACTTGAGCGCGAGCAACGCTGCATATCGCCCCGCGTGGGCATCATAATCGCCGGGCCAATCTCTCACGCGGTGCCACCAGGGCCGCTTGCTGGTCGCCGCATCAAGGAAAGGCTCGGCAGATGCCAGCAAGGCGTCGCGGATACACTCCGCGGTGAACGACTCATGCCCCGCCAGCTTCCCCGCGCCGGCAACGGCGCGCATGAAGTCGTCAAAATAGTTCGGGTTGCCCAGCCCAACGAACAACCGCGTCACCTCCCGCCACCAGCTCTCGTCGTAGTGCCGCACCAAGACATCGAAACGGCGCGTGTTGCGGATCTCCTCGGCAGCCAGATACTCCTGAAAGCTCAGATGCTGGAAGCCGTACTCGTCCACGCCGTGACCGGTGAGCAGGCCGCTGCGGTCGCGCACGCTGCGGAGAAACGCCTCGGCGTCGAGCGGCCGCGACAAGCGCGCCACCTGCTCCGTGATCACCGGAAGAATCTCGCCCCGTGGCGCATGGATGCGGTTCGTTTCCAAGTGCATCCAGAGCGCTACCGGCTGCAACACCTGCCGCGCTTCGCGTGCCGACAGCGGGGTGTCGAGCCCCTTCGCCCGGTCCCAGTGTTCGAGCAAGACGTTGGTGCACTCCTCGTACAGCTCGACGCGCCGTTTCGGCAGCGCCCCGCGGTCGCGGTGCACGAGCGCGATGATCTGCAGCATGAGCGGATTCGTGGCCAGCACGCGGATCTCGTCGTGCTCGAGAATCGCTCTGATCAGTCCCGTCGCAAGCTCTTCGGCCCGCTGCACCGTCTGGGGACTGTCACCGTAGAGTCGGGTTTGCACGGCGCCATACCAGCGTCGCAAGAAGCTCTCGATCTCGTCCCTCCCAAAGCGCTCGATGGACAACTCCAGGTGGCCCTTCCCCAGTCGCGCATCGCGATAGCCCGCAAAGCGCGCCGTGACCGCAATGCGATTGCGCGGGTAGCGCACGGCCAGCTCCTCGATCCAGCGGCTCACGCGCTCACGCTGCGCGCGGTCCGCAACCTCATCGAGACCGTCGAGCAGGAGTAAGCAGCGGCCATCGCCGAGGGCTGACGCGAAGAAGTTCGGCGGATATCCTCTGAGCGGCGGCTCGCTGGCCGCTTGCAGTGCCGCCGCGAAATCACCGTCGGTCTTCAGCTGGCGCAGCGGGACGAAGACCGGCACCACCTCGGCAGTCAGCCCCAAGTCACCGGCTTTGCCGGAGGCGCACAGGAGGGCCAAGTGCTTGAGCAACGTCGTCTTGCCGGAGCCGGGCTGGCCGAGGACCACCACGAGACGAATGTCGCGCTGCGCTGCGAACCCCCACGCCCACGCGAAGTCGCGCACGCCTTCGGCCGGCTGCAGCTCGGCACGTGCCGCCGCGGGGTCTGACGTGCGTTCCCTGTCGAGGGCGGCGATGCGTGCCCGCAGCGGCACGAAGACGCTCTTGAGATCGATGGGGATGCGAAGGTTGGTCTCGAAGCCGGAGACCGGCAGATCCTTGTGCGTGTTGAAGAGCAGCTGGATATACTCGCGATGCAGGGCGCTGGTGTCAGCGGCAGGAGGCACACCTGGCGCAGCAGCAAACCGCGCCCCGCACCACGATTCGAGCTGTTCGCGCAGCTTGCGCTCGAATTCGTGAATGTCCTTGTAGCGCTCCGCCAGACCGCTGCTCTTCTCATAGCGCTCGCGAAACTCCAGCGTCCGGTCGAACTGCCGGCGCCCTTCCGAATCGCGCAGACGCTCCATCGGTACGGGAGCGTCCGAGAAAAGCACCATCATGGCCGGACGCGCGCCGGTCCTCCGCCGCACCTGCTGCGCCTCGGAGAATTCCTCTGCCGTTCCTGACTCAGCCACACCCGTCTCGGTACCGAACCGCGACCAGAGAATGCCGACAAAGACGTCACACTCGCGTACCAGGGGGTTGATCAACGACTGCGGGCGGTCAGCGTCCAAACTCGCGTGTGTCTCCCACCCCACGGGTTCCAGCACAAAACCACCGTGACTTCCCAGCCTGTAGCTGAGCGACAGGATCACCTCACGGGCACCCTGACGCTCACGCGCAACGTCGCCCGGCGAGGCGACAAAGATCCGGTAGTGCATGCGGCGCTCAGCCATGCTCACCATCCACCCGGCCGGGGGATTGGGCGCGGGCTTACTACCGCCGGCCGGGCTGCCACCGCTGTTTGGCCGCACCCTTCCGTTGCAGATGCAGCACAGGAGAAGGATCTGGACCCGGTCTGGCGCGCTCCGCCGGTCCGTGGAGCGGCGGATGCCGGCCGACGGGTGGGGCGTGCGGTGGCGCAGGCCTCCGCGGTCTGTTTGACCGCACAGGCTGGAAGCCTGTGCCACCATTTCCTGCCGGGCCAAGGAGGTGGCACAGGCATCCTGCCTGTGCGTGCGTCCCCACCCGTCACCAAGGTCTTGGGCACACCGAAAACCGATGTTGTGGTTACGGTTGTCGGGATGGTTGTTGTTGCGGATCGCGGCGCGCAGGTTCTGTGCATCATTGTTGAACGAGCCCCCGCGAACATCACGATCCTTCCCCCACGCTCTCAAGCAGCACCACGGCATGCCGTGAAGCCGCCAAGCAATTTCGCACGCAGCGCCCCGGTATCTCCGTGCTCCGCGTGCGCCACCCACCCGCGGATCGACGCCGTAAGATCCTCGGCACTGATATCTCCGCAATGGTAGGCCTCTCGAAGTCGTCGCAGGCGCCGTTTCAAGCGCACCACGTTCTCGCGCGCCAGCAAACGCCGGCCGGGCCAAACGCGAAAGCCCAGGAATCGAATCCCGCGCCCGGTGCGCCGCACAAGTGACTTGCCAGGGTGCAGCCGCAGGCGCAAACGCTCCAAGAACGTAGCGATGGCGCGACGCCACGCCGTCAGCTCCGCTACGCTATCCGAAAACAGCACGAAGTCGTCGCAGTAACGTACGTACGGGCGGCAACGCAGGCCCCGCTCCACGAAGTGGTCCAGCGGATCGAGGTACACGTTGGCGAAGAACTGGCTCGTCAAGTTACCGATCGGCAGGCCGCGGCGGCGCGTCAGCGGCGTGAACAGGTCGTCGCCCGCAAAGTACGGGACTGTGCCAAGACCGCACAGGCTGGAAGCATGTCCTGAGCAAGGTCGAAGGGCCTGTGCCACCATTCTCTGCCGGCTCGAAGAGGTGGCACAGGCATCTTGCCTGTGCAGGTCAACTGACTGTGGCACCGTCTCCTGCGGTGGCGAGCCGGCAACGATCTGCTCGATCAACCAGCAGCACTTCCGGTCGCGCACCTTACGTGCCAGCAGCTCCAGCAGCGCCTGGTGATCAATGCTCGGAAAGAATTTCGCGATGTCGCAGGTGAGCGCCCAGCGATGCATACGTGCCAGTGTCTGGAAACGATCGAGGGCGCGGTGCGTGCCTTTGCCGACGCGACAGGCGTAGCTGTGTGGGCTGAACGACGGCTCGAACAGGGGCTCGATCACACGGCAGAGCCCGTGGTGCACCACGCGGTCGCGGAACGGCGCCCGGCTGATCAGCCGCGGCTTGGGCTCGAAGATGCGAAACTGGTAGTACACGCCAGGACGGTACGATTGGTCGCGCAGCTCGGCTTGCAAGCGCAGCAGCTCGCGTTCGAGACCGAACTCGAAGGCGGCCACGTCGGGGCGGGCGCGCTTCCCGCGGCACGCCGCATGCGCGGCGCCTGCGAGGTTCTCGAACGACACGATTCGCTCGTACAGATTGCCGTGGGTCTTCACTTGTCCCGATCCTGCTGCCGCAGCCAGCCGCCCACCAAGCGGCCAGTCTCATTGATCCCGCGCGCCGCAAACTCGTACTGCGAAAGGCTGAGGCAGTGCAAGTCCTTCGCCAGACGCACCAGCAAGCGCAGCCGCTCCAGGAGCAGGTTCACCCGCCGCAGCAGCTCGCGCTTCTCCTTCGAGTAGTGCGCCTCAATCAGCAGCTCCTGCACGTCCAGCAGCGTCGTCACCATACGCTCGCCGATCGTGTAGTGATGCGCCTTCGGAAACCGCACCACCCGCTCCGCCATCCACAGCGTCAGGTCATACGCCTTCGCAAGCGCCGTCACTTCCGAAGCCATAGCTCCTCAACCCTTACCTCTGACCCCCGACACCTGCCCCCCAAGGTGTAAAGGAGTAAAGGAGCCAAGCCTTCCCCGACACCTGATCCCTCACACCTGGCACCTGTTCTCACGGGTCCTGGGCACACCGAAAACCGATGCTGCGGCTACGGCTGTCGGGATGGTTGCCGTAGCGGATCGCGGCGCGCAGGTTCCGTGCAACATCGTAGAACGAGCCCCCGCGAACAGTCTTCCTCGGACCCTTGTCGTAATCTGATGCCGTCCACTCCCACACGTTACCCGCCATGTCCATAAGACCGTAGGGCGACGCGCCCGCCGGGCAACTTCCAACGGGAGCCGGTTGACCACTCAGGTTACCGAACACCGCGCGCGACGGATCAGGGTCGTCTTTCCCCCACGGATACGGACGCCCGTCGGTTCCCCGCGCACCCTTCTCCCATTCCCATTCCGTTGGCAAGCGCAGCCCTGCCCACTTGCAGTACGCCTGCGCGTCGTGCCAGCTCACACTGACCACGGGCTGTTGCGGTTGATTGAAGCGCTCGTCGTCCCAATACTCGGGCTTCGCGGCTTCCCGGCTCGCATCGAGGTATTTCCGGTACTGCGCGTTGGTCACCGGGTAGCGCGCCAGGTAGAAGGCCGGCAACTCCATCTGCCGTGGCTTGTTGTCGGGCTGCTCCGGTTTCCCCGCCTGGAAGGCTCCGGCAGGAACGAGGACGAGCTCGGTGGCGTCGACGGCGTTCATACGGACCAGGACACGTTCCGCGGGCTGACGTAAGAATGCGAGAAGTTCAGCCATACCGGCGTCGAAATCGCCGCGCAGGTCCACGAACCGCCGCTGCCGATACCGCAGGGGCAAGTGGCGAAGCTCCCCTTGCAGCAGCAGCGGCACCACCACGACCCGTCCCTCTTCCACCTCTCGCTGCCACGCCAGGTTTTCCTCCAGCTGCGTCCAGGATGAGCGCAGGAAATGCGGCGACAGCACGGGGAGAAAGAACGTCGACTCGGTTATCCCTTCTTCGAGGCGCTTGGTGATCACGTCTCCAGGGTTGATCTCTCCCACGTCGAGCCAGACGCGGATTCCACTCTGCTCTAAGGCACTGCGCAGCCGCGTGACGACTGCCTTGTCGCGGCTCGAGTAGCTGATGAAGACCACCGGGCCGGCGGCCGCGGGCGGGTGAGGCGCGGGGCTGGGGGCTGCCGGCGCGAGTAGCCGCGCTGCCAAGTCACGCTCGGCCGCCGCGAGCGCCGAGGCCGCGACGCGGAAGAAGCGCTCCGGCTCGGCATTCAGCGCCTCGGCAACGCGCCGAAGCGGTTCAGGATTGAGGTCCCGCAACACGCTGAGCGCCTGCAACGCGTCATAGCGCTGCGCCGCGTTGGACAGCGCCTTGACGAAAGGCCGTTCCGAGGGTTGGAGCGCCTCACGCAGGCAGCGCGACGTGTACTCATGCCGCCCGGCGAGGCCGCCCGCGGCGACCACGGCCTGCATGAAGGTTTCGAACAGCGAGCGCGGGGCCATCGCGACAAACAATCGGATCACCTCTCGCCAATGCTCATCGCCGTATCGAGCAGCGAGGAACTTCAGGTTCGTGGCAGCGCGCGGCGCTCGCTTGCGCATCATCGGCGCCCCTTCGCCCGGTAACGGGGCGCGCCGCTGGGCTCGCTCTTGACGTGCTCCGCAGCCAGGTATTCCTGGAAGCTCGGGTGCAGGAAAGCGTATTCATCCTGGCTCTGGCCCGTAAACAGGCCGAAGCGGTCGCGGACGGAGTTGAGGAACGCGACCGGATCGCGCTCCGGGAGCTGCGGCGTGCGTTCCAGCTCGGGCCCGATGATCGGTGCCAGCTCGTCGGCGGTTGCGCTATAGCGCCCCGGCTGACTGTGCAGCCAAAAGGCCAGTGGCCGCAGGACGGCACGGCCGTGGGGTGCAGAGATGTACGGCAGGTCCCGTTCTTTGTTCCAATGCTCGAGCAGGACGTCGACGCAGAGATTGTAGAGGTCGACGCGCCGTCCCGGCAGCCCTTTCCGGGTGCGATGGAGCAGCGCCATAATCAAGAGCATGAGTGGGGTGCCGGCGAGTAACCGGAGATCCTCTCGCTCCGGATCGGCGAGCACCCCCGTCAGTTCGTCCGCCAATTGCGCCGCGCGGAGTTCGGCCTCGTCACCGGCTGCGGCTTCCAATGCGACAAACCACTTGCGCAAGAAGTGCGGGATCTCCTCACTGCCCAGGGGCACCAAGTTGACGCACTGCTGCGGCCCCCTGAGCACCGCATCCTCGCGATAGGCAACATACCGTGAGCTGAGGACAATACGGCTGCGGGGAAAGCTGTGGTGGGTGCGCTCAATCCAGCGGCTCAGCTCGGCGGTGCGTTTGCGGTCGGCGGCTTCGTCAAGGCCGTCGAGCAGGAGCAGGCAGCGCCCGTGCCGCAGCGCATCGCGAAAGAAGCCCGCCGGCAGTCGGAGATCCACTTGCGGTGGGCAGCTCGCGATTAGGTCTGGGACTCCACGGTCCAGGTGACCCAGCTTGGCAAGGCGGATGAACACAGGCACAGCACCAGGGGCGATCGTGAGATCCGCCTTGGGCGCGGGCTCACCGCCGCTCGCGGCTTCGATCGCGAGGATGCCAAGGTGTTTGAGCAGCGTCGTCTTTCCAGCCCCTGGCCCACCGAGGATGACCATCGGCCCATGCTCGGCGGGTTGCCATTGCTCCCATGCCTCTCGAAAGCTCGTGCGGCGATCCTGCCCGCGAAGGTCACTCTGATCCCGCCGGCCAGCCATCGCTGTCTCCACCCGCACGGGCACGTAGACCGTTTCGATCTCCGGCGGTCGCACCACATCGGTGGTTGGTGGCCCGATGAATGAGACGAGACGGATCTCTCGCTGCAATGCCTCCGCATATTCTGCGGGCATCACCGCAGCCGACCTCGTGCGTGCTCTCCTTGCGGGCCGGGGTGGAGGCGCGGCCTCTCGCTCCCAATTCCGCAGCGCTTGCATCACCTGGCGCGCCAGCTCGTCGGGAGACCGAAAGGCCTCACGGATACGCTCCCGGTCCACTCGCGCGCGGAACTGCCGTTGCCTGGCACGCGTCTCGTCGCTCTCCACCAGATTCGCCGGCAGCGGGAAATCTTCCGGCGCGAGGAACATCAGCCGCGGTTTGCTGCCCCTCACCGCGGCGTCGTACTCGCGCTCGGTGAAGGACTGCTCGCTCCGTGGCGGGCAACTGCCGTAGAGGTGGCCGACGATGCCGACGAAGACGTCGCACGCAGCGACCTTGGCGCGGCAGAAGTCATCCGCCGCCCGGTCGCGCGCGCCGAAGTCCTCCATGCGCACGCAGTGATACCCGTCCAGCCCCTCGATGGCGCGGTAGACCGCGTCGCGGTACGCCGTCAAGTCGCGGCCGGTGGAGCTGAGGAAGACGGTACGGGTCGCCATGCGCGCGACGCATAATAGGGCAAGTGGCAGTCTGCGGACAAGTCAAACACGATCATCCGGTACCCCGCCATTTGCCAACTATTGCAGCGGCCTTCTCGCGAGGAGTAGGATTCACGCATGGGTTTGCAGCAGGC
>Ga0315286_10005600_pt1 | contig 12142 bp, 7 predicted proteins | sample YL17G10_0_MG_FD_205038 | JGI IMG/M metagenome (GOLD analysis project Ga0315286, IMG submission 205038) | Sediment microbial communities from Yellowstone Lake, YNP, Wyoming, USA - YL17G10_0 | ecosystem: Environmental > Aquatic > Freshwater > Lake > Sediment | place: USA: Wyoming | collected... | reverse complement strand
CGGAGCACCGCGCCGGCGCCGCACAGGTGCCGGCAGTAAAACCGCGCGGAGAAGAGCGAGGCGGCCAGCAGCAGCGCGGCCAGCGCCAGCGCCGCGGGCGCGGTCCGCCACTCCTGGGCCGCGGACAGCTTGAGGGCCAGGACCCGGAAGGTGGTCGCGAAGGGCTCGGCGTCGGCGGCGGCGAGCCGGCCGGTCCAGGCCACCGCCGCGCAGATGGCGGCGAGCATGGCCCAGGGGAGGACCCGCGCCGCGCGCACCAGCACGGGCGGCGTCCGGGCCCGCGCGTGCGCGACCCAGCCGGCCAGCTCGGCGAGCGCCCCGAAGGGGCATAGGTGCGTGCACCAGAAGCGCCCGCGCCAGAGGGTCACGCCGGCCAGAACCACCAGGAAGAGGAGCGTTCCCGCGCCCGCGGCTCCCCGGGGCAGCGTCCCGGAGCCCAGCCGCGCCAGGTCGGCCACCGAGAAAAAGCGCTGCAGCCAGAGGCCCAGGACGGCCACGGCGGCCACGAGGCAGAGCCTCCGCGCCGCGCCGGAAAGCCACGGCAGGAGCACCGCGACGAGGAGCACCAAGCCGCTGGCGATCAAGTCCCCGGTGCCGGGCAGTTGCCAGGGCGGCTCCGCAGCGGCGGCAAGACCCTCCGGGCGCTCCAGCGAGAGCACCGCGCCGCGCACCGCCAAGTCCACCGCCCGGCAGGTCGCGGTCGCGCCGGTGACTGCGTCGGGGGCCTTGCCGGGGTCGGCGGTTTCCTTGAGCGTGCGGCCCCGGAAGCGCTCCAGGAAGGGCCCGCGTTCGAGCATGGCCAGGTACGAGGGCGTCTCGGTGTTGGCCAGCAGCTCCACGCGCAGGATCGTGCCTTCGGGCGAGATGCCCACCACCACGGACACCGGAGCGCCGCTGTAGCCGATCGCCTCGCCGCGGACGGCGAAGCCGACGAGCTTCGGTGCGGCCGCGCTGGCCGGCGCCTCGCCCAGGCCCCGGAGGGCCAAGCCCGCGCGCTCGAAGCGCTCCGCCTCCGGCAGCACCCGCCGGGCCTGGGCCTCGGTGAGCGAAACCGCCCCCGGTCCCCGGGCGGCTTCGGAAAGCCCGCGCAGGCCGGAGAGCGCGAAGCCCAGCCCGACCAGCACCGCCGCGGCGCTGCCCAGCCGGGCGAAGACCCGCCGAGCGCGGTCCGAGCCGGCGCGCAAGAGCAGCGCCGGCGCCAGGAAGACGCTCGAACCTGCGAAGAAGCCCAGGAAGAGCACCAGCCCCCCGAGCCATGACCCCGCGCGCACCGCATCGAAGGTGGCCAGCAGGAAGGGCGGGCAGGGGCTGGCCCCGGTGAGTAACCCGAACAGGAAGGGTGCGCCGGCCAGGCCCAGGAGGCTCCGGCCCGTGCAGAAGAAGCCGCCCGAAGCGGGAGCGCAGCTCTCGCGGGACGCCCAGCGGCGCGCGCCGAAGACGATTAGGGCGAGTCCCAGGACCAGCGCCGCGGCTGCGGCGACGGCCCCGGCGCCGGACTGGCCCAGCCGGGCCAGGGCGCCGCCGAGCAGTCCCCCGGCCGCCGCGCCGAAGGCCGCGTAGCCCACGAGCCGCCCGGCGAGGAAGCGCGCCAGGGCCAGGCTGGCCCGGCCGCCGCGGCCGAGCTCGCCGGCGACCGTCGCGCCCAGCACCGGGGCGCAGGTCAGCACGCAGACCGGGCCCATGGACAGCCCCAGCAGCAGCCCGGCGACCAGGAGGCGTCCGATCACGCGCGCGTCCCTCCCCGCGACCCCCCCGATGCTACCGCCGGCCCGGAGGGTTGCAAACCTTTTCTGCCGGGCTACCATGTGCGGACGGGCCGTCAACCATTTGCCAAGGAGTCCCGCATGGCCAAGACCAAGAGCAAGACCAAGAGCATCCCGGGCGCCCGGCGCGTCCAGTTCGCCGGCGGCAAGCAGCGCTACCTGCGGGGCGCGCGCATCCTGCCCGCGCCGATCACCGGCCGGGAGCGGCTGCCCGAGCTGATCGAGCGCACCTTCCTGGCCTACAACGCCGGCCGGCTGGAGGAGGCCTGCCGGCTCTTCGCCGGGAAGATGCTCGGGGAGCGGGTGACCGTGGGGATGAGCCTGGCCGGCGCGCTCACCCCCGCCGGGCTGGGCTCGTCCTGCATGGTTCCGCTGATCAAGGCCGGCTTCGTGGACTGGATGGTCTCGACCGGCGCCAACCTCTACCACGACATGCACCACGCCTTGAACCTGCCGCTCCACCGCGGGACGCCCTTCGTGAGCGACCCGGAGCTCCGCCGCGTGGGGGTGATCCGCATCTACGACGTGCTCTTCGACGCCAACGAGGTGCTCTACGCCACCGACGCGGCGCTCCGCCGGGTGCTGGCCCAACCCGAGTTCCAGCGGGAGATGGGCTCGGCCGAGCTGCACTGGCTGCTGGGCCGGTACTGCGCGGAGTTCGAGCGCCGTTCGGGCGCGCGCGACGCCTCGATGCTGGCCGCGGCCTACCGCGCGGGCGTGCCGGTGTACACCAGTTCGCCGGGCGACTCGACCATCGGGATGAACGTGGCCTGCCTGGAGCTCTCCGGCGGCGGGCTCAAGATCAACCCCTCGCTCGACGTCAACGAGACCGCCGCGATCGTGCTCGGCGCCAAGCGCGCGCGCGGCGGCCGGAGCGCGGTGGTGCTCCTCGGCGGCGGCTCGCCCAAGAACTTCATGCTCCAGACCGAGCCGCAGATCCAGGAGATCCTGGGCCTGGCCGAGGCCGGCCACGACTATTTCCTGCAAGTCACCGACGCCCGGCCGGACACCGGCGGGCTCTCGGGAGCGACCCCCCACGAGGCGGTCAGTTGGGGCAAGGTGGACCCGGCCAGGCTTCCCGACGCGGTGGTCTGCTACCTGGACTCGACGGTGGCCCTGCCCTTGCTCACCCACTACGCGCTGGCCCGCCACCGGCCCAGGAAGCTCAAGCGGCTCTATGGGCGGCGCGAGGAGCTGCTCGGGCGCGTCCGGCGCGAGTACCGGCCGCCGGGGCTGTGACCGCGCCGGGCGGCGACAGGGAGGAAACCCGCGCGCGCGCAGGGGCCTGGCCCTCGGACTCCTCCGACCGGTCAGACCGGTCTGACCGGCCCCGGCCGCCGGTGAGCGGGAAGGCCCGCGGATGAAATACGCCTTCTACATCGCCATCACCGGCGCGCTGGCGGCGGGCTTCGCCGGCGCCGCGCTCACCGGGACCCGCTACCAGGGGCTGGCCGAGCGCTTTGCCGGTCCGGCCTTCCTGGCGCTCTTCGGGGCCTGCTTGCTGGCTGGCGTGCTCGGGAACCTCCGCAGCTCCGGCTCCGCCCAGGTCGCCGCCCTCGGGACCGTCTCGCGGCAGCGCAGGAAATGGGTCTACTACGGCCTGCTGGCCGGCGTCGGGCTTTTCGGGCTGGGGCTGGTCGCCTGGGGGCTGGTCCTGGCGCTCAAGGGCCGGTGACCTCCCCGGCGGACCGAAGGGCTGCCAGACCAGTCCCGGCATTGACAGCGCGCGGCCTGGTGATAGAGTGCCGGCACGGCCCGAGCGAGGGAGGCAACCGGCGCATGAGCCTTCGATTCAACATCGGCGCGGCGGCCCTGGCGCTCTCGGCTGCGGCGGGCGCGGCCGCGGGCGAGCCGGCGACGGCTCCCGCCGCCGCCGGCCGGCTGGTCCTGGGCGAGTCGGGCCTCTGGCGGGCCTTCTACGCCTGGAAGACCCCGGTGCTCCGCAAGGACGGCGCGCTCAAGGAGGAGGGCCGGGACGGCTACGGCCCGGGCTTGGTGGCCCGGACCGATCCGCCCCCGCCGGGCTGGCGGGAGCCGGACTTCGCCGACTCGGCCTGGAGCCGCGCGCAGTTCCCCCGGCACGGCCGCAGCGACTACGGCTTCGGCGGCAGCGGCGGGCCGACCCTGAGCGCGCTCTGCCTGCGGGGCAAGTTCCGGGTTGACGACCCCGCCGCGGTGCGCGGCTTGGCCCTGTCCCTGGCCTACCGCGGCGGCGTGGCCGTCTACCTCAACGGCAAGGAGCTGGCCCGCCAGCACCTGCCCAAGGAGGGGGCGCTCGCCGCCGACGCCCTGGCCGACGACTATCCGGCGGAGGCCTTCCTCCGGGCCGACGGCAAGTGCATCATGTCCCACGCGGTCCACGACATCGGCAAGGTGATGAGCGACGCCGAGGGCCTGGCCAGGCGCATCCGCGAGCTCAAGGACCTGGCCATCAAGCCCGCCGACCTGCGCAAGGGCACCAACCTGCTGGCCGTGGAGCTGCACCGCGCGCCGTACTTCGGCAACGGCCTGGAGAAGGAGGACCTCAACCACCGCTCGATCTGGGGCACCTGCGGGCTGGTCAGCCTGGCCCTGCGCGCCGAGGCCGGGGCCGAGCCCAACGTCTCCCGGCCCAAGGGGCTCCAGGTCTGGAGCACCAGCGTGCTGCGCCGCTCGGGACCCGCGGACTGGGCCGACCCGCTGGAGCCGTCCGAGCCGGTGAGCATCACCGCCTGCCGCAACGGGCGCTTCACCGGCAAGGTCACGGTGGCCTGCGACCGGCCGCTGGCCGGCGTCAGGGCCGAGGCCGGCGAGCTCAAGCGCAAGGACGGCCAGGCGGCCATCCCGGCGTCGGCCATCCAGGTGCTCTACGCGGTGCGCGACGACGCCCAGCTCATGCGCCACCGCAGCGGCGACGGGTACTGGGACTCGCTGCTGGCCGCCGCGCCCGAGAAGGTCGAGCCGGTCAAGCGCGGCGACGGCACGCTCCTGGGGGCAGTCCAGCCGGTGGTCCTCAAGGTCCGCGTCGGGGCCGAGGCCGCCCCCGGCGACTACGCCGGCAAGCTCTCGGTCTCGGCCAACGGCGAGAAGCCCGTCGAGGTCCCCGTCGAGCTCCGGGTCCTGGACTGGAAGCTCCCCGATCCGGCCGACTACGTCACCCACATGGGCATCGTCCAGTCCCCCGACTCGGTGGCCATCCAGTACAAGGTGCCGCTCTGGTCCGAGGAGCACTGGAAGCTGATGGAGAAATCCTTCGAGCTGATCGGCGAGCTCGGCAACAAGTACCTGGCCGTGCCGCTGATCTGCCGGACCAACTTCGGCAACGAGCAGACCATGGTCCGCTGGGTCCAGGACGGCCAGGGCTGGAAGTTCGACTTCGCCATCTTCGACCGCTACCTGGACCTGGCCCAGAAGCACCAGAAAATGGACGTGGTCTGCCTCTACCTCTGGGACGCCTACACCGGCTACGTGGGCTGGTCCAAGAGCGAGGGCAAGCCCCCGCTGGTGACCAGGTGGGACCCCCAGGCCCAGAAGGCCGAGGGGATCACCGCCCCCCGGTTCGAGAGCCCGGAGGGCAAGCCGGCCTGGGGCCAGCTCGCCAAGGAGCTGGGCGCCCGCCTGGAGAAGCGCGGCCTGGCCGGCGCGACCATGCTGGGGATCAGCTCCGAGTGGTGGATGCCCACCAAGGAGACCGCCGCGGCCTACAAGGAGTTCTTCCCCAACGCCAAGTGGGTGGCCAACGGCCATCCGGACATGCGCGGCGGCAACGCCTCCGGGATACCCATCGCCTATAACACCGCGGTCTACGTCAACCTCTTCCCGGTGCCCGGGCAGGCCGGCCGCGGAGCCAAGGACGGCTACTACCACGGCTGGCAGGTCAAGGACGATCTCTTCCCGCGCGCCGGGGGGCCGGCCACCCGGAACCCGCTCTATCCCTCGAGCCACCTGGCGGTGCACCGGATCACCATGGAGGCGGCCTTCTTCGCCAACTTCTCGGGGCTGGGGCGCACCGGCGCGGACTTCTGGCCGGTGCTCGGCCGCGAGTCGCTGAGCATCAAGGGCAACGCCAAGCGCTCCACCACGGTCACCGCCCGCTTCCCGGGCTCCTGCTGGGACCAGCTCAACATGGACACGGCCACCGAGAACCTGCTCGCCGCCGGGCCCTCCGGGGCGATGCCCACCGAGCGCTTCGAGCAGGTCCGCGAGGGCGTCCAGGACTGCGAGGCGCGCATCTGCATCGAGAAGGCCCTGCTGGACGGCAAGCTGCCCGTCGAGCTGGCCAAGAAGTGCCGGGAGGTCCTCGACGAGCGCCAGTGGCGCATCCGCGCCGGCTGCAACGGCAACTGGAACTGGTACGAGGGCGCCGGCTCCGCGGGGCTGGCCGAGAAGCTCTACTCGACCGCCGCCGAGGTCGCCGGCAAGCCGGGCGCCAAGAGCCCGTGACCGGATGAGCGTGCAGGAACGCAGGAGGGAACCGCCATGAGTATCCGCTGGAGAGCGATGCTGCCGGGTCTGCTTGCGCTGGGGGTCGTCCTGGCGCTGACGGCGCAGAGAGCCGCGCCTGGCTGGGAAGTGCAGCTCAACGCCGAGGAGCCGTCCAAGCGGAGCGGCCTCCGGCCGGTGACCATCGGCGTGCCCCTGCTGGTCGGCCAGGCCAAGGAGACCGCCGAGCTCCGGCTGGCCGTCAGGGACGCGGCCGGGAAGCTCACCGCGCTGCCGGCACAGTTCCGGGTCCTGGCCCGCTGGTGGCGCGCGGACAACTCGCTCCGCTGGGTGCTGCTCGACTTCGCCGCGAGCTTCAACCCCGGTGAGAAGAAAGTCTTCTACCTGACCGACGCCAAGCTGGACGTCTCCTTGCCCAAGCCCGCGTTGGCGGTGCAGGATGGCGCCGACGCCGTGGTGATTGCCACCGGCGCGGCCACGTTCACGGTGAGCAAGAAGAAGTTCAACCTCCTTCAGAGCGCCGTGGTTGACGGCGAGGAGCTGCTGGACTCGTCCGCCGACACGGCCACGGTCATCGAGGACACGTTCGGCCAGAAGTACTACGCCGCGGACGGGACCAAGGATGTCGCCGTGATCGAGAACGGTCCGATGCGGGTCTGCATCCGGGCGCGGGGTCAGCACGTGGCGCGCGACGGCAAGGGCTACAGCCGCGGGATGTACGGCTACGACGTCTTCCTGAACTTCTACGCGGGCAGTTCAGACGTGAACGTCGACGCGGTTTTGTGCAACAACTTCCAGAAGTCCATCGGTTCGCCTGTCTTCAAGGACGCCTCGCTGCTCCTGAAGCTCAAGGGCGGCGCGGCCGGCTACGGCCTCTGGGGCGACAACGCCCCGAACGAGGGCAAGCTGGCCGCCGGCGAGTCGGTCTGCCTCTACCAGGACTCCAACGGCACTGACTCGTGGGAATCCTGCCCGGGCTTCGGGAACATGTCCAAGTCCGGTTGGTCAGGCCTCAACACCAAGATCACGAGTTTCAAGGGCTACAAGATCCTCAAGCGCGCCGAGGGCAAGGAGCAGGAACTGGCCGCCGGCAACCAGGCCCGCGGGCTGCTCCACGCCGCCAACGACCGCGGCGGGGTGATCGTCCAGGCCCTGAACTTCTGGCCGCAGTTCCCCAAGGCCGCCGAAGTCGCCGGCGACGGAACGGTCCGGATCGGGCTCTTCCCGCGCGAGTTCAAGGTGGTTCACTACCTGGAGGACGCCTCGGCCAAGGGCCACGAGATCGTCCTGCACTTCTACCGGGCCAAGGGCCAGAGCCTGTACGAGTGCGGCCCGGACGGCCGGCCGCTGCCGACCGCCGTCGCGGCGGCCTGGGATGCCCGCGTTTATCCGCGGCCGGACCTGAAGCACCTCGCGGAAACCGGCGCGCTGTCGGACACCGGACCGTTCACCGTGCCGGTCGAGGGCCTGACCGAGAAGCCCGGCGACAAGATCGCGGTCAGCAGCACGCGCTGGCTGAGCGGCGATGGCTTGTACGGCAACGCCGCCGGCTGGCAGGTCTTCGGCGAGCGCTGGCGCTCCAACGGCGGGCATTCCGAGCACGGCGCCCGCCAGCCGATCAAGGAGGACGTCTACCTGGCGCGCTGGTACCTCACCGGCCTCCCGGAGTGGCTGGCGCTGGGCGACGCCCGAACCCGCCAGTTCCGCGACGTGCGCTCCTACCGCGTCGACGACCAGGATGCGCTGGCCTTCAAGGACTACGGCGAGTTCCGCAAGGCCAACACCCAGGAGAACGGCTGGTGCACGCGGCCGGTGCCCAAGGACGAGGAGCTCAAGAAATACCAGGCCGGCTTCTGGCCGCGCGCGCCCTGGGAGTTCCCCAATCCCGAGCACTGTACGCTCGACGAACTCTACGACCGCTACCTGCTCTTCGGCGACCAGCGGGCGTTCGAGAACATGCGCATCGTGGCCGGCAACGGCGGGTTTTTCGCGATCGCCAACGCGCCGGGCATCAGCCGCGCCCAGGGCTGGTCGTGGCGGGCGCTGGAGCGGTACTGGGACCTCACCGGCGACAAGCGGGCCGACGAGCTGCTCAAGGAAATCATCAAGGTTTACTCGCCGCTGATCGGCAAGGGGCCGCTCTGGTCCGGCGATGCCGCCAAGCCAAACATCTGGTTCACCCAGATCTTCGCCCGGGCGGTGGCCGTCACCGCCCTGCACACCGGCGATCCCAAGATGCTCGAGCTCTGCAAGGCCTTCGCCGAGGGCAAGGAGGAGCGCGCCGACTACTTCTGCGCCCCGTTCGCCGTGGCCTATCACCTGACCGGCGAGGAGAAGTACAAGGAGGCGGTTATGAAGAAGACCAACGACGGCAAGCGGCTCCTCCACGTCCTCGACGTCGACAACTTCGAGAACCAGGGCAAGACCTCTCCGACCGCGGTCCACTGGCTGCTGACCGCGCCGCCGGAGGCCAAGAAATGACGGCTGGGATCCGCGCCTAGCGGGCCTTGGGGGTGAGCACCACCCGGGCCTTGTACTCGCCGGTGGTCTCGCCGATGTTGCGGCCGAAGGCCAGCCCCAGGAAGAGCTCGCCCTCGCTCTCGGCGGAGAACTGCTTGGTGCTGCCCAGCAGGAAGGGCTTGCCGTTCTGGCCGATCCGGCCCACCAGGGCCATCCCGGGCAGGTTGTTGGGCTGGACGCCGAAGCGCTCCTGGTTGCCATCCGGCGTGCAGGCCTCGCCCCAGTTGCGGAAGGTGATCGAGCCGCCGGCCCGGACCATCACCCGGTCGCCGGGCCTGACCCGCAGCCCGGTGGCGAGCATGCTCGCCAGGGTGTGCGCGCCGGTGACCTTGAGGTTCCGGGTGGCCGCGTCGGGCCGGGCGAAGCCGGCCGAAACGATGTCGTCGCGGGGGATCTCCAGCCGGCCGTAGCGGGTCTTCAGGTCGAACTTCTCGACCTTGATCACCCCGCGGAGGGTGAACTGCCGGGCGACCAGCTCGTCAGTGTCGCCGCCCAGCGGGGCGTCCTCCTCCTCGGCCTCCTCGTCGGGGGTGCGCTCCAGCTCGACCAGCAGCTTCTCCACGCGGGTGCGGATCTCCGCGTCGGGGTGCTTGGCGGCCTCCCGGAGCTGGCCCAGGGCGATTGGGCCCAGCTTGGTGAGCTCGTCGTAGGCCTTCTCGCGGTCGTCGAAGTTGGCGGCGCCGAGCTGCTTGATCAGCGCGGCCAGCTTCGCGCGGGTCTCCTTGTCGGAGCTGCGGGCCACCCGCAGGCGGAGCACGTCGGCGATGGGCACGGTCACGTCGCCGTAGGCGGTCTTGATGACCACCTCCTTGACGCTGGTCTCCCCGACGACCTTGGAGCCGTCGGCCAGCGAGAAGACGGCCGGGGGCTTCTTGGGCTCCTCCGGCTTGGGGGGCGCCTCCTCGCCGGCCCGGGCCGCCAGAGCGCCAACCGCGGCAAACAGCGCCGAAACCGCCACCGCCCTGAAAGCTGCCATCACCAAGCTCCTTCCTGGTCCCGCGGACGGGCCTCTGGCCAGGCGGCCCATTGGGCCGACGCCTGCGGCGAGTCTAGTAGCCGGGGAGCCGGCTGTCAAGCCGCCGGCGCTATCCGGCTGCAAATCAGGCGTTTACAGGCCCTGGCCAGGGGCTTAGAATCCGGCGAAAACCGCGAAACCAAGACGCCGCTTGGGAGTCTAACCAATAAAGGAGGAGGGGATGGGACTCCTCAGTGCCTGCCGCACCTTCGGGAAGCTGCACGCCGCCAAGCGCGATTTCGACCGCGCCAAGCGCCAACACCCGCTGACCTACCTGTTCTGGGAGACCACCCTGGGCTGCAACCTGGCCTGCCGGCACTGCGGCTCGCGCTGCTCGCCGGAGCAGGGCCAGAAGACCGACCTGCCCGGCGCCGAGGTCCAGCGCCTCTTCCGGGAGATCGCCGAGGACTTCGACCCCAGGAAGATCACCATCGCGGTCACCGGCGGCGAGCCGCTGGTCCGCAGGGACGTCTTCGAGGTCATGAAGGAAGCCCACGACCTGGGCTTCTTCTGGGGCATGGTCACCAACGCGGTGCTGATCACCGAGAAGACCGTCCGGGAGATGGAGCGTTCCGGGATGGACACCGTCTCGGTCTCCATTGACGGCGACCAAGAGGCCCACGCGGTGCTGCGCGGCGCGGTCGAGAACTACGAGAAGGCCATGCGCGGCCTGCGCCTGCTGCTCACCCGCGCCAAGTTCCTGGAGTGCGTCCAGGTCACCAGCGTGATCGGCTCGTTCAACATCGGCATCCTCGACCGGATGTACGAGCGCTTCGCGGCCATGGGCGTGGGCGAGTGGCGGCTGCTGATGGTGGACCCCATCGGCCGGATGAAGGAGCCGGCCAACCGCGAGCTGCTGCTAAGTGGCGAACAGCTCGGCAGGCTCCTCGACTTCGTGGCTGCCAAGCGCAAGGACGGGGCCATGCCCATCACCTTCGAGGAGTCCGGCTTCCTGGGCCTCAAGTACGAGGGCGCGGTGCGCGGCTACTACTTCCACTGCCCGGCGGGGATCAACATCGGCAGCATCCTGCACGACGGGGCCATCTCGGCCTGCCCGTCGCTGGAGCGCTGCATGGTCGAGGGCGACGCCCGGACCGAGCGCTTCAGCAAGGTCTGGAAGGAGAAGTTCCAGCGCTACCGCGACCGCGACACGACGCGCCGCAAGGGCCCGTGCGCCAGGTGCAAGTGGTGGAGCCACTGCGAGGGCGGGTCGCTCCACCTCTGGGACTGGGACCGCTCCGAGCCGCGCCTGTGCCACTACCGGATGCTCAAGGAGGCGGGGTGCCTGTGAGGGCTTCGAAGAATGGGATTGCGGATTGCGGAATGCGGATTGCCGAGCCTGCCGCGGCCAATCCACAATCCATAATCCCCAATCCGAAATTGGGATTGCGCGTGACGGTCATCCGCGTTGGCGTCCTCTGCGTGGCGGCCCTGGCGGTCTCTGGTCTGGCCGGAGCCGCGGAGGGATTCCCGAAGGGCGAGGGCCCCAGGGTCATCCCCCCGGGCCCCGCCGATGGCGTGGCGCCGACTGCGCCGGCGGTGGTTCCGGCCGGCCGCACGGCTCCCGAGGGCCTCAAGGCCCGCGAGGCGGCGCAAGGCAAGGAGCGGGAGCGCCTCGCCAGGCTGGTTGATGAGTACGCCGCTCCGCTCGCCGCGGTCGAGCCGGGCGCCGAGCAGAAAGCGGCCGTCGAGAAGCTGCTCAAGGAGCTCGGCTCAGCGGACTTCGACGCCCGCGAGGCGGCCAGCGCCGGGCTCATCAAGCTGGGCGCGCCGGCGCTGGGGCTCCTGCGCGAAGCCGCGAAGTCCAAGGACCCGGAAGTGGCTGACCGGGCGCAGAAGGCGCTGCTGGCCATCGCGGAGCGCCAGCCGGTCCTGGACCAGTTGCTGGCTGCCGACCGGATCGAGGTTTTGGCCGTGGTCCAGGAGCGGATGAAGGCCACCTACCCGGCGCAGCAGGAGCTGGCCAAGGCCCTCAAGCAGATCGAAGCCGGCGAAAGCAAGGATGATCCGGCCAAGCTCCTGGAGCAGGCCACCGCCCTCAAAGCACGGGTGGATGCGCTCTTCAGGCTGAAGAACCGGCTCTCGGCGATTCCGCAAGGCGGGTACCGGTAGAGGAGTCTGCGCTCATGGGTGGACATGCCCGACTCTGGTGGTGGCTGCCGGCCTGCTCGGCGGCCGTCCTGCTCGCGGCTCCGGCCCGCGCGGAGGAGGGCGGCCCGTGCCTGACCTTCGAGGAAGCCAATCGGATGAAGGTGCCTGCGCCGGAGCCCGCGCCCGCCAAGCCCAGGCCGCCGGCAATTGCCGAAGTCCCCGCGCCCCAGCCACCCGCCGCGGTCCCGGAGCCGCCCCCGCCGCCGCCCGCCGATGCCCGGGCCGACCGGATCGGCCCGGCCGAGCTTGCCAGGCGGGCCAGCCCGGTCCA
>Ga0315286_10005597_pt1 | contig 12145 bp, 8 predicted proteins | sample YL17G10_0_MG_FD_205038 | JGI IMG/M metagenome (GOLD analysis project Ga0315286, IMG submission 205038) | Sediment microbial communities from Yellowstone Lake, YNP, Wyoming, USA - YL17G10_0 | ecosystem: Environmental > Aquatic > Freshwater > Lake > Sediment | place: USA: Wyoming | collected... | reverse complement strand
CCCCTATCCAGGCGGCGGTCTTCCCGCTCGTCAACCGGGACGGCCTGGACAGCCGGGCCGAGGAGATCCACCAGGAGCTGATCGGTGCCGGTATCCTTGCCGAGTACGATGACTCCGGCGCCATAGGCCGGCGCTACCGCAGGCAGGACGAGGTGGGCACGCCCTTTGCCATCACTGTGGACTACACCACCATGGAGGACGGCACCGTCACCCTCCGGGACCGGGACTCCATGGCCCAGGTGAGGCTCCGAAGGGAAGCTCTCGTCCCGGCCCTCCGGAACCTCATCGGCGGCACCACATCCTTTGTGTCCCTCTCCCCATGAAGTACGTCACCCACCCGCTGATCCGGCCCGAGAGCCTTGAGGAGCGCCGGTACCAGCTGACCATCGCGCTGCGGGCCCTGGACGGGAACACGATGGTGGTGCTCCCCACGGGCCTCGGCAAGACCGCGGTCGCCCTCCTTGTCGCCGCCTCCCGGCTCCACAACGAGGGCGGGCGGGTGCTGGTGCTGGCCCCGACGAAGCCGCTCGTCGAGCAGCACCTCCGGTTCTTTGAGCGGCTCATGGCCCTCCCCGGCACCGGCCCGGACCAGCCCTCGCCGTTCGTGATGTTCACCGGCGAGACCCCGCCGGAGGAGCGGGCGGAGGGGTGGCGGTCCGCCCGGGTGGCCTTCGCCACCCCTCAGGCGGTGAAGAACGACCTGATCGCCGGCAGGTACCCGCTGCAGGACGTGACACTCCTCGTGGTGGACGAGTGCCACCGTGCGGTGGGGAACTATGCCTATGTCTTCATTGCCGAACGGTACCTGAAAGAGGCAAAAAAACCCCTGATCCTGGCCATGACCGCATCGCCTGGCGGTGTACGGGAGAAGATCCAGAAGGTCTGCGGCCACCTGGCCATCGGGCACGTGGAGACCCGGGTGGAGACTGACGAGGACGTCCGCCCGTACGTGCACGAGCGGGAGATCCAGTACGTATCGGTGCAGCTCCCCGCGCCCCTGGCCCGGGCCGTGGAGACCCTCCAGCAACAGCTGGGGAGCCGGCTCCGGTACCTAACGGGCCTGGGGTTTCCGGTCCCGAAACCCGATGCCCTCACCATCCGGTCCCTGAATGAGCTGAACGCCCGGATCCAGGACCGGATCCGGCACCATGACCGGACCGCCTACCAGGCGGCGTCGGTCTATGCCGAGATCATGAAGCTGCGCCATGCCATCGCCCTTGCCGAGTCCCAGGGGAGCGGGGCGCTCCAGCGCTACCTGGAGAAGCTGGCCGTGGAGGGGGAGGGGACGGCTGCCTCGAAGGCGAGCCGTCGTCTGTCACAGGACCCCCACTTCCGGACGCTGGTGCAGACCGCCGGGGAATGGACCGAGGAACTCCACCCGAAACTCGGCATCGCGGGTTCCCTCGTGCGGGCCCAGATGGGGGCATACCCCGACAGCCGGATCATCATCTTTGCCACGTACCGGGACACCGTGCAGCTGATCGTCGACCATCTGAAGGCGCTGGGGATTCCCGCAGAACGGTTCGTGGGGCAGGCAACGAAGGATGCTGAGAAGGGGCTCTCCCAGAAGCAGCAGATTGATGCCCTCCGCCGGTTCCGGGAGGGTGAGTTCCGGGTACTGATTGCCACCTCCGTCGGCGAGGAGGGGCTGGACGTGCCCTCCACGGACATGGTGATCTTCTACGAGGCGGTGCCCTCGGAGATCCGGTCCATCCAGCGCAAAGGAAGGACCGGGCGCCACGGCGCCGGCAAGATCATTGTTCTCGTGACGAAGGGTACCTCCGACGAGGCGTACCGGTGGGTGAGCCAGGCGAAGGAACGCGCAATGCTCGCCGGCATGAAGACCCTGGCGTCCCGGTTGCCGCGGCCCCCCGCCGCCCCGGCGGCCCCCCGTGGCCAGCTGGCCATCGACGCATTCGTGGCCACGGGACCGGAGATAACGGTGGATGACCGGGAGACCTCCTCCCGGGTGGTGGAGGCCCTCTCCCGTGCGGGGGCCCGGATCTCGCTCCGCCGGCTGGAACAGGGGGACTACGCCATCGGCGACCGGGTGCTTGTCGAGCGCAAGACCTCCCGGGACTTCATGGACACGCTGGTGGAACGGGACCTCTTCGGCCAGGTGCAGGCACTGGCATCGTCTGCGCCGCGACCGGTGCTGATCGTGGAGGGGCCGGACCTGTACTCGGTGAGGAATGTGAATCCCAACGCCGTCAGGGGAGCCCTCGCCGCCATTGCGGTTGACCTGGGGGTCTCTGTTTTCTTCACCCGGGACGAGGAGGATACGGCAGAGATGATCCTGACCCTGTCCCGGCGGGAGGATGGGGAGCCGGGCGAGCGGAAGCTGCACCCCCACAAGTCCTACCGTTCGGCAAAGGAGCAGCAGGAGTACATCCTGGCCTCGTTCCCCTCAGTCGGCCCAAGGGGAGCCCGCCTGCTCCTCTCCCGGTTCGGCTCCCTGGCCGCCGTCCTTTCAGCCGATGAGGCCGCACTGCGGGAGGTAAAAGGGATCGGGGAAAAGACCGCCCGGGCGATTGCCGAGATCCTGCGGACCCCTTACCGGTGACGGAAGACCGAAGGTCTACCGGTGACGGAGGACGGAGAGGGCCTCGGCGCAGCGCTTGGCTCCCTCGGTGAACGCCAGGCACCGTTCCGCGTTCCGCTCCTCCCGGGCACGGCGGCAGAGGGCCACGAGCGTTGCCGCCAGCTCCTCCTCGCAGGAATCCGTGCCCCCTCGGGGAAGGCTTCCCTCCCCGGATGCCGCGGCCGGTGCCACCGCTCCTGCTCCCTTCGTCGTGGACTCACCCGGCTTCGCCTTCCGCTCCCGGCAGACCACGCAGAGGGTCTCGCCATTCACCTCGAAGAGGGGGGAGCCGCACTCCGGGCAGGCCCGGGCCAGCATCTTCCCCCCCTTCAGCAGGTACTCGGCCATGATCGTATCCGGGCTCTTCTCCTGAACTTCCGCCGTGGACCGCACCTCCTGTCAGATCCTCTCAAAATATATATCACCGGGAGACATGAATAATGAGGGGGTTAATCCCATGGGCAAGCCGGACAACACCATCACCACCTGCATTCAGATGCTCCAGCAGATCATGGAGGACGGAACCATTCCCCGCAACATCAGGCGCGTGGCCGACCAGACCCGCGGCGTTTTGCTGGACAACTCCAAGTCCATCGGCCTCCGGGCCGCCTCCGCCATCTCCATGATCGATGAGATCTCCAATGACCCCAACATGCCCGTCCATGCGCGGACCCGCATCTGGGAGCTGGTGTCGCAGCTGGAGACCGTGCCCCTGGACTGAAACCCGCGGAAGATCTTTTTTCATCCATTCTGTGAACACATCACCTGATTACTGTACTCGCACAGCTCTTCCGGTCACTGAAACGACCGTCGCTGGGAGTGTTTCTCCCGCGAGTGGGAGAGGAACGGGTGCGGGAGGCCCCCCTCCCGTTGCCCCACCCCCCGGGAGGATGGCTCACATCCTTCGGAGGTTCGGGTTTGGGGTATGTCGTTCTATCATAGCCTGGATTTGGTGACTTCCATCCGCTTTAGGTAAAATGCGGTATGACACCGACGGATCAGGCTATCCTCATGGGGGTAGGTTCGGGAGGGGGCAAGCCCCCTCCCGTCGCCCTCCCCCAGTGAGGATATCTGCGGGAATGTGGACCGTTCATGGATCCGGTTCTTTCGCTAAACGACGAACTGAGTCCTTCGTCAAGAAAAATGGGATTGGGTCTCTGGAACTATCACCGGGCTGAAAGGAGAGGCGGCATCCCTCACCCTTCCGTCACAGTGCAGGTGACCGTCCGGTGCCGGCTGGGGCGGACATCCAGCTCGAGGAGCACCACCTGCTGCCAGGTACCGGTACCCAGATCCCCCTTCTCCAGCGGGATCAGGAGGGAGGGGCCCACGATGGCCGCCTTCACGTGGGACCGGCCGTTGCCGTCGCCCCACCGGCTGTCGTGGGCGTAGGGGATGCCATCCGGGGCGAGGACCGAGAGCGCCCGTTTCAGGTCCGAGAGCACCCCCGGCTCAAACTCGATGGTGGTGAGGGCAGCCGTGGAACCCGTAACGAAGAGGTGGACGGACCCGTCCTTCACCCCGCTCTCCTTCACGCACCGCTGCACCTCCGGAGTCAGGTTGACGATGTCCCCTTCCCCCTTCGTGGTGACGGAGATCACGGTACGGTACACGGAACCGGCTCCCCCCTTCTGCACTGGCTGGCCATACACGCAAGCATGGAGCAGGCGGGATACGTAAGGGTTTCGGATGGCGCCGGGTGCACCCCCACCGTGGCCCGCCCGGGAACCGGTGCGGGCGGGAGCTGATCACCCCCATACCCCGGACCATGGCGGAACCGGGCTGGGACCGACGGGAGTTCACCAGGTTGCGTTAACCGTCTGCGTAGCAGAGAGGAGGTGATTGGCCAGAGCAGGGAATGGTCCTGGGAAAATTCCGGCACCGTTCGCGGTTTTCCAGGATGGATCCGGAAGGTCCCGTCCGGGGAAAAAGTAATGAGATATGATGGATTTTTGGCGGAAATTCAAATCAATCAATTTATTATACTCCTTTTAACGAATCATATATATTCTCATCGCGATATCTTCACTGCAGGAAATCCCCATGAACTCCCGCCATCCCTCCAAGAGTTCCCTCCCCCTCCTTTCCGTGCTGCTCTTCTGGTGCGGGGCAATGCTCCTGTGCTACGCCCTCCCGGCCGCTGCTGCGGCAGCGGGGACAGAAACCCGTATCTCTGATGGACCTGGCTCCCAGGATGATCCACGGATCTCCGGGAACTGGATCGTATGGGTGGAAAAAAACTCTGAATACGATATCATGTTCTACGATATCGCTGCCAGGACCACCACCCGGTTTAATGGCGGTATATTTCAGAATTTCCCGAGAATCCATGGAAATTATGCGGTGTGGGAAGGTGACAGATACAACGAGGGAACCCAGGATATAAATTCCGATATTTATCTGCTGGACATTCCCGAACGAAGTGTGACCCGGCTCAACAACGACGTGTGGGATTTCCAGTATTACCCCGATATTTTCGAGGACCGTATTGTATGGGTCGATGACCGCAACAGATGGCCAAATAGCCAGTGGGACATCTACCTGTACAATCTCACCACCCGGATAGAGACCCGGATCACCACGGATTCGTGGGATCAGTCCATGCCAGCTATTTATGGGGATTATGTGGTAGGGGAGGATTACCAGAATGGCAGTGCCGATATTTTCCTGTACGATATCGCCGCGGGGCAGTCGATGCCCCTGGTCACCGCCCCTTCCAACCAGTTCAACCCCCGGATCTCCGGGAACCGTGTCGTGTACCAGGATAGCCGGAACGGTCACCCGCACATCTACCTGTATGACATGCTCACCCGGCAGGAGACACGGATCACCTCGAACGAGTCCGGATCCTATTTACCCGAGATCGACGAGGACCGGGTGGTATGGACCGATTACCGCAACGGCAACGCCGACATTTACCTCTACAATATCACCTCGGGTACAGAGACCCGGATCACCACCGATCCGTACACCCAGTCGACCCCTGATATCTCCGGAAACCGGATTGTATGGATGGACAACCGGCACGGGGACCACAATGTCTATGCCATCTACCTGTATACCCTGGACGGAGCAACGGAACCGGAGCCCACTCCCACTCCGACACCAACTCCCACACCAACTCCCACGCCAACCCCCACACCCACGCCGATCCCCGAACAGCTGGTGATGACCACTGGGACAGCCACCACGTATACCTACCTGGGATATACGAGCACCTACCTCCAGCAGGCCCAGTCGTTCAAGGCCGCTGACACGGGCATCTCCCGGGTGGCGGTCGCGCTCGCCCGGAAGGGCACGCCCGTTATAAATATCAGCCTCTCGGTGCGCACGACCGTGAAGGGAGCGGATCTCTCCCGTGCCACGATCCTCCCTTCCCAGGTAACCTCCACGGATTACACGAAACCCTCCTGGGTCGAGGTGCCCCTTGACCTGAGAGGGCAGCTCACGAAGGGGTCCACGTGTTACGTGGTCCTCTCCGTGACCTCCACCGATTCCCGGAACTGTTACCTGGTGCCCCTGAACGGCAACAATCCCTTCAAGCAAGGCTACCTGTACAAGAATACCATCGGATCCCAGACCGCCAGTTCCGAGATGCTGATGAAGGTCTGGTTCACGGATGGTACACCCACCACAACTCCCACGCCAACCCCGACGCCCACGCCGACACCCACCCCGACTCCCACACCAACCCCAACACCGACACCCACCCCGACTCCCACGCCAACTCCGACCCCCACACCCACTCCGGAACCAACTCCCACACCGGAGCCTGAGCAGCTGGTGACCACGACGGAAACCACCACCACCTCCACCTACCTGGGATACAGCAGTTCGTACGTGAAGCAGGCCCAGACCATCCAGGCAGTTGGTACCGGGATCACCCGGATCGCCGTCGGACTGGCCCGCAAGGGGACCCCCACACGGAACATCACCCTCCACGTGAGGACAGCGTTGACCGGGCCTGACCTGGCCACGGCCACCATCACCCCTGCCATGGTCACCTCGACCACCTCTGCGAACCCCTCATGGGTGGAAGTGCCCGTGGCCCGGGAGAGTATCCTTACCGCGGGGAGCACGTTGTATGTCGTGCTGGACACCGGGACGTATGACCTGAAGAATTACTTCTATGTCCCGCTGAACTCCGGAAATCCGTACACTTACGGCATCCACTACCGGGGGACTACCTTCTATCCGAACGCGAATTCCGACATGCTGGTGAAGGTCTGGTTCACCCACGGGACAGGGTAGCAGCGGAATCCCGCTATCCCCTCCGATTTTTATCCGGTTCAGCTCCCCGGTTATCGTCGGCTGAATGTGATTCATGATCCCCGCAGGTTGGTCCTCGCAGCCGGGAATCCAAGGAAAAACCGGGTGAGCACCCATCCTCATGGGGGGAGGGCGACGGGAGGGGACCCGCCCTCTCCCGACACCTCCCCCGTGACGATATTCCCCACTGCCTTATCCCAGGATCACTTCTGATCCCAACAGCGGCGTGAATGGAGAGCACTGGAGAAAAATTCCGGAGGGGGGGAACCGGGATCAGGAGCCGTTCAGCTCCGGCTCCAGCCGGATCACGGCCACGCCCACGATCCGGTCCCCCTCCTCCAGGTTCATGATCCGGACGCCCCTCGTGTTCCGCTTCTGGATGGAGACCTCGTCCACCCGGGTCCGCATCACGTTCCCCGAGGACGACATGACGATGACCTCGTCCCCGGGCGAGACCGAGCGGGCGGCCACGACGCCGCTCTCATATTCCATGCGGATGTTGATGACCCCCATCGTCCCCCTACCGTGGCCCCGGAACTCGTCGAATTCGGTCCGCTTCCCGTAGCCCGAATCGGTGATGGTGAGCAGGTGGTGATGCTCCAGCACGGTGAGGGACTGGAGCGTGTCGTTGGGCCGCATCCGGATCCCGATAACCCCGAGGGCATTCCGGTGGCGCATCGGGATCGACTTCTCGTGGAACCGGAGCGAGCGCCCTTTCCGCGTGGTCAGGATCAGCTCCTTCGTCCCGTCTGTCATCTTCACGTCCACCAGCTCGTCACCCTCCCGGAGTGCAAACGCGTTCAGGCCTGACGGCCGGGGACGGGAGAACTCGGCGAGGGGGATCTTGGGCACAAGGCCCCTTTTTGTACCAAAGATCAGGAAATGGTCTTCACGGAACTCCCGCACCGGGATAACATTGGTCACCTTCTCGTCCTGCAGGTTCAGCAGGTTCACGATGGGCTTGCCCTTTGCGGTCCTCGCGGCCTCGGGGATGTTGTACACCTTCAGCCAGTACACCCGTCCCTCGCTCGTGAAGCAGAGGAGGTAGTCCAGCATGTTCGCCACAAATGCGTCGTCCACGTTGTCCTCCTCTTTCGTGGCCATCCCCATGATCCCCCTCCCGCCCCGGTGCTGCTTCCGGTAGGTTTCCAGGGCCATGCGCTTGATGTAGTTCTCGCCGGTGAGGGAGATGAGCATGGGCCGGTCCTCGATCAGGTCCTCCTTGGTCAGGTCCTGGACCTCGTGGCTGATCCGGGTCCGGCGCTCGTTGCCGTGCTTCACCGCCATCTCCTGCATCTCATTCCGGATCTCGGTCCGGATGTGGGCATCGTCCGAGAGGATCTCCTTCAGGCGCAGGATCTCCTTCTCGCCGGCGTCGTGCTCGTCCTGGATCTTCTTCCGCTCCAGCGCCGCGAGGGTGCGCAGCTGCATCTTCAGGATGGCATCGGCCTGAACGGGGGTGAGCGCAAACCGGGCAGTCAGGTCGTCCTTTGCCTTCTCCGCCGAGTCGGCGGCCCGGATGGTGGCAATGACGGCGTCGATGCTGGCCAGGGCCAGGAGGAGACCCTTCAGGATGTGGACCCGTTCCTCGGCCTTCTTCAGGTCAAACTGGGTCCGCTTCCGGACCACACCCATCCGGTGGAGCACGAACTGCTGGAGCAGGTCAGGGAGCGGGAGGACCCGCGGTTGCGCGTCCACGATGGCGTAGTGGATGATCCCGTAGCTGGACTCGAGCGTCGTGTGCTTGTACAGCTGGTTCAGGACGACAGCAGGCATGGAGTTCTTCCGGAGCTCGATGACCACCCGGATCCCCTCCTTGTCCGACTCGTCCCGGATATCGGAGATGCCGTCAATCCGCTTCTCTTTCACCAGCTCCGCGACCTGTTCCACGAGCCGGGCCTTGTTCACCTGGAAGGGCACCTCGGTGATGATGATGGCCGGGGACTTCTCCTCGTCCACGATCTCGGCCACGCCCCGGACCACGCACTTCCCCCGGCCCGTCGTGTACGCCTCCCGGATCCCCGCCGTCCCCATGATCACGCCTCCGGTGGGGAAGTCGGGGGCCGGGAGGATGCGCATCAGCTCCTCGACAGTGATCCCCGGGTTGTCCAGGTAGGCGGTGACCGCTTTACAGGCCTCCCGCAGGTTGTGGGGCAGCATGTTGGTGGCCATGCCCACGGCGATACCGCTGGAACCGTTGACGAGCAGGTTCGGGATCCTGGCCGGGAGCACCAGCGGCTCCTTCAGGGACTCGTCGAAGTTGGGCCCGAAGGGGACCGTCTCCCTGTCCAGGTCCTGGAGCAGCTCCTCGGCAACCTTCGTGAGCCGGACTTCGGTGTACCGCATGGCCGCGGCAGCGTCGCCGTCAATGGACCCGAAGTTCCCCTGGCCGTCGACGAGCGGGGCGCGGTAGGCGAAGTCCTGGGCCATCTTCACGATGGTATCGTAGATGGCCGTATCCCCGTGGGGGTGGAACTTGCCCATCACGTCCCCCACCACCCGGGCCGACTTCTTGTAGGGCTTGTCGCTCGTGTTGCCCATCTCCCACATGGCAAAGAGGGTGCGCCGGTGCACGGGCTTGAGGCCGTCCCGGACATCAGGGATGGCCCGGCCGATGATGACAGACATGGCGTAGTCGATGTACGAGATGCGCATCTCGTCCTCGATCTTCACCGGCACCCGGCGGTCAGATATCAAGGTTCGTCACCTCCTTTGCATGGCGGCGGATGAAGTCCCGCCGGGCATCCACGTCCTCCCCCATCAGCTTGTAAAAGATTTCGGCAGCATAGGCGGCGTCGTCGATGGTCACCTGCTTCAGGACCCGCGTGGCCGGGTCCATGGTGGTGGACCAGAGCTGGATGGCGTTCATCTCCCCGAGACCCTTGTACCGCTGGATGGAGGTCCCCTTCTCCCCCAGCTCGGCGACGGCCTTCTTCATCTCCTCTTCCCGGTAGGAGTACCGCTCCTGCTTCCCCTTCGCGACCCGGAACAGGGGCGGCTGGGCGATGTGCACGTAGCCCAAGTAGATCAGCTCCCGCATCTCGTTGAAGAAGAAGGTGAGAAGCAGCGTCCGTATGTGGGCCCCGTCCACGTCGGCATCAGTCATCAAGATGATCTTGTGGTAGCGGCATTTTTCCGGATTGAACTCCTCTTTGATGCCGGTGCCGATGGCCGAGATCAGAGTCTGGATCTCGACGTTCTTCAGCATCTTCTCCTCTGTCGCCTTCTCCACGTTCAGGATCTTGCCCCGGAGAGGGAGGATGGCCTGGAACTTTCGGTCCCGCCCCTGCTTGGCGGAGCCACCGGCGCTGTCCCCCTCGACAATGAAGAGCTCCGATTTTTCGGGTTCGCGCTCGGAACAGTCCGCCAGCTTCCCGGGGAGCCCCGCCGACTCCAGGGACGACTTGCGCCGGGCCAGGTCGCGGGCGCTGCGGGCCGCTTCCCGGGCCCGGGATGCAAGGAGCCCCTTCTCCACCACCGCAGCGATCACCTTCGGGTGCTCGTCAAAGTACTCGGTGAGGCAGCTGAACACGAGAGAGTCCACCACGCCCCGGACCGCCGAGTTGCCCAAGCGCATCTTGGTCTGCCCTTCGAACTGGGGGTGGGCCAGCTTCAGGCTGATGACCGTGATCAGCCCTTCCCGCACATCTTCGCCCCGGAGGGAGGTGTCGCTGTTCTTGAAGAGGTTCGCCCGCTTCCCTGCGGTGTTGATGGCCCGGGTGATGGCCGAGCGGAACCCATCGAGATGGGTGCCCCCCTCCCGTGTGTTCACGCTGTTCACGTAGGTGTACACGGTCTCAGAGAACCCCTTTGTGTACTGCAGCGCGATCTCGGCCTCGACCCCCTGCTCCGCGTCCTTCCCCGAGAGACAGATCACCTCGTCGTGGAGGCGCCCGGCTTCGCCCACCAGGTGGGAGACGTACTCCGAGATCCCGCCCTGGTAGCAGAACGTTTCCCCGTCTCCGCTGCGCTCGTCGTGGATCCTGAAGGCGACCCCGCTGTTCAGGTATGCCAGCTCCCGAAGCCGGTGGGAGAGCACCTCGTAGTCGAACGTGACCGTCTCGAAGATGGAGGGGTCCGGGAGGAAGGTGACCACCGTACCGGTGAGGGAGAGGGGGGCGGCGGACAGGAAGGCCGCGGGGTCCGGGAGCGCGGTATCGAACGCCAGGGCTTCTGCGCCGTATCGGCGCTGGTACCGGGCACGGAGATCCTGGAGGGTCTCTTTCTGGCGCTGGAGCCCCTTTGTCATCTGCCCCTTCTCGAACTCCATCGAGTACCGGTTCCCGTTCCGGTGCACCTGGGCTAAAAGATGCGTGGAAAGGGCATTGACCACGTGGACCCCCACGCCGTGCAGGCCCCCCGAGACCTGGTAGGTGGCCTTGTCGAACTTGCCGCCGGCGTGGAGGATCGTCATCACCACTTCGAGAGCAGACTTGCCCTGTTCAGGCATCACGTCCACCGGGATCCCCCGGCCGTTGTCCTCGACGGTGCAGGAACCATCCCGGTGGATCGTCACGATGATCAGGGTGCAGAAACCACCGAGCGCCTCGTCCACGGAGTTGTCCACCACCTCGTAGACCAGGTGGTGGAGGCCCCGGGTGTCGGTGGAGCCGATGAACATGGCCGGCCGTTTCCGGACCGGTTCCAGGCCTTCCAGAACGGTGATCGTGGATGCATTGTAGGTCTCAGGCATCGATGGTCTCCGGGCAAATCTGGGAAAAAAAGCCTCTGTTCCGGGCAGCTATTCCCATTTCAGTACATATCGGCGTGAAAGCATTTATACTTCGCTGAGCCCGGAACGTCGGTGAATCAGTCGTACTGACCGGTATCGGGATCCTTCAGACCGAGCGCGCGGTCCACGGCAACCGCGAGCCGGTTCATGGTCCGGATCACCTCAGCCGCGTCCTCTTTGTCCATGGATCCCGGCTGGTGCCAGTACACCTGCTTGCGCAGGACCTCCAGGATCTTCTCCACGTCGGTACCCTTGAACTGATCCGGAAGCGTCATCTCCTCCAGGTGGTCCGCCGCCCCGGGCCAGGCCTGGGCCGGCGGGAGACCGAAATGCTTGGCAAGGAGCATCAGGTTCACCACGAACCCCTTCCCGAACTTGGATGGCATGGGGAGATCCTTGCCGGGCGAAGGGATAGAGGTTGTGAAAGGGGAGGGGTACAGTACCCTTCCGCCCCTCATTCTTCTTCCAACATGGCTTCCCGCATCCGATTCTCTCAACCTGGATTCGTCAAGAAAATCGGGAGATCGCCATGGAAGAGACTATCCTCTCGTGGGGGTGGGACC
>Ga0315286_10005595_pt1 | contig 12146 bp, 9 predicted proteins | sample YL17G10_0_MG_FD_205038 | JGI IMG/M metagenome (GOLD analysis project Ga0315286, IMG submission 205038) | Sediment microbial communities from Yellowstone Lake, YNP, Wyoming, USA - YL17G10_0 | ecosystem: Environmental > Aquatic > Freshwater > Lake > Sediment | place: USA: Wyoming | collected... | reverse complement strand
ATGGGTTGGGACTTCTGTTATTCTGTATCCGTGACGAAGGGTTTTAATAATCATTTCTTGTTCAATGCTGGTAACATTTTCTTTCAGAGGTAGCTTTCTGGCAACTTCTGTTAAAATGGCACGAAATCCATTCTGGCTATCAGTTAGCCTGACATTAAAACGGTAATTAATTCCCATGGTAATAATATCGGTACCCACCATGCGAATGAATTGACCAATGTTCCCATGTAATTCATCGCTTCCCCCCAACATTCTCGAGCCGGTAACATGTTCGGCTCTTCCCTCTATTATTGGATTCGCTAATCTGGGAATATCGGCTGGATCATGAGAACAATCAGCATCAATGAAAACGATTATATCTCCGGTTACCTCTTTAATCGCCGCCCTTAAACCATCGCCTTTCCCCTTTTTGTGGTCTAAAATAACCCTTGCGCCCGCCTCTTTGGCGAATTCACGGGTTCTATCCTTAGAATGACCATCAACAACCAGTACTTCGCAAGCATACGGCTTAGACCCTTCTATCATCTCTTTTATAGTGGCCTCCTCATTTTTTGTCGGTATAACAACCGATATTTTAAATTTTTTCTCCATTATTTAATTTTCTTCGTTAAAATCTATTATTTTGACGTTTGTTTGTTTCGTGATTTCGGTTAACGTGTCTTTATTATATCCCATGGCCCTGGTTACTCCAAATTGGTCAAATGCCCATTGAAGTTTGTTTTCTTTTAATAATTTTTCAATGGTTTCGAGATTAAAATAGATATAACTCAAATCAGTATACCAATTAAGAATTCTCGGCGTCTGATCATCTATCCCAATTGCGATAATGTCTTTTTCTTTATTTAAATCTTTCTGTTCATCGACAATTTTAACCAAGGCTATTCTTTCTCCCATGTTCGAGTTCTCGTAATTTTCGTGAAGCATCCATTTGTCTGACTGGATAAGGTGAATAAATAAAACCAGTAAAATCGCAACCGCTATAATAATATAGGTTTTTCTGCTTTGAATCGCTTCTTTCAACCAGCCTAATGTCCAAAAAACCCCTAGAGATATCGATAAAACCAAGGGAAATCTTATTTCTAAAAAATGGTCCTCATTACTCGTTCTTAGGGCGATTAAAACCAAAAACAACAAAATAATCCATAAAACGGACAAAACAAAAAACTTTTTATTCTTCCGACAGAGAAAAACCGCACCCAGAATCAGAAAAAATAAGATCAATGGCCCGCCTAGCGATGGCTGACGGAGAAAGGCCGTAATGTAATATTTAATCGAAGTGAAATAAATCTTAATTATGGCCTTCGGGCTGTGCACGTATCCGTAGACAATCAAAGCGCTAAGCTGATCGCCCTGTGCCGTATTTTTTATCTGACTTATGAATGCTTCTTTTTCGAAATGGTAGGTGTACGGATCCGGAAACAAATGACCATTATAGCCGGTTTCCGTAACATTGAGATAGGCATTTGTTCTGTTTTGCGCACGGTCAATTAGTACTAGTCCCCCAAACAACAGAAGAACCGGTAACGCAAACATGAAAACTCTTTTAGCTGCAGGCAATATCCATTGTTTTATCTGCTTCCAGTCTTTTTCATGAACAAAATTCGCATAAAAATCGTAAAGCGCCAACGGAACAAAGGAAATCAAAAAGGCATTTCTTGCCAAAGAAGCGAGGCCAAAAAACAAACCACTCAAAAACAATCTCCAAACACCCGCTTTTTCTTTCCATAGATAAATCGATATGCCGATCACGAAAAAAAACATCCCCCACTCGTATGAGCCATACCAATTAGATCCAGCCAAAACAAAAGGCATAAAAATATCTATCCCTGAAAAAATTAAAGCTATTTTCAAACCAAATAATTTCAAAACCAACAAGAACAATAAAATGGTCGTAATCGAATAAAGCAAAATAGAAACATAAAGAGGAAGGCTAAGATTGAAACCGAAAAAATCGAAAATTTTTCCGTAAATTATTGGCGTTAACTCATTATCGGTACTGGCGGGAATCCCTTCGCTGCTTATCAGTGAGGACGACAAGATTATGTCTTTATCGTTTTCGATGCTGTATTTGTTGGCAAAACTTAAATTTCTCGCTAATATTAGATTATCCGCCAAGGGTCCGCTGGAATAACCCTTATGATAAATCGGCCAATAGCGGACAGCTACGGAAAGACAAAAAATAAAGGCAACGATAATTATTAAATAAATTTTTTTCATTGTTATGGTTGTGTTGAAAGAAAAAGTTCGTAAATTACTTTTGAGTTCCCAGAAGCTTACGAAAACGGACAATGTTTACATTTTTAAGCATGGTTCGTTTTTAATGCTCGGAAATATCGTTAATATGGGCATCTCTTTTATTCTTTCTGTTGCCTTTGCCAGATTACTGCCCAAGGAAGTCTTCGGACAATACAGGTATGTTTTATCATTAATGACTATTTTTTCAATATCTTCTTTATGGGGAATAAATGATTCTATTGTTCAAAGCGTGGCAAGGGGACTTGAAAAAACTTTTAATGAAGGCTTCAAAATTAAACTGAAATGGAGTCTAATTGGCAGTTTTGCTTCAATTATAGGAAGCCTGTATTTCTTCGGCCAACACAACAATGGCATCGCCTTCTCTTTGTTAATTGTAGCTGTTTTTATGCCCATCTTCAAGGCAGGAGAACTGTTTCAGGCACTTCTAGATGGAAGAAAATTATTCGACAAAAGAGTGGTATACACGACGATTATTCAAATAATTTCCACTTTGGCCCTGATTTCTACAATGTTTATTAGCAAAAACCTGATATTCTTAATTTTTACATATTTCTTCTTTTACGGAATGTTAAGGCTGGGCGCTTATTTGTTGATAAACAAAAAATTTAAACCCAACGCAAATGATGACCCCCAAGCAATACCCTACGGTAAGCATTTAAGTGTAATAAAAATTTTAACCATCGCCTCTCAAGAAATCGATAAATTTCTGGTATTTAATTTATTGGGCGGAGTTCAAACAGCGATCTACTCATTCGCCGTGCTGCCCATAGAATACATCAGATCGCCCCTACAAAGCCTGCAACAACTAGCGCTACCAAAATTATCAGTAGGAAACGAAAACGACACCAAGAAAACTCTTCCCAAAAAGCTTGTTATGATAAGCGCCTTAATCTTGGTTGGAATATTGATCTATTATATATTGGCTCCTTATTTTTATGAAATACTCTACCCCCAATACCTCAGTTCTGTACCGTATTCAAGATTATTTTCTCTTTCCTTGCTTGTGTTTCCGATATCAATGATGATGCTAGCGCTACAGGCAAAAAACAGGACAAAAGAACTCTACAAGTCCAATCTCGTTCAATCTGTCAGCCAAATAATTCTCGCAATTATCCTGACACCGCTTTGGGGGATAACGGGAATAATTATGGCTAGACTTTTGTCTTATGTTTTTTATTTTTTTTCTACGTGGTTTTTCTTCAAAAAATAAAAACTAGTTCCTTTGAGCCAAGATGGTTATTTGCTCATCTTTTGTTTCCTTTTTATTTATGTTAATTTGATTCAAATAATATTGCCTAATTCCAATCCACGGAGAATATTTTTTAAAAATAATTCTGAATTTATCCGATAATAAATTTAAAATATCTTCCTCTGTAAGATTATAGGGATGAGCTCGATTCCTTTTAATTTCTTTAGATACTAACTCATTAACCATTACCAGGTAACCCTCTTTTTTTAATACTCGCCAGGCTTCAGATATGATCTTCCGAGGATCTTCTGTGTGATCCAGGGTATTGGTAATAAAAACAACATCAAAATAATTTTCTGGATATTTTATTTTTTCTCCAAAAGACTTTTCGATTATTAGATCCGGCGGATAGCTGTACATTTTTTTATATTCATCTGCTAAGGGATCTATTCCGACTTTCATGGCTCCGGATAAAAAATGAAGAACAGTCTTAATACCACAGCCAATGTCCAATATTTTAGATTTCTCGTTAATATCTGTCTGTTCAATAATTTCTTGTAAAAACCTGAATTTATAATAATATTCTTTCACTTTTTCTCTTATTTCGGGCAATCCCATTTCCTTGGCGCGCTTCCTCTGAGCTTCCATTTCGGTAGCTTTTTTTGTCCAAAAGAAACGGTAAATTTTTTGGCGGATAAGATAAAATTTTAATTTTAAATCTTTAATTTTTCTTTTAATATCAATCATCGTTCTTAACACATTATTATTTAATATACCATTTAAGGACCTGCTCAACCTGTCTCTCTACGGAAAAGAGCTCTTTAACTCTTTCGTGTCCCGCTTCCCCAAATTGCTTTGCCTTTTGGGAATTTTTTAATAAATCAGTAATCTTCTGCATCATATCTTCTGTGTTGTGGGGATCAACAATATAGCCGGTTTTTCCATTAACAACGATCTCGGGCGTTCCCCCAAAATAAGTTCCTATGACTGGCTTTTTGGCCGCCATTGCCTCTAAATTAACCGTGGGAAATGGGTCCAGGTAAATAGAAGGAGCAATACAAACATCCGAAGAAGAAACGGCGATCTTCATGTTGTTACTATTTAACCATCCAGTAAAAATAACTTTGTCAGAAATATTATTCTTATTTATAATTTTCTTCATTTTTTCAGTATAAAAATCCTTTCTGCCAGCAATCAAAAGAATGACGTCTTTTACGGATTCTGATATTTTTTTAATTATCTTTAGGGCGACTTCTCCACCTTTGGCCTTGCTCAATCTTCCGCTAAATAGGATTATTTTTTTATTCTGGAGGTCGTATTCTTTTTTAAATTTTTCAATTACTTCCAGCTTTACCTTCCATTCATCCGCGTCAATCCCGTTATAAACTGTTTCTATGTTTTTAATGCCATTAATTTCTAAAATCTTCTTAACCGCATTACTGACTGCAAAAATTTTGTCTACACTCTTTAAATAATGGCGGATAATTATATTACGGAAAGGATTATATCTTTTTTCCGCTTCTTTTATTTGGTCTATGATGTTTACTCTATAAAAAACATTTCCATTCTTTGGCATTAATTTGCCGTAATGAATCAACATAACATCGTGCGCAGTCAGAAAAACCGCTTTAGAATATTTCTTGGCCACCCCCAAGCAGGGATATGAAAGATAGGAATGAATATTATGCGCGTGAACAATGTCCGGTTTTGTTTCTTGAATTATTTTTCTTACCTTACTGACTGTTTGCGGATTATACATGCCAATCCATGCCCGCCAACGCTCATGGTGGTTAGTATAGATTCTAAAAACAGTTAATCCATCTAATTTCGTCTTTCCTTCTTCGGGCTTACTTCTAACCGTAGTAATAACAAAAACTTCGTGGCCCTTTGACTGAATTCCTTTTGCCAGATTATAAGCCACAATTCCGGCCCCGCCAAAAGATTGAGGCGGAAAATCATCCGACAGAAAAAGTATTTTCATATATTTGAATGTATTTTTTAACTTGGCTTTCCCAGTCCATTTCTTGAGCTCTTTTTTTGCCATTTTCTCCCATTTTTTGCGCCAAACCAGAATTATCGAATAGTTTTAAAATTGCCTCGGCGGTTTTTTGAATATCGTTTTGCGGCACCAATATCCCAGTTTCCTCGTTGATAATCGCGTCTTCCGCTCCCGAGCCGAATGCACCAATGACCGGTTTTCCGCAAGCGCCTGCTTCCAGATATACTAAACCAAATCCCTCAAATTCATTGTTGTTAATTACGACTGAGGTCAGTAAAAATAAATCACATTGGTAATAAAGTTTTATCAATTCTTCATCGGAAATATTTTCAAAGAAAACCACATTATCTTCAATGCCATAATCTTTAACCATTTTCAAATAAATATCCGGCGGCTTTCCGCCAACTATATAATATTTTAATTGCGGATATTTTTTTATGACTTCGGCAATTGCAGGAATAGATACATGATAACCCTTTCTCGGCTTTAAAACTCCTACAGTCAAAATAATCCCGCCCTTAGAGATATTCTTTGTATTTCTGGGACGAAAATTTGCGAATTTTTCATATTCTATACCATTGTTTATAACTATGGTATTTTTTAACGACACCCGTTTAAGAATTTCTTTTTCCGTAAATTTACTGATACAAAAAATTCTTTTGGCTTTTTCGTACGCACGCCTCATAAAAAATCTTGTTTTTAAATTATCAAAAGGCAAAACGCTATAAGTCCCATGAGCGGTAATAAAAACGGGTTTTTTAAGAAAGGGATTCCAAAACGGCAAGAGGCAGTATGGAAAATCAAAAAAAGAATGAATAAAATCTACCTCCCTGAAAAATCCTTGCAATTTCCATGAATACAAAAAATTATAAAATACATTAAAAAATTTATTCATGCACGGGATCTTATGATATTCTATGTTTTTGTCTTCCACGTAACCCTCTCTAAAACTTCCGAGCTTGGAGGTCAAAATAATCAATTTATAGGATTTTTTAAGATGCTTAATTAATCCCATAGAATATCTACCCAAGCCGTCATCGACGGAGAGGCTCTGAGTTATAATTAATATTTTCTTCATAATCCTGAACTTTTATTTCTTAATCTTTAAATCTATAAACTTTCTTATTAATGATTTTATGCCTTTAATGCTTCTTGTCCTAAAAATTATTCTAGTGCCCTTTTTGATCAATTTTAACGCCCCTTCTTTTTTAATCCATTCTTGTTCACTTTTTTTGACCATATCTACGATTTTACCCAATGACAAGCCCTCGTTCTCATATAAGGGAATAGTTGGATCAGCCCCAATTTCTTTATTTGATTCGATAAAGATTTTTTTATACCAATTAAAATCAATGGGTATTTTACCCTCTGCTTTTGCTATAGCCTCAAGGTTGGTTCCGGGATATATTCGCGCAATACCGGCATAACAATGAAACTTAAAACTATAAGATCTCAGTTCCTTCATTAAATTAAGAGTAAGTTTCAAATCATCTTCATTCTCTGACGGCAAGCTATAGACGAAGAAAAATTTTGTATTAAGGTCCAGTTCTTTACAAATTTTGGCAATGCTTCTAACCTGTTCTAATGTAATTTTCTTATTAATTTTTTTTATAATCCGTTCACTTCCTGATTCAACCCCAAAACTAATCGACTCACAGCCAGCTTTTTTCATCAAGGACAATAATTCAAGGTCTACGGTATCTACGCGCGCCCGACTATACCACTTTATTTCAAGATTTCTCTCTATTATTAAGCGGCATATTTCTTCTATGTGTGGCCTAAAGATTGTCATTGTGTCATCCCAAAAATCAAAAGCCCGAAAACCATAATTTTTATACAGATATTCAACTTCGTCTATAAATCTTTTAGGGGAATGCCGACGAAGAATCTTTTTCCAAAAAGCACTATTAACGCAAAAAATGCAGTCATGCGGACAACCGCGGGAACTCATTACTCCAACAGCCCTATGTTTTGCTATGCCTTCCAATCTGGCATCGTATTTGTCCATATCAAAAAGGTGCCAAGCCGGCGAAGGTAAATCATCAAGATTTTCAATAAAATCTCTATCCGGATTAGAAATTATTTGTTGACCATCTCTAAAAGTAAGACCATTTATTTTTTTTAAATTTTCGGGATTAATTATACGATCTTTAACTAATTGATTTATTAATTCAATAAAGGTAATTTCTCCTTCGTTGCGTACGACAAAATCCAGAGAAGGAATATTTAATAATGCATCTTTGGCGGTAGGGGTGAAATGCGGTCCGCCGGCAACAGTAAAGATTTTGCCTGCGTTATTATTCTTAATGCCATTTATAACATCAACCGCATTAAATCTATTGTGGGTATTGGCAGAAACACCAACCAAAAAAGGATTTTCCTTTACTGCCACATTTATTGTTTGTTTAACATCGTAACCGTAAATTAAAGAATCTATGACTTTAACTTCATAATTGTTTTTTTCCGCTGCCGCAGCCAAATAAGCCACTCCGATGGATGGCAAATACTCCTTACTCATTTCTGTTTGTGGCGGAATAATTAATATTATTTTCCTGGAATCCATGGTATTTGCTTTTTCAAAATAAAATGAAAAGTGTTGAAATAAAACAAACTTAATAAATAATAAAATAAATTTAAAATAAAATCTAATTTTATTTTTTTAAAAAAAACAATAAATTTCCTATTTTTCTCATTTAAAATCATTTCAGGATTATTTAATTGTTTTTTTTTGGTATCAAGTATTTCAAATCCTAATTGTTTAACAATTTTATTAAATTTACGATAAGTATAATAATGCATTTTATTAATATCTTGTATGTCTAAAAACTTTCCGGGATCTTTATATTTTTTCATCGTTCTGATATAAGTTTTCCCAAAAAATCTAGGCATCCAATTTAAAAACCAAAGCCTATAATGAGCATCTTTTGCGCCAAATCTGTTATGAATCGTTATGAATGTTTGTCCATCGTTTTTTAAAACCCGATAACATTCCATCAAAACCTTCTCGGGATATTGAGTATGTTCCAGTACCTCAACACAGTTTACAAAGTCAAAATGATTATCTTCAAACGATAGTTTTTCTCCTTTTCCATATATTATATTTGGCTTAAATCCATTTTTTTTTAGTTTCTCTTCGCTAATTCTGATATATTCCGGATTAATATCGATTCCAACGATATCTAATCCTTCTTTGTGGCATTCCAATAAAAAATCTCCTCTTCCGCAACCAAGATCAAGAATTTTTTTATCCCTAAATTCCGGATAAAATCTTTTTAAATATTGTAAATGCATGCTAAAAATAATTTTTGCGCCAAACTTGAAAAGTAATTAATGCTTAGATTAAATTCAAATTATATTTTCTACGCTCGAAATGAAAATTTATGGCCTTAAAAATTGATAAATTATTATGCCTTCTTCACGATAAAGTTCATTTAAGAATTGATATTTGTCAAAAGACCATTGGGGGTGTTGAAGCGTATCCCAGATTACGTAATTTACTTCATTTTCTGCCCATATTTTTTCAATAGGAATAGAAAGGAAGTCTCGATATTTTGCGGCAAACAAACGGAGGGTATCGTCCGGAATATTCGCGTAATCTCCGGTTTTTTCTCTATAATAATTTTTATAGACATGGCTTGAAATCTTCGTCCTCTCGGCTTCCTGTAAAAAAACTTTTTCGGCTTCGTCTCCTCTTAGGCCGTCCAATCGATATAACAAAAAAAGGCTATTAAGTATTCGCTGATTTGAAATGGAAAGATAAAGGTTGGCCCATGAACTATAAAAAACATTAAGAGAGGTGCGAGCTACAATCAGATCAGATAATTGCAAATCGCTAAAGACCACTTCATCTTTCTCCGCGTGATTGTCCAGCCGTTCGATGATTGGGGCAAATCTCTGTAATTTCAAGCCACTTTCCTCATGTTTGGCATAGGAAAATTTTTGAACCAGAAAGCCAGTGCAAATACTTGTTATGATTATCAAAACCATCAAAATCTTTTTGGGTAAAATCCATTTTTTTTGGTTGAACCAATGGAAAATTATAATAACCAAAAAGATAATTGCCAACGGTCTATGATAATAATAATGATAGTGTCCGGTGCCCATGATCATTCCGGTTATTATCTGCTGATTAAGGACGATGAACGGGGCAATAACCAGCGCTAGAGAAAAAATATATTCTTCTTTATTCTTCCGTGGGAAAAGAAACAAAACAAAAATAAAAAGAAAAGGAACCAAAAACCCCAAAACAGGCGTATGGCTCTCGATGAACCCGAATCTTAATGATGTTTCTGAATAATTTGAATGCGTTAATCCCCGATAAAGATTTAAAAAGTAAGGGATAGCTATTAATATTCCGCCCAATAGAATTAATAATATTCTCTTTACGGTCTGCCAGTTTTTTAAAAAAAGAAAAATTAAAATCAATAAACCACAGAACGCGTAAAGAAATGTCCAAACAAAAGGATAAACATAAAAAGAAAGACCCAAAATTAAAGTACTCACGACCCCCCACACCCAATTTTTATTTTTATAAAAAATTAAAAATGAAAGAAGAAAACCAAAAAAGAAAACAGAACTTACTTCCGGATGAATAGGACGCGTAAAGGGCAAGAAATCAGCGCTGAAAAAACCTTTGTGTAAAAAGTCTACGATTTTTTGACGACTTAAAAGACTGTCTCCCAAGAAAAACACAACAGACGCCGTCAAGGCGGGGGCCCTGCTTTTGGATAACGCAAAAACAAAACCGTAGATTATCAGAAAAGCAATAAAAGAAAAAATAAATCGAGTTATATGAACGGTGTCTTGAGGGCTTGAAAAAAAAATCTTTCCCAAAAATGCGACTATAATTTCCGGCAAGGGGGGGTGAAGATAAGGATCGCTCTTTCCGTCCTTTAATACGGCGCTACCCAAAAAAAAATGGCCGTCGCGCACCTCCTGAATTCGATTAAAATAAAATCCTTCATCGGCGGTAAAGGCCATATCGATTCCCCGATAAGCTTCTTTATTGTCGTAACGAAAATAAAGTTGAGGACAAACCATTATAATGCTTGTCAAAAAAGCGAAAAAAAGAGCCCATTTGTGTCGTTTAATAGTTTCTATTATCTTTTTCATCTGGATTAGGTTTTGGATAATAAAAATATGCCAAAAATTACAATAACAATCCCCGCAATTTGAACAAGGGAAAGAGATTCCTTAAATAAAAACCAAGAGAATATAGCTATCAGAATAATTCCTGCACTTACAAAAATCGGATAAATAATATTTAACTGAAACCTGGATAAAGCGACTAGATAAATCAAAAAACTCACCCCGAATAAGAATATTCCGATTATTAACCAACCATTCTGAAAAATTTTGATTACAAGATGCCAAAAGCCGGACAAAGAAAAACTCACGTCACCCAATCCCGAAACTCCTTTTTTAAAAAAAATTTGAGCTATGCTTGCCAGTAAAACCTGTATTATTATCAAATAAATCATAGAAGCAAATTAAGATTTTTTACTTAAAAATATTGTATTTAATCCTAATTCAAATTTTTCCGTTGATACCCGTTTAAAGCCACAATTGATTAGCATATCTTTTATGTCTTTACTGGAAATTCCCCAGACTTCTCCTTCTATCACCCCCCTCTCTCTTTGATCTCTGTCTCCTAAAAAACCGATTATTTTATGCCAAAAGAAACCGAAAACCGGCCCGATCATCGTTATCACAATTCTGCCGCCAGGCTTTAAAACCCTGAAAGCTTCATTTATAGCCACCTCTCTGTTCGGAATGTGATTTAGGCAAGCGATAAAGAATACGGTATCAAATTCTTCGTCTTTAAAGGGTAATTTTGTTGTGTCACAAACTATATCGACTCCCGGCCAAGGAAAAACATCCACTCCGACTCCGTTTTTATATTTTTTGATTAAATTATTGTTGCCGCACCCAATATCAAGAACCCTACCATGACAATGCTTTAAACATTTGGAAATTCTTATATTTTCTAACAGTTGGTCTAAAAATTTTAATTTTCCTTTGGTTTTTTTAACATCTTTTAAATAATCCCGGTTTGGATGGACAAAAATACTTAGAGGTGGATCTTTAACCTCCTCTGCTGGTTTGCAAATTTTTTCATAATAATCTTTGTCGAAGCTTTGTTTGCAAAGTTTAAAATATTTTTTAATAAAAGGCAGAGAATTCATTCTGTTAAATATTTCTTCGAGCGGCTCTTTTAATAAATTGCCGTAACCGACATGTACCAATGGACAGGTAAGAACATCTCCGTAAGCGGAGACATAAATTCTTTCCGTTCCCCCGGGACAACCTCTTTTCCCGTTAAAATTGAATGAAATATCGCTCCTAACTCTTTTGTGCCTCATTAATTTTTCGAATGCGGCAACGTCTTCTTCTATCATTTTTTTCCCACCCTCTCCACGCCAGCGGCCAACAGATGAGGCTGGATTCAATAATAAAAAGATGTCTTCTTTTTCGGTATATTCCAATAATTGTTCTATGTCTTTCCTGTTGTCATGGCATAATACGGCGCTTAAACAAATATTTAGACCTATTTCCTTTGCAAGTCTTATCGTTTCCATCGTCTTGGTAAAAGCACCATTAACTCCTCGCAATTTATCGTTTTTTTCCGGATCCAAACTTTCTATGCTTATCGATATAGTATCTAAACCGGCTTCTTTCAATTTGCTGAGCTTTTCCTTAGTG
>Ga0315286_10005592_pt1 | contig 12149 bp, 14 predicted proteins | sample YL17G10_0_MG_FD_205038 | JGI IMG/M metagenome (GOLD analysis project Ga0315286, IMG submission 205038) | Sediment microbial communities from Yellowstone Lake, YNP, Wyoming, USA - YL17G10_0 | ecosystem: Environmental > Aquatic > Freshwater > Lake > Sediment | place: USA: Wyoming | collected... | reverse complement strand
CGAGGGGCGAGGGGGCGCTATCCGATCAAGCTGATCTACGCGTCAAACATTCCGGTCATCCTGATGGCGGCATTGCTGGCTAACGTCAGCATGTTCGCGCTATTATTGTATACCAATGGGGCCTTGCAAGGCCTGCCTCTGGTCGGAGGACAGTGGTGGCTGGGTACTTACACGGCTGCCAGCGGCTCGTATCCGACCGCCGGCCTGGCCTGGTACCTAGCGACACCGCGAGGTCTGGGTGATTGGCTCCTGCCATTGCTCTCGCCCGACCGATATGGCACGCTGGTCTATGGCCATAATTCATTGCAGCTCATCGCCCGAGTATTCCTGTACCTAGGCGTGATGATAGGAGGCTCGGTCCTCTTCGCCAAGTTCTGGATATCCACCACCAACATGGGACCGGAGGCGGTGGCGAAACAGATCGAGTCGAGCGGCCTGCAGATACCTGGTTTCAGGCGAGACCCAAGGGTGCTCAAGCGGGTGCTGGAGCGATACATCCCGGTAGTGACGGTGATATCCGGTGCCACAGTAGGTGCTCTTGCTGCGGGTGCGGACCTTATCGGTACAGTGGGTAACGCATCAGGCACTGGAGTGCTACTGTCGGTTGGCATCATGATCCAATTCTACGAAGCGATCAGCCGCGAGCAGATGATGGAGATGCATCCTGTGCTCAGGCAGTTCTTCGGGGGTGAGTAGGCTTGGCAGACCAACCTGGCACCGGAGCACGTCCCGGAGGAATATTGCCTGGCGGAGGCATGTCCCGGTTCTTCACCATATTCATGTTCATCCTGGCCGTTTTCGTGATGTTCGACCCGGTGCTAAGACAGGCATTGGGCGACATCGTAGGCCTGGGGCTTGGACCGCTCATCGGTTTCGGGGGCAACTATCCGACCCTAACGCTCATCCTGGCTGGGATGTTCATGACCGGTCTTACCATCGTGGTGCGCCATTTCTTCACTGACTACGTGCAGCAAGCGGAGAGCCAGAAGATCGTCGGCGCATTCAACAAGGAGCTTCGCAAGGCCAGGCTGGAGAACAACACCTTCAAGACGAAGAAGCTCATGGAAATGCAACCGAAGATCATGGAGAAATCCATGAAGATGACTGGCTCGCAATTGAAGCTGATGCCGGTAACGCTGTTGATCGTCATACCGATCTTCGCATGGGTCGCGGTCTTCATGTACCAGGTCACCTCCCCCTTGATCGCGGTGCCCTGGGCCTTTGGCGTCGATCTCAACGCCCTGAACCTCTTCCCTAACTGGGTGTTGATCTATTCGCTGATCAGCATTCCATTCGGCCAAATATTGTCGCGACTGCTGCGTTACTACGACTTTAAAAAGCGTCTTAACGTACTAGCGGCAGGGAATCCATGAGGATCACCATCTCTGGCCCTCCAGGGTCCGGCAAGACCACGGTGTGCAAGCTTCTGGCAGCGAGGCTCGGTTATCGCTACATCATCTCCGGCAACGTGTTCCGCGAGATGGCTTCGAAATTGAACCTATCATTGACCGAGTTCGGGAAGCTAGCCGAGGAAGACCCCAAATACGACAAGATGATCGATGATTCCATGGTCACCATGGCGGCGGAGGACGACGATATCGTCCTGGAAGGCCGTCTGGCCGGGCATAATCTCGCACGTCTGGACATGATAGCGTTCAAGGTCTACCTGGACGCCGATCCAAGAGTCCGCGCGGCCAGGATACTGGAGCGGGAGAAGGGGGACCTGAAGACCGTGATGAATGATATGCTGGAACGGGAGATGTGCGAGGCGGTTCGCTACTCTCAATGGTACGGCATCGACATAAATGACAAGAGCGTGTACGACCTAATTGTTGATACGACTGATGCCCCGCCGGAGAAGGTGGTGGAGATCATCGTCAAAAAGCTCGAGGGATTTATACGACCCACCTGAGGACCAAGGACCGGGACCCGTTGCAGACGGGATATGGAAAGAAGCCTTCCGAGCGAAGCATGGAGGAACTTTTAGCCGCCGGATTGATCAACCTCGACAAGCCGGTCGGGCCGACCTCGCACCAGGTGACGGCTTGGGTCAGGGAGATCCTAGGCGTGGAAAAGATCGGCCACGGAGGGACCTTGGATCCAAAGGTGAGCGGCGTATTGCCCATCGCCACTGGCAAGGCTACGAAAGCCACCGACCTGGTGCTCCGTTCCGATAAAGAATACGTATGCATGATGACCCTGCACCGGGACAAGGACGAGGCGGCGGTCCGGAGAGTTCTAGCGACATTCCTCGGCGACATCTATCAGCTCCCACCAGTAAGGGCGGCGGTGAAGCGGCAGATGCGGGTGCGCAACGTGCACTCCATCAAGGTCCTGGAGATGGTCGGCCGGGACGTTCTATTCCGGGTGAACTGCGATGCTGGCACGTACATCCGGACATTATGCGTCGACGTCGGGGAGGCGCTCGGCATCGGAGCTCACATGGAAGATCTGAGACGCACCCGTTCCGGCTCGATGCTGGAAGGGGAGTCGGTCACTTTGCAGAACTTGAGGGACGCGGTGGTCTACTGGAAGGAAGGGGACGAAGCGCCATTGAGGAACCTAGTGAAGCCTTTCGAGCTGCTGCTGGACCCGCTCCCAAAGATCATACTGAAAGATAGCGCCATCGACGCCATCTGCCATGGGGCCGACCTAGCGGTGGTCGGCATCTCAAAGCATGAGGAGTCCATCCAGAAGGGGCAGACCATCGCCTTCATGAGCGCCAAAGGGGAGGGAGTCGGCCTAGGCATAGCTCAGATGGGCGGCGACGAGATGAAGCGAGCGAGAGAAGGCATCGCCGCGCGCACCGACCGGGTGTTCATGGAGACCAGCACCTATCCGAAGATGTGGGAGACCGGCGCCAGCCAGAAGCGCTCTGCCAGCGATGCTGAATGACCTCTCTTTTTATTATTAAACCGCTATCGATCCGATCCTAGAAATCGACCAAGGAGCGCTGCTTCCTCTTGAGCGGTATGGCCTCGATGCCCAACTTGTCCTGGATGCTGACCGCGAGCTCCTCGGAGAAACCGTGCGTCGTATAGACGCGAGAGGGGGAGCAGCCGCGCACGAACTCGATCAGCTCGGGGAAATCGGCATGGTCCGATAACGGAAAGCCCTCATCGACCCCGTAGGACCTCTTCCACCACCCATCCATCACCCAGCCGGTGACGACGGCGAAACGCATCCCGCGCTTGTGCCAATAGGAACGGAAATCCGAGGCGCGACGCTCCATCGGGCAGATCATGAGCAACGGGCCGTCCATCTTCTCTGCGTCGTAGCAGCGGCAGCTGTACGGGTCGCCGCTGCACTCCTCCACGATCTTGGTGTTGCTCCAGACCGATCCATGAAGGTAGGGCTCTAGGTCGCTGAAGAACCTTGCCAGCACCTGTGATTTACCGAGGGCGTAAGTCATTAGCGCCACCGGATGCCCCTGCGCTAGGTTGTCCTCCACCCAATCGCGCATGACCTTGGCGATCTCGTCCCGGCGAGGGAACACGTACCTCGGCCGGCCGTAGGTAGCCTCGATCAGCAGCGTGTCTGTCTTCACTGGCCTGGCACCCTGCATCCCCATCCGGTCCTGGGGGCAAAGGTCGCCGGTGTACAGCACTTTCTGCGAATCCTTGAGCAGGAACATCTGCGAGCCGATGATATGCCCGGCGTCGTGCATTTCTACGCGATCGGACTGGTCTGGCTCGATGACCCGTTTCACCCGCTCAGAGGCGCATCTTAGCGTGACCGACGAAGCGATGGCCTTGTTGCTCTCGAAGCTCTTCGGCAAGTGATCGGAATGAGCGTGAGAAATGCAGTTTATGGCATCTGCCTTTATCCTCCGAGGATCGAAATAGCACTTCGTTTCCCCGGTGACCTCGATGCCGTTGTTCAGACGGATAACTGGCGCATCCCCTGCCATCATTCGGAGCAATACCAGCTCTGCTATTTACCTTCACCGACCGGGTGGCTGAAGTCTCGGAAGCGCCCCTCATTTGGATAGCGCGTCCAGCACCTTCAGCGCGTTCAGCGTGACCCATTTGCTCTCGGTCCCGTTGCGCTCGATAGTCGTAGCAAAGCGCCCGTCGAAGCGATTCTCCTGCCGCCACCGGCCATTCTCCCCTTGCTTGGATCGGACCACCTCGACCGCCTGGTTCATCCTCTCGTCCCTGTAGCCCAACCTAATCAAGATATCCAATATCTCGAGGATGTCGGTATTCCACATGAGCGGGAAACCCAACTTGAGCCATTCCTTCCTCGCTACAGCGCTAAGTCTAGGTGGCTTCTTGAAGATATGCTGCGCCAGAAGATATTCGACCCCTTCTTCGATCTTGGCCCTCATCTCCTTCGTTCTTCGCTTCTCAGGCACTTCGGCAAGAGCCTTCAGGGTCTTCACGGCACCTGAGCGGCAGGTGTGGTCTCGCCAGCAATGATCGGAGACATATGGCCAGACCTTAGGTGCTTGGGATACTATCTCGTATCTCTGGTAAGTCGCGATCCACTCCAAGGCCTTGATCACCCTGGGATCGCGAGCATAACCAAGGCGGGAGAGACTGAACGCCATGTTCCCTGTGAGGCAGCAGATGACCCCCGACCTCTGTCCTCCTTTCTGGCTCGTCCCCCTATGTGAAAAGCCTCCTGAAGACCTGTCCTGGCTCCATCTCAGCACGAACTCGCAGGCCGCTTTAATCCTGGCATCTTCGGGGTCGGCGCGGAGCTCGGCCAGCACGATGAGGTTCCAGACCGTCCCTCTATACTTGGTCTTGCTGTAGAAGTCCTCTGGCGCCTCCCAAGAACCGTCGGGGTTTTGCTTTGCTAGAATTTTAGGAACTGGCCCGACCTCCATTATCCTTGCCTTCGCTTCCGACGCCTCGTCTTTCCGCTCCCCCTTACCCAAAAGATCCCTAAGGGTCAGGTAGCGGACTGAAGGGTTGTCATCCTGCAATAGCCAGTCGATCACTTCCTCTCTCAAACGAGACTTCCGCTCGCCCATGTCCCTCGTACCTGCGTGAATGAGAATAATAGTTGCGCAGGTGATCGGAATGAGCGTGCGAGATGCAGTTGATGGCGTCCGCCTTTATCCTCCGAGGATCGAAATAGCACTTCGTTCCCCGGTGACCTCGATCCCGTTCTTCAGACGGATAAGTGGCGCATCCCCTGCCATCGTTCGTCCTATCTGGAACCGGGTATTTACTATCACAGTAGCATCCTTCGCGGAGACCTTCGGAACTCGATAGGATTGAGACAATGGTTCGAGGGAAAGCTATCGACGTATGGGATCTAGGACCACTTAGCGATGTAGGACGCCACGTCGAACTTCGACTTGGCCCCGGAATAGCTCATGAAACGGACCTTGCCGAAGACCTTGCGCGGGGGCCAAGCCCGGTCATGCACCCCGCCGATGGACCAGGCTATGCCGGCGTATCCGTTCGGGTCACGCCCGTCCAACTCGTAGCTGTCGTTGAGATGGACGGCGATGCGCAGGGCATCCTCCGGAGTCTCGGACCATTCCAATATCTTCTTCGCCCAGTACATGCGCAAGTAGCCATGCATCTTGCCTCGATTGACCATCTCCCGCTGAGCCGCGTTCCAGAGAGGGTCGTGGGTCCGCGCCTCTTCGAACTCGCGCAACGAGTAGATATAATCGCGCCCATCAGAGCGATGCTGGTCGAGAGAAGTCCTAGCCCACTCTGGGAAGCTTCCGAAGCTGTCGTAATCTGGCGTGTTCAGGCAGAAGTTGTCGGAGAGCTCCCGACGCACCGTCAGCTCCTCCAGGAAGGCTTCCTTCGACTCACTAGAGGCGTCGGCGTTGGTTACCTCCCAAGCGACCCTATGCGGGGAGATCTGACCGAAATGCAGAAACGGAGAGAGGTCGGACTGCCCTTCAATGGTAGGATCGTTGCGCCGCTCTGCATACCCTTCGAGCCTGGAGGCGATAAAGCTCTTCAGCGCGTCTGATGCCGCCTCGGGACCTGGAGCGATCCAATTCAGCTCTGGGCCTCGTTCCTCCACGTGCAAGGACGCTAGGGCACCTCTCCAATCCGTTCGCACAACCTCCCTCCAGGGCAGTCCAGGACGCTTGGTCGGCCCTGGCTCGGTAAGAAAGGCCGGCAGGAGCCTCCTGACCTTGGGCCGGAAGGTGGCGGCCGCCCATTCTCTCTTACTGGATGCCAACCAGCAGGGGATAATGTTGTGCGCGTCCACTTCGTAAATGGTGACTTTGTTCCCTTGACGGACCTCCTCCATCCACCTCCGCTTCGACCTCAGGGGATCGAAGTCCGTCACCATTACCGCAGGCTCGATCTTCGCCAGGTACTCAAGCACAGCATTAGAAGGTTCGCCCAGGAGCAGGCGGAATCCGATTCCCATCCTGGTCAGATCCTTTTCCGTCTCCTGCAAACCCTTGAGCATGAAGGCGTAATGACGCTGGGTAGCCCCGAGGAACGTTGGTGCTAGACAGAAGAAGGAGAGCACGGGAAGGTCCAGCTCGTTGGCCTTTTGGACAGCGAGGGCCAAGGACGGATTGTCTATCACCCTCTGGTCCCTGCTCATCCAGTAGCAAACGCACTTGCCCTTGTCATCTCCTTCCTGAACGAGCCTCGCCCGGCCCTCAAGCCCAATGATGGCCATGAAGTAAGGATGTGAGCTTGCGGGCTAATACACTTGCCCCCGGTCCTGCGCGTAACACTGCACTATCTCGAAACAAGCTTGAAGTAGGCAAATCTGATTTGGGGGGCTATGAGGAAGTCCGCCGGCTATCTGCTACTTCTGCTAGGAGTCGTATTCTTCTTGTCATCGATCAGCGGACTGGCGTCGAACTTCGTGCCCAACGTCGAAGGCTACGTCTTCCTCTATGCGGTGATGATCGTCGGCATCGTGATCGCCTTCCTCGGATTCCAGATAATCATGAGCCCGGATGTGGAAGGCAACACCTTCCCTGCCCACGTCAACGAGTACGAAGTGCTGTGCGAGAGATGCGGGAAGGTAATACCGGTGGATGCGATGACATGCCCCTTCTGCGACAACCCTATCGTCTGAGAGAGAAAGGATTAATGCCCCCTTGGTAGGAATATCACGTCACAATGGAGCGGGGCGGCTTGTTCGACAACGAAGAGGAATACGAAAGCGAAGAGGACGTGAAGAACGACGAATGGTTCAAGGACAACTACATCGACCTGATGGAAGGGCACCCTCGGGAATGGATCGCGGTCATGGACCAGAGGATCATCGCCACCGGCTCTACCAGGATAGAGGTCGAGGACAAGGCCAAGGCGATCGCTGGCGAGCGTGACTACTCGGTGTACTACGTCAATCCCACCGCTACCATCACCGACACTGGTTATTCGCAACGGTGAGGAACGATTTCGACGAGCTTTGTCGCTTTTCCGCCGGCCCCTTGGCCAGCACTTTTTTTAGTATTCATTCAACTCACTTTCGGGCATCTCCCCCCCGCACCGATTTATAACGTGCAACCCAAACTGAGCTAGGGGAGGCCGAACGACCCAATACACCGAAGCAGGCCTGCCGCAAGCGGGACCCAGCATCGAGATGAGCGTAGCAGACGTGCACGCAACGCTCGGCCCGACGCCGCCGCGCAGCATCGATACTTCCATCGCTGCGCTGGACGCCTTCATCGGCGGATTCTCATCTTCGCAGGTGACGCTGATCGACAGCTCTGATCGATTACTGTTCGACATGGTGCACCTGCTCTGCATCAACCAGGTGACCGGCGACGGACGGGAGGTGGTGTGGGTGGACGGGGGCAACTCCATCAACCCCTACAACCTGGCGGGGCTGTGCAAGCGCCAGCGCGTGAACGCGCAGGAGGCGCTGGAGAGCATTAACGTGTCTCGAGCATTCACCGCATACCAGATGGTCACCCTCATCGACGAGATGCTCGAGCCGGAGCTGGAGAGGACCGGGGCGGGCATGCTCATCGTCTCCTGCTTTCCCGATCTGTTCCAAGATAGGGACGTGCGCTGGTCCGAGTCGCTCCAGCTGATGCAACGCTGCCTCGCCGCCATGCAGGGCGTCACCAAACGCCACGACGTAGTAACGCTGGTGACGAATTACGGGCTGTCGAAGTTGCTGTTCAAGAAGAGCCTGCGCAGCCTGATGTACTCCTCCGCGGACCGGGTGCTGCGCATCGAGAACGCTTCTCGCGCAGCACTGCGCCTCAGCCTGGTGAACGAGGGCAGAGAGATGCTCTACCATCCCGTGCCATACTACCAGAGGACATTGGACGAGTTCCAACGACGAGCTCCCTAACAGCACATAAATAGTTCGCCATACGATGCTGGACAGAGGCGTTTCCAACGGTCGATCTCGTCCTGAACCCCATGACCCCGGCCGAGTTCGAGGCTTTCAAAGAGCGGGCCATAAGGAATTACGCCGACGAGAACGTCAGAGCCGGATACTGGCATAGCTCAGAGGCGAATAGGCGTTCTAATGAGGCGTATCAGAAGCTGTTGCCTGACGGGGTCGCGACCGAAGGCCACCATCTTTTCATTGCGAGGGACGTCCAGTCCGAAGAAGCTGTCGGCTACATCTGGCTTAGTGTGGAAAAGGAAGCAGCCATACCGAGCGGCTTCATATTCGTCGTGTTCATCTACGAGCAGTTCAGAGGGAGAGGGTATGGGGCGATGATGATGAAGGCGATAGAGGCGAAGGCATCCGACCTTGGCCTGAAGAGGCTGATGCTCCATGTATTCGCTCAAAACTCGGTCGCGATCCATCTGTACGAGGGCATCGGTTATAGCATCACCAGCCTCAACATGATGAGGGAGATCCTCCCGAAGTAATAGCGTGCTAAGATTCCTGTATGGCACCATTGCCTTCGATCAACGCATATCCAACTGCCGTAGATGGTCTTCCGTGTTTGTGACGCTCTTCCATGCCAACGACTTTCTATAGTTTCGCGCCATTGATTCCCATCATGGCCGTCATTACCTATTTTCAACTCATCAACCAGGCAATGCGCCTAGACCGCGAAGGAAGACCGTCAGAGGCTTACGATTTGCTCACGGAAATCGGAGAGCGGATCGTTGGCAACCCTGCTCAGATACTCAATTTCAGGTACTGCATCGCCAGCAAGCTCGGGGACAAGGAGCTAGCCTTCGAGCTTATGCGCGAAGCCATCGTCGACCGGGGATACTGGTATGGATACGATTATCTGTTTGAGGATGACGACCTCAAGCTGTTGCGGGACTCTCCGGAGTTTAAGAGCCTGGCCGAGATATGCCGAGGACGTGAAGCGGAGGTCAAGAAGAACAGCAGGCCATCGCTGAAGATAGTGAAGAATGAGGAGCTGGCCCCGAAGCGGACAAAGCTGCTGATGGCGCTGCACGGCAACGGAGACAGCGCTGCCCTCATCGAGGATTATTGGCTGCCATGCATGCGCCAAGGCTATTCCCTGGCTTTCCCGCAGTCCTCGCAGATCACCTTTTGGGAGGGCTATACCTGGGCCGATCTGGACAAGGGGCGTTCTGAACTCTCGGTCCAGAACGGCATTGCGGTCGAACCGGCGGACATGGTCGTCGCCGGATTCTCCGGCGGGGCAAGGTTGGCCCTTCTTGCGACAATGAAGGGAGATGTCACCCCTGGCGGCCTCATCCTGGTGGCTCCATGGTTACCGGAGCTGGACAAGTGGGGGGAGGAGATAAGATATATCGGAGAAAAGAAGATCGGGTTCTGGATCCTCTGCGGCGACCAGGACCGTGACTGCCTGGAAGGGTCAAAAAGGTTGAGCTCTATTCTGGAGAAAGTCGGGGCCCAAGTGCAACTGGATATAGTCCAAGACCTGGACCATGATTTCCCAGTGGATTTCGAAGCACGGCTGTCAAAGGCGTTGGAAGAGCTCCAGGACTAGCCTTCTCAAGAGGAGGAGAATGAAGACTGCAAGGGGATGCTGATCGAGATGGCGAGCGACAATTCACTGGACGTCATCGAGATCCGCGAATACGATCCAGAATGGCCTACAATTTTCCGGGCAGAAAAGGGTCGAATTCGAGCAGCATTCGGCGGGCTGGCCAAAGACATACAGCATGTTGGCAGCACGGCGGTTCCTGGACTTGCCGCCAAACCAATCATAGATATCCTACTGGCGTTGGAGGACCTAACAGAGACCAGCGCTTATCTCGTAAGATTGGAGGAGCTTGGTTACGCGAATGTTCCGCATAACGAGGATGCTGAGAGAAGGTTCTTCCTGAAGGGCATGCCACGGACGCATCATGTTCACGTGGTAAGATTTGGAGGATGGACATATTGGAAACACCTCCTGTTCCGCGATTATCTGCTCGACCATCCCTCCACGGTGAAAGAATATGAGTTACTTAAGAGAACACTGGCTGAACGATTCCGAGATGATCGTTCCAGTTATACCGAGGACAAATCCGAGTTCATCGAGTCGGTGATCGCTCAGGCCGTGAAGGAAAGGGTGCTCTTCCTCGCTTCGATCAGACGTCCTTTAGCTCGATCACTTGACCGGGTTCCATTGGCTCGACCCTGATGGTCTGGACGTCCTGAAGGAGCCGAGCGAGCATGGCCGGTTCGGTTCCCATATTGTGCATGGGTACGAGCAGGCGCGGGGAGATCGCTTTGGCGGCCAGGGCGGCTTCGTTGACGTCCATGGTGAACCTCCCGCCGATGGGAAGGAACGCGACATCGACCTTACCAAGGGTGGACATCTCTGGAATGAAGTCGGTGTCCCCAGCGTGGTAGATCGTCTTTCCCCCGACCGTGACTAGATATCCGACGCCTTTCCCTCGGCGATGGTAGAATTTACGCAGGTTGTAGGCTGGGACTGCAAGCACGCTCACCCCATCGAGAACGAGTTTCTGACCGGCCTCGATCACCTTTACGCCGTCGCCGATTCGGTTGGCTGGTTTCCGCGGCGCGACGACAATCGTCCGCGGTCCCTTCAAAGACTGGATGGTATCCCTGTCCCAGTGATCACCGTGCGAATGGGATATCAGAATGAGGTCTGCCTTAGAAGCCGACTCAAATCCTTCAGCGATTCCCAGCTTCTTCCTATACTTTTGGGGGAGCGGATCGAAGTCCAGGTTGATCCCATCGGCACTTACTCTGAACCATGAATGCCCGAGCCATTTGATCTCCATCGTCAAGCTCCCAACTCAAGGAGTATGCGTTTTAGCTGGCCTTAAATGCTCTGCAATAGAATTTGATGACCATGGAATTCTGTCGAGATGCCCATTTTAAAAATGAGCGTAAATCCGGGCAGGAAAGATCCGTCCTCGTAGCATGTATATATCTGACTTCGGGAAGTTTTATCCCGGAGCATAAGGTTCTTCAGCCAAGGGTCTTTGGCTATGTCCGAAACGATAATCGAGGCTGATACCTTAGTACGGCGCTTCGGCGACCTAAGCGCCGTCAATAAGGTCACGTTTCAAATCGGGAAGGGGGAGCTCTTCGGTCTATTGGGAGAGAACGGTGCGGGGAAGAGCACCCTTCTGAGGATCTTGACCGGACAGCTGGAGCCGACCTCGGGCCGGTGCGCAGTTCTGGGCGTGGACCCGGCCCAAGACCCTCTGAAGGTGAAGAGCCTCATCGGCATCTTGCCAGAGGTGGAGTCCCCACCCTCGTTCTTGACGGGGCGGGAGTATCTGCACTTCATTGGGTTGGTGAGGCACATCGACGACATCGAGAGCCGCGCGGACAAATGGATCGATTTCCTGGATATGAACGAAGTGGAGAAGGTGCCGTGCAAGGACCTGTCCAAGGGGACTCGGCAGAAGCTGATGTTCGCCGCCGCTCTCATCCACGAACCGCCCTTGATCTTCCTGGACGAGCCGTTCTCAGGCCTGGACCCGCGGTACCAGAAGCTGTTCCGGGAGCACCTCTCCGGTTATCTTGAGAGAGGTGGAACGGTCTTCATGTGCACTCACATCCTAGAGATGGCAGAGAAGATGTGCTCGCGGGTGGGCATCATCTCCCAAGGCCGCCTCGTAGCCATCGGCAAGCAAGAGGAAATCGTGCGAGAAGGTGAAGGCCTGGACGGGGCGTTCATGCGTCTGACTGAGAGGGAGGGCAGCAGGACGTGAACGCGGTCCGGCAGCACCTTCGCCTGGTCCGCCTGATGATAATTGAGGAGCTCAGGTTCAACGCTGGCATGATCGGGCGGGTACAGTTCCTGCTCTTCCCGA
>Ga0315286_10005591_pt1 | contig 12151 bp, 15 predicted proteins | sample YL17G10_0_MG_FD_205038 | JGI IMG/M metagenome (GOLD analysis project Ga0315286, IMG submission 205038) | Sediment microbial communities from Yellowstone Lake, YNP, Wyoming, USA - YL17G10_0 | ecosystem: Environmental > Aquatic > Freshwater > Lake > Sediment | place: USA: Wyoming | collected... | reverse complement strand
CTCATGTCAATGCGGAGACGCTTTCGCTGACCGTTGACTGTGACCGGGATCGTTCTTCTCCTCGGGGACATCCGAGCTCCACACACAGTGCACTACACTTCTAGTCCGGCGACTCCCCTTCGCTCACAAACACAATTGAACAAGGCGCGCCGAGCATGACGCAGTCTTCCAATCAAGCGTTCATTGCCGGCTGTCTAAAGCGAACCCTGGCCTGCTTCTCAACACCGCTCTCCAGACTTCTGCCGACCTGCCGTGGTGCCAGGCCCCGAGGGGTCGTTCCTCGCCGGTCGGTCAGGCCCCAGCAGCCCCATGGCCGTAGGGTGCCCTTCTCCGACATTCAGTTCTGGCATGGTGCAGGCCCCTGCGACGTCCTTCGTGCCAACGACCAGCCGTCCGCCCAGACGACTACTGGTTCTCGTTGCCGGGATCCGAGGCGGTGACCTTCTGCGGCATCCCATAGATAGCGGACTGCCGCTCCTCCAGGGGCAGATCCATCAGCGCCTTCATCCTTCGGTCCCCGCTTGTCCCAAACCTGGAGGGTTCATACGCCGGCAGCTTGAGCGCAGCCCGCTTGGCGTCGATGTGGGCCAGGGCTTTCGCCAGCATCTGCTCCGGGTCGGGCTCGAATTCGAGTCGCGCCCCCACCTGCTTCTCCCACCCCTCGCCGATCAGCCTCGTCACCTCCTGGCTCCCCCCAACCGGCGAGCTCACGCCGAAGATCGTGTAGACCCCCGAGGCGACGAAGTACGTCCCGATCGAGAGCGCCTTCTCGCTCATCCATTCCGGCGCGAAACCCACAACGGGAAGATCGGCAATGTCATCACCCAGCCCGCCCTCGGACACCATCTGGGTCAACACGGTCAGGATGCGGCTGTTGTCCACGCAGCTTCCCAGGTGGAGGACGGGCGGGATGCCAATGGCTTCACACACCTCGCGCAGGCCTGGGCCGGCGTATTCCATGGCCTCCCCCAGCAGCATCCCACACTTGGCGTTGGCAATGGCGCCGCAGCCGGTCATCACGACCAGGACATCGTTCTTGACGAACTCACGCACCAGATAGACGTGGGCCTCATCGTGCACGGTCCGAGGGTTATTGCAGCCGACGACGCCTGCTGCGCCGCGCACCCGCCCTGCCATGACGGCGTCGTTCAGCGGGCGGAATGAGCCCCGAAACGCGCCCCCTTGCATGTAGTTGATGTACTCGTGAGAGAAGCCCGGGACCAGCTCGTTTGTGATGTCTGGGATCGCCACGCGGCCCTTGCGGCGCGGGAAGTTGTCGACCGCCATGCGCACAATCCTGCGTGCGATCTCCGGCGCTTGGTGCTCATCGAACTCGACACGCGTCGCGCCCGTGATCTCTGCCTTGGGAGATGTGGTGATGAGCAGGGTGTGGAACCGCGCCGACAGGTCGCCGAGGGCCTGCATGATGCACTGCACGTCTACCACCATGGCCTCGACCGCGCCGGTGAGCAACGCCAGTTCCTGGCTGAGGAAGTTGCCTGCCACGGCCACACCCTGGCGCATCAGGATCTCGTTGGCCGTGCAGCAGATCCCGCACAGGTTGATGCCCGCCGCACCCTTGGAGCGGGCATAGTCGATGAGCTCACCATCCTGTGCCGCCACCACAATCATCTCGGAGAGCGTGGGCTCATGGCCGTGGATGACGATGTTCACCTGGGCAGCGTCCAGGACACCCAGATTCACCCGGGCCACCGTCGGACTGGGGGTGCCGAAGAGAATGTCGGAAATATCGGTCGCAAGCATGCTTCCGCCCCAACCGTCCGATAGGGCAGTCCGCAGCGCGTGCCGCAGGATGTGCTCCGCGTCCTGGTCGGTGCCCATGTGTGTACGGTGCAGGGTCTCGACGATTTCGCGTGTGACACTCCGCGGGGCGATCCCCAACCTGCGCCAGATCTCCTGGCGCTTGACCGGCGCCCGGCGGACGTAGGTGAGCTCGCCGCGCATTTGCCGGAAGTTCTCAATGGCGCGGTCAGCCACTTCCAGGGCCAGGTCATCGATGGACCGTCCGTCCACCGGGATGTCCATCAGCCGGGCCACATTCCGGAGCTTGTGCGGATCACGCACTTCATAGCCGGGCGCCTCGCCCCGGGCCACGGCCTGCAGGGTGAAGGCCATGTCCAGGCCGTGGTCAGAATGGGCCGCTGCGCCGGCGGCGATGGCTCGCGCCAGATTCCGAGCCGCCACCGTTTCCAGCGTTGCACCGCACACACCGCGCTGCCCGGGCTTCACCAGGCGGCACGGTCCCATGTGGCAGTTCTTGCAGCACTTCCCATCCTCGCCAATCGGACAGGGAGCCATTTCCGAAGCCCGACTGAAAGCAGTAGGAATCCCTTCCGCCTCCGCCAGGGCCAGGAGTTCCGCCACGGCGGGGTCCACCGTTGCACGGGAGGATTCAGGTCTCTTAGCCATGGAGTGCTCTCCTTGTTCTGATCGTGGCCCGACAAGGTCCGACATCAATCGGTCACGCGCCCTGCCCGCTGGCCTACGCCTGCCTCCGGTCCATCAGCCTGAGCCTTGCGGCGGTTGGGCTTCGACCCCAGGGCGTGACGGCGCAGCCTGCACCGGAAAAAGCGGGGACCTGGCAGGAGGAGCCGAGGCGATGATCCGTTCCACGACCGGCCCAAAACCCACCGCCGCGTAGTCTTCAATGCACCCCTCATCACACAGGCGGGAGATCTCAGGATCGAGCGGAAGGCGGCTGAGCAACGGGACGCCCAACTCGGAGGCGATCTCGCGTGCATGGCTCGGGCCGAAGATCTCGTGCTGCTTGCCGGTGTCCGGACAAACGAAGTAGCTCATGTTTTCGATCAGCCCCAGGATCGGGACCCCCAGCTCCTGGGCCATCCGCGCTGCCTTTCGGACAACCATGCCTGCCAGGTCTTGGGGCGATGTCACCAGCACAACGCCGCTCTGCGGCAGCGACTGCATCACGGTCAGCGGGGCATCGGAGGTCCCCGGGGGCAGATCGACCACCATGTAGTCGAGCCTGCCCCAGAGCACCTCGCCCCAAAATTGCTGAATGGCGCGCCCGATCAGGGGACCGCGCCAGATCACCGCCTGCTCATCGCTCTCCAGCAGCAGGTTGATCGACATCACACGGATGCCGGTCTTGCTCTGTGGCGGGATGAAGGCCATCGGGCTAGTCTCCAGGCGCGGGCGTTCCCGGAAGAACATCTTCGGAATGCTGGGGCCCGTAATGTCGGCATCCAGTACACCGACCTGGTGGCCAGCGCGTCGCAGGCCGATTGCCAGCAAGGCGCTCACCAGCGACTTCCCCACGCCGCCCTTGCCGCTCATGACCGACACCACATGCCCGATCTCATTGAGGTGCGCGACCGTTCCTTCAGGCTTACTGGTCCCTTCCAAGCGCCCCTTCTCCTCGGCAGTCATCTCACTCGTTTCCACCTCTACTTGGCCGACGCCTTCCAAGGCCAGGATTGCTTTCCGGATGTCCTCCACCAGCCGCTCTTTCAGCGGGCAGTTCAGGGTGGTAAGCGCCAGAGTGAGACGCACCTGGTCGCCCTCCACCCGGACATCCCGGACCATACCCAGGTCCACAAGGTCCCGCTTCAGCTCGGGGTCTACCACGGCCCGCAAGGCGTCGACGACGTGTTCCGTTGTCACCATTGAAGGTCAGTCCTTTCTAGGGGATGGGTCTTTCGCGCCCTTGTCTTGTCGGGCCAGGGCATCCTGAATCCATCGCGTGAGTTCCTCTGCTCGCAGGTAACCAACGATCTGGACCTCCTGCCCGGTGACACCCTCGACCTCGGCCACAGCTTTGTGGATCATTAGCGAGAGCGGCACCGCGATCGGGCACAGCGGAGAAGACGGCCGGAACTTGTAGGACACCCGACCGTTCTCATCGACCATCAGGTCCTCGATCAGCCGCATCCGCACCACGTCGACCCCGGTTTCGGGGTCGATCACCGTCGAAAGCTTGTCCAGGATCGCTTCGCGCAGCTTTTCCGGGTTGGTCACGCCATTCCTGACTGCCCATCGTGCTGGCCTACGAGCCCAAGGCATCCAGCGCCAGACTCACCGTCTCAGCCTCGGTGAGTATCATCTCCACCCCGGCGGCGGCGAAGACATATTCCGGGCCTTTGCCCTGAAGATTCTCCTTGAGCACAACCCGATCCACCTTCTGAGACACCAACCATTCGGCCACGCGGATGCCCTTTGCCTTCGAAACCTCCCGATGGGGATTTTCTACCACCTCTTGCTTCTCAATCGCCTCATCAGCGCACCTAAGGGTGACCAGTGCGAAATATGGGGCCTCGCCAAAGTGCTCACTCAGCCTTCCATCCGGGTTGGCTAACGGGAAGGCGTCGCGCCTGTGGATGGAACCCGTCGGCTCGTAATGGATCAGCACGCGCTCAACGTGGGGCACCTCAGCCCGGATGGCTTGCTCGATGCGTTGACTGACAGCGTGCGCCTTCTTCAGATCGTCCTTGCGTAGCGTCACTTCTGCTTCCAAGAAGCGGTAACGACCCGAGTTGCGTCCTGTCAGTGTCTTGATCTGAGTCGTGGCCGGATCATTCTCGACAATCTGACGCACCTGAGCCAGGGTCTCCGCATCCAGAGAGGCGTCCAACAGCACGCGCATCCCGTCCTTCAGCAGTTCCCAACCGGTTTTGGCGATGAAGAATACGACGAGCAGCGCCGCCGGCCGATCTAGCCTTAGCCCAAAAATGTGGCCGATGAGCGAGATGAGGACGACACCAGAAGAAAAGATATGCGTGCGGTACTCCCGGGCGTCGGCAATCAGGCTGGGGGAGTTGGCCACCTTTCCGGCCCGCAGCTCAAAATGACTAAATACTAAGGGGATGACGGCCGAGAGCATCACGCCCGCAAGCATCCACGGATCGACGGTTGTCTGCCGTTGGTGGGCGAAGAGGGCTTCCCGGATGATCTCGAAGCCGGTGAAAAAGATGAGGCCTGCAACCCCCACGGCGATGACATTCTCAACCTTATACAGGCCGTAGGGGAAAGATTCGCTCCGGCGTCGTGAGATCTTCAAGCCAACCAGCACCGCCACCGAAGCCATCAGATCTACCAGGTTATGCAACATCTCGGCAGCCACGGCCAGGCTGCCCGAGGCGACGGCAATCCCCAGGTTCAACAGACTCAACGCCACGTTGACGCCGATGGATCCCCATCCCCAACCTTCGATCGCTGCCTCAGTACTCCTCTGCCCCCTCCCCAGAACCGAGGCCTTTCGATGTGATCCCGACGTGCTCATGACTTCCTCGATATGATGTTCATCCGGAGAACAACCGCCTGCCAGGTTTGGCTGATCGCCTGGCTGGCGGGCGCATCGGGGCGATACGCCGTCACTGGCTCGCCGCGGACCATAGCTTCGGTCACGGTCTCATCGAACGGTATGCACCCCACCACGCCAATGCCCTTTCGCCGGCACGCGTCCAGGATCTGTTCTGTACCCGCGGGAAAGAGGTCAGCCTTGTTAATACAGACCTGGGCGGCAACCCGGAAGTGTTCCGTCGTCTCAAGGATGCGCTCCATGTCATGGATGCCCGCCACGGTCGGCTCGGTCACGATCAGGGCCAGGTCGGCCCCGGCGGCGGCAGAAATGACCGGGCACCCAATCCCCGGCGGGCCGTCGACGAGAAGCCCCGCATAGCCACCGTCGAGTGCCAGAAGGCGGGCCTGCTGCTTGACCAGGGTGACCAGCTTCCCGGAGTTCTCATGCGCCGGCAAGAGCGCCGCGTGGATCAACGGTCCATAGCGGCTCTCGGAGCGGTACCAGCGGCCAGCCACCTGCGGCTGCATGCGGATGGCGTGAGCGGGGCACTCGTGGAAGCAGGCGCCGCAGCCTTCGCACGCCAGCGGATCGATCTCGAACTTGCCGTTCTCTTCGCGAACCGCCTCGAAGCGGCAGACGTCGGCGCAGACACCGCAGCCATCACAGGTCTCATATTCGATCTCCGCCTTCGAGCCTCCCACAAACTCATGCTCCTCGATGCGCCTCGGCTGCAGGACGAGATCCAGGTTGGGAGCGTCCACGTCGGCATCGGCCAGGACAAGCGGGACGGGGCAAGCCCCCTCCCGAGCCAGGTGGGCGAACGCGGCCGCCAGGCTGGTCTTGCCGGTCCCTCCTTTGCCGCTCAGAATCACCAGCTGCTTCATCCCGTCTCTTCAATCCTGCGTCCAATCTCAAGTACCATCTCCCGGAACTGCGGCGCGTATGCCGGATGGGTTTCGAGGAGCGTCCGCCCTTGCGCGAATCCCCGGGCGATGGCGCGCTCGAAGGGAATCCGCATCAGCACCGTGATCCCCTCGCTCTCGCAGTAGTGGGCCAGGCTCTCATCCCCGATGCCGTCTCGATTGATGATGACGCCCATGGGCATGCCCAGGGAGCGCCCGACCTGAACCGCAAGCCGCAGGTCGTGAAGTCCGAAGGGCGTCGGCTCAGTGACCAGGAGCAGGAAGTCCGCGCCCCGCACGGCTTCCACCACCGGGCAGGACGTCCCCGGAGGCGCATCCAGGATGACGACCTGGCCCGGCCGGGGGGTGATCTGCTGCTTGAGCTGCCGGATCACCGGCCCGGCCATCGGTTCTCCGACGGAGAGCTCACCGTGGCCGAAATCCACGCCCCCCGGGGCCGTTCCCTGGCGCAGGACCCCGATCGGCCTCACGACTTCGGTGATCGCGCCCTCAGGGCAAGCCCGAGCACAGCTGCCGCAGCCGTGGCACAGTTCCGGGAAGACCAGCACCTTGGCTCCCAGGACGGCCACGGCGTTGTAGGCGCACACCTCGGCGCATCGCCCGCACGCGGTGCAGCGCGCCTCGTCAACCTGCGGGACCGGGATGCCGACTTCCCAGACACGCTCGAAGTGTGGGCGCAGAAAGAGGTGCGCGTTCGGCGCCTCCACATCACAATCCAGAAGCAGCGGCGGACCTGGAGCGAATTCTCCGCCCCTTCCGTCCGCCGCCAGACTGAGCACCAGGCTGGTGGCCACCGTGGTCTTGCCGGTGCCGCCCTTCCCGCTGGCTACGGCGATGCGCATTCGGTACCTCTCAACCCCTGGGCTGCCTCCCCTGCCCCACGGACCCGCCGGGGCTCTCAAGCTCGCCCGCCTTGAACCGCTCCACGGCCTGGCGAGCCGAGGTGCTGGCCCCAAACAGGTACATGCCCACCCCAGCAGCCGTGAGCGCCTGATGCGCATTCGGGCCGAAGTCCCCGCTGATCACCCCGTCTGCCTTCTGCTCGGCGACGAACTGCGCCGCCCGGATCCCGGCTCCCCCGGAAGACGCAGCGGCGGGATTCGGATGCGCCTGCCACTCCAGCGTGCTGGTGTCGACCACCACGAAGTGGGCTCCCCGCCCAAAGCGGGGATCGACGGGCGAATCGAGATCTGGGGTAGTGGTCGTGACAACGATTCTCATGCTTCACCCAGCAGGCTCTCGAATTCGTCCTCGTGTTCCACTTCCTCACCGAGGATGTGCACGACCAGGCAGTGGGTAATCGGATCCTTCCCCTCGGTCTTGGCACCTAAGCGGTGGTACACCTCAATGGCGCCGCGCTCGGCCTTTATCACAGTCCGGACAATCGCTTCGAAGTCCCTCTCGTTCTCCGGCGGTGCCGGGTAGCCATCGTTGCTCGTCTCGATTAGCCTGCTGACATCAGAAACCGGTTTGCCGCCCAGGGAAACGATCCGCTCGGCCAACTCCTGCTGGTGCTCCAGCTCGTCTTTGGCCGTGTCCCGCAGCAGGGACGCCAGCTGCTTGGCCGCCGGGCGGCCGCTGACCACCTGCCCCATGTAGTTGTAGGCGTAAGCCGCCAGCCACTCGTCTGCATAGGCTCGTGTCAGATCAGCAATCAAGTCCGGCACCTCGAGCTTGACAATCTCTCTTCCCTTGGTCCCCATCTTCGGCTCCTTCTCCTGGCTACTCTCGGACCATCTTGGTGCCGCATTTCGGGCAGGCGATGTCGAGGCACCGCTGACCCGCCTGATGCGGCAACTTGTGGCCGCACTTCGGGCACAGGCAATTGCCTGCCGGACCCGAACCAGGCTTGGTGCCGCCGCCGAGGCCGCGCCCGCCGCGCCCTCCTCTTCCTTTCCCTTGGCCCTTTCGCAACTCTTGACCCGACATCCCCAACCTCCTCGTGGTTCGGGTGGAGCTCATTCGGCAGAGCCCCACCCGGACCGCAGCTCTCTCACTCCTTCTCGGCTTCCTCAATGCGTCGCCGGATCACCACCAGCTCGTCCTCGAGCCACTTGGCTTGGCCCTTGAGCGCCTCCTTCTCCTGCTCCGTAGAGGGCGGTGCGGCTCCAAACCGCATCCACCCGGGCAGACCTGCGGCGTGAAACCAGTGCCGCCAGCCGCGACCGCCCCCCCACGGGCGGCCTCCCCGTGCAAGACGCGGCCTTCCGCCACCTTCGCTGAAACCGGGGGCGCCATATCCGCCACACAGACCGAGACCCCGGCCTGTCACCGGCCCCGCGCCCGAGGGACCCGTCCGATCTCCGCCTGGCATGATCGTTCCTCCTTCCTTTTCTCCCGGATCGATGCTGATCCGGATTTCCTCACAACCGCCGGCACACGCCGGTTCATGTGCGTAGCCCAGTCGGGGCGCTCAGGGCTTCCAGGCCTGCCAGACCTTCCCGACAAGCTCCGGTCCGGGCTTCAACGTCACCTGTCCAGGTTGCCAGCCGGAAGGCGTCACTTCGCCTGTGGCACGCACGTGCTGGAAGGCCTTGATCTGCCGGATCAGCTCATCGGGATTGCGGCCCACCTCAGGAGTGAGCACTTCTGCGGCCCGGATGACGAAGTCGGGATCGACGATGAAGCGCCCTCGGATGTCCACGCCCGCAGCCTCGTCGTACACACCATAGGCCGCACCGATCTTCCCGCCTGCATCCGAAAGCATTGGGAACGGCACACCGCCTTCCACCATCTTGCTCAGCTCCTGCTCCTGCCAGATCTTGTGGACGAAGCGGCTGTCCGTGCTCATCGCCAGGACTTCGACGCCTAGCTTCTTGAATTCCTCGTAGCGGGCGGCGACCGCCGCCAACTCCGTCGGTCAAACGAAGGTGAAGTCCCCTGGATAGAAGCACAGGACAATCCACTTACCTTTGTGGTCTGAGAGCTTGACCGGCAGAAAACCTGCACCTTGCACAAAGGCGTTGGCCTCAAAGTCGGTCGCTTCCATGCCAACACGCGCTGTCATCTTGGTGCCCTCCTGGCTTGTTCCAGTCCCCGCTGCGGGGACGGCGGATCCGGATGCGGGCACAAGCGGCCCCCGCACAGGCTTGACGCAGCCGTCCTTCATTTCGGGCATGATGTCCTCCTGGGGACATTTGTCCTCGCCGCCCGGCAACTCAGTGGAGTCGGTCGATCTGGTCGACGATGCGGCCTTCGATGTAGGCGGTTACCGCTTCATCAATCGACTCGATATCGGTGACGATCGGACGGATGCCGCGTTCTTGCATGCTCCGGTAGGCGCCCATACCCATCCCCCCGCACAGAAGCGCCTCACAGTCGGCGATGGATGCGGCCATGCGAATGTGACGGTCTTGCGCTGCCGGGTCGGTGCCGTGGGGCTGGCCGGGAGGACCAGGCTCGTGAGGCTCATTCGCAAAGTGCGCATGCCCAAGCTTCTCCCGCAAGTCCCGATGGACGACCCGGCCGTCCTCCACCGTCAACACCAGGTAGTGGGGTGCCCGGCCAAAATGCTGGCTGATCGTCTTTCCATCCTCGGTGATCGCTGCGATCTTCATGCATCCTCCAGAGTGAAAGTGAGTCCCGACCCAACCCCGGTCGCGAACCCTGCCTTGCCGGGGCATGTCATGAACGAAACCTTCCGCCGGGGGCGGCGGCCTTCCTACTGGCCCTCGCCTATGCCGAAGTGGCCCAGGGTGGGCCGATCCCGGCCCTCGAAAGGACAGAGCACCAGGAGCGCCTTCGAGGCCGCAGGCCGTGTGTTCAGCCAGCGGTGCGGCAGATTCGCATCAAAGAGCAGGCTGTCGCCCGGCTCCAGCGCGTAGGCCCGCTCCTCAACTATGTAGTCGATCTGGCCGTCCAGGCAGAAGACGAACTCCTGCCCGGCGTGAACGATCGGGCTGGGACCGCTATCGGCGCCGGGGTCCAAGGTGATGACAAAGGGTTCCACTGTCCGGTCGGCCATTCCGGCCCCCAGATCCTCGAGGGACCCGTGAGAGAAGGCAGCCTTGAGCCGATTGTCAGACCGCATGTGGACGAGAGTGCTCCGCGGGATGTCGGACTCGAACAAGGCTGTGATCGGCACCTGAAGGGTCTGCGCGATCCGCTGCAACGTGCTCACACTCGGCGATACCTTTCCATTCTCAATGAGACAAAGTGTGTTCACAGACACACCGCTTCGTTCGGATAGGGCACGCAGGGAGAGATTCCTGTCCCCGCGCCGCACCCGAAGGCATTGCCCTACGTCGACTGCCGGGGGGGAGGCGCCAGCCCCGCCCCCCGTCATGGAGGCGGTTGCCCGCCCGCGTCTCAATCGTCTCTGCCTTGTTTGCATTGGGATGTCTGCCTCGCTGGGTCGTCCCGCTGTCTCCGGAGGAACCTTGACGGAGCCATCTTTGTACCAGTATCTTACAACATATCTCGCCCATTAGCAAGAATGTGTACCATTTCCTTGTTATACCCGGAAGGGGTGCCACCTGCTCAGTGTCGACCTGTGTTTGCCGGGCCGCTCGAGGGGAGCAGCCCTACTTGAGGTTGACACACCTGGGGCTGTCGAACCGGACATGGGGTAGCAATTCGATCGAATTGCGGATCAGCGCGTGGAGGCCGCGATAGATGTTCGGGTACTTGCGAGGTTTGTCGTTGCCTTCGGGCAGGCTGGCGATAACGACGTTGACGCGCGTGCCGAGGCGAAAGGCCGCCGGGCAGATCAGCTAGCCGACTCGGATGCTCCAGTCGTATTCGGACGGGCTGTTCCAGGAGTACTTCAACACGCCGACAACCTTCGATATCCGAAATGAGCGGTTGGTGGTGTTCGGCATGCGCAGCGCCAACGAGTCCGGCACCTGGGACGACCAGGAGCTTCAGGTGTACCTGTGGCAGGTGATGGGCCTGATGTGGAGCGAAGTGCTCAGGAGGAACGAGGCGAGACCAGAGGTAGCCAATCATGTGATGCTGGATGAGGTGTGGGCTTTGTTGAGGACGCCAGGGGGCGCAGCTGCTATCGAGAACATGGCAAGGCGGTTCCGCAAGCGCCGGGGGGCGCTGTGGATGGCCTCGCAGCAGGTCGGAGAGTTCCTGGAGAAAGAGCACGGCCGGCAGATCCTGTCCGTGGTGGGCGCCAAGCTGCTGATGGGCGTAAGCCCCTTCGAAGCCAAGCGCATGCAGGGGCCGTTTGAGCTCTCCGAGTACTACGTCGACATGTTGACGCAGCTCGGCCACGGCGAGGGCCTGCTGCAGCTTTCGAATGCCGTGTTGAAGATCTGGATCCGCATCCCCCAGGATCTCGGGATCTTCTGATCCCCCTACCCCCCTGCCCCAACCGAAAAGCATCAGCAGTGTGTCTGACGCTGTAGTCTGGGACGATGATCGTTGGGGTGCGTATTGGTGTGAACAAGGTTATGGGGTGCGGTCTGGTTGTGGGCACCGGGGTATGCATCTTCGCATACTACCTACTCTCCTTCGTGGTAGCTACGACGGTCGCTGAGCAGCTGCCGGCGCCGGTGCGGGGCGCGGCTTGGGCGTGGATCCAGGGAACGCCGCAGGCGGTCGGGCGCTACTACGAAAGCGATTTCCCTCCCGGCAAGTCCGGACAGGTCATCGAAGCGGGCGCCTACTACTGGGAGCCGATGTACTACTCGGGTCCGGAGAGCTTCGTGTGCCAGGTGCCGGTGAGAGGCGGGTATCTGACCAGCCGGTATGGCGATCCGCGCCCGGGTGGCTGCAACCACACAGGCGTTGATTTCGGGAGCAACTACCGGTCGGAAGAGATCTACTCCCCGATGGGGGGGATGGTCACACACGCAGGCTGGAGCTACTGGCTGGGCTGGACGGTGGTTGTGGAGAACAACGGAAGCCAGGTGATTCTCGGGCACATGTGCTGTGGGGGCTCAGGCACAACCTCCGCGCCTACAGGAGAGTCCACCTTTCGAGTGCAGGAGGGTGACAT
>Ga0315286_10005590_pt1 | contig 12151 bp, 17 predicted proteins | sample YL17G10_0_MG_FD_205038 | JGI IMG/M metagenome (GOLD analysis project Ga0315286, IMG submission 205038) | Sediment microbial communities from Yellowstone Lake, YNP, Wyoming, USA - YL17G10_0 | ecosystem: Environmental > Aquatic > Freshwater > Lake > Sediment | place: USA: Wyoming | collected... | reverse complement strand
GCACAGTAATTGCAGAACTGCCTCTGAATCAAACAAAAGAACCTGCAAAAAAGATGCCTGTTAAGGAGATATTATTTGGCGGAGCTGGAGCTATCGTTATTCTATTGCTAATTGTCATTATCTTGGCTATACTAGTAATGAGAATGAGAAACACGCCAGAGAATAACCTCAGAAGAGCAAGAAATTATCATCATAAAGCTGAGAAATTGCACGAAAAAGGAAAAGATGAGAGAGCAAAGCATTACTATGCTTTGGCAGAAAAATATCGAAAGAAGGCATTGAGGAGACGGTGATTAAATGCAGCATTGGTATGAACGATTCGGCTATGACGATGACCCGCTAACAAGCGAGTCACATCACGGCGATGAATTAGTTGACGCAGAGGATTTGATAGAGGAGCTATTCTACCGTATAGAGGCAGGAAGCATAGTCTTTATAGAAGGAGAGGAGGGTGCTGGAAAAACAGCTTTGCTTTACCAAGCTATTGACAAATACAGGGGGCACAAAAAAGTAATTTATTTTAATTGCAGGAATTTGAAAAAAACAGCAGAGATTGATTTGCTGATGAAGAGAAGATATGGTTTTTTCGGAAGGCTTTTTAACAGAGTCCCAAAAGACATGGTAGTTCTCCTTGACAATGTCCAGGCGCTATCTTTCAAGAATGCCGAAAGGGCCAAGTTCTATTTTGACCAGAATTACATAAAATCGCTGGTGCTTGCAGGGGCAAGCTATAGCTCCACAAAACTCACTCCCAGCATAAAGGACAGGATTGGCACAAGGGTAATTAAAACAAGGAAAATATCAGAGTCGGGAGCCCTTGAGCTTTTAAGAATAAGGCTGGGAGAAGAACAGAAATTAATTCCTGAAAATATCGCAAGAAAGGTTTACAGGCAGTCGGACGGAAATCCAAAGAAATTTCTGGATTTATCCTCAGAGCTGTGCAGGCATTCACTCAGGGCTGCAAAAGAGATAACAGAAAAGCACTATAGAGCTGTTTTTGGTGGTACTCGTGGATGAACTATGGTATAGAAAACTAGGATATTACAGCAACCCGTTTAGCATAAAGCCGGCGCCGTTCACGAACGAGGTCATGGGCTATAATCTTAAGAATATATTCAATAAGATAGAGGATGGAAAAATCTTCTTTGTTGAAGGCGCATATGGAGTCGGAAAAACCACACTGCTCAAGCACATCATAACCCGCTATGGGGGGCAAAGAAAAGTAATTTATTACAGCTGCAGTCTGGAAAGGAGAATAGATGTGCGAGACTTAATCGTGGGCTCGGGCTCATTTTTTCAGAGAACACTGGGAATAAAAAAGCATGATTTGATATTCCTTGTTGATGAGGCGCAGGATTTGCAATTATCAGACTCAAATGAATTATTCCAGGCATATAAACACGGATACTTGAAGTCCATTGTTTTTGTGGGCGTCAAGGTTAACAGAAATAGCTTAGTTAAGGAAATTGAAAAGTTATTGGAAGGAAATATCATTAATCTTCCGGCAATAAGCCAGGAAGACGCTGTTGATATGATAAAAAAGCGATTGGGCGATTTGGATTTTGTTCCGCCAGATGTTATTAGGGAAATTTATGCACGCTCGGGGAAAAACCCCAGACGCCTTCTTGAGCTGTGTGAGGATTTATGCAGGGAAGCAGTTTCCCGGGGCATTTCAAAAATAAAGAAAAAAGACATAGAGCTGATTCCAAACCTTCCATCCAAACCACGCGCTGCCAAAAAGAGAACAAAGGCAAAAAGGAAGAGAGAAGATGTTTTGGGAGAAGCCATTGAAGAAGCCGTGATGGAAACCGAGGCGGAAGCTCCTGTTGTTGAGGAATTGCATGAATTTAGAGAGAAAGAGCCACTGACTATCTCCAAAAAGCGCAGGAAATAGCTAACTTAGATGAATTTCTACAATATCTTTGTCCTTTAATGCATGGCTTAGCTGATGCACTTGCCCTGGAAATTTTGCAGATTCCCCCCAAACGCGGGCGTATTTGAACTTGTTCAGAAACTCGCGATGGAGCTTCTCGCAGACATTTTTTATTGTTGAGCCATCTTTCATAATCACTGGCTCATTCATATCTGCTTCCTTGGAGATTTTTTTCAGGTATATTCTTATGAGTTTCAATTTTTGGAATATCTTTTCCCTTAGCTCTTCAAGATTCAAGTTTGCATCTGCAGATATTAATATTGCGCCAGGAATATTTTTTTTAATGTTTTCAATTTCTGCTCGATTAAGCAAATCAATCTTGTTAAACGCAACAATCGCAGCCACATAGCATATGTTTTTTGCAAGAACATCCACGAAACCGTCAATGTCAATGTTTTCCCTGATTACCACCTCAGCGTTCGTTATGCGGTATTCTTTCAATATCTCTTCGATGGTTTTTTTGTCTATGCGTGTAAGTTTCACCGTGCTCAGAACTCTTATTCCGCCCTTTCCAGTCGGCTTAATTATGACATCTGGCTTGCGGGAATTTATCCTGAAGTTGGCATTCCTGAGCTCATTTTTTATGATTGCCAGCTGGGTGATTTTGTCTATCAGAATAAGAATCAAATCACAGTTTCTGATTAGAGAGAGGGCTTCCCTGCCTCGGCCCTTGCTTTGCGAGGCGCCTTCTATTATGCCAGGCATGTCCAGAAGCTGAATCCTTGCATTATTGTAAAACATCATTCCGGGAATGCAATCCAGCGTGGTAAAGTCATAGCTTCCAACCTTGGATTCCACATTAGTCAGCTTATTTATCAATGTGGATTTTCCCACTGAAGGAAAGCCAAGTATTGCTACACTGGCGTCTCCAGTTTTTTTAACTGCAAAGCCTATTTTGGCTCCCGATTTGCCAGCCCTTTTTTCCTGCTCCTCTCTTAATCTGGCGATTTTGGCTTTTACAAGCCCTACGTGGTGCTGGGTTCTCTTGTTGTATTTGGTTGTAGAAAGTTCTTCCTCGAACTCTTCTATTTTGCTGCTTATAGCATCCCTGTGCTCTTCCATATAATTTGTTTATTGATGATGATTTAAATTGTTTTTGTAATAGAATGGCTGCGTTCAAAATTTCGGCTTTGGCGGTTCTAAAGGATAGAACTTGATTTCTTTTCCCCACACTTATCGAGGGGGAAAGAAATCAACCCTTACATTTGTAAGGGCGCCAAAGCAAGAAAACATAGATTTTGAACAGTGCCGCAATAAAACCCAATGTTGTCATATTAATCAAAAAACCAAAAACTTCTCTTAGCACGGGTTTTATTCCTGATAAAATTATTCAGCTCCTTGGTTATTTCTTCATAATTTTCAAATTTCCGCTCTAATTTTTTGAAGGCCCCTGTATGATGATAATTCCTGGTTCCCCTGTTGTAGAACTTTAATTTCTTGTGCAGCAGTTCATGGTACATTAAATAATCCAATAATTCAGAATTTGCATCCTGAAATAAATTGCTAACCGTTATTGCGTCAATGTGATAATCATAATGCGCAAGCGTCCTTCTTGAAGAAGAGCCCCATCTTAAGTTTGGCTTTTCAAGAAGACCCAAGAAGTATTTTTCATTAACCCTGTTAAAGGAATTTTCAAGAGATATATCTCCTGTTTCTTTTTTTACTGCATAATGCAAATTTCTTATGAAATTATTGTACAAATCAATATTTATGGTATTTTTTTTATCTTTTAATATTTTCAAAAATAGAATCTGAACCAATCCCATCAAAATCTCTTTGTCTATCCCTTTCCATTTTTTATTTAATACAAATTGCAGGGAATATCCCCTTTTTTTAACGAGGCTTCCATAATCTTTTAGTCTGCCTGAATAGATTATATTTGTTCGATATTGAAATTCCTTATTCGGATAAAGCAGTAGAAAAGCCTCTTTAACTAACTCTTCCATTTTTAATAACCGTGATTTAGCTCATATCGGAGTATTGCCGCTACTTTTCCCAAATCGCGCAGCTGAACTCCCTCTCTTGTCTCAGTCGATATTATTTCAACCTTTGCTCCTGTTTTCTGCGCCCCCTCTTCAAATTTCTTTATTTTTTCTTCGTCAAGCTCTTCTGACAAAAGCAGAGTGTCAACTACACCCATCTCCAAATTCTGCATCACCTGTGTTTCTCCATAATTTACTATTCCCGGTTTTGTTGCCAATAGCTCCAGGAATTTCCCGACGAGCAGCTTCTCTTTTGAAACCTCCTCATTGGCCAGAACATCCAAGCTTTTTTCGAGCAGTTCCTGAAGCCCGAATTCTCCTGTATAAGTTACATCTTTAATTGCAATTATCTTTTTCCTAACCTCGGTTGTTATGAAATTTCCCTCAACCCATTCATATTTTGTGGGGCCAGGGCCGCCAACTATAATGCCCTTGAGCTCTTTGAGTCTTGGCAGGAATTCCTCTTTCATATACTCTGCAATCTTCTTGAAAAAAGCCTTTGCCTCGCCCTCTCTTATTCTCATAAATCTTTGAGATGACTGTCCTCCTGCCCTTGTTTTTCCGGGAACATTGGATGTTGATTTCACCAATGGAATTATTGCCTTCCCTCTGAGTATGGCAATATTGCACTCCCTCCTGTCCATGACAACCAAACCATAAACCTCTTTTTCCTCAAGCATCTCCCTAAGCGGGTCTAAAACGAATTCCTTATCGCACCTGTAAAGCCTGAATTTTAGAGGAATAGGCGGTTCCAGGCTCCATACCTTCACGTCAGAGCCGCCCTCTCTTTCAGAAACATTGCCTGAAAAAACGGCAAGCCCATGGTCAGGCGTTTTCTTGTAGAGTTTCAGATGCTGTATCATCTTTTCAAGGGCATCCTCAACATTTTTCCGCGTGGATGTTGATTTGATGTTTGACGCAGTTCCTGCCTCCTCAAACAAATGGCTCTGAATTTTGTTCAAATCATAGTCCTGTGGGATGTAAACGGTGACAAGCTCTGTATGCCTGCCCTTGTATTTCTCCAGTTCCTGGACAAATTTCTTCAATTGATACTTCTGGTGGGCTGTTAGTGACATAATCTTTTGATTAACAGGATTTTATTTAAATGTTACTGTAAAAAAGAATATGAAAATTCTTTTAGAAACTTATAGTATTAATTTAAAGATACCTTTTAGCAATATCAGGTCGCTGAATTGCATCATTAGCCCATCCAACTGCCGCAGATTTAATGCCTGCCACATTATCCCTACAGACATCGTTAAGGTTAGAATCCGTAGATATCCCATCTTTTGCAGCGCGGTCAATTAATGACAAGGCTCCCTCATATCCCACAATGGCTTGGTCAAATATGCTCAAGGCGTCTAATACGGCATCAGGATTTTCATTCGTAGCTGAGAGTATGTTATTACCTCTGTCATGAAAATTCTTTGCAAGAGTATACCTGTTGTTAACCCAATTTCCAATTAGCACTCCCATATGTTGGCTCCAGACAGCTTCCTCAAATGATTCCTGAAACTCACGATATGCATGCTCAGCCTCTTGATACTTTTCTTCTGCTCCATCAAAGTCGCCATTGTTGAAGTGTATATTAGCTTCTTCGAGATGTGACACAGCAAGACATCTATTGGCAGCACGCACATAATCAGCAAGGCCTCTTTCATCAGCCAAGAGTTTAGCATTTAGATACAGGTCTCGGGCCTCTGTAGGCTGATGCTGTTCCATGAATGTGTTGGCAGTTGATAATAGATTGTTAATTTGAGTTTCAAGTTCCGATTGTTGTCCAGATGCCATGCGCAAGAGTGATATTTGCCCCTATATAAAGCTTTCTATTTGTAGCTACTACACAGTAGATAAAAATTATGAATTGAAAGAGTAAGTAAATTAAGTTTAATAAAAGCCACTCAATTGTCAGAAACCCAAGGTTTCTGAGCATGCTCAGAAATGCTCTGCATTTCTGACACGGCGTGGGGCCTATTACAGCAATGTCTTACAGCAATAGCCCCGCCGGCGATTGAGGCGTTATTATTAAAAATCATAAAAATAAAAACAAGTAAAATAACATTATTTAAAAACCAAGTATTACAACTTTACTTACAATGGGGCTATGGGGTAGCTTGGTAGCCTCCCACCCTTGGGAGGTGGAGACCCCGGTTCAAAACAACTGATACCAGTTGACAGCTAGCTCATGTGAGGCGTTCGCTTCGCGAAGCCTCACGACAAAAGGCTACTCTGGCATGATGTCGGTGGTGAAAGTCCGGGTAGCCCCATTTTCAATAAATTTATAAATAACCGTCAGCTTCTCAAAGTAAACATTTCTGGTGTCAAAATGGCTACAATAACAAAATACAGTTGCGCAAAACGCTTTGGAGCAAGGTACGGGAGAACTGTAAAGGCCAAATGGGGCAAGATTCAGAGCGAGAGAAGCAAGAGGCAGGTCTGTCCTTACTGCCATAAAAAACAGGTAAAAAGGATTGCAGCCGGAATCTGGTTTTGCAAAAAATGCAATTCAAAATACACAGGTTATGCTTACACTGTTTCAAAGCGAGTCACATTTGAAGAAGAAACTCCTGAAATAGCTGAAGAGGAAACAAAGACTGCTGAAGAGGAATCATAATGGTTGAATACAAATGCTTTAACTGCGGAAAAAAGGTATCACCAGATTATTTGAGAAAAAAAGTGAGATGCCCCTACTGCGGAAGCAAGGTGCTTTACAAAACAAGAAAAACGCTTACCAAAGTAAAAGCGCGCTAAAATGTTTTCGGTTGAATTTAAAATTTCGGATGAAAAAAACAGGGTTTATGACGCGCTTTTGCCCGAAGGGGCAAATGTTTCAAGGGACAGGTCAAGATATCAGCTCAAAAAAATAAAAAGCGATACATTAATAAACATCACCGCGACTGACTTCACAGCGCTTAAATCAACATTGATTCCGCTTTTGAAGAACATAGAGCTCATAGAAAAAATAGAGAAAAAATAAAATGCCAATCACAAAGGAAGCAGAGGAGCAGATTCAGGAATTGCAGCTTCTGGAACAAAATCTTCAAAATTTTGCAATGCAAAAGCAGAGCTTTCAGCTTCAGCTCATGGAAATTGAAGCAGCCCTGAAAGAATTGGAAAAGGTTGAAAAGGGCTATAAAATCATAGGCACAATCATGGTTGAGGAGTCAAAGGAGGACCTTCTTAAGGATTTGACTTCCAAAAAAGAGATCATAGAGCTCAGGGTTAAATCTTTTGAAAAGCAGGAGACAAAATTAAGGGAGAAGGCCTCAAAAATCCAAAATGAGGTTTTGGAAAAAATAAAAAGTGAATGAATGGTGAATAAGATGCCCAGGTCCAAACTAAAAAAGCCATACGGCGCTGAACAAGACAAGATTATGGAAAATATACTAGCTGCATTAAGAGAGCTTCAGGAGGATATGTCTGTTCCAAAAAATGTCAAAAATAAGCTTAACCGGAGCGTAATCGCATTGCAGGAGAAATGCGATATTTGTTTAAGGGTTGACAAGGCTTTGCAGGAATTGGATGAGATAGCTGACGACTCAAATTTGCAGCCTTATACCAGAACCCAGATATGGAATGTTGTAAGCATGCTTGAAAAATTATAAAATTCTCTGTCTTTTTATGCGTATGTGCTCTTCCTTCAGCAGTGCTGAATTCGGTATATATATTACATCTTTTTCCTTGGTTTCAAGTTTTGCCTCAATAAGCCCGAGATGAACTATCCTGCCTTTGATATTTTTTGTTTCTATTAAATCCCCATTTTTCACAATATGGCGCTGATGAATTAGTATTCCGGCAACAAAATTCGGGATAAATCCCCAGAATGAAACGAAAATGGAGAGTAATATGATTATAATTATTCCTATCGCCAGTATGTTAAAGAAATAGACATTCAGCCCAAGAATTTCCAATGAAGAGACGATTGCAAAAAAATAAATCAAGAATGCCACAAGGGTGCTGAGCAGCTCATCCAGGGGCAGTTTAATATTTAATATTCTCCTGAAAAATGCATTAATCTCAAGCTCCTGCAGAATTTTCAGCAATAACTTCCCAAAAAGCCTGCCCATTATGAATCCAAAGAGAAGAACAATGGCTGCTAGGACAAACTTGCTCAGGACTTTTGTCAATTGATTTTTAAAAAAATCCACTATTGCATTAAAAATTGAAATAGGCATAGAGTAAAATAGCTTGGGAGATTATATAAATTTTATGAAGATGCCAATAATAAAAACTAAATATTTATATATTCCCAGAAGCCCTCATAGTATTATTTTTGGAGGATTAAACATGAGCACAAAGCTTACATCTGCAGGAACCATGAAGGAGGGCAGCAATATTGTTCTTGAAGGCGCTGCCTGCAGGGTTACCTCTGTCCAGATTTCAAGGCCTGGCAAGCACGGGCATGCAAAGATCAGAATTGAGGCAGTCGGCATGCTAGACGACAAAAAGAGAGTAGTTGTCATGCCGGGGCACGATAATGTTGAAGTTCCCCTTATAGATAAAAGAAATGCCCAGGTTTTGTCTGTCCACGGCGATATTGCAAATTTGATGGATTCAGAGACTTACGAAACATTTGACCTGAAGGTTCCTGATGAATTGAAGGATTCTGTTGTGGAGGGTGTCCAGATAATTTACTGGAACATATTGAATGACAGAATCATGAAGCAAGTTAAATTGAGCAGCGGTGAATAAAATGGTTAAATTTCCTGAAGCAGAGGCAAGGTTTTTTCATAATGTTTTTGTATGCAGAAGATGCAAGATTAAAGTCAGGGCTCCGAATATGAAAGTGATTCAGGGCAAGGTCAGATGCAGGATATGTAAGGGCACGGCATTAAGGCCGGTGAGACGCAAATAAAATGGATTTAATTCCAACACTGATGCAATACAAGTGGGTCATTATCTTTTATGCTCTTCTTTTTCTTATAATTTATCTGAACAGAAAAAAATTTGAGTTTCAGGGAAAAATTATCGCAGTATACAGGACTAAGCTAGGCATAGCCTTAATGGAAAAACTGGGAAAAAAATACGGCGAGCTCATTAAAATTCTCGGATACATTGCCATAGGCGTTGGCTTTTTGGGCATGTTTGTCATCTTGTTTATGATTGGATTCTCACTATATCTTTTCTTCAACGGCCTTATCACAACCGGGCAGGCTCCTGTGACACTTGCTCCTGTTGTTCCGGGCATTCCAATTCCAGACAGTCCTCTCCAACTTCCGCTGATTGAGGGGTTTCTGTCGATTTTCATTGTAGTTGTAATACACGAGGGCTCCCATGGAATAGTTGCCGTCGCAAACAGGCTTAAAATCAAAAATACTGGATATATTCAATTTGGCCCAATTGCAGGCGCATTTGTAGAGCCTGATGAAAAAACCCTGACAAAGCAATCAGATGTAGTGCAATATTCAATATTCGCTGCTGGTCCTTTTTCAAACATTTTAACTGCTATTGTAGCTCTTCTTCTCTTTTCCTTCGTAATGGCACCAATAACCAACTCAATGACAGAGCCGAATGGATTTACTTTTATAGGAATACAGGCAGACCAGCCTGCGGCGCATGCGGGGCTCAAGCCTGGAGTTGTTTATAACACCGTTAACAACAAAACAATTACGAATAATGCAGATTTTGTCAGAATGATTCAATGTGCTGTGCCAGGCACGATATTTTACATAGCAAACGAAAATTATACATATAAACTCGTGTCCATTCCCAACCCCAACGAGCCCGAGAGGGCATATCTGGGAATAAGCTGCTACTCCTCTTCAGACAGCATCAAATGTGTTGACACAGCTTACAGCAAAAAACCCAGCGTCAATTCAATCAAATATGCAATTGTTACCTGGTTTGCAGATGTTCTAAAACTGGTTTATATCCTTAGCTTGGGAGTAGGGCTGATTAATCTGCTACCGCTTGGCCCAGTTGACGGCGGCAGAATGTTCCAGCTTTCCGCAGTCAGGATTTTTGGCAAGGATAAGGGCACGAGTATCTGGGGAAAAATAAGCATAATTCTCCTCATAATTCTCCTGGTTCTTTTACTGCCCGTTTTAAAGTCAATTTTAGTGGCAATAATTGGTTTATTTGGGTAAATATATATTTGATAAATTTTAAAATAAAAATAACCTCTCAATCGGCGAGGCCTATTGTTGTAGGATTAAGCTGCAAGCCAGCCCCTGCGGCGCCTGAGCAGTTTTTATTGATTATAAATAATTCAAAAAATACTAAAAAATGATATCAATCATCTTACTTGAACCAAAAAAGCCTGGAAATGTTGGAGCTGTTGCAAGGGTCATCAAAAATTTTGATTTCTTTGATTTGATTGTCATAAATCCGCAGTGCGATATCAAATCAAAGGAGGCAATGGACCGTTCAGCGCATGCAAAAAATATCCTTGAAAATGCAAAAATAGAGCATATTTCTTATTTGAAAAATTTTGATTATATCATTGCGACAACATCAAAGCTTGGAACAGATTATAATATCCCAAGGAGCCCTATAACGCCGGCTCAATTGGCGGATAAATTATCAAAAATAAAAAACAGAAAAATAGGAATAATTTTTGGGCCTGAAGGCACAGGATTGAGCAACGAATTGATTAACATATGCGATTTTCTAGTTACAATACCCTCCTCTATAAAATATCCAACTTTGAATGTGTCGCATTCTGTTGGAATTATTTTGTATGAATTATTCCAAAAAAGCAGAGAAAAAAAACAGGGCGAGCAGATAATTCCCGTGTCAAAAAAAGAAAAAGAACATCTTCTTAAAATAATTTATAATAAATTGGACAAAATGCACTTTGCAACAAAAGAAAAAAAAGAAACTCAGAAATTAATCTGGAAACGAATTCTTGGAAAATCCATGCTTACAAAAAGAGAGGCATTTGCATTGTTTGGGTTTTTTAGAAAATTGAAATAAATTTATAAAGAATTTTTTGTTCCAGTTTTGTTATGCTCGAGCTAGAGGATGTAATTGAAAAAGGAATTGAAAATCTGAGAGGGCAGCTTTGCGAAGATGCCAGAGAGCTTGTAACAAATCGTTACAATAGGAAATTATTGGGAAGCGTTGCGTTCTTTGGTGCAACAAATTCAGTAGTCTTTGGTATCTTGGGTTTTTGCGGCTATTACCTGATGAAAAATATTACTGATTTTCCTGCAATGGTAATGACTCCTTTTTATCTTGCCGGAACTGCAAATTATGTTAGATCTCGTTTTTATCCAGGTTTGAAATATTTATGGGAGCAAAAAGCAAGCAGAGAAGCATATGTTAATCAAGAAGCTGAAGTTGTTGCAGAAAAGGCGATTGACAGGTTGCTTCCGGAAATTATTGCAGCTACATATAAGGTATGCTCAGAACAAAAATCATGATTTCTTTTTCTCCAGCAATAGTCGAACTCTCTCCTCGCCCTTCGGTGCTGCATTAGGCCCTAACTTGTAAAAAACCTTTTCTGCAACCTCGCCCCAGCTGTATCTGCCTTTGGATTTCTCCACGCTTTCGATTTCAAATTCGCCGAGGGAAACGCCTTTTTTTAGATGATAATAAATAGAGCGCATTGTCGCTTTGGGAAATACCTGCACATACGTCTGGTAAATGTCATAACCATAGCCCTTTTTCAGGTAATTAAGAATCTCAATTACATTCTGCCTTATCTGACTTTTTACAGGCCTGCCTCTTTTCATTTTTTCTCTTTTATCTCTTCCAGCAATTCTTTTAAGAATTTATCTTTGTCAATAGCGCCGATAACTTTGTTATCGCGGGTTCTGACTGTGACAGTATTCTTGTCAACCTCTCTCTCGCCAACCACTAAAATATAATTGAACTGTAGCAGTTGTGCATCTCTGACTTTGTACGGGATAGATTCTGCCCTTGCATCAACCTCTACTCTAATGCCCTCGTTGCTGAACTGCTGTTGTATGACTCTGGCATATGGCTCAAACCTGTCTGCAACGCACAGGATTCTAACCTGTCGCGGATTCAGCCACAACGGGAATTTTCCTGCATAATGCTCTATAAGAATTCCAATAAATCGCTCCAAAGCTCCATATGCAACCCGATGAATCATTACAGGCCTGTGCTTTCTTCCATCAATCCCGTCATATGTCAGCTCAAATTTCTCGGGCATGAAAAAATCCAGCTGTATTGTGGCGCACTGCCAGGTCCTGCCCATTGCGTCTTTAATGTGGAAGTCAATCTTGGGCCCGTAAAATGCCCCGTCTCCATGATTAAGCTTATAGGCAAT
>Ga0315286_10005589_pt1 | contig 12152 bp, 10 predicted proteins | sample YL17G10_0_MG_FD_205038 | JGI IMG/M metagenome (GOLD analysis project Ga0315286, IMG submission 205038) | Sediment microbial communities from Yellowstone Lake, YNP, Wyoming, USA - YL17G10_0 | ecosystem: Environmental > Aquatic > Freshwater > Lake > Sediment | place: USA: Wyoming | collected... | reverse complement strand
AAAGCAGCGTTTGCCTTCGCATACATTTGCCATGGTACGTTTGCACAAGGTGGCTAAATGTCTCGTTAGGTAAGTACGGTGTTGCCTGGGAAATACGGTTTTAGGGAAACCCATCCCTACATTGGTAGCATCAATGTCAAACGAATTCGGTTCACAACAGATGCCCAACCTTTTTCATCCTTCATGGTGCCCCATGCCGCGGGGCATGGGGGTTGCTACTAAAATACTGGCTGGAGAGGTTACTCTCTGCGAACTGACATTGTGTTACCATCGAGAGCGCCTGCTGGAACCACGGTAGGGATTATCAACAGCGACCGTCAGCCAGAGACGAGTCTGCCCGATCCTTGCCGGCGCGCTTTTGTTTTTACACCTGCACTGCCTCCGTAGAATACCTTGCAGTCATACCATTGGTATGGTAAACTGTATGGCGGAGGTGAACCATGCGTGAGCACAAGGTGGCTAAGGTGACTATCAGCCTGCGCAAAGACCTCGTAGACCTGGCGGACCGGCTTGCCCGTGAACGTTTGACCACGCGGAGCGCTATAATCGCGGAACTGCTAGAAAAGGAAGAGAAGATGCGCCTCCAGGCACTGATGGAGGAAGGATACCGCGAGATGGCCGAGGAGAACCGGCATCTTGCCGAGGAGGCCTTCCCCTTGGCCAGCGAGATGGTCCTACGGCATACACAATGGGATGAGCGAATCAATGGTTAGGCGCGGTGAGATTTACTGGCTGCAGTTGATCAGGGGCATTGGCTCCGAGCAGGCTGGCCGCCGCCCCGTCCTCATCATCCAAAACGACATCGGTAATCGGACCAGCCCCACTACAATCGTCACCGCCATCACATCTCAGCCGCGTCGGCGACGCTATCCCTTCCAGGTGCCCTTCACAGGACAGGAGAGCAGCCTGCCGATAGACGGGACCGTTCTGTGTGAGCAGATCCAGACAGTTGACCAGGAGCGACTGGATGGCTTAGCTGGGTCTCTGAGCCAGGAGAAGATGCGAGAGGTTGACCTGGCTCTGCGCCACAGCTTGGGACTGGAGCACTAGATAAGAGGCGCCATCTCCGGTTGCTTATGTCTCATACTGACTAGCCTTAGCATTGCATAGCTTCACCGGCAGCAAGCTGCCACATGTATACCAGAAGATCAGACCGAGACGAAGAAATAGCGCCGAGGGCAGGCGAACCGCGGGGTGGACATCATGGTGAACAGACAATCCTCGCCGTCCTTCTGCCCAGGATCAAGATCGAACAAGGTGACGAATAACCACCTGGTCCCCCTTTCTACAAACAGTTAGTCTCTAAGACACGACCTGGTCATGGCTACACATTATGTCAACTATTGATGAAGCCTTGACCAAATGACCGAGAGATGAAACAAAACAGCGGAAGCAAAACACCACTCGGTTAGCTTGGATGAAGTCCCTTTGCCCGGCCAGCCAGTTTTGAGGCTGATTCTATGGCAACTAGATACGGCTTGAGAATAGTATCAGCCATTTCTGACTCAGCTACCACATTACCAGTCACCAAGCGCATTTCAAATTGGCCTTCTGCGTTGCTAACAATTTTGTAGCCAGGGCGGCAATTGCGGTATCGCCAACTCATTGCCTTGTAGCCAGCAACAAAACCACAGTCCTTTGTTACCCGGAAAACAAAATGCGAGCAACTCTCCTTGAAAAGGCAGGTGCGCTTCTTAAGGAAAGGCGGCCAAGCATACCAGTAGAGGTAGATGGGGAATAGAATCAGCCATCTCATCTCACTTCCTGAAAACAGCCATGTCGAACCGGGTTACCCGGTTGGTTTGCGTGGGGCCTCCCATGGCAAAACAGCCCGCTTGACCCGGGACTGTAATAACTATTTCGGTATTCTCCAGGCCTACGAACTCCCATCCTTCTGCGGCCTGCTGGTTGATAAGCGTTTGCAGTTGGCCTGCAGTTGCCTCAATCTCCTGGTCCTCCGAAATGTCTGCAGCAAATGGCAGAACCTTGTATTCCAATGTCTCGCTCCTCTCTTTGTTGACTAAAGAAACTCGAAATCCTTCAGGCTGGTTGCCACCAGCACCACGAAGTACGAAAATGGTCTATTTTCGTGAGAATGACTATCTGGCTCTGACTTTGCCCCCAGGTCATGTCCCGAGGTATGTGTAAGAAAATGACCTTTCTACAAACACTCCCTCTACAAGACACGACCTGGCCATAGCTAAGCATCATGTCACCATGATAGCACCAGGATACAACGGCTGGCTCAATGGAGTTGCAAGAAACTGAGTTTGTCCAGCCGTTCGAAGTTGTGCCAGGAATCTATCCAGCGAATGGTGCCAGAACGGGAGCGCATAGCTAGAGACTGTGTTTGTGCTCCGCCGCTGGAATAGCGTACTCCCTTCAGCAATTCGCTGCTGCTAACCCCGGTGGCAGCAAAGAAGACATCCTCACTATCTATCAAGTCCTCTGTTCTATACACCTTATCCAGATCGACTCCACTGGCTATGGCTGCTTCCCTTTCTTTCTCATCACGAGGCCAGGCCTTACATTGAATACCGCCCCCAATACAGTGTATGGCCGCGGCGGAGAGGACTCCCTCCGTCGTGCCTCCGATGCCCATGAGCACATCGACTCCTGTTTCAGGCAGGGCGGCCTGTATACTTGCCGCGATATCACCATCGGAAATCAATTTGACCCGGGCGCCAACACTCCTGATCTCTGACAGCAACTGGTCATGGCGCGGTCTATCCAAGACCACCACGGTAAGCTCTGATACCTTCCGTCTCTTGGCTCCAGCGATGTTCTTCAAGTTTTCCGCCACCGATGCGTCAATATGTACAATGTCCTTTGCCTCACGCCCAGTGACAATCTTCTTCATGTACACCAGTTGTCTTGGGCAGTTCATCGTGCCTCTGGCCGATAGCGCCACGGCAGAGATAGCTCCGGGAAGACCCTTGGCCACCAGGGTAGTACCGTCAATCGGATCAACAGCGATATCGACATGTAAATCCGAGCCGTCGCCAATCCGCTCGCCAATATATAGCATGGGAGCCTCATCTTTCTCCCCCTCTCCAATGACCACGATTCCATCCATCCGGACGTAGCCCAAGACATACCGCATAGCGGCCACCGCTGCCTTGTCCACCAGGTTTTTGTCGCCCATACCAAGACAACGGGCCGCCGCCAGGGCCGCTGCCTCGGTAACACGAACCAACTCCATAGCTACATTGCGTTCAATAGGACGGCGAGAACGTGCCACTTCCATGGGCGCACCTCCACTACAAGAGAATAACGAAACCAAGAAAAGTAATGCTGCCATGATAATTAAAATAGACGGTGGGGTCAACCCTTCCTGTTGACAGTAGCTCAACCGTCTGTTACAGTGTGGCCGTCAGCAGATGAGGTATGGTAACGGCAATCGCCTGGACCAAGAAATGCCAACTGTTGAACAGCAGATCCCGTTCATCGGCACATGAAAATCGCCAATCCCGTCTCGCGTGCTGGTGAGTTGGATCAATTCGGATCAGCCGGCAGATCAACCACTATAACCTGAGGAAACAAGACCCCTATGTAGCAGGACGTAAACGAAGAGAAGGAGGATTCATGCCCCAAGAATTGGATATAAGCAATAAGAACTGCACTATCGAAAGGGAAGCTCATATTCTGATCGTCACTCTCAATCGGCCGGAGGCCAAGAACGCGCTTAGCCCGTCCATGCTGATTGGCATGTACAAGGCTTGGCATCTTCTGGATGAGGATGACGATCTCTATTGCGGCATACTGACTGGCAAAGGGGATACATTCTGTGCTGGCATGGACTTGAAAGCCGGACCGGGGCCAGGCGATGATGCGGAGCAAATTCAGCGGTTGATGAAAGATGTGCCGAACCTGCATTGGCGGGCACTGCTGCGGGAGAATCGTCCCAACAAACCGATCATACTGGCAGTCGAGGGCTATGCCCTGGCTGGCGGGACCGAGATTCTGCAGGGTACCGATATACGCGTCGGTGCCGAGGACGCCGTGTTCGGAGTGACTGAGGTCGCTCGTGGTCTCTATCCCATGGCGGCATCCGCGGTCCGATTGCGCCGGCAAATCCCTTACTGCCTCGCGGCAGAGACTCTTCTTCTGGGCCGCCACATCAGTGCCCAAGAGGCGCTAAGATGGGGGCTCATCAATCGGGTGGTTCCAAAAGGGAAGGCCTTGGAGGAAGCATTGAATATCGCCCATCAACTGTGTGAGAACGCTCCCATCTCCATTAGGGCAATCACTCGCACACTCCGCGAGATTGACGAGTCAGTGCCAGAAGCGGAGGCGCTCAAGAGACAGGATGAGATCGGATGGCCTGTCTTTGCCACGGAGGATTCCAAAGAAGGCATGAGAGCCTTCAAAGAAAAGCGCAAGCCCATCTATAAGAACCGCTGACCACATAACGGAATGGATGGGCGCGCCAGATCACGAGCAACCTTCTGGCTAGACGCTATCCGCTGAGAAAGGGGGCAGGTGCTGGCGGCAAGTCTACTCAGGCCAGCTCGCCAACTGTGCGTCAGGGATCATGGACGCTCTTTAGTCGTACCGGCTCGGTTTCTCCGACAGCCCCAGCATTCGTCTGGCTTGCTGAGGGGTAGCTATCTCTCTGCCATATTCCCGCGCCATTCGCACTACCTTCTCCACCAGTTGAGCATTGCCTGTGCAGAGTTCGCCTTTCCTGTAGAGTACATTGTCCTCCATACCGGTCCGCACATTTATACCCAGGATGATCCCCAAGGCGATCATGGAGATCTGGGGGAGACCGATCCCAAGGACACTGTGGACGGATGGTCCGGGAGCGCAATCCATCATATGGAGAAGCTCCTTTGGAGTGGCGTAGGCGCCACTGCTGGAGCCCATGACAAACTGGATCATGTAAGGCCGGTTTCACCAGCCCTTTATCAATCAGGTTGTGCACCAGCCAAAACTGCCCTGTGTGCCACACCTCCAGTTCCGGCTTTATTCCCTTCTCCAACATGATCTTGGCGTACTTCTCCGTCTCGCTATAGGTCACATTGGTGACAGCGTTGTCCCATTCAATGTCTTCAGACCGACCAGTCAGAGGGGGCAGGCGCTTCTTCAGCTTGCCATTGACAGCGAGGGGCCCCATATCAAGGCTGCATACCTCGGGGTTGGCCTTGGTTGACGCCAGACGCGCCTCCTCGCTGTCAGCGCCGACACCTTCACCCGTCATGTTGTTGATTATTATCTTCGGGCACTTTTCCCTGATGAGAGCGTTCACCCTGAGGTAGTCAGCAGGATTGCCAGTGGTCAGACTAAGGTTGTCTGGTCTCCTGACATGGACATGGACCAGGGAGGCACCCAGCCTGTAACACTCCTGAGTCTGGGCAGCCTGTTCCTCCGGCGTTTCCGGGTGGTTAGGATTGATCTCCTTGCCGTGTGCGCCGCCAGTGATGGCTACCGCGAAATAACCAGGGGCGGCAGGCTCTGATTTGTGACACACCTGAGCCATACCTGCTGATCCGTAACATCCCAGACTCCCGGTGCTTGTCCCATCATTGCCTCCTTCGTGAAGACCATTGATCAGACTGCGGTCATGATACCACTTCTTGGAATGAGCGGTTACATGAAATCGTGCCCTATGCTGCGAATCCGCCTGTGTAGTAGAATTGTTTTCGGAATGTATGATGTAATTGTGGTTGGGGCAGGTCACGCCGGCTGCGAGGCAGCCCTGGCAGCAGCCCGCATAGGCTGCAAGACCCTCCTGCTCACCATGAACCTGGATAATGCTGCATTGATGCCCTGCAACCCCTCCATTGGCGGGCCAGCCAAGGGCCACCTGGTCCGCGAGATAGATGCCTTGGGCGGTGAGATGGCCCAGAACATTGACCGGACCTTCATCCAGATAAAGATGCTGAACACCAGCAAGGGACCGGCCGTCCAGGCACTCAGGGCCCAGGCAGACAAAAAGCTCTACAGCCTCTCCATGAAGCATACCCTGGAACGGCAGCCCAACCTGGACTTAAAGCAGGCGCTGGTGGAGGAGCTCGGCATAACCAGCCAGGAGAACACCGACGCCACAACCTCCCCTCTCTGGGCAAAGACCAACTCGGCCCAGATATATGAAGGCAAGACCGTGGTGCTGACCACAGGCACATCCCTGGCAGGCCGAATCATCATAGGCAATACCAGCTATCAGGCAGGCAGGGCCGGCGAGTTTGCCGCCCTTAGACTATCTCAGAGCCTGCACGGTCTCGGCTTCACGCTGGGACGGCTCAAGACGGGCACCCCTCCCCGGCTGGATGCCAAAACAATTGACTTCAGCAAAACAGTCCTCCAGCCGGGCAGCGAAATCCCGCTCCACTTCAGCTATGTAGACAATGGCACGGGCCACATCTATTTCCCACAGCCTAACCCTGTATACCCTCAGGGCAGTCCCACCTCCTGGCGCCCCCAATTGCCCTGCTATCTAGTCTATACCAACTCCAAAACCCATGACATCATCCGCTCCAACCTGCACCGCGCCCCTCTGTTCAACGGAACGATCCAGAGCGTCGGCCCCCGGTACTGTCCCTCTATCGAAGACAAGATCGTCAAGTTTGCCCATAAAAAGGCCCACCCTCTTTTCCTGGAGCCGGAGGGGTGGGAAACGGCCGAGGTCTATGTTCAGGGCAGCAACACCAGCCTGCCCGAAGAGGTGCAGCTAGCCATGTTGCGCTCCATCCCCGCTCTGGAGAAGGCGGAGATGATCAGGAGTGGCTATGCTATCGAGTATGACTATGTCCCTCCATCACAAATCAAGTCTAGTCTGGAATCCAAGCTGGTGCCTGGACTTTTCCTGGCCGGCCAGATCAACGGCACCACTGGGTATGAGGAGGCAGCTGGACAAGGGTTGATGGCCGGCATCAATGCCGCCAAGCGAGCCAAGGGAAACCCACCTCTTATCTTGCGGCGAGACCAGGCCTACATCGGCGTGATGATCGACGACCTGGTAACGCATGAGCTTACGGAGCCCTACCGCCTGCTCACCTCACGCGCCGAATACCGCCTCCTTCTGCGTCAGGACAACGCCGACCTCCGACTGACACCCATCGGCTATCAGCTAGGCTTGATTGACAAAGCCCGCTGGGAGTCAGTAGAAACCAGGAAGGAGGCCGTCACCAGGGAGATAGAGCGGCTGAAGAGGACATTCATTAACCCAGATAGTACCACCAGCCTGGCTGCCATTGAGTTCCTCCGCCGTCCCGAAGTGAGCTACCAGAGCCTCTCCTCCCTGGGATCGGGAATGGCCAACCTCGATCCAGCAGCCAGGGAACAGGTAGAAATCGAAGTCAAGTACGCTGGCTATATCGAACGACAGCGGAGGCAGGTGGAGCGAATGCACCGCATGGAGGAGTGGCATATCCCCCCCGAGATTGATTATGACAACCTGATGGGACTGCGGTTCGAAGCCTGCCACAAACTCAAGAGATTTCGTCCGGCGACTCTGGGCCAGGCATCCCGCATAGACGGAGTCACACCGGCAGATATGGCCCTCCTGATGGTACACATGGGAAGGATAAGAAGAGGACATTGAACCCACCCGCAGACCTTCTTCTGCATAATGCCAGGGTGATAACCCTGGACCGCCGACAACCCCGGGCAACAGTTGTAGCCATCAAGGGCAACCTGATTCTGTATGTTGGCTGTGAAGAGGATGTCGAGGCCCTTCGAGGAGCCGAGACCAAGGCTGTTGACTGCCAGGGCCAGGCCGTGCTGCCCGGATTCAACGATGCCCACTGCCATCCCCTGGCCTTCGCGACCGGCCTGCTCAGCGTTGATTGCAGGCCTGCGTCAGTGAGAAGCATGGGTGACCTGCAGCACCAGATCCTGCAGAGAGCCAAAGAGACACCGTGGGGGGAATGGATCAGGGCCAGCGGATACCACGAGTTCTATCTGGCAGAAAAGCGGCACCCCACCCGATGCGATCTGGACAAAGCTGCACCTCACCACCCTGTGAAGCTATCCCATCACTCCGGCCACGCCTGCGTACTGAATACTCTGGCGCTGGAGAGACTGAACATATCCCGCGAGACTCCCGAACCGCCCGGCGGGATCATGGAGAGAGACATGGAAACTGGCGACCCCAGCGGAGTGCTACTTGAAATGAATCCGTGGGTAGAAGAAAGAATGCCGCCCTTATCCGAGAGAGAGTTGGAGCGGGGAATCAGTCTAGCCAACGAAGAGTTCGTCTCCCATGGCATTACCTCCCTCCAGGATGCTAGCTGGAGTGACAGCTTCCAGCGCTGGCAGGTGCTGCGCCGACTCAAAGAGCAGGGCAGACTGTCGCCGCATCTAGGCATGATGATAGGTGGGGAGGAAATGGGCCTATTCACAGAAAGAGGGCTGTCCACAAGGAGCGATCTGGGCATTGGTCTGCGCCTGGGTGGGGTAAAAATTGTGCTCCACACCACCACGGGCGCCTTGAGTCCACCTCAAGAGGAGTTGAATCAATTGGCTAGCCGAGCACACGAGGCCGGATTTCAACTGGCCCTCCATGCCATCGAAGAAGACGAGGTGCAGGCGGCTGTTACTGCCCTGGAATATGCTTTGACCCAAAGGCCCAAGGCTGACCACCGGCACCGTGTAGAGCATTGCTCCGTCTGCCCTCCCCGTCTAATGCAGCGCCTGAGGCATATCAACGCCATAGTGGTCACCCAGCCGTCCTTCCTTTACTACAGTGGGGAGCGCTACCTGGCCACCGTACCACCGCATGAACTGGACTGGCTCTACCCTGTCGGCTCCCTCCTGAGAAACGGCGTCCGAGTGGCGGCCAGTTCCGATGCGCCGGTAGCACCCGTGAACCCCCTGGTGGGCATTTACGCTGCCGTCACCAGAACAGCCCAAACAGGCCACACCTTGCTGCCTCAGGAAGGTACTACAAAGCGCAGAGCGCTGGAAATGTACACCATAAACTCGGCCTATGCCTCTTTTGAAGAGAAGGCGAAAGGTCGCATAGCTCCTCACAGGTTGGCCGACCTGGTGGTCCTGAGCGAGGACCCCATCGAAGTACCGCCAGAGAAAATACCAGAGATCGAGGTGACTATGACTATTATTGACGGAAAGGTGGTATGGCAGAGGTGAGCCAAGAGCACTTCCAAGCTGCTGTTGACTACGTGCTCCGCTTCGCCGACTACGAAAGACTCTCTCGTTCGGCAATAGTTTTTGATCTGGCTCGCGTAGAGGCTCTTCTGAGCAGGGTGGGCGAGCCACATCTCAAGGCGAAATCAGTACATGTAGCGGGCACCAAGGGCAAGGGAAGCACCTCCGCCATGATCGCCAGCGTGCTGACTGCTTCGGGATACAGGACAGGCCTTTACACCTCTCCCCACCTCCTCACCATAAGGGAGAGAATACAGGTTGACGGCATGTCTATATCGGAAGATGAGTTCGCGGCTGTTGCAGAGAAGTTGAAACCCGAGGTGGAGGCAGTGAATCGCTTTAACATCATGGGAGAACTGACCACCTTCGAGATACTCACAGTGATGGCTTTTGTCTATTTCGCCCAGAAGGCGGTGGACTTTCAGGTGATGGAGGTGGGACTGGGGGGACGCCTGGATGCCACCAATGTGGTGAGGCCAGAGGTCTGCATTATCACCTCCATTAGTCTGGACCATACCGAGGTCTTGGGAGACACCATCGCCCTGATAGCGGGGGAGAAAGCCGGCATTATCAAACCAGGCGTCACCGTGGTCTCCGCCCCCCAATCCCCCGAAGCAGCGGCGGTAATCGAAAGGGTATGCCGCGAAAAGGGGAGCACTCTGATCCGGGTGGGCCGGGAGGTTGCCTGGCGAGACCATAGACAAAGTGATTCGGGACAATCCTTCCATCTGAAGGGGATAAGAGGCAACTACAAGTTCACCCTTCCTCTACTAGGTGAGTACCAGCTTGATAACGCGGCGGCGGCTGTCGCAGCTCTGGAGACCCTGGCCAATCAGGGAGCCCGAATCACACCCCAGAGCATCGCCAAAGGCCTACTGCAGGTCCACTGGCCGGGGCGTCTACAGGTGTTGCAGCGCCATCCTCTGTTCATTGTGGATGGAGCCCACAACGACGACTCGGCCAGAAAGCTGAGGGAGGCGCTGCGACAGTACTTCCGCTTCGATAAGGCCATCCTCATCTTCGGCGCTTCGCACGAGAAGAACATTGCCACGATGGTTGCCGAGCTCGTGCCTCTTTTCAGCAGCGTTATCGTCACCCGCGCCAGGCACCCCCGCGCCGCCAGCGTCTCCGCGCTGGAGGCCGAGTTCTCCCGATGGGGAATAAAAGCCGAGGCAGCCGAGGATACAAAGTCGGCCATAGAGAAGGCTCTGACCCTAGCCACGCCGGATGACCTCATCTGCGCTACCGGCTCGCTCTTCGTGGTGTCTGAGGCGCTGGAATACTTCAGTGATTGACGCTGGGGCTGCGCCCCAGACCCCCTTTGGCGGGTCACGGGTTGGTCGACAGAGTCGCCTTGGGAGACCTCCCCTGGCGGGAGTGAACTGGACGGGGGACTGACTGTTGCGAGATTCTGGTAGATGTCAGGTCCGTGATCTGACATCCACGAAGAAACAAAAGGCACAAACCAGCCCCTTCTGGAGCACAGGATTCTTCGGCTCATAAGGAACATCGTAGTGAGGAGCACCAGTTATGCAACTGGGGGTAAGAGGATTGCCTGGCCGTGGTATAATCTTGTAGGGGGTGGTTGACATGGTGAATCGCATATCAGTTCTATGTGGTGCACTGGTCTGTCTTTGTCTCGTCGGCCCACTACTGCCTGCCTCGGTTCTGGCAGACGGTGGGATGATTCCCATAGCCAGTTTTGCCGTCTACGAGCCGGGACAAAAAGCCATAATCGGCTGGAACGGCACGCAGGAGGTATTGATTCTGTCAACAGATGTCTATGCCGACAGTGACACAACAGCGCTTCGCATAATTCCCCTGCCATCTGAGCCTCAGAGGATAGAGCAGGGCGACTTTCAGTCCTTCATCCGCGTGGCAGACTTGATTCGGGAACGCTTTGGGCACCGGTCATCCCTGTTTGCCTGTGGGATGGGAAAGGAGGGCGGAGTAGACGGGGTGGACATAGTCTTCCATGAGAAGATTGGGTCTCATGACATCTGGGTGGCCAGGACAAGTGATGCCACCGAGTTTATAGAATGGGCAGAGGATTTCCTCGCCCAGAACCAGATACAGTACCAGATATCATCGCCCAGGCTGGAGTCACTGGCCGGGGACTACATCGCGGAAGGGATAGAGTTCTTTGTTTTCGACCTGGTGGAACTGAGTCCAGATCAGAATAGCGTAGAGCCTATCCTCTATCAGTTCCAGAGTGATACCCTCTACTACCCCATCAGAATTTCCTCCATTGTTCCTGGCTATACCCGGATGAGCCTATTCTTGCTGACACCGGCGCCCTTGGATCTGGGTCAGTTGGCCGAAGGCTTGGCTCAATTGGTCGTGTCTGAAGATCGGCCTGAACGGATAAACATACAAGTTGCCCTCGCCGATGACGAGCCGATCCAATGCAAGCTAAACAAGCAGGAGATAGAGTCGATTGATCAACGGGTGGCCAGCCTATTTGGCCAGGATGCCTGGTTGACCGCTGTGGAGGGGGCACCGTATGGGCAAGACATACCCACAGCATCGCTGAAGGCAGATTTGAAACTGACTCAGGCCTTCCTGGGGAGTGCTGAGAAACCCATTCCTGCCAGACTCGTCTGGCTATGGGTGGTCTTGTTTCTGGCTGCTGCGGGACTGGCTTGGTTCTTCTATCTCAGATGGAAAAGGGCGTCCCAACTGCGGATGGAGATGGCGCACAGGGAGGTAATAGAAGCGCGTATGAAGCAAAGACAAAAAGACGAGAAGGAGGATGACCTTTGATAGCCATCGGAGACAGGGACACGCTGCCCTCAAAGTGAGAGGCACTCCCTCGAGATCAGTCACAGCTTCGATTACTGAAGTGGAGGCAGAAGCTGTGACTTCCTCCTGGAGGCATCAGGCGCGAAACCTGATACCCACTCAAAGCTTTCGATATCTGACATAGTCCGATTGCCTGGTAAATACGGTTTTAGGGAAACCCTTAGAGATGTAGGAACGAGCTTCAGAGCCTGTCTCAAAAGTCGATGACCTGGCTTTGGGCTGGCCAACAGTGCAACTTT
>Ga0315286_10005588_pt1 | contig 12152 bp, 15 predicted proteins | sample YL17G10_0_MG_FD_205038 | JGI IMG/M metagenome (GOLD analysis project Ga0315286, IMG submission 205038) | Sediment microbial communities from Yellowstone Lake, YNP, Wyoming, USA - YL17G10_0 | ecosystem: Environmental > Aquatic > Freshwater > Lake > Sediment | place: USA: Wyoming | collected... | reverse complement strand
TATAGGTGTTGGTATCTATACCGTGCTGGACATATTTCAGGTTTTTATGTCCGATTTTCGAAAGCATATCAAACGAGTTCTGTGAAGGTACAACTGATATATCTGCGGCCGCAACACAATCGTTCCAAAACCCAACGACATTTTCGGTGTCGAATACATAATGAGCCAGCCACTTTGTTTTCTTAGGCATCTGTCTAAGATATTGATAACACCAGATATCTCCTAATGTGTGCATATAATCTATGTTATATTTCTGTAGATAATATGGCACAATGTCTTCGCCCCATTGCTGTCCTCCAATCGGAAGGAATGTTATGCCTTCTAATTTTCTTCCGCCGGTCGTTATAGCCGTGCAATCTTTGGGGAATACAATAGGTTCTCCGCGATAATCTCTATGCAATGCATAGACATCATATCCCGCCTCAATCAACGCTCTGGATTGCAGAAATAGTTGGTTGCTGAACCCAGTTACTCCTGTGATGCCGTGCGACATCATCAACACACTCTTCGTCATTTCACATCTCTCCTATATTTCACTTAATAGTATATTTTATTTGAGGACTTATCACGATTTCGCCGTGCGCTCCCTCAAAAATAAATATTCCGCTGGTAGTCATGTGATAATAATTACCCAGTGCCGTATTCCAAATACCGTTCTTTTCGTCTTCGCACCACGCGAGTTTGTATTTGTATTTCCGGCCAGTATTTTTATCAACGTACTTTGGCTCTTCAGTATCGAAAGTTTCACTACTCATATTAATCACTACACACTCAATGTACTAATCCGCATATCGAAATATGCTTTATTGCCCTCTATCTGGTTCGGTAGAACAATTTCTCCTTTGTTAGAAACACCATACATATCCAACATATATTGTTTGGCCACTGTATAATGTTTGTTTTCCATCGCGCCAGTATCTGGGTCAATGTGAAGTTTGTCATATTCGGAATCGGCGATTGATAATGCCAATTCCGCTAGGATAACATCATCCATAGAATTTCCACTGGACACGCTTCCCGTATCAAACGAAACGGTTCGGCTTAATCCACAGATGGCGTTCAATCGTAAAAGTGCTTGCGGAACATAGGTGGATGTCACATCGTCATAGTCGATATAATTTGTCTTGTCCGAACTTGCGGAATCGGATTCGTATCCGCCGTGCTCGTAAAACATCACCGCTATATCCCGTGCCATGTTTCTCGCCTCATATAAATTAATATAAAAGGTTTAGGGGCTTACGCCCCATTGAAGTTTATCGTCAGACTATCTAAGTCGTGTTACTTATCAAACACACGGCCTTCGGGTCAGTCAACGCGAAGTTGAATGTCCTGTATGCCTGTAGGTGCGTGATGTGGTCTGCATCAGTCCAATACTGATGGGTCGTCAACGGTTCTGCCTGATACAGTGTACCGGCCGCCTTAAAGTCGGCCACGACACAATAATCACGCTTGACCATGTTAGACGAATAGACCGGAAGACCTTCCACGGTAGTAACCTTGGTCGCGGGACCGATTACACTCGCGGCTTCCTTATACTGATAGTTCTTCTCAGCAAGCCACAATCTCAGGTCAAAATAGCTTTGGACCGAAATCATTGCCGCCGATGGCTGATAAGAATAGCCGGGTACATCTTCGATTTTCTCCATCGCGCCCATAATGTCCTTCACGGGTCTGGTTCCAGATGCTGTTGAGTCCGTCCAGTCCACTGATAGAGTCACTAGGTTGATATTCGAACCAGTCCAATTCTCAGTAACTGCATTACCAAGAATCTCGTTGACTCTCGAAGTGAATGCATTTGCGAGTTTCGTCTGTGCCTTCAATTGCTGGTTCTCCATTTCCGCATACTTTACGGCTTCGTCGGAGATATCAACCTCTAGGCCCAGTTGATATAGGCCCAAGTTGTATTCCTTCGGTTCGCCATAGGTCGTGTGCGGGAACGGTGCGCCGGGTGCTCTGAAGTGAGGATTTCTCAACTTCTCGTCGATTGGTCTGCTCTGTGCAGAGTCATTCGGAGTCGAGATGTCCAGATATTGCTCTCTGTAATACTTAACACTCATTCCATTTACGGCCTGAGTCGTAAGCATCTTTTCCCAGAGCAAATCCTCTTCTACGAGCTTTCTGATATTCGTATCCACGAATATCTTATTAAGGAAATCCGCTTTCGGTTGTACTAGGTCTGGCATTTAAATCACACTCCAAAGGTTCTGAACCCAAACATAACGGGAATTATTGTCCCAGTCGTGCAGGTCGGACCGGCTGTTCCTAGTGCAAATGTTCCATTGCTGATTGTCAAACTCGTTGACGCAACAGACTTTGCAACTCTGTTAAACAAACCTTCACCGAAGTAACCTCCTGATGCTGTCAGTCTAACGTTATCCCCAACGGAAATAGTATCCGTCATTGCGGGGTCAATCTCAATTTCTTTCACGTGTGTTCCGAGCAAAAGTACGGTAGCGTACCTAGCGGAAGTCGCGTGTTCTCCCTGTGGTTCTGATACCAACTGACCGATAACTACATCCGCCGATGCCGTCGCTTTCTTGACAGACATGACAGTAGAATCAGCGGCCACCCAGTCACCATTATGCATCGGAACTGCAAAAGACCCGCCAACGATTTTAGATTCGTCTCCGGACCAAGCACCTTCCGAACACTTCATAACGGCTCTGCATGGTGCATCCCAATATTCATAAGCTGATGTTCTTGCTACAACCATTTAATCACCTATCTTGTTCTTCCATCCATATTAGAAGCCTTCGCATTGATTCGGGCCAATTCCTCGGCCTCTTTCTTTGCTTTATCTTCGGCTTCTGTAAGCGTTGCTGTTACTATATCTCCCTCTTTCTTGGTTTCCTGTACTGTTGCCGTAATGACCGCGCCGGAATTAACTTCCGGAACTTCAGCCTCCTTCTTCTTGAAAGCTTCTAGTGTTGCCAGAATATCCTCAAGAACGGATATCTCCTTAGACTCATAAACCTTCGGGTCTAGGCCATCATTCTTGATTGCTTCGAGCAATTTACATTTCTTTTCGGCATCATACTTGGAAACGGTCGCTTTGAGAGACTCTAATTCCTTCTTAAGTGCTTCGATAGCCGTATCCTTCTCTTTGACGATGGATTCGTGCTTCTTTGCACATATTGTCTCTGGTTTTGGTTCCTCTGCCATAGTTTCCACCTTTTTAGTTTCGATTATATCTTTACTAGAAAGATTTTTATTGTCTTCAGTTATATTATTTGGCGTGACGATAGTTATAGTCGCGGTTGAGCTATCGGCCGTAGTAGTATAACCTGTTCCATATGGGTCATATGTTAACAGATTAATCGGTGTGCTACTGACTATCCCATCAACTGATTTCTCTTCGTCTTCCGCATTTATATTAACTGTAATATTTGGTTCCCCGACTTTTGCTTCTGTTGCCACTATACCACATCCCTCTTTAATGTCACAGGCCGGTGTTTCGGGCGGAAATACAAATGTAACTCCAGTACCCTTCGCATCTGTGATATCGAATTTTTTATTTAATTTAACAGATGTGGCTTCTATAGAAACGCCTACATCCTTTCCGAATTTCTTAAGCCATCCCTTAAGTTGCTCGTTGACTTTGACAGTCATTCTAACTAGACCATTTTCAAAGAACGATGCGATTATTCTACCGTAATATTTGCCGTTATGATTGACAGACACGTTGCCCATTAACCATGTTGGAGCGGCTTTCTTAAGTGCCTTCTCTGTCCAACTAACGGCCTGACCATTACCAGTAAATGCTCCGGCCCCGACCTTAGTAGCCACTATTTCTAGAACGCCGAATTCATCCAGAAAGTCCATATTAAGAGCAGTAATTTCCAACTGTTCACCGTGAGTATCTGGTTTGACCGCCGATGTTTGGTCTTCTATTACTTCTAAATCGGTGAGTATGAGTTCAGCCAGCTTCAAATCATCCTCGGTGATTCCTTCTAAATCGGGGAATGAGGCGACACCCTTCTTATGCGCTTCGTTCACGGTCATATTATGCCGTTTGAAGTACATTGCGGCGCATCTACCACTAGCCGTCTTTTCGGATATGCCCTTTTTAATATACGACTCCTTACATCTTACATATTCTGCTGGCATTTTCAACCCCACCTATAGTTTAACAAAATTGATTGCTAATTCAAATATGAATCCTATTCCAAGAAGAACAAAAGCGACCAAATAACCAAGACGGGTCTTTTCATCTCCAACGTGTTCTTCCGTGTGGTCATGTTCAAATTGTTCTAATGATTCCACTTTGTTTTCAGTGACCGCAACTTTCGTACACAGGATATTCAGTTTTGAAAGTATCTCTCGGTGTTCATCCCGGTTCTCTGTTCGCAACGTCTCAAGCTGAACCGATAAAGTATGTTCGTTGTCCATATTAATTCCCCGTAGTAGGTGGTTTGTCCGGGTTTGCATTAGCCGGTTTATTCGGATTTGCAAACGTGCTACCTTTATCGTCTATATCCCAGTGTTCTTTGATATATTCGGCGGATAACAGACCTTTTTCAAACGCCGTTATATGAATCTTAAATGCGTTTTGAACATCTAGATTTGTGATTGACGGTTTGTTCCATACAAGAATAGTGTTTCTACCGGTTACATATGGAATCATTCTGGTTTCAACATAATATTTAATCTTGTTTCTCAACTCTTCATAGAATCTCTGCATTGCCGCCCGTTGCTCATCTATGATTGATTTGTTTGCCCCTGTCTGTAGAAACATTCCGAGTGGGACACCAAAGTTCAAAAGAACGACGGAAAGAATTGGTTCAATCATATCATTGGTTGGCAAAAGTCTTGCACCTGCTCCGCCCTGACCGAGTAGTTCTAACTTGTGCTTTTTATCGATTGTGAAATTATTAGTTGAAGATTGCACATTCTTAAGTTTCGTGGCAAATGCATCCATAGCTTTCTCTTTTTCTGCATCATCGGCATAGGAATCTAAATCGAGATTAGCTATGATAGGAGCATATGCAACTCTCTTGAGTGCGGCCATTATATCCCCGCCTACATCCATAAGAGCGGTCAAGAAAACAATGTTGCTTCTAAAAAGAGATATTCCATATGGAACCCCAACCTCTTCTCTGAGCATCATATGAATAAGAAGGTCGGGTTTAAGTATAACCATCGGCCCCTGTCCCAAACCGGTTCCTTGCTGAGTATATTTTCTATCTCCGGTTTTTAAATCGAATTCTATGTTTATATATTGCGGGTCTAGAACTCTGGTCCTAACCAACTTTTTGCCCTTAACCGTCACATCCATGAATCCGTTTCCTTTCTTAAGGGCTTCTCTAAAAGCAATCTCTATCTTATTTCTGGTGTTGTCCAATACAAAGAAATCTTCCGTTGGTTTCGCGCCCGGTCCCTCGAAATGGAATCCGGCCGAGAATACTTCTCTCATCAGATATTCCAAAACCATCGAAGAGAATGGGTTGGTTTTGGTAGAATTGTCATAGTCTTTATAAAATGATGGTTCACTATATGTATATAGGTTTCTGAACGTCGAAAATGCGTATGGATTAAAAGTTTCACCACGGAACGTCGTTATGCTCGTTGCTTGGACTCCATACGATAAATCATTCACGGAAGTGGCGTTTCGGTCCTCTATTTGATGAACACTGGATATTTCCATTGGAATAGGAACGGCTTTTATAAGTGGTTTAATCATCTTTGGCTCTATAATAATGGGATTACTTTCTGGTTCTGGAGACACAAAAACCGATTTAATCCGCTCTTTAATATTCATAGTACACCATAAAAGATATTCATAAGATATTATGTGGCGATTGATACTGCATTTGTACCGCGCTAATATGCCACACCATTCTACCATCCTTGTTTTTCATTTTCATTATTTTATAATCATACCTATATTTCTTGGCGATTTTGTCGAAAACATCCATATGAATAGATGTTCCGTGTTCGTCGGTTTTAATAAAAACGCCGCATTTATTTACTGCAAATATATTTCGTATCGTACTCGGCGGGATGAACCGTTCCTCCGTTATTTCGGTTATCGGAACCCATCTCGGCCACTTTTTTGCGGCGTAATCCAATATATCCATACAGTCCGATTCTAGTTTACTCAAATACCATCACCAACTTAGCGTTAACTTTCTTTATCTCTTTTCTCATACCATCCGATGAAACTATATAACTTCCGTTATCTCTCACTTCTATTATTCGTATCTCCGAGTTGGGTTTCAATCCTTCGGCATCGCTGGCCGGAGTGCGATAAACGAAACAAACGTCGTTCTTCACGGTTCTGTTTAACGGTTTAACCAATCATATCACCCGAAAGTTTTTGCGTCAACATATGACAAATAGTGAGATGAATATCTTCACATATGCGAATATTATCCGAATCAATTGTTATATTCATATCTGCCATCTTCGACAGATACCCCCCATCAAATCCGGTCAACCCTATTACAAATACACCGTTATCCTTTGCCCAGTTGACCGCTCTCATAATATTTTCCGAGTTTCCCGAACAACTTATGGCCACCAAAACATCTCCAATGACAGCGTGGTTTTTTAATTGGTCTAAGAATATAGAGTTATAATCATAGTCATTAGAAATTGCTGTTATTTCTGATATGTTTTCCACCAATGCTCTCGCTCTTAATTTTGCACTTTTATTAAGGTCCGCCGCAAAATGTATGGCCGTGGCCGCACTACCGCCGTTTCCTATTATAAATATATTCTTATTTCTATTCATCTTGTTTGCTATTTGAATGATGTTATCCATCTTATCAAATGATTTTGTCAATGAATCCAACTGATATATCAACTCTTCTACATATTGTATATACATTTTGTTCCCTCCAAATCCATGTCCAGATTTTCAAGCATTTTATAACGAGAAAGAGCATCTTTAACAATAGATATATTATCTGAATAGAACAATATGAATCCTCCACCACCAGCACCGAGGAGTTTCCCGGCTGTAGCTCCGTTGCTCATAGCCATGTCATATATTCCGTCTATAAATTCGTTTGTAATAGAAGATGATAGTGTCTTCTTTAAATCCCACGCATGATTCAATGCGGTCTGTAGATATGTTAATTCTCCTAAACATAGTTTGAGATATAACATTTCTGCTTCGGCCGATAAAACAGATAATGAATCATTTCTGGAAGGAATGTTAACTCTCTGTTCCCAAAGTATCTCTCTAGAATTTCTAGTCAGCCCCGTATGGAATATACCCAACTTCGAAAGCATCTTCTTTTTCTTTAACGCCGACAACTTAATAGGACACACGGAAACGTGTTTCTCTTCAAATGTAAATGCGTTCAATCCGCCAAGTGCGGCGGCGTACTGGTCTTGCTTTCCAATTGGTTCCAATAAGATGTCAATCTCTATCTCACACGCTTCTTCAGCCAACTCTCTTTTTGTTGGTTCTTCGTTTTTGAATAGATGAAGTGCATATAAAAGTCCTACTGTCAAACTAGAAGACGAACCCAACCCGGTCCCTTTCCCCGGAACATCCGATATTATATTAATCTCTATCCCTTCTCTAATATTCAATTTTCTAAGACACTCGCGGACTATACCATGTTCGATGAAATTGATATCATCCACTATTTCAGTCTTAGAATAACTCACTCTTATATCATTTTCGAATCGTTTGTTGACAACCACATACACATATTTGTTTATAGCCATACTTACCACACAACCGACTTCGTTTTTATAGAAGTCTCTGAAATCAGTACCGCCGCCTACAAAACTTATCCTAAGAGGAGTTCTAGTTATTATCATTACACAACTCCAAAGCGTCTTTACTGAATCGTTCAAATGAATATTTCTTTTCGGCCAATTCACGGGATTTAGCAAATGTTAAATCACTAAATGAATCTATCGCATCTTTAAATGCTTCGTATGCAACCGTTTCTGGGAATATACCGTATTCCTTTGGTTGCCAAGTCCCAAATATACCAACACGACTCGCAATCACTGGTAGATTTGTGGCAAGTGCTTGAGCATATACCAACCCAAAACTCTCATATCTAGACGGACCTATGAATACATCGGCCGAATTATAACACATATTTATATCTTCGTTCGATAACAATCCGTCCGTAATGTTTACAAATTTCCAATCCGGACTTCGTTCCATCAATTTTTGAATTATGTCCCATCCTTTTCTGGGATGCTTTCTTCCTATGAATAACGCAATCTTATCATCCTGTGAAAGACCAAGTTTATATCGGGCTTCCTCTTTGCTCATCGGTTTGAATAATTCCAAATCTATGCAGGATTCTAGAACGCTGGTCTCGAACCCGAATTTAGCGAAATTGTTTTTTTCATATTCAGATACTACCATTATTCGGTCTGCATATTTTATAGATAGTTGTTGATTAACCCAGTCCGTGAAAACACGTCGTCTATAAAAATCATCGTTAACTTCTTTCATGGATTCCGCTTCCACCATAAAATTCTCATTGCATAGTGCTATCGCTGTCTTTTCATGTTTGTTTTTTCTAGCCGAACAATTTGTGGAATAATAGAGACAAAAATCGAAATCCATCTGGTCTAGTTTGGAATCTAGTAATTCGGACATATGCCACGATTCTGGGTCGGTTATTCCAAATTTAGTGGCCGACAAGTGTTTCAACTTTAGAACCCTGCAATAATTTGGGGCCATCATCTCTGAACCACCTATAACATCGTCTACTGTATAGTTCGATATTAACACTCTTTTATTCATCGTCTGTATTCTCCCATCCATATCTGTCCATATACATATTGTTCCATTTGTTATATAATATGAATTCTCTTCCGAGATGGTCGTTCCATACCGATGCCGGATACGGTTTATGTATTTTAGTGGCCTTCATAGCCAATATTCCAATCCAATTATGAACAGAATTTTGTTCCATTTCTGTGAATCTAACAGAATCAAAACCGCAACATGATAACATCTGACTAAGAATATCGTAATTAAAACACGACATATGATTGAATCCTACTTCGAATTCGTCTTTTTGAGGAGTATCGCCATCTCCGCGATTATTCATATAGAGCGCATCATATAAATATCCTGTTTGATTAATCGGTCTGTTCTTGGCTATATCAAAATCCGGAACCTCTACCAACAATATCCCACCGAATTTCAAAACCCGGTTCATCTCTGATAATGCGATTGGTATACTATTCCAATATAGATGTTCTAGAAAATGAATACACAATACTTCATCAAACACTTCGTCTTGAAATGGTATCATTCTAGCATCAGCTTTTACCTGAACATCCGTCTTATTAGAATCATATTCTAAATGAATATAACCGGGGTGCGGTCTGATACCAGACGCAATTTCGAGTTTGAGGAAATTCTCTTTAAATCCCAAATTAGCGACTATATCTCTCAACCCCTCTTTATTTAGAGAATAATCGAATTTCATTTTACGCCCGACTTTAAAAATCTTATATATATCATTACTACTTCCCATAGTAACTCCTACTCTGTTCAAAAATTCGACCTTAAATGAATTCATTCGAATTACCTTTCGTATATTTGTATGTTTGAAACAATTTGTTTTTCCATTTCATTATCTCTTCTGGTGACATCCACGGCATATCTAACATCGGATAAACTTGGAAATTGGATACCGCATTAAAATTCTTTAGATATCCATTATCTATAGCTGTTTGCCAGAAGTCACTCCCCGGCAACGGACTGAACACAGATATCTGAATCCAATCCATATACGGAGTCATTTCTTCTATGAGTTTTTCGGTTTTCTTGGATTCATCACGGGTCTCGGTTGGCAATCCTATCATCCAGAACCCGAATACTTTGATTCCATTATCGTGAAGAAGTTTAAGCGTGTGTCTGATGTCTTCATTCGTTGTTCCTTTCTTAACTGCTCTTTTAACTTCGTCGCTTCCACTTTCGCACCCCATCATCATTGCAAAGAATCCTGCAAAAATCAACCATTCAGAGATTTCTTTTGTTATAAACTTTTTGCTACATCTACCCTGACCTTTATAACGAATGTCTTCCAAATCTTTGGCGCATATTTCTGTTAGAACGCTCATCAACCATTCGTTGTGTTTATCTCCCATACCTATCAATTCATCATCGTAAACAAAAACGGAGTTTATTCCGAATTTGTCTTTAAGCATCTGCAATTCTTTAACTATATTTTCCGGACTTCTCAAACGTGGATATTTTCTAGGCATCGTGGCCTTACTACAGAATATGCATCCATGCGGACAACCGCGAGACCACATGACCACGGTTTCTCTAACGGATTCTTTTATATTCGGAGCTGGCATATTTCCAATCCATTTAGGACCACCTATAGTCGGTTCCATCAAATCATATGCTGGCATAGGCAACATATCCAAATCTTCTGGAGACACGCCATAATGTATTCCTTTCTCCCCGAAAGATTTGTCCAGAACTAATTCGGCTTCTCCTACAGTAACAGAATTCGCACAACCTTCCTTTAAAGCTCTTTCTGGTTCGCAACTTGGACCTACACCACCCAATGCAACCCATATTTCAGGATGTAACACTCTTATTGCAAAACACAGTTCTATCATAGAATTCATACCATTGGAGAGACAACTTAATCCTATGTGGGTTGGTTTCCAATCTCCTATAACTTTGAAGATATCATCATGCCACCATTTCATCGCCTCTGCATCTATTATTCTAACTTCGTGTCCTTGTTCACGCAATACAGCCCCGACACAGAGTAGTCCCATCCCAGGATTATAATTTGACTGACCGCCCAACTCTTTCCAAATCGGCGTGTTTATAAGTAAGACCTTCATCCCCAACTCTCCACATACATTTTATGATAAGGATAAGTTTTATTCACTCCGACCCAGTAATCCGATTTGATTTCGGTGTGTGGTTTAGGATTTCCAATTTTAGTTGCGTTTACCGCTAATACTCCCAACCACTTATGTTGACTAATATCTTCTCTTTTAGAGTGTCTAGTTATATCTCCAAAACCGGTTTGTTCGAGATACCACTTTAGTTTCTCGAAGTCGAATGATGAATGGTGCATCAGATATAATGGAGCGTTTGCGTAATAATTATAATCTTCTTCGGTTTTGAATTCGGCGTATAACGCCATATTAAATTTGTATATTTCTTCCGGTAGTCTCTTCATAGCGCATTCCAAATCTGGCACTTCCAATCCAATCTTTCCTCCGATTTTGAGGACTCTATTCATTTCGGAAAATGTCCAGAGCAAATCCGCCCACCAGATATGTTCTATAACATGAATTCCTATTATCGAATCAATCGTTCCGCTTTCGAATGGCATACTTCTTATGTCTCCCCATACATCAATATTCGGGCAATCTTTATCGCAATCGAAATTTAAATAATCCTGATTAGGTTGTCTTCCGCTACCAACGTGTAGTTTAACATTTTTATCTGCAAAATTGTCCGGACTAATTATGAGTTTATTCGTTTCAGAATATTCGTATATTAGATTAGGATTCAAAATTTCGAATTCTCCAAATACCCACTTGGATTTTTCCATCATTTCTTCTTCCGTGTTCGCTCTTATGACTACTCCGTGCAATTTAAAATAATTTTTACAGTAAGGACACGATATTTTCTGGAACGAACCAGAATTGAAATCCATCCCAGATTGTATATTCACTGGTATTTCGGTCATCTATATCCATCCCTGAAATTCTGAGCGCACGGGCAGAATATATCGCATTTGATTGGGTTCTCAGATTTATCATACATCGTCTCTTCGAATATATTGGCGAGTCGATACTTTTTCTCAAACATCATTCCGAGACATGGATATACATCACCGTTCGGCATGAATATGGCATACTTACCTATTATATTGCAATCAGTCGGATATTTTCGTTTCATAGAATATTCTATCCCCTGTTTATCATATTCGGAATAATACGGACTATCTGTTATAGAGAATCCCGTAATATCGGAATTATAATCAATATACGGTTCTAGATGCGCCCCTGTCCCGAATGTGGCGGCGACGTTAGATACATATTCGAACCGGTCAATTTGTTTCGGATATCCCACGAAGTTTATTACGAACCGGAAGTGCTTGTCCCGCAATCTTTTCATGGTTTCTAAAAAATTTTTTCGGACGCGACCTTTAACGTCTAGGTGTAATGATACCGTCATT
>Ga0315286_10005587_pt1 | contig 12152 bp, 6 predicted proteins | sample YL17G10_0_MG_FD_205038 | JGI IMG/M metagenome (GOLD analysis project Ga0315286, IMG submission 205038) | Sediment microbial communities from Yellowstone Lake, YNP, Wyoming, USA - YL17G10_0 | ecosystem: Environmental > Aquatic > Freshwater > Lake > Sediment | place: USA: Wyoming | collected... | reverse complement strand
AGGGCCTGTTTTGCCACCGCAACTAGCCGGGTCTTCACATGCAGTTTTTGACTTATAGTTATAGCAGGTTGAAACATTAGAGCAGTACTTATACGCGCTAAACAAAGTTCTTGTCTTGTCATAATAACAACCTTCCAAAGGAGAGATTTCTGATTGGTTGCACCATTTGAATGAATAACCAGGTGTGTCGTTAATCCTTACCTTAAGCGCGGGCAGGTTCGCAAACATTCCATAAAGCCCATTACAATAATCACACACGCTCTGATTCACGCAACTAGTCCTACCATCATAGCCGAGAGGCATGCAATAGCCGGGAGTGCAATCTGGTTTAATCTGTACGAGCATGTTCTGAGAATCACAAGTATAACGATTATTATTCAAGCAAAATTCTCTGGTATGAGAATTAAGGCAGAAAGCATCTCCTGCTGACGGACAAATAATTCCAGATACTCCGTCAGACCTGCCATCCATGTATGATGCTCTTACATAATAACAATATGTTAAACCTCCTTCGATGTTCCTATCAGAATAATTTAAAATAGTTGGTCCAATTGTCAGATTTAAAGGACTAAACTCATCTAACCTGGAGGCAACTGTACATCCTTCACATTTGAACAAGGAATAATATCCAACGCTTGGCCTGCAAGCATTTATAACAGACCAGTTCACAAACATTCGCTGACCTGCATAATCAAATGCTGCATCAAGTTTCGGGATAAGATTAGATGCTGAGCAAAGGGACACACCGCACTTGCAATCCTCGCACATACTGCCATTTGTACACATCATTCCTATCTCGCAAGTTTCGCCAGCATTCAAAACCAGGTTTCCACAACGCGAAGAGCCATAGCAATTGCAGTTACTACATTCTGCAGCACTGCAAAGGCTTAATTGACCTTCTATTACTGGGGGCCCGAAGTCACAACTTTCTGGGAATTCAATAAATCCATTACCGCAGTCAGGATTCAGGACTATACAATCACGATCATTAGTTCTATCACAGCGCGCGGGGCATACTCCGTTAGAAATAGTTGGGTTGCATTCGCAATCAGAATCATAATTAGCGTCTCCTTGTACACCAGAGCAAGAAAGCGGACAGCTGCCATCTCTCCCATTACAAACAGTTTGTTGAAGGCAATTGATAGGGTCTGAATCTCTGCATAAGTTACACCAAGCAGTGTTTTCTAAGACAGGATCATAATCCCTCCAATTATTTGTTGAAACACAAAAGGCATGCACAGCTGCAGTTACATTGCAGGTTCCGGCAGGACAAGCACAATTAAGCGAAATATCAACAGGGTCCATGTTAGAGTTTAAGTCAATTGTTGTTGTTGCTGATAAGCATCCGTCTTTTCGAGCAGCCACTTCTATTTGTATTCCGCTAGGGACTCTATTTAGAATATATCTGCCGTTGCTTAAAGAAACATTTGAGATGCCTCCTGAACTCACAACTGCACTACTAAGAGGATTATCAAGAGCATCTCTTACAGTTCCAGAGATTGTGTAAGCGGGTCCTCCACAGGAGCAAGAAGAGCCAATGCTAATCGAAGAATCTTTTATAAAAGTCCTTGGCGGCATGCAGGAGTAATTTCTGCTTCCAATGCTAGATCCGATGCTAGTACAGCAGCAGCCGCGGGCACATTCCTCAAGTGAATCACAAATAGCATCCCTGTATTCTTCAGTTTGGGCTCTGCAATCATTAGCAGGATCTGTTGAATTCTTACATCCCCCGCCTAGACCTCGCGAAAGGCAGCAGCCAGCGCTTACAAACCCGGAATATAAAACTATGAATAGAGTGCTAAGTAATAAAATTAACAAGAACCTTTTACTATTCATTTACTGAACCACCCTTTTTTCTCATAAAATCTTTTTTAAAAGTATATAAATGTTTTTGTTTCTTATCACGATTATTGTCATTTAATATAATATGTATTGTAAATTAGTATTATTGTAATTAATTCTTATTAATGTGATAATGTTATATCTTGATTAACTAGTGAGTATAAGGGCAGGAGGGTTTATCAAATTAAAGTTAATAATATCATAGCAAACTTCATAAAATGAGTCATCATATATGCTCTTCTCCAAGACAAGGTAACAGACAGGCATATTAGCGAGACAGGCATACCTATCATTATTGAATTGTTGACAATTATACAAATTAGGTTGCCTAGAGTTAACAATCGGGAGCACGCAGGCTCTGCAAGAATCCCAAAATAATGAATAAGGGTCCAGGGATGGATTAGTGAAATCACACGCGCTACTGCAAGGGTTTGCTGCTATCTCGCACCATTTTTCACAATAACCGTATACGTCAGCTGGATAGGGGTAGTCAAGAGGATTATCAAAAGGAGGGGGAAGTTGGCATCCGTAAGTAACAGAGCGGATGTATTCAACGAAAGTGGATGGCAATATGTAAGTGCAGGTACTCATACAACTAGCAGTGTCTGGCGGAGCTGGAACTGACGGATAAGTTACATTAATGGTAAACATCTGATAATCAAATAAGCCGGCTTCATCAATTGCAAGTATTCCTACTTGATGCGTTCCATAATCATATGCTGTAATTGGAATAGACAAAAGTGAAGGAGATCCCGGTGCAGGATTAGGATTATTAGAACACCAGCCGCCAGTATTAGAAAGGCAGGGAGGATCTTGATAAGCTCCTGCTATTCCTACTCCGCACTCTACTCTGCCATAACCAGATGATATGAAACGGTAAGTGATAGTGGTATCATCCGGGTCTTGAGCTCTCAGAGGCACTTGCAAAATATCATTGACAGAAGTCATCTCCTGATCGGGAATTGGCTCAAGAACAGGTCTTCTGTTCTCAATAGCTACCCTAAAAACAAAAGGCTTGCCATTAACACTTGAGTTTCTATCAACTACTTCAATGATGTCGTCGTACTTGTAAGGTGCTTGGCAATCAATGCAAGGTGCTCTTATCCTTGTTAGCTCAATTCCTTGTCTGTAATAAACATCAGAAACAGTATAATCAGTCGCTATGTTAGCACGCATGTACTTTGCTTCCTGCAATAATGCATTATGAAGAAAATTGTAAACTCTTGCAAGCCTAACATTAAGAGTGGTTTGGTAGCTAATAATCTGGGTGATGGGCTCCTTATTGTCAAAGCTGATAGTAATGGGGTATTTAACAGTAAGCAGTATCTCAGCATCATGGGGGTTGGTTTCAACAATTGGTGCCAAATCAACAGTCACATTAGCATCCAGCCTTTGTGTAAACTCATCAAAATCGATGCAGAGAGGGAGTTTTTCAGTAACATAATCTTCTAACTGTTTTTGTATTGTTAAGCCCATCACTACGCCGTTTGCAAATGGCTCACAACTGTATTGCCCGACTTGTCTAGCGAAAATGCATAGCTTATTCATTACAATCTGGCCGAAGAACCCATCATAGTCTGATTGGGAAGTAATAGTGCCGCAGTTATCATCATAAAGTATACTTAGCTCATCAATAGAGGCTCCTGGAAAAGGATAGCCAAGAATAGAATGATCAATCAAACTACAGTTAGTGTTTTTTCTCAGACCATAAGCAACAAAGTAAGTCTGACCAAGATAAGTATAGTTAAGGTAATCTGTTCCTAAAAACTTGTCTTGAAGAGCGATGTTCCCTCCTTCAAAATCATAAATAACCCCTCCATTAGCACCTAGTTTTTCCAGCCCTTCTACTGCAACTGTCGCCATGCAATTAGTAACATGATCCTTTAGCCTGCCGGTTTCTAGCTCATCAATTATTTTTTTCACACTAGTTGGTTTTTGTTTAAGCTGGTTTATGAAACCAAAGAACATCACAACAAGGATTAATAAAATTAAGCCAAGTATCACAAACATGGTTATCTGGGCTTTCTTGCTCATTATTCATCCTTTATTTGATTTATTTAAACTGCTCTTAAAATTAAAATGCTCTGAACTACTTTGACTTATTTAAAGACAAGGCTTGCATAGCTAACGCTGTTCTTGCTATTTCCTGTTGTGTCTCCAGAAGTATAATACTGCTCTAAGAGTGCTTGCTTAAAGCTGATTGTTTTTAATAGCAGGGTTATTGCATACTGCCCGCAAATAGTTGCTCCTGTCTTATAAACATAGCCTGCAAAGCCAGCAGCATCCCCTTTTTTAATGAGAGTAATGGCTTCCCCATCTAGCTTTGAAAGCCTTTCCTTTACATCTGTGGTAAAAGGAACATAGCCATAATCCGGGCCATAATGAGTAAAGTCAGAGCTCACAATAAAAGTAACTGTCCTTTTAAGCTCGCTAATAGTTTCTTTTAAATCAGCTGCTGCCTTGTCAAGGTCAAGGTTGTCAGATACAAGCAAGGGAAGGATTTTAATTTTTTCAGCCCGACTACCGAGAGAAAACTGAAGAAAAGGAAGCTGAACCTCTAAGCTATGCTCTTTAGCATGAATTTCTTCATTTATGTTTATATTCCCTTTTTTCACAAGTGCCTTTGCGAAATCCTGGTCAACTCTTATGAGACCAAGAGGAGTTTCAAATGATTCGAGAGAAATGCCTGATTCCCCTAATCTATGGCTTGCGCCTAAAAGTATGAATAAATCTGGAAGAGGTGCTTCTGCAATAGCCATATAACCCCAAGCAGCTGCCATGCCGCTATAAACATAGCCTGCATGAGGAGAGATGATTGCCTTGATAGGCGCACTATCTAGTTTAGGTTTGCTAGGCAGGGCACCAGGACCTAGCTTGCCAATAAAGCATTCTTCAAGCACCTTATTCAATGCATCAAAAGTTTTAGGATAAAAAAACCCCGCATATGCAGCTTTTCTCACAAGTATCACCTCAAAAAATAAGATTTACTTCTACTATTAAGCCAGCACCCCCTATGGCTGCTCAAGATTTCTTAGGATTGTGAGCGATGTCCAAGGATCCCAAGGATCATTGTCTGATTTGCTAATGAATATGGTGTTGTTAGATGTGAAATTCTTAAACACCCCTTCATCAGGATATAATATCAAAGGCATTAATTCCTCTTTCAAATAGCCTGTGTAATTAAATGAGTAAATGTCAAGCGTGCATATTCTCTCTGTAACCCCAAATACTTGCTTAGTGCCATTCTTAGCAGCATAAATCTTGTTAAAGAGCTTAACTCCTGCCAAATCCCTTGACAAAGTAGGAGAGCTTGGACAGAGCCCTTTTAACCAGCTCGGGAGCCAGCTCGGGAGAACACCGCAAATAGTGTCTCCAATACTGGGAGTTAAGCCATCAATATCCCTGTTGCTGAAAATAACTATTTGATAAGTTTTATCATAATAAAGCCTTAAATAATTATTAGCTCCGCTACCCATGCATTGAGTAAAGCCAGTGCTAGCTTCATTACAAGTAAAATCAAAGCTAACGCCCTGGTCTGTCATGTACTGATAAATATTATTGAAACTCCACATCAGGCTGTTGACATAATTATTAAGATTGGTTGCATTGTAAAAAGGCTGATTAAGAGTAGTGCCTATTATCCTCTGGCCATTAAGGTTGAGCACACAAAAATTATTGCTATTGCCTGTGGATTGAGAAGTGTTCACATTAACAAGGACATCAGCTGGCGGCCCGCACATAAGGACGAAATTATTAACATTCTCGGTTAAGTTGGCTAATTTTGAAGCCAACACATTAGTCCTACTACTCCAGGAACCGTTAGTGCAAAGATAATCATTTACATATTGGCCATTAGCAACACATCCCAAATAAGAAGAAGTGACATTAACAAAACTATAAACACACTGAGATGAACCAGGGCAAATGCCTGACTTACAACTATCAGGAGTGGTTTTTAGAGTATCGAAAGTAACCCACTCACCTTGTAGGCACTTATAAAAGAGATTGCTGCTCAGGTTATAACGCTCATTAGGAGCTAGTTGTTCTGGGTGGCACCCACTGGGGCCCCAACAAGAGATAGTATTACAACAGCCGCTCTGAGTCAAAGTCGGGTTATTAAAGAGAGGTGTTCGAAAATAACTTAATAAATCATCTGGTATAGTTGACATACGAGTCTGACCAGTCAAAGATGTCTGAGCCCAAGTATTATTAAAAGCACAATAAACTCTCGGATAAAGAGAAGCAGGGGTGCTAAACCCTGAACAATAACTAGCTCTGTTAATTAAAGGATTGTGAGATCTATGGCTGCTTGTGGCACTGAAGTCATCGCCAGGATCAGGCCAGTTCTCTATGCTTTGCAAGCAAGCGTAAGTGAGGCTTCCATCTGCTTGAAGTTCACATATGCCTTGATTATTGAATTCTGCAACATCATCATTAAATGCAGTGTTAAATCCGCAACCATAAAAGCTGCCATTAGCCACATAAACATTAGGATACGAAAACCCGTTATATGATAAAACTCTATTATTGGTTTGCCTAGTTCCTTTGAAGCAACCACCTGGCCCGCCTGATTGGTTATAAGACTCCTTAACCCAGATGCTTGAGGTATTGTCGTCTGGTTCTGAACAACAATAAGTTCCTGTTGCAAAGAACCCGGATGATGTACATGTTGATTGTGTATAATCAAAATCAAGGTCAGATGACCAAGTGCCATCACTTTGACAAGTCCAGAGATTGCCATTAACAGTAACAGTTTGACCTTGAGTCAATAATTCAGCAACAGTGCCAGGCACATTGCAAGCTTGGCTCCCACAGCAAACAGCTATTTTTGCCCTGTTGCCAGGAGTGCCTGTTGTGCCAGTGTAACACATATAATCCTGCCCATTGACACGACCCATCCTATTGCCATCTCCTCTAATATAATCCAAAGACAAAAGGCTTTCTTGATTAGCAGGCCTCTGATTCCCACAAAACAATGCATATCTTTGGTCTGTCCCTCCGTAAAGCGCTATTCGTGAGGCATTAATCTGATTGAGCGTAAAGTTTACTTTTCCAGGGCAAGGCACTACAAGATATGGATCAAGCAGGCGGCTAGAAGTTGGATAGTTGAAATACCACTGCATTGGCATTGCAGGGCAGTTAGCATATGTGGTTCCTGAAACATTCCAAGCAAAAACAGTCCTGTTGAAAAGCGCAGCAAAACCATAGGTATTATTATTGTCGCTAGGGCTTAAACATACCAGTTCACCACCTCGCGTAATAGCATACGAGTCAACAGCCTGTATTTCGCATTGAGAAGCAGCATTTACGCCAATAGCCCCATAACTATAAGTGTTTGGACTGCAGGTGTAATCGAGCTTGCCTGCAAGATTAAAGTCAATGTTTTGATTTTCATTAGATCCAGGCAAACAAGCCATGCCACCCTTTAGAGTTGATGCACTGGCAGCATCTGAATAGTTTTGATACTTATCACTGTCTATGCATTTGATAAATTCCCCGTTAATGTTTGCTATAGGATACGGCGAGCATACTGATTTGAAAATTTCACCAGATGAGCCAGAGCCAATGTGCCATGAGTTACCATCGCATAAAGAGGTGACGTTACACATTGAACCATTGTCCACGCGGCACATATTATCACCGCAGCAGCCAAGAGTATTGGAAAAACTATAAGTGCTTCCGACAACTGCGTCACATGCAATTTCACTTTCATCATAGCTTGAAGCTGGTATGATTTCATTAGTAACATTTCCTTCACATAATTCAGAATAATAGGAATAATAAGCAAAAGCGTCAGTGGCATCATCCAAGTGAGGTATTGCTCCAGCAACATAATAATAGAAAGGATTATTTATCAAATCCTGAATATCGCTGCAAGACACTCTGTCTCTGCCTAAGCAAGTGCTGTTAATACAAAAAGGATTGGTACTATTGGCACAGAAATAGGAAGTGGTTCCTATACCGTCAGCTACAAAACCGCATCCCCCGCAATTAAAAGGGTCATTAGTTATGTCTACACAAACACCAGTGCTATCACCATTTAGGCTAGAATATCTGCTAGAAAGATCATAAGGGTAAATACTTAACTCAGGAAAAGGACACCAAGCACACGTGGATACTAGCCCGCAAGCTGCCTGATTTCTTTGGCTACAAGGATCACAATCCCCGGGGCAATTAAATTCGTTTTCGTCACGAACAGAGTCACATGTTCCATTATTATTACAGCTTAAAGCAATTACTCCGCAACCGCAAATCTGGCAAGCATTGCTAGTGTTAACAATTTCAGAGCATGGCTTTGGCACATAACTAGTGCAACTAATGGCATTAGCAGTTATCAAATTATCAGCTGCAATAACCATTGCAGCTGGCGTACGACAATCCCGAGGACAATAATCATAGGTTTCACCATATTCAGACTCACAAATGCCGTCGCCACAAGTGCCGCCGCCTCCACCTCCGCCACCCCCGCTACTGCATTTACAGCAAAGCTCGCAAGAATCTGGCTGAGGAGATTCAGCACATTCGACAGTACAATTAAACCCGTTTGTGCCTGTGGAAGAGCAATTGCTGGTCGGAGGTAAAGAAACACAATGAGCATAACCTCCTTCTTCAGTGCATATCCCTGGGCTACAAGATTGAGCGCTTCCTTGACAGGTATAGGTACTACTATAATCATAATCTCTGCTATAATCTCTGCGTTCTGTTGGCAGGCAATCGAAAGTAATGACAGAAAGGTTTTTAGCACTACAACGGTCCTGGTCACTACAGTCACGCTCTGCCCAACAAGGTCCTATTGCAAAGGTTGAATAAGTTCCTAAACCTATGAAAAGTAAAATCGAGAGAGTAAAGATTACACTAAATCTGATTTTGCAGTTCAAAAACCCACCCATCTTTTTTCAATTCCTGAACATAATAACCAAACTATATAAATTTAACGATAATCGTGAAAGGATTTAATTAAGAGTGTACAGCGCGTTCCTTTTATTCAAGAAGCTTATATTTCTTAAGTTCTGAAAGGATTTCTTCATCAGAAAAAGAGATTAAAGGCCTTAAAACAAGCATGTTAATAGGATAATTTTTCAAACTTGCAAATGTATCATTAACAATTGCTACCTTACAATTAAGCTTTTGTGCAAGTTCGTGTAATTCGGAAAGCTCTTTTATTCTGTGAAGAACAAGTTTGTTTGGAGCATAATCTTGAATTAAAGAAAGATCTGTTTTGAAAAGCTTATCAGAACTGCTAGCAAGCTCTACAGCACAACCTCTTTTCATCATTAATAAGCCTGCAAGCACAGATTTTTCATCTTCAAGCAGAACCAGAACCTTACCTTCAATACCAACGGGCAAGCCTCCGAAGCAAGCAATGGTTTTATCAAAGACAAATGCTTCTTTATCCACAAGTTCAATTCCTAAATCCGTGTCTGGGTTATCGAGCTTAACTTTAAAGCCTGTTTTTTCAGCAATAAAAGCGCCAACTTTGCTGTTAAGCTCCATTGATGATAAATCAAAGTCTTTACTAAGCCTTTTTGTGCTAACTCTAAAGGTGGTGGTTTTAGAATGCTTTTCAGCCAGTTTCAAGGCTTCTGAACAAATGGCTTTAAATTCAGGGTCTACTTTTACGCAAGGGCTAAAAGAAACAATTCCAAAAACCTTTCTAAAGTCAATGTTTTTGTCACACCGAACAATAATCCTGCCTTGCAGCCGCTTGGTTATTATCTCAGAACCCGAATTTCGTGCAAGGGAATTGATATTCGCAACTAGCTTTCTCTCAAAATCGTTCCTGTTCTCACCTTTCAAGGCAATTTCTGCGTAGCGCATAAGATAAATCATTTTTTATTCAACCAGAAAAAACCTCTGGTTTATTAATTTTTACCAAATCCATTTTTTATTTTTTACTTGCAAATTTTTTAGATTTTTTCCTCCATCCCAAAAGAAATTTAAAAGAATAGACGTTATAACGCATTATAATGCATTATAACGCATTATAACGGCCATTATAATGCATTATAAAATCCTAGAATTTTCTTAGAGGTTGTAAAGTTTTTTAACTTTAGCCTTGTGCCTCAAACTAAAAAGTTTTACCCCATTCGGGAGAGTGCTTTCATCAATAAAACCTTTGATTTTTAACTGGTTCATATAGACGCGAATAGTATTTAGGGTTTTGCCTGTGCGTTCAGCAATCTGGGAATATGATAACGGATTCTCTGCATTGAATAAAACCCCCACAAGCCACTTTTCAGGATTAGACAAAGAATCAAAATAAGGCTCTTGCATTATGGGTTTAACATTACTAACGTTAGTAATATTAATCTTTTCTCCTAGTTTATTCTTGTTTTCATTCAAAAAAACCTCGACATCCTTAAGAATCTCTTTTTTTACAGCCTGGGCGTCTTTAATGTTCTTTGAATAGGCTTCCTGGAACAGATTAAGAGAAGCTGTGCTTAATTTTTCAAAATCATCATTAAGGCGGTTCTCTAAAACCTTCACGTCTTGATCAAGCTTTTTTATTGAAGCATCAAAGTGAATTATCCAGTCTGCAATCCGCTGATGATTTATAGAGGTGTGCTTTCTAAAACCGTGATGATTCTCGTGAAGCTCTGCAAGAACCTTTTTCTGCATATGAAGGTCTTCCTTTATCTTTGTAAAGGCAGAAATTAGCCCTGAATTCATCTGCTCCAATTTAATCTTCTTCCTAAGCCACCCGAACATTTTCCCTCTTTTCAATTTTTAATTTGCTTATATATAAATCTTTTTGAAGCAAAAAATGCAGGAATAAAAACGAAAAACTCAAAAATAAGCTTAAAATGAGCTCGGTTCCACTGGAAATCAAGGGGTGTTCCGTGCAGGGTGCCGGATTTTCTTTTGTTTAATAGGTTGAGAAAGTCTAAAAAAACAGTTTCCAAAGGAAATGATGGGGGCTTATTGTTTTTAAAATAATCTTTACTAAGCCTATTTTTCAGGATAAAAGCATTTATAAATAGGTCCCGTTTTCTGGTTTATAAAGGGTTTATAAAGCTCTCGACTAAAATAGAACAAAGGGGGATTCTTATGGTGAAAAAGCAAAAGAAAATAGTAAAGAAAAAAGTTGTTAAAAAGATAATTAAAAAGAAGGCAACTACGATACATAAGGCCAAAAAACCTGTTAAAAGAATAGTTCATAAACGCGCTGAAAAAAAAAGAAGAACAACCAGCGTGATAGAGAAGCCTGTTCCTGAAAAATATGCAGATGCTGGCCCGAGGGATATTCGTGTAGTGAATATTGTTGTGTCTACTAGTCTAGAGCATGACATTCCTCTTGAAAAAATGGCAGCTACTCTGAGCAACACAGAGTATAACCCCGAGCAGTTCCCGGGTTTGGTTATCAGGATAAAGGATCCTAAAACCTCTGCTCTTATTTTTAGTTCTGGTAAGGTAGTGTGCACAGGGGCAAGGAGCATGGAAAAAGTGCATGAAAGCATCGAGAGGATTATTGAAAGCCTGAAAAAGATAGGGATCAAGATAACCATCACGCCTAAAATCAACATCCAAAACATTGTTGCGAGCGGTAATATAGGTATGGACTTGAACCTTAATATGCTTGCCATGAAGCTTGACAACACAGAATACGAACCAGAGCAGTTTCCGGGCTTGGTTTACAAGCTAATGGAAGCAAAGGCAACCTTCCTGCTTTTCAGCAATGGAAAGGTAGTGTGCACAGGAACAAAATCAGAGCAAGAAGTGCATGCGGCTCTTGACAAATTAGTTGAGACGCTAAAGGCGATTAAGTAAAATCTTTTTTATTTTTATACGCTTCAGCTTACAGGGTGGTGAAATTGGAGGTTTCAGAGCAAATAAACCTGTTTTACAAACTAATTGAAACGGAGTACTACAAAGAGCTGATTAAACAAGCTACAAAAGGGCACAAATTCCTCAAAATAGACTTTAATGCCCTATCTAAGTTCAGCCCTGAATTAGCTGAGCTTCTTCTTGAAGAGCCAGAAGAGGTAATAAAGGCAGCTGAATTAGCCATTGACAGTTTTGACATTGAAGGAGATACCAAAAACTTTAAGGTCAGATTCTTTAATCTTCCAGAATCCCAGAAAACACCTATAAGGGAGATTAGAAGTATTCATATTGGAAAACTGCTTGAGATTTCTGGGCTTGTCAGGCAGAAAAGTGATGTTAGGCCTCAAGTAACTAGCGCGAGGTTTGAATGCCCCAGTTGCGGCAACATTATAAATGTTCTTCAGCTCGATACCAAGTTCAAAGAGCCCAGCAGGTGTAGTTGTGGAAGACGAGGAAAATTCAAGCTAATCTCAAAAGAGCTTGTT
>Ga0315286_10005586_pt1 | contig 12154 bp, 11 predicted proteins | sample YL17G10_0_MG_FD_205038 | JGI IMG/M metagenome (GOLD analysis project Ga0315286, IMG submission 205038) | Sediment microbial communities from Yellowstone Lake, YNP, Wyoming, USA - YL17G10_0 | ecosystem: Environmental > Aquatic > Freshwater > Lake > Sediment | place: USA: Wyoming | collected... | reverse complement strand
AGTGCGCCTGAATTGTGACTTGTAATCTGAACTTTTGTTAAATCAGCATCGGGTCTTAAAGCCAGGCCATCCAGAATGCCCTGGATATCTGTGCAGGCCATAGCGGCAAGCGGGCGTCCCCAGACGACTGAATTCCTCTCCCATGCGGTAATCCGATACTTCGGCCCAAATTTATCATCGTCTTTTCCGGCGATTACCTCTGCGGCGTTAAACTTCATAAGGGCCGGGTTAATTTCCTTCGACAGAGTTTCAAGTGAAAGCTGCCCTGAGAAGCGTACGTCCGGCAGCACGACCAGTTTCCCTTCGCGGGCAAGTTGCCGGACGGAATTATTCCCGTTCTCCTTAATAAGGTTATCTTTACCCGCAGCATCGCAGATTATAACGACTGGTAATTTGCCTTTTATCTCTTTGCGTCGCAGAACTATTGCGGGGACTCGAATTCCGCCTTCGCTTGGGTAGTTGCCCCGTTCGATAATGAGGTCGTCTTCAATTTTCGTCCCTAGGATTTCCGGTGATGCGGCGGAGCGCGGCAGTTGGGCCTCTTCGCCAAGCAAATCTTTCAATTTGACAAGCATTTGCGAACGATATGAACGTATATCCCCCGGATTTGATAATTTTGTAACCTTATAATGTCTGGCGCTTTGGTAAAATAAACTGATGCCGTTAAAATCACTGTCGCTCGGTGCGGGCAGAGTCAGGTTTAACAGCTCCTGCGGAGAAAATGTTTGCACATCATTTGGCTCACTGGGGGACTGCAACTGTTTTTTATTGCGAAGCCACCGCTCCATCCACCAGTAGGTATATTCTCGTTTTGATTTGTCGTAGGTATGTTCGGTCGGTTCGTAAATGCAATGGACCCTTTCTGCAAGGTTGTTTGCCGCATACAGCAATTGTATTCGCGGGAAATTATCGAAGCGGAAATTTTTCGTCCAGTCATTCATTGTCAGGTATTGAACAGGCGCAGGAAGTCCGAGCGTACTGATTTCGGGGGCGTCAGTATAACGCATCACGTTTGGATAATGATTGCAATTACAATGAGACCCGTGCGGGAAAAGAATTTCGCGAAAGTCGCACGTCATACCGACAATGGCGGTGGCTTTTACGCGAGAGTCCATAGCAGTCAACATCTCGGTCTGTAGTCCCCCGCCGCTACAGCCGCAGACGCCTATACGGCCGGCATCAGCTTCCGGCATACTTTGCAGGTAATCGAGGGCTCGCATATTGTTCCACACGCCGAGGGTCTGATGAGAGATGCCGAGGTTGAGGTCTTCGTAATGGTTTTGACTGGGTGAAAAAACGATGTAGCCCATTTTTGCAAATACAAGACAGCGTGTTTGTACAATTGGATTGGCGTTGCCGTTCTCCCAATGGCCGTGCGGACAGAGCATCACAGGCGCGGGCTTCTCCGGCAATTCTTTCGGCATATAAAGCAGGCCGCTGGCATAGACGCCGGGCCAAAGCTGGTAATATACCCGCTGGATGGTGCACCAGGAATGGTCCAGTGATTTGGTATTATGAATATCCAGCGGTATGCGCTCAGGCAACGGTGATAAGCCGATGCACTCCAGCAGCTTTTGACGCAATTGCTGCTGATGCTGCCGGAATTGCTGACCTTCTCGAATAATAAAGGGTTTGGGAACGCTCATCTGCTCAAAATATTCAACGAGCATTTTGGCATCAACAAGATGATTGGGCGCAAAGACGGGTTCGTCCTGAGCGAAAGAACAATTAACAATAACCAACAATGAAACAGCAGTCAGAAAAAAAACGTTTTGTCTCGACGGCCATTTAATAACCATTCTTGTAAATCCTTATCGCTCATTCCCAAACCGGCAGAGGCCAAAACCGTTACTGGGTTGGGTTAATTTTTATTTCGCCATTCAAATTGCCGAACACGTTGATGTCCGGGGCAATCTTGTCAAGCTTTTCTTTAAGCTCTTTCATATCAGCCAGCCAGATGGTTCCGTCCTTTAGCCGTACAGCACGCACATAAGCGATGCCCGTGAAAACGTCTTCCGTCGTTAAAACAGAGGTTGAGTCGCTTTCCTTGTATCCCCGTTCAAGCGGCTTCCAGTCCTGACCGTTATTGCCGGTAACAGTCCATCGCACCCCGTTAAGGCGCTCATTGAAAGCGTTATACTTGAGAATGACAATATCAAAGGCGACAATCGCCTGGCCGCCGGTATTTGTCCATGTCATATATTGAACGAACCGGTAGATGGACCTTTCATAACGGTTCTCATACCAGAAGTTACTTAACTGGACATGGGGGCAATTGTTGACGATAAGGGCTTTTCTGTCGGGATAGTTCATTGTGCTTTCTGCCAGCAGTTGCCCATGGGTCAAAGCAATAAAAAGTAAAGATGTTGTAAGGATTAGTGGATTACAAACAGAAATACGACGGCTCATAGGTTGCGCAATGATTGATTGGGTTAATACTCTCGTTTTCATTTTTTTACACCTCCACAAACTTTTTGTATTCCGGTGTAGCTCTTAATTTTTGTTTCCCGCAAAAGACAATTTTCATCATAGATGTTGCGGGCGGACAGTCAAGGAAAAACGGAGAGATTTGGCCTTTTGGCTGCTCAAAGCCCAAAAAAAAGGGCTGCCAGTCCACACCCGAAAACTGACAGCCCGGACGAGTTATCACCCGTCCTCCATTAGGATATACGAGGCCTGGCGAAATTACGTGCTTAGGAAAACCAGGAATTCTGGTCGGTTTCGGGACACCCAGGCCGAGAGAATTGGCTATTTATCAAAAGAGACCGCGGGAGCAGAACGCAGGCCCGTATCTTCGATATCGAAAAACTCCTGGCGGTTAAATCCAAAGGCGCCCGCTATGAGGTTCGAGGGGAACGACTGTATCATTGTATTGAAGTCGCGCACGTTGCCGTTATAGAAGCGTCGGGCGGCCTGGATGCGGTCCTCGGTGTTAACAAGTTCGGACTGGAGTTTTAGAAACTGTTGGGATGCCTTGAGGTCGGGATACTTTTCCACGACGCCAAAGAGCTGACGCAGCGAAAGGATAAGGCCGTTTTCGTCACTTGCCTGCGATGCCGGCGAGCCCGTTGAGGCGGCGGCCTTTGCTCGGGCTTCAGTGACTGTCTGTAATACATCGCGTTCGTATTTGGCATAGCCCCTGACGACTTCGATGAGGTTGGGAATGAGGTCATATCGGCGTTTGAGTTCGGTATCAATCTGGGACCACGCGTTCGAACAGAGCAACCTGAGCTTGACAAGATTGTTGTATGTAACGATGACCCAGATAATCGGCAAAACGATGACTGCGATTACAATTATCAATCCAATGTGCTCTTCCATACTTCAATCCCTTACACTGACCTGATTCTCTGATTCTGAATTACATAGTCCGGGATGCGTTCGAAGACGCCGTTTACCAAATTTGCTGCATCCTCGAATTCCGCGGGTGAAAACCTTGTGTCGCGATATACGATTACAGACAGCAAATCGAACTGTACCGAAAACTCCGGCGAGGCAAGCAGAAATTCCATCATCCGCGGGTGAATAATGTCGTAGGCCCATTTTTTATCCGTGGACTTGACGTAAAATTTTCTGCTGAACTCAGCTGATTCAAAATTGATATCACTAAATCCTATGAGCTCAGCAAGTTTATCGGAAAAGGTTTCCGGCCGGATAAGAAGCTGTTCGAGCAAAATGGGGCTTTTGATAATGACCAGCGAGATATCGTATTCCCTGGAAGATTTCCCATAGCCGGTAACATAATGATAATCGCATCCAACAAACTCACGGCCCGCAAAATCGCCTTTCATTACGTTGCAGGCATAGCGGTCGTGACCTTTTTGGAGACAGTCGAAGCCGGGATATTTGGAATCGAAGTCACTGTTCTTCCCGGCGATAAAGAAGAGGTTTTTGCTCAATGCCCACCCGGCGAGCTCTTTGCGTCGCTTGCCGGAGGCGTAGATGCCGTATATGATTAACACAACGACAGCAACCAATACGACCACTATGACTAAAGAGTCATGCATAAGATTGCCCCAAAAGTTAAATACATTAAGCCGGGACTACCCATTCATGCCTGCTCAGCTACGATACCAAATCTGAGTTGAAATGCCACGGTTTTCAGTTGACGCTCGAAGCTTTTTTGGCCGGAATGGTCACAGAAAATTGAAAGCGGAAAATCGAGAACCCCCTCCTCGAACCACTAAATACTACTGACTAAGTACCAACGACTATCAACTGACCTTTCCGACTACCACGCAGGCGTTGTGCCCGCCGAAGCCGAACGAATTGCTCATCGCGACGCCGATTTTGCGCTCCCTGGCTTTCAAAGGCACAAAATCCATCTTCGCGTCGCAACGCTCGTCCACGTTCTCCAGGTTAATCGTCGGCGGAACTATCGAATTCTTAATCACCTCGGCACATATAACCAGTTCTATTGCGGCGCTTGCCCCCAGCAAATGGCCGTGTGCGCCCTTTGTCGAGCTGACCATCACTTTATACGCGTGAGGTCCCAGCGCCACCCTGATGGCAGAACTTTCCGCGATATCGTTCAACTCCGTCCCCGTCCCGTGGGCATTGACATAATCGACCTTCTCAGGCGACAATTGCGCATCCTTAAGCGCAAACTCCATCGCCTTTGCCGCCCCCGCCCCATCCGGCAGCGGCGCCGTTATATGATTCCCGTCGTCCGTCGCCCCATATCCCAGCACCTCCGCATATATTACTGCCCCGCGTTTCTTTGCGTGTTCGTATTCTTCCAGCACCAGAATGCCCGCGCCTTCCGCGAGCACAAATCCGTCCCTGTCCCTGTCGAAAGGCCTCGACGCCGCGGTCGGATTATCGTTGCGCAAACTCAGCGATCTTGCCGCACAGAAACTCGCCAGGCCGAGGGGCGTCACCGCCGCCTCCGTCCCGCCCGTTAACATAACGTCGCTGCGACCCGACGCGATATTGCAGAACGCCTCTCCTATCGCGTGATTGCCGCTGGCGCATGCGCTTGATACACAGAAATTCGGCCCGCGCAGACCGTATCGTATCGCGATATTGCCCGCCGCCGCATTGGCCATAAGCCGGGGAACCGTAAAAGGCGAAATCCTCATCGGTGCCTTTTTCAAAAGCACAAGATGCTGTTCCTCTATCTCTTTTATCCCGCCGATTCCCGTTCCTACTATCGCGCCAATCCGGTATGGGTCTTCCTTGCTGAAGTCCAGCCCGCTGTCCGTTACTGCCTGGCTGGCTGCCGCTACCGCAAACTGGGAAAATCGGTCCATCCGCTTGCTTTCGCGGATTTCGATATACTTGGTAACATCGAATTGCTTGACTTCCCCGCCGAAATGAACCGGGTACGCACTGGTATCGAACGACTCTATCGTCGCGATGCCGCTTTTACCCTGGCAAATCGCCTCAAAAAGCACGCCAGCGGTTTCCCCCAAGGCCGTAATACAGCCCAGGCCCGTTATGACTACTCGTCGTCTGCTCATTGCGCTGCTATTTCTTCTTTGCCGCCCTTGCCGCATTGACGATGTAGTCGACCGCCGCCCCGACCGTCTGTATCTTCTCCGCTTCCTCATCCGGGATACTCATCCCGAATTCGTCCTCGAATTCCATTACCAGCTCCACTGTATCCAGCGAGTCGGCATTCAGGTCGTTTATGAAGGAAGTTTCGCGGCTGATCTCCGCCTTATCAACGCCCATCTGCTCGCTAATTATATCAACAACTTTTTGCTCTACTGCCTGGACATCCACATCAGCACTCACTTGGTATTCCTCCAATAAACAACATAGTTACATAAATTGCCCACCAGCGGATTCTGACCTCAACGCTGCGCCATCCAATGACGGTCGGGTGGTATATTAACGACCGGATGCGTTGCCGACAACCATTTTTTTGAAAATTTTTGGGAAAAAGCTCCCGACTGATAATGCGTAACGGTCGGCTGATGTCAACCACCAACAGGCACCTTCAGGGTAAATTTGCAGTTTTACCCTTGCGGTTTGGGCAGTAAAAGTCAAAATGAGCCAAATAGCGTTGATATGGGTAATCCTAATACGAACAATCAGGCGGGCAATCACTTTGCTGACTCCATAGACGTCAGGAAACGGGGCTGGCTGCGTCGCCTTTTCGCATTTATCGGGCCTGCCTACTTAGTCAGCGTCGGGTATATGGACCCGGGCAACTGGGCAACGGATATCGAGGGGGGCGCACGATTCGGATACACGCTTATCTGGGTCCTGCTGATGTCCAATCTTATGGCGGTCCTGCTTCAGACCCTTGCCGCCCGGCTGGGGGTTGTTACGGGCCTTGACTTAGCGCAGGGCTGCCGACGGGAATATCCAAGACACTTCAATATCTTTTTGTGGCTGCTGGCGGAGATTGCCATTGCCGCGACCGATTTGGCCGAGGCGCTGGGAACCATCATCGGATTGAACCTGTTGTTCGGCCTGCCCCTGCTTTGGGGTTGCCTGGTAACCGCGTGCGATACGTTCCTGCTCCTGGTATTGCTGAGATTGGGCGTTCGCAAAATGGAGGCCTTCATCGTTACGCTCGTTGCGGTCATAGGCGGATGCTTTATATTAGAGGTATTCCTCGCGAAGCCGGAATGGTCAAGCATCGCCGCGGGATTTAAACCCAGTTTGAATTCCAAAAGTTTATACATCGCCATCGGCATGATTGGGGCGACGGTTATGCCCCACAACCTCTACCTGCACTCCTGCTTAGTGCAGTCACGCCGGATATCCAAGACCTTCATTGGCAGGGTTCAGGCCTGCAGTTTCAATTTTATGGATTCGATGGTGGCTCTGAATCTGGCATTTTTCGTCAATGCGGCTATCTTGATTATGGCCGCCGCCAATTTCCACAGCAGGGGCATCGAAGTTACCCAGATTCAGCAGGCACACAATTTATTGGATAACATTTTGGGCAGTCATATCGCTCCCATCGCCTTCGCGATTGCCCTGATTGCCGCGGGCCAAAGCTCCACGCTGACCGGCACAATTTCAGGCCAGATTGTTATGGAGGGCTTCCTGAATATAAAAATGCGTCCCTGGCTGCGAAGGATGCTGACGCGCGGTATCGCCCTTGTGCCGGCGGTTATCGTAATCGCCATAGCGGGCGACGCAGGAACGTATCGACTTTTGATTTTGTCACAGGTTGTGCTCAGCTTGCAGCTGCCCTTCGCTATTATCCCGCTCATCCACTTCACCTCTGATAAAAAGAAAATGGGCACGTTCGCCAATAACCTGTTTATAAAGATTGCCGTCTGGATTGTCGCGGCTATTATTGTGGCCTTGAATATGAAGCTGGTTTTTGACGAATTGATGGTCTGGGGCGGCGCATCGCCCTGGCTGTGGGTAGTCCTTGTTCCCCTTGTTCTTTTGCTGGTTGGTGCGCTTGGCTTTATCACGTTTTTGCCCCTGTTCCGCAAAGGCACAGCGTGGACAACAGCGGACGGTGAAGCCGGCGAAAGGTTAGCGAAACAAATCAAGCCAATGGTCATCAAACACGTCGGCGTCGCACTTGAACACACCGATGGGGATGCTAAAATCATCTCCGCTGCTATCACCCTTGCCAAAAGCCACAACGCCAGCATTACCCTTGTTCACGTCGTCGATACCCCCGGCGTAACGGTTTATGGCAACGAAAGCGAAAGCTTGCACAGCGCAAATGATAAGGCGTATCTCGAACGATTAGCGGCAGAAATTGCGGAGAGGGATTTCCAGGTGAACACCGATTTGCGATTTGGCCGGCCGGTAGAAGAACTCGTCAAATCCGTCAAGGCAAACGGCTTTGACCTTTTGGTGCTCGGCTCTCACGGCCATCGTCTTATGGGCGATATCATATATGGCGAAACCGTGGACAGCGTCCGCCACGCAATCGATATTCCCGTTTTCGTCGTCCGAACGCAAGACCATGAACACCCGCAAAGCGGATAATGTAAGGATTAGCAAAAGAGGTCACAGAAAATGAATATCATCGGAATACAGTTAAAACGATACCTTTATGAAGAACCATACAATTTACATCTCGATTTATCTGCGAGTAACGGCCTTTTTGCAGGACAGCTTGGATATTTCTGCAACGCAGATGATATAAAGGAAATAGGCACGGCTCTCCAATCTTTCCCGAATAAAATCCCCGATGAGTATTTATATGAGATTGGATCGGCAAGGCAGGAAGATAATTCCGCATATTATTTTGCGCTCCACGCCTACACAACGGATAGGAGTGGGCAATGTGCCCTGCAAATTGTTATTGATAACAATCAGGACAAACCCAATGAAGGAGCTTGTCGTTTTTCAATAAAAACAGAACCGTCAGCAATCAACCGTCTTGGTAAATTACTGCTGAGATTTTCAGAAACGAAACATCACACACTGAATTGGTCGTTGTCGGGAGAGAATGATTGCCTGATTGAAAACGAATAAAAAACTGCCGTTTTCGCCGTTCTGCCCAAAAACCAGAAACAACTTCAACCCGAAACAAACCAAAAACACAAAACTAAGGACTCAAAACTACATCGCCATTCCGCCATCGACCCGGCTTCGCCTAATGGCTCCGCCGAGGTGAACGCCTCGGCAGTAACATACGTCACATAGCCATTCCACCATCTACACCCAATACCTGGCCGGTAATGTAGCCGGAGTCGTCGGAGGCCAAAAATGCCACCGCCCTTGCGACATCCTCGACGTTGCCAAACCGCTTTACGGGTATGAATGCCATCGCACCCTCCTTTACGGCATCGGGCAGGACAGCCGTCATATCCGTCTGGATGAAGCCCGGCGCGATACAGTTGGCGGTAACATTCTTTTTGCCGACCTCGCGGGCGATTGATTTGGTCATACCAATCAGGCCCGCCTTGCTGGCAGCATAGTTTGTAGAACCCGCCTGGCCTATGACGCCCGCGACGGAGCTGATACTGACGATTCTGCCGAATTTATTGCGAATCATCGACCTGGCTGCCACCCGTGTCGCCACGAAGGCCGCGCGGAGGTTTACGTTTATCACCTTGTCGAAATCCTCATCGTCCATCTGAATCATCAGTTTGTCGCGCGTGATGCCTGCGTTGTTGACCAAAATGCCTATACCGCCAAGCTGGTTGGCTAATTCTTCGAGGATTTCGGTGAGCTTTTCGGAATTTGTAATATCGATGCACTTGGTGATTACTTCGTATCCCTGCTGTTTGCATATCTGCTCAAGCTCCTCAAGCTGCACCGCGTTGAGGTCCAGACCCGCGACAATACGCCCCTGCTTCAAAAGTTCCAATACGATTGCCCTGCCGATTCCTCTCGCAGCACCTGTTACTACCGCTAATCTTTTTTCAGACATTATAAATTTCTCCAGATTACGAAGTATTAATTGTTTTGGGCAAGTATATTAGTTTTGGGACGAGATGCAAGCCGGTAGTTAGCAGGCAGCGAATAGCAAAAGGTGTTGTTATTTTTTATTTTCTTTCCACAGCCAGATTGCCAGGCCGGCTGTAACGATGCACGCCGGGGCACTCATCCACATCGGCACATCAAAAAGATTAGTCGTAACCTTCACCTGAAAAATCAGCCGAAGCAAATGCATTATTGAAACAATCAGCAGAAATATCACCGTGATGGTTGTTGCCGGTTTCATAATCGCTCTCCTTACAATTCATTAATTGCCGCGGCGGAAGAGACGTTAATTATGTTTGCCCTGCGGTGAATGCGTTTCATCAGGCCGGTGAGGACCTTGCCGGGGCCTATTTCGTAAAACGTCTCAAGACCGTCAGCAATCAATCGTTCGACGCATTTTTGCCAGTATATCGGCTGCACTAATTGCTTCGCAAGTGATTGGCGAATCTGATTTGCGCTTGTGTAATAATCGGCTGTGATATTGGCGATAACCTTTGGCTGCGCTGGTTCTTTGATATTTGTCTGGGCAAGCGCCTGACCAAGTGCCTGGGCGGCAGGTGACATCATCGACGTATGAAAAGCGCCCGCGACCTCCAGCCGGATTGCCTTCATTGCGCCGTATTTTTCCGCTAATTTCTCCGCGCGCTCACAGGCCGATTTCGTGCCGCTTATCGCGATTTGACCCGGGCAGTTGAAATTCACGCCTGCCAGAAGTTCGCCTTGACCCGCCTCGGCGCAAAGCGCCCTGGTTTTTTCTTCATCGAGACCGATGACTGCGACCATACCGCCTTTGCTTTTATCCGCTGCGGCCTGCATCGCCTCGCCGCGTTTCCTGACCAATTTTAAACCGTCCTCAAAACTAATCAGCCCCGCCGCGTAAAGCGAAGTGTATTCGCCCATACTCAAACCAGCGGTAATATCGGGGATGATATTTTTTGTCTTTTCGCCTGTTCGAAAAATTTCCAGAATCGCCGCCGACACCGTAAAAATCGCCGGCTGGGATATCGTCGTCGTGTTAAGCGTCTCAACAGGCCCCTCGAAGCAGATTTTGGCGATATCGAAGCTTAATATCTGATTGGCGGAGTCGAATACGCTTTTTGCCGCCGGAAACGCGTCCGCGACGTCCTTGCCCATACCGACGAATTGCGCGCCCTGGCCCGGGAATAAAAATGCCGTTTTCATCATTTCGTCCTTAGTGATTAGTATCTCGTTGGTTGTTCAGCTTTCAAAACCGCCGATTTTATCGCAGAAAAAGACAGGCCTGTCAAGAAATACCCGATATCGCACGGTGGCGTCCGCCGTCGGCCCTGCCGACGTCGAGACCTCGCCCGCACCTGAGGGGCGAGGCGGGCAAACTCGTCGAAACCGGATTTTCGATGCGTCTATGGCGGGATATGCCGTAAAAACAACAAAATCGTCTTGACAAATCGCCCGCGGTAAACTATCTATTCTCGTTTCAATCGTGGCAGCTTAAATCAGAAGCGATTTTTGGAGTACCAGTTAATGCTACCAATAAAAAAGATAAGTAAGAGCAGGACTCACTCGCGCAGGTCGCATCATGCCCTTAAGCCGGTGAATTACACGGTATGTCCGAAGTGCGGCCAGGCGAAGCTCCCGCACGCCGCGTGCGAGAAATGCGGCTACCTCAATTCCAATATCACCCTGAAAGTCGCAGAACAGACCGAAAAAAAGAAGAGGTAACGCCAGATGCGTATCGCTATCGACGCAATGGGCGGTGATAAAGCACCTGATGCCATTATCTCCGGCGCGGTTGAGGCCCTTGAATTGCTTGAGGAAGGCGACGAGATTATCCTTGTCGGCCCCAAAGAGGTCATTGAGCCAAAGCTGCCGGCACAACTTCCCCATCGGGCCGTCCTGACGGTTGTTCACGCGCCTGATGTTATTGGTATGGACGACCCCCCTATCGATTCTTTGCGGAAGAAGCCCCGCAGTTCAATATCGATTCTTGCCAAATTAAGCAAACTTGGCAGGACTGACGCCGTCATTTCCGCCGGCAACACCGGCGCCTGCGTCGCGGCCTTCCAGATGCGTATGCGAAATCTCCAGAGCGTCAACCGCCCCGGAATCGCTGTGGTTTTCCCAGCTTTTGAAGGCCCGGTAACAATTTGCGACGTCGGGGCCAATATCGCCTGCAAGCCAATCAATCTTTACCAGTATGCGGTTATGTCTTCGATATACGCACGGGAGCTGTTCGGGATACAGAACCCCAGAGTGGGGCTGATGAGCATCGGCGAGGAAGACGCCAAAGGTAATGAGGTCGTAAAAAAAGCACGCGAACTTATAAAGCAGGACCCGAAAATCAATTTCATTGGGAACATCGAGGGACGGGATATCTTCAAGGGCGTCTGCGACGTGGCAATATGCGAAGGATTCGTGGGAAACGTAATCCTGAAGCTGACCGAGGGACTTGTCGAGGGGCTTGTCAAGGCGATAAAACAGGAAATTGTAACGCATAAGTTCCGACTGATAATCGGGCCAATGTTCAAAGGGGTAATGAAACGATTCTTCAAAAAGCATGACTATCACGAATACGGAGGCGCATTGCTTCTGGGCATAAACGGGACTGCGCTTATCTGCCACGGGGCAAGCGAAAGCAGAACGATAAGAAACGCCATAATGGCGACGAAAAAATATCACAGCGTAGGGATAAACGATAAAATCGCCAAATACCTCTCGGCCAGCAGCATAGTCGATGAAGGACAAAACGCCGAGCCGGAGGATGCTGCATTAAGGGTCACGGATGAACAAGTCGATTGAGTCGCACCACTCGGAT
>Ga0315286_10005585_pt1 | contig 12157 bp, 7 predicted proteins | sample YL17G10_0_MG_FD_205038 | JGI IMG/M metagenome (GOLD analysis project Ga0315286, IMG submission 205038) | Sediment microbial communities from Yellowstone Lake, YNP, Wyoming, USA - YL17G10_0 | ecosystem: Environmental > Aquatic > Freshwater > Lake > Sediment | place: USA: Wyoming | collected... | reverse complement strand
CGATTTACTCCGCGGGGCCGGGTCTTGCGCAAGCCGGCGATCGTTTTCAACCACCCGAAGATCTCCTCGACGCGTTTGCGCTTCCGTTGGCTGACTTCATATCCACGATGTCGCGTCGTTCCTTCGTCGATGGCGCTGCTGCGGCCCGAGTTGTACGCCTTTGCGGCCAGTCAGGCTCTTGTGTTGGTGTTCGCGTGCTGCGGGCGGTTTTGACGGCGCTCACTATGCTCACCGTTCTTGCCAGCTTGGCATTTGCCCAACTGCCCGAGGATCGTTTTGAAGTCGCCGTTAAGTTTGACCGCGGACGCTTCGTAGCTAACCGGGATACTGCCCGGATCAGTCTTTCCGCTCATTACAGGAGCGTGCTTCGCGCGGACATGAACGACGCGAAGTTGCTTGCGGAGTTCTGTGATGCTCTTGATCGGGAGTTCCGGCTGATGCCGAAGCCATATTTTTTCACACTGTCGGACGCTCAAAAGACGCTCGACCGAGCGGGCAAGCTCATCGATCCGGAGATCGAGAAGCGGCGGCAGTGGAACGGCGCGCTTCGTCAGTTTCCCGGAGTCGGAATCATGGCGGACGATCGTGGCAACCCGGGCGGCTTCGATGAGCACCTCGAAAGGATCTTGCAACGGTCAGGCCTCGCGGAATGGGACAACCGCACGGATGACTTTGATCGCCCGTTGCGGTTTCGCCTGCGCGATGCCCTAATCGTCAATGAACTGGACACCCCCCAGTTGGGCACGATTCTCGCTCGTGAGCGGCTGCTCACGATGCTCAAGCCGCTTGACCGACTGCCCGCGAATCCGGAATTGGTCCGGGCGATCCTCCTCGACTACTACACACCCCGGGGAATTACACCCAAGATCGATCTGAAACTCGACACCGTCCCGCGCACCCTCTCTATCTTCGAGACAAGTCGAATCGCACGCATCCTTCTACCCGCGGAACTGAGAGACTTCTCCCTCGCGCAGCGAATCGCTTACGAAGCGCTGCCGGAGCGCGTTTTTCGAGCGTTTCGACGCAAAGGGCGAGAACGGATGAACGTACCGCTCGATGAAGAGGCAACAAAGCGAGAAATTGACTTGAGTGAATTAGTCAGCGACGCTGAGAACAATCCACCCGGCAGCACTCCATTCCAACTCCCCCCGGTCGATACGAGCGCCCTCGCGGAAATCCAACAGCAACTGCTCCCTCTCCACCACACGGCGAGTCTGTTTGACTTCAAGCCGAATGAAGCGCTGTTCGACTTGGTGATTGACCCGACGACGGCACAGCAGGGCGCAGGTTCGGAGGCGAATCCGGTTTTGGGCACAGCCGAGACGCCGCCCAATGCGCCGGAGACCACCGCGCGGCCAGGCGCAGCAGCCGATGTTCAGCCGTCGCCGGTCGCTGCGGCCGCGACGCCTAATCCGAAACGATCGGGCAACCCGCCACGGCAACAGCAGCACAACTTCCTTGGCGGAGGATTCGAATACAGGCCTGGCCAAGGGATCCGGGCGCTCGGTTCCTACCAACGCAGTGACACCCTGGGAGTCGACGTGTTCGGCATCGAGCTGGGCGGGGCGGGCGGCGGCTTCTCGACGGCACATTATTCGCGCGATTACCTGTTCTTCGACACGCTTGGCCGCCGGTTGAGTTTAGACCTGGTCGGTGGCTCGGATTTCGAGCAGCAGCGAATCCTTGATAACGTCCCAACCGACGAACGCCGCACCGGCGGGGCGCTTCGCTTCGATCTTGAGGGCTTTCGCGACTTGGCCGGGCAGCACCTGAGTTTCTTTCTTGAAGCGCGTCACGAAACGGTGCGCCTGACCGCCGCAGAACCAGAGAAGACGCCGCGTGTGGAAACCGTCACGCAGCTCAACACCATCGACGCTGGTCTCGCCTACAGTTGGCGTCGGACCCTGACGCGCCACCCGGCCAACGTGCGGATCGAGTCGGCGCTGCGGTTCGGCATAGGGTTGAGTGAGACGGAGCCTGCCTTTCGCCGGTTGCGGATCGCCGCGCACTATCACCAGTCGATTGCCGGACCCGTCGAGGTTGAAAGCCGATTGCAATCTCGTACGGCTACCGAAAAGACGCCCGTGTTCGAGCTTCCGTCGCTGGGTGGCGAAGATAGCGTGCGTGGATTTCGTACCGATGAAAGCCTCGGTGGCCGCCTTTGGGCGTGGCAGAGTGAGCTGTGGTTCCCCGTGCTCGGCAGCGGTGCTCCGTCAAAGTTCCGCGACTTCGTCCGCCGTAACGTTCGTCTGGCAGCACTCTATGATCTCGGTGGTGCGTATCGCCTTGCGCCCCGCCTGTCGGCGATGCTTGAAGGAATCCGGCAGGGCGCGGGACTTGGCCTGCGCGTCAGGTATCAGGGCGTTGTCATCGAGGCAGATTGGGCGTACGGATTCGGCAGCAACGACAGTTCCCGCCCCGGACGGGGGCGATTCTATTTCAGTTTCCGGTTACCCTAGCCCGCACATAACAAGGAGCACTCCCTATGCGTACATTCGAACTGAAAGACGGCGGGGCCAAGTTGACCCTTGACGAAGCCGGTTCTGTGACCAAGGCAGGCGCCGCTTTCGGCACCTGGAACACCAATGGCAGCAACCAGATTGTCGTTACGAAGACTGCCGGGGGCACGACGACGCTCGACGTCGACTGGCGGTTCGACGATGACAATCACCTTTGCATCGACCAGGGAGGCGCGCAGGTCTTCGACATCAACGGTGATGGCGCGACCAAACCCGAATTCCGCGTCGACCGGGCAGAGCTGTTCATCAAACCTGTCGACACGTCGCCGTTCGAGTTTTCGCTGCATCCGACGTGGGATCTGACGGAGCAGCACGACCTCAAGATGGTCGTCAATGGCAAATCATCAACGATAGATGGGGTTATTAACGATCGCAACAGTGCGTTCCGCTTCCGGTTCGTTGACAAGCTCGACCCCATCGAGACGTTCACGCTGCTCTTTCGAGGTGCTTGGAAGAACTCGCCCGACCCGGAACACCCGGCGGGCGTGGTGTACGAATATGAAATTGCTGGCGCCGCCGCTCCTGGAGTGTTCACGCTGCCCAACAAGCTTGTCGTCGATAACAACTCGCTCGTGCTCGCGTACAATTACGACAAGGACGGTCGGACGCAGTCGATCCAGCTCGTCGGCCAATTCAGCTTCAACAACTTTGAGTTGAACTTCGGCATCGAGCGTAAAACCGCCGCCGAGGGCACGTCGACGACGCTCAAGTTCGATGTCGATGTAAAAGGCAAATCGGCCGACGGCAAGATCATCTTTGCGCTCAAGAGAACAGATACCGGCGCCACAACCACGACCGAATTGTCTATCGGCGGGGCGTTTACCGCACGATTCAAAAACGGCGTCCTCACGGTCGGCCTCGCATTTTCGCAACGCACAATCAACGGCACCATCGCCTCACGGGAGCTCATGTTCACCGGCAAACTGGTGCACAAGGGCGGCGCCGAATTCACGTGGGAGCTCAAAGCCGCGAACGGTTCCACGACCATCACCATTGCCGCCAACCAGATCAAGCTGGGCGCCGTGACCGCGTCCACCATGATCACGCTCAAAATGAAAGGCGGCGAACTGAAAGGCGTACGCGCGATGTTCGGCGTGTCATTCTAAGGGCTCCGTGAGAGTCGGGGCATACCCGGAGGTATAAAATCCCCCTTGTGATCAGCCTTGGGCTCTGGGCAATTGTGTCAGACGGCCGAAGTTGACATAATGTTTCTTATCAGAGGCCAGGATCCGAAACAAAATTGCAGCTTGTTCCACCTATAGGCTGCGCTTCATCGAACCGGGCAAGCCGAACCAGAACGCCTATGTCGAATCCTTCAACGGGAGGTTGCGCGACGAATGCCTGAACCAGCACTGGTTCACGAGCTTGGCGCACGCCCGCATGGCCATCGAGGTCTGGCGTCAGGACTACAACCAAGATCGGCCCAAGAAAGATCTGGGCGGGGTGCCGCCGGCCGTCTACGCGGCGCGCCTGAATTCGCTCGCGAACTCAGGCGCAAAGGAATCGAGTACAGTTTGCAGCGACGGGCTCTAAATCAAGCTGCTACTAAAAGAGGGGTCACGTCGCAACAACCTCATGAGTCACAAGACAAGATTCAACGATCTTGGCGCGGCCTGAAAGAGACGACAAGGAGAGACGACATGGCATCAAAGAAACGTGACAAGAAAACCCCGAAAATGGCGGAGGGCACTATCCTTCCGTTTCCACCGACACCGTCGGCCAGCATTGCCGGCGTCACCCTACAGCAATCGAAGCATAAGCGCCGCGTCGAAAAGAGGCGCCTGCCTAAGGATGCGCCCAATATCCTCATTGTACTGCTCGACGATGTGGGATTCGGCCTGCCTGACACCTACGGCGGCGTGATCCGCACGCCCACGCTGACGCGCGTGGCGAACCAGGGCATCAGCTACAACAGGTTCCACACCACGGCGATTTGCTCGCCCACGCGGGCCGCACTGCTGACGGGGCGCAATCATCAACGCGTCGGTAACGGGACCATTGCCGAGCGCGCCGTGGACTGGGACGGCTATGTGGGCGTGATCCCCAAAACCTCCGCTACCATCGCCGAGACCCTGCGCCACTACGGTTACAAGACCGTCGCTTTCGGTAAATGGCATAACACGCCTGCCGACCAGACCACCGCGATGGGTCCGTTCGACCGTTGGCCCACTGGCCACGGCTTTGACTACTTCTACGGCTTCATGGCCGGCGAGACCTCGCAATGGGAGCCGCGGCTCTACGAAAACGTCAATCCGGTCGAGCCGCCGCACGACGAGCGCTACCACCTGAGCGAAGACTTGGCCGATCGCGCCTTGACCTGGATGAAGCACCGCCGGGCCTATGCTCCGGACAAGCCGTTTTTCATGTACTGGGCGCCCGGCGCGGCGCACGGGCCGCACCACATCTTCAAGGAGTGGGCCGACAAGTACAAAGGGCAGTTCGACGACGGCTGGGACGCGATGCGCGAGCGTATCTTCAAGCGCCAGAAGGAGCTCGGCTGGATTCCGGCGGACGCCAAGCTCACGCCGCGCGCCGACACCATGCCGGCGTGGGACAGCATCCCGGAGTCAGAACGTCCCTTCCAGCGGCGCTTGATGGAAGTCTTTGCCGGCTTCACCGAGCATGTGGATGCCCAGGTCGGCAAGGTCATCGACGGGCTCGATGATCTCGGCATCCGCGAGAACACGATCGTCTTCTACATCTGGGGCGACAACGGGTCGAGCGCCGAAGGTCAGAACGGCAGCATCAGTGAGTTGCTGGCCCAGAACCAGATCCCCAACACGGTTCAGCAACAGATCGACGCGTTGAACAAGATCGGCGGGCTCGCCGCGCTCGGCGGGCCCAAGGTCGACAACATGTACCACGCCGGTTGGGCCTGGGCCGGCGACACGCCGTTCCATCACACCAAGCTCGTCGCCTCGCACTTCGGAGGCACGCGCAACCCGATGGCCGTCTCGTGGCCGAAGCGCATCAAGCCCGACAAGACGCCGCGCTCGCAGTTCCACCATGTCAACGACATCGTGCCGACGATTTACGATGTGCTCGGCATCAAGCCGCCTAAGGTAGTGGACGGTTTCAAGCAGGATCCCATCGACGGCGCCAGCATGGTCTACACCTTTGCAAGCGCCAAGGCGCCGGGGCGCAAGCGCACACAGTACTTCGACAACAACGGCAGCCGCGGGATCTACAGCGACGGCTGGTATGCCTGCACCTTCGGCCCGCTGACGCCGTGGCTAACGGTAAGCCCCGGGCTGGCGACCTGGGACTCGAACAAAGACGTCTGGGAACTCTACGACTTGAAGACCGATTTTTCACAGGCTAACGACCTGGCCAGCAAGGATCCAAAGCGACTGGAACGGATGAAAACGCTGTTCCTGAAAGAAGCAAAGGAGAACCAAGTGTTTCCCATCGGCGCGGGCATCTGGCTGCGCATTCATCCGGAAGACCGTATCAAGACGCCCTACACGAGCTGGCGGTTCGACAGGACGACGACCCGCATGCCGGAGTTCACCGCACCCGGCCTGGGCCGAGAGAATACCCGAGTCGTGATCGATGTCGAAGTCGAGGCGGACGCTTCAGGCGTCCTGTACGCACTGGGCGGCGCGTCCGGGGGACTGACGCTCTTCATGGACAAGGGGCAGCTCGTGTACGAGTACAACATGATGATCATCGAGCGCTACCAGGCGCGCAGCAAAGGGAAAGTGGCCCCGGGCAAACATCGCATCGAGGTTCTGACGACGCTCACGGAGCGCCGTCCACTCTCGCCCGCTGAGGTTGTTCTGACCGTGGACGGCAAGGAAGTCGCCAGAACCACCGTCAAGCGCACCGTGCCCGCCGCCTTCAGCGCGAGCGAGACTTTTGGAGTGGGGGTTGATCTTGGTTCGCCGGTCTCGCTCGACTACTTCGACAGGCGTCCGTTCCGGTTTGAGGGAGAGATCGAGAGCGTGGAGGTTACCCTCAAGTAATTGTCGGGCGCGGCGGCGAACGCCAGGCAAAGGATGTCACACGGAATTCGTAAGCAACGAACAGACCAAACGAAAGGAAAACGTCATGGCGCAGCAAAAAAAGAAGCAACCCAATATGCTCGTCATTTTTGGTGACGATATCGGATACTGGAACGTCAGTGCATATCATCAGGGAATGATGGGCTATAACACGCCCAACATCGACCGCTTGGCGAAAGAAGGCGCAAAGTTCACCAGCTATTACGCGCAACAGAGCTGCACCGCCGGCCGCGCGGCATTCATCACCGGGCAATCGCCCTATCGCACCGGCCTGACAAAAGTCGGACTACCGGGCGCCAATCAGGGACTTCGCAAAGAAGACCCAACCATAGCCGAGCTGCTCAAGCCGTTAGGCTATCAAACAGCGCAGTTCGGCAAGAACCATTTTGGCGATCGGGACGAATTCCTGCCGACCGTGCATGGATTCGATGAGTTCATGGGCAACCTCTATCACCTCAACGCCGAACAAGAGCCCGAGAATTCCGACTATCCCAAGAACCCTGAGTTCAAGAAGAAGTTCGGTCCGCGCGGGGTATTGAAATGCAAAGCCGACGGCAAGGGCGGACAGACCATCGAGGACACCGGCCCGTTGACCAAGAAGCGCATGGAGACCATCGACGAAGAGACCCTCGCGGCATGCAGCGATTATCTGGAGCGCGCCCAAAAAAATGACAAGCCGTTCTTTGTTTGGTTCAACACGACGCGCATGCACAACTTCACCCACGTCAAGGAAGAGAATCAGGGCAAGACGGGGCTGGGGTTCTACGCCGATGCGATGGTCGAGCACGACGCGCTCATCGGCAAGCTGCTCGATAAGGTGGATGCGCTGGGGCTGACCGACGACACGATCGTGATCTACACGACCGACAACGGCCCGATGCTCTGCCTGTGGCCCGATGCGGGCATGACGCCGTTCCGCGGCGAGAAGAACACCGGCTTCGAGGGCGCGTTTCGCGTGCCATGCCTGATCCGCTGGCCGGGCGTCGTCCAACCCGGTTCGACCATCAACGGCATGTTTGCCGGCGAAGACTGGCTGCCCACCTTGCTAGCCGCGGCGGGCGCATCCGACGTGAAAGAGAAGCTTCTCAAAGGTCACAAGATCGGAGAGACCACGTACAAAGTGCATCTCGACGGGTACGACCAGACCGCAATGCTCTCCGGCAACGGAGCCACGGCCCGCAAGGAATTCTTCTTCTTCAGCGACGACGGCGATCTGCTCGCGTTCCGTTACGAGCGGGTCAAGGTACATTTCACCATCCAGCGCGCGACCGGGATCAACGTCTGGCGCGAGCCGTTCACGACGTTGCGCGCGCCCATATTCTTCGATCTTGAGATCGATCCATTCGAGCGTGGCGACGTCGGTTTCGGCTACGACCGATGGTGGTATGAGCGGTCGTTTCTCGCTGTTCCAATCCAGGCGATCGTAGGGCGATTCCTGGCGACGTTCGCGCAATTTCCACCGCGGCAAAAGCCCGGCAGCTTCACCATCGATCAGGCGCTGGAAAGAATGCAGTCGCCCATGTCGGCTTCATAGTTGGCCCCGATCCATCGCATCGCCATGGCGCGGTAGTAAGCACACCGCATGACCGGCAGCCCGGTTTAGGCTGCCGGTCAACATACTAAAGGAGATATGAAATGTCACTCAAAGAATACAAACCCGGAACCGCTTTCCCCGGCGTTATCGGCCGCACCGCCGAAGTCTCGAAGCCCGCGTGGCCCGAGCCCAACCGGGCGAAGGAGGGAGCTCCGAACGTTCTCTACATCGTCCTCGACGACACCGGCTTCGCCCATCTCGGCTGCTACGGCAGCCCCATCGAGACGCCCAACATCGACGCGCTCGCAGCCAATGGCCTGCGCTACAGCAACATGCACACGACGGCGCTGTGTTCGCCGTCGCGTTCCTGCATCCTCACCGGCCGCAACCACCACTCCAACCACCTGGCCTGCCTGACGAACGGCTCGACGGGGTACCCAGGATCCGACGGCTACATCCCGTTCGAGAACGGCTTCCTCTCGGAGATCCTGCTGCAGCGGGGCTACAACACCTACTGCCTCGGCAAGTGGCACCTGGCTCCGGAGGAGACGATGACGGCGGCCGGCCCTTACGATCGGTGGCCGTTGGGTCGCGGGTTCGAGCGTTACTACGGTTTCCTGGGCGGCGACACCCATCAATTTTATCCGGAACTCTGCCGAGATAATTCGCAGACCGAACCGGAAAAACCCCCTGAGGAGGGCTACCACCTCACCGTGGACCTGGTCGAGAAGGCCAAGGCGATGATAGCCGACGCCAAGCAGGTCGCGCCGAACAAGCCGTTCTTCATGTATTTCGCTCCTGGCGCCATGCATTCGCCGCACCATGTGCCCAAGGAGTGGGCGGACAAGTACAAGGGCAAGTTCGACGCGGGCTGGGACGCCTACCGCAAGCAGGTCTTCGACAAGCAGAAGCAGCTTGGGATCATCCCCGCGAACGCGGTGCTCTCCCGCCACGACCCGGATGTGCAGGACTGGGATGCCCTCCCGGCGGACGAACGCCGTGTGTACGCGCGGATGATGGAGGTCTTCGCGGGCTTCCTGACCCACACCGACCACTACCTCGGCGAGCTCGTTCAGTTTCTCAAGGACCTCGGCGAGTACGACAACACCCTGATCATGCTGATCTCCGACAACGGCTCCAGCGCGGAGGGTGGCCCGCACGGATCGGCGAACGAGTGCAAGTTTTTCAACAACGTTCCGGACACGATCGAGCAGAACCTGGCAGTCATCGACGACATCGGCGGGCCGAAGTTGTTCAACCATTTCCCCTGGGGCTGGACGTATGCCGGCAACACGCCTTTCCGTCGCTGGAAGCGCGAGACCTACCGGGGCGGCGTCAGCGACCCGTTCATCGTCTCCTGGCCCAAGGGCATCAAGGCGCGCGGCGAGGTCCGCACGCAGTACACCCACATCATCGATATGGTGCCGACAGTGCTCGATGCGCTCGGCCTCGAGCCGCCGGCATCCATTCGGGGCGTGACGCAGTCTCCGATCGAAGGCATCAGTCTCGTCCCCACATTCGACAACGCAAAGGCGCCTGACGAACACACCACCCAGTACTTCGAAATGATGGGGCACCGATCGCTCTACCACGATGGCTGGCGCGCGGTTTGCCCCTGGCCGGGAACTTCATTCATAGAATCCGGGAGGACGTTCGGGACCCCGATTACGTACGACATGCTCACCGAGCTCGACGCCAAGGGTTGGGAACTCTACAACCTGAAGGAAGACTTCGCCGAGACCAACAACCTCGCAGAGAAGGAGAAGGCCCGCCTGATCGCGATGATCGGCATGTGGTACAACGAGGCCGGCAAGTACAACGTGCTGCCGATCGACAGCCGCGGCCTGCAGCGCGTCCGCGAGGAACGTCCCCAGATCGCAGTTAGCCGCAACCGCTACGTGCTCTATCCGGGCACTCAGTCGATTCCAGCGGGCGCCGCACCGAAAATCCTCAACCGGCCGTATTCCATCACCGCGGAGGTGGACATTCCCAAGAAGGGAGCGGAAGGAGTCCTGCTCAGCATGGGCGGCAACGACGGCGGCATCTCGTTCTACGTGCAGGACGGCAAGCTCTGCTTTGTTCATAACTACGTCGCAGTCGAACTCTACTATGCGAAGTCGCAGGCCGCCGTACCGGCCGGCCATCACTTCCTGAGCATGGAGTTCGCGCCGACCGGCAAGCCCGACTTCACGAAGGGCAAGGGCTCGCCGGGCGTCGTCAAGCTCCTCGTGGACGGCAAGGAGGTCGGTCGTGGCGAGCTTCCGGTCACGACGCCGAATCGGCTGGCGCAGGGCGGCGCGATGCTGGTGGGAGCCGACACGGGCGCGCCGGTGACTCCGGAGTATCAACCACCCTTCCGGTTCACCGGCACTATCAAGCGCGTGATTGTGGACATCAGCGGCGAACACGTCGAGGACTACGAAGCCCAGATGCGGATTGTCCTCGCGAAACAATGAGCTCAGACATGAAAGAACTCATCCTCAGCATAGTCAAGATCGGCCTGCCACTTTCCGTGGTGGTCGGCATGTTCGCCCAGGGGCTGAGCATCGTCCCGAGCCAGTTGCGTCTATTCAGGGAGCGCCCTCTGCTGATGTTGCGGTCTCTTGTGGCGGTCCTTTTTCTGGTCCCCATCGCCGTGCTGGCGATCATTCTGTTGCTCAAGCCCTCGCCAGCCGTCGCGGTCGGACTGGCGATCCTGGTGGCATGTCCGGCGGCCCCGATGATGATCGTTAAGATTGCCAAGAAGGGAGGGAGTCCCGCCTATATCGTCAGCCTTCATCTGTACCTCGCGTTGCTCGCGCTCCTCACCGTGCCGGCCACCCTTTACCTGCTCTCGGAGGCGCTGGGTTTCCAGGTCGAGGTCAGCGTGTCTGCGGTGGCCAGAGTGGTCGGGATGACGGTCCTCCTGCCGGTTGGTCTTGGTATCTTGATCCGTTCCTTCTTCCCCAAGGCCGCTGACACGATCGGTCCGACGCTGGCCAAGGTTGGCGGAGTCGCGCTGCTTCTTTTGATTATTTTCGTTGCAATGATGACCTATGGCCTCCTGCTGAAGATGGATCTCTGGTCCTATCTGGTCATGGCCGTTGTCGTCACCGTGTCCATTGCCATCGGTCACTGGCTCGCCCCGCGCGACGCCGAAGAGCGAACCACCCTGGCGATGGAATGTGCGGCCCGCCACCCCGGATTAGCCATGACGATTGCGGCTTTGAACTTCAGTCCCCATAAAGCTCTGCCGGTGCTGGTTCCATACCTGGTTGTGTTCATGGTTGTCACAACGATTTATTTGCAATGGCGTAAACGGCGCTCGGCTGATGGTGAAGTGAGCCAAGCAATCAAATAACGAACAAAACCATGAAAAAGGAAAACAAACAAAACCTCGCCCCCGCCGAGGCCCGCGCCGCGTGCTGTCGCCGCCGCCACCTCGATGGTGTGGCACGAGGCCGCGCTGGTGCTGTACCGCGACGACTGCCGCTTCCTGCTCAACGACGTGATCCCGAAGCGAGGAGCGGGGCGCGCGGACTACGACATGGTGATCGCCTCGCAGCCCTACCGGCTGCGCGCGCCGCTGGAGTTCAAGGCTCAGAAGGTGGCCGTGCCGCTGGTGCGCGCCCTCGGCAAGGGTGGCCGCCTGCTTGGCATCCATTCCCACGGCCAGGATCCCGGGATCGAGATCATCCAGAAGGTATGGCCGGGCGAGAACTCCTATACGCAGAGCCGCCATGACCTGTTGCGCGCCGTGAAAACCGAGCTCGGCAAGGAATCGCGGCGCTACAACTTCAACGCCTATGCCGACGCGCGGGCGCTGTTCCGCTACGACATGCACACGCTGCCCACCGAGATCTCGTCGAGCATCGGCACCTCGACCCTGTTCGCGGCCTGGAACGCCGCCATCTACGTCGCGCAGATCGACGACCAGCGCCTGGGCGAGGTGCTCGGCAAGACGCATTACCTGGATGCCACGCGCGAAGTGCTCCAGAAGCACGGCAGCCTGTGGTTCCTCGACGAATCCTATGTCGTATCCCGCAAGCGCGACTGAGCCCGGCCATCAGGCGCGGCTCTCCGAGCTCATCGCCGGCTGACCGTGTTGCCCCCCTGACAAG
>Ga0315286_10005584_pt1 | contig 12157 bp, 9 predicted proteins | sample YL17G10_0_MG_FD_205038 | JGI IMG/M metagenome (GOLD analysis project Ga0315286, IMG submission 205038) | Sediment microbial communities from Yellowstone Lake, YNP, Wyoming, USA - YL17G10_0 | ecosystem: Environmental > Aquatic > Freshwater > Lake > Sediment | place: USA: Wyoming | collected... | reverse complement strand
CAGGAGGCGCAGGGCTCGAAGGCGCCCATCCAGCGCCTCGCCGACATCGTCGCCGCCTACTTCGTACCCGCCGTCATCGTCATAGCTGTCATCACCTTCGGCATCTGGCTCATCTGGGGGCCGGCCCCCGCCTTCACCTACGCCCTGCTGAACGCCGTCGCCGTCCTCATCATCGCCTGCCCCTGCGCCCTCGGCTTGGCCACGCCGACCGCCATCATGGTCGGCACCGGCAAGGGGGCGGAGAGCGGCGTCCTCATTCGCGGTGGCGAATCGCTGGAGACGGCCCACAAGATCAACGCCATCGTCTTCGATAAGACGGGCACAATCACCGTCGGCGCTCCCGCTCTCACCGACGTCGTGACCGCCGGGAACTGGAGCGAGGACGAGCTGCTGCGACTCGCCGCCAGCGCCGAACGCGGCTCCGAGCACCCTCTGGGCGAGGCGATAGTGACCGCTGCTCAGGAGAGAGGGCTCGACCTGGGAGAGGCACAGGAGTTCACTGCTCTGCCCGGTCTGGGCGTCCAGGCGACGGTCGAGGGGAAGCGGGTACTCCTCGGCAACCTCAAACTGATGGAGGAGAGCGGGCTGCCGTTGGACAGCCTGCGCGACGAGGGCGAAAGGCTCTCCGCCGCCGGCAAGACGCCGATGTTCGTCGCCGTCGACGGCCGTGTCGCCGGCATCGCTGCTGTCGCCGACACGGTGAAGCCCGGCGCCGCTGCCGCCATCGCCCGCCTGAGGGGAATGGGGATCGAGATCGCGATGATCACCGGCGACAACCGCCACACGGCTGAGGCGGTCGCCCGCCAAGTCGGCGTCGACCGTGTGCTCGCCGAGGTACTGCCCCAGGACAAGGCTCGTCAGGTGCGCCTTCTCCAGGACGAGGGGAAGACCGTGGCAATGGTCGGCGACGGCATCAACGACGCCCCCGCCCTTGCTCAGGCTGACGTGGGGATCGCCATCGGCACCGGCACCGATGTAGCTATGGAGGCGTCCGACATCACCCTCATGCGCGGCGACCTCGACGGCGTGGCCACGGCGGTCGCCCTCAGCAAGCGCACGATGCGCACCATCAAGCAGAACCTGTTTTGGGCATTCTTCTACAACGTCATCCTTATCCCCGTCGCCGCCGGCATCCTCTACCCGCTCTTCTCGAATGGCGGTGTACCCGGCGTCCTAGGGCCCATCCTCGGCGACTACGGCTTCCTCAACCCTATCCTGGCGGCGGCCGCAATGGCCTTCAGCTCCCTGTCGGTGATGACCAACTCCCTGCGGCTAAGGGGCTTTCGGCCCGTTGCTGATTAGGGATAGACTAGGAGAGGGCACTATGTGTCCCATAGGGCAGGCATCTTGCCCGCCTGAAGCATCGTGAACTAGTGTAGGACGCAGGTAGGCCGCCTACGTGAGATCATCCATTCCGTTGATCACAGTCCTGGGGATACCGATCCGCCTCAGTTTCTCCTGGTTCCTCACACTCGCTTTTGTCGTCTATATCCTCGGCGCCCAGGTGTACCCGGAGTGGCTGCCTGATTCCGCAGCCTCCACGATCTGGCTGCTGGCTTTGATCAGCGGGCTGCTGTTCTTCGCTTCGATCCTCCTCCACGAGCTGGCCCACAGCCTGGTCGCTCGGGCCTACGGCATCCCTGTCAAGAGCATCACCCTCTTCATCTTCGGCGGTGTCGCCCATATCACCAAAGAGGCGTCCCGTCCCTTCGTCGAGTTCGTCATGGCCCTGGCCGGTCCGGCGACCAGCATCATGCTCTCCGGCCTCTTCCTCTTTCTGTGGTGGGTCGTCGGCTTTGGGAGCGAAGAACCCGTCACCGTCATGATGGAGTGGCTGCTCGTCATGAATCTGAGTATCGCGCTGTTCAACCTCGCCCCCGGCTTCCCTCTGGACGGCGGCCGGGTGCTGCGCTCTGTCCTCTGGGGCGCCCTCGGCGATTTTCGGCGCGCTACCTTCCTCGCCTGCTGGTGCGGTCGCCTGATAGCCTACGCTCTCATCTTGGGCGGCGCGGCGACGCTGGTATTCAACGTGTCCTGGTTGGGCCCGCTCTCCGGCCTCTGGTTCATCCTCATCGGCTTCTTCCTGGAGAGCGCCGCCCGCCAGAGCTGGACGCAGTTGAAAATCCTCGAGTTCCTCCGCACCCAGAAAGCCGGCGATGTCATGTCCCGCGACTTCCGGGCGGTCCCCAAGTGGGTAGCCCTCCAGGACTTGGCCCAGGAGGTCGGCGGTAGTCCTCTCGGCCTCTATCTTCTTGTCACCGACAACGACCGCGTCGTCGGCGTCTTGGGCGGGGAGCAGCTTAGGGCGGTCCCTCGCGAGGAGTGGCGGACGGCCACCGTCAGCAGCGCGATGAAGCCGAGCTCTCAGGTCAGCATTGTTGGCCCGGAGACTGATCTCGCTACCGCCCTCCAGGCTATGGAAGGCGAAGAAGTCCGCTATGCTCCTGTGGTGGAGAGCGGGCACCTGGTTGGGCTTCTGAGCCGGGACGCGATCATGCGCCTGCTCATGGCGCAGCGGATCCTCAAAGGGTAAGAGCCGCGATGAGTCCTTCCTGGCGCACGCTGACCGGAGTATGGGCAGGCAAGACCGCTGGTGTCGCCAGCCGCGCCCTTCGTCGCGGCGGCGGTACGGCACTGCCCGGCGTCATCGCCGGTCGAGTCGCGCCCCGCCTAGTCGCCGAGCTGCGGACGCAACTGGGCTGTGGATCGGTCGTCATCACCGGCACCAACGGCAAGACCACGGCCGCCCATATGCTGAGCAGCGTCGCCCGCGCCGCCGGCTACCGGCCCCTTCACAACCGCACCGGCTCCAACCTCATGCGGGGCATCGCCACCGCCTTTATCGACGACGTCAGTCTGCTGGGTCGTCTGCCCCAAGGGGGGCGTCGCCTCGGCGTCTTCGAGGTGGACGAGGCCACCCTGCCCGAGGCCGTCGCCGCTCTTGCTCCCCGCGTTCTTCTTTTCACCAACCTCTTCCGCGACCAGCTCGACCGCTACGGCGAGGTCGATTCCATAGCCGCCCGCTGGCGCAGCACCCTCAGTGCCGCGCCCGAGTCGATGGCCGTCGTCCTCAACGCTGATGACCCCTCGGTCGCTGCCCTGCAGAGCGTCGCCCGCGGCCCCGTCGTCCTCTACGGCGTCGACGACAAGGCCGCCGCCCTCGCCGAACCTGAGCATGCCGCCGACTCCCGCTGGTGCCCCGACTGCGGCCGCGAGTACGGCTATGAGATGACCTTCTATGGGCACATCGGCCACTGGCGCTGCCCCGGCTGCGGCCAGGCCCGCCCCCGACCGGCGGTGCGGGCCCGCAGCGTCCGCTTCGATGCCGCCGGTGATGTGGCGCTCGGCGTCGACACCCCCGCCGGCGAGGCATCCCTCGCCCTCAAGCTGGGTGGCCTATATAACGCCTACAACGCCCTCGCTGCCCTCGCCGCCGGCCTCGCCCTCGACATACCGCTGGCAGCGGTGCAGGAAGGTATCGCCGCCGTCGCTCCCGCCTTCGGCCGCCAGGAGCGCTTCGCCGTCGACGGCCGTGAGGTGCAGGTCTTCCTCGCCAAGAACCCGACCGGCCTCAACCAGGTCCTGCGGACGCTCGCCGCCCGCGAGGGCAAGAAGAGCCTGCTCCTCCTGCTCAACGACGATATCGCCGATGGCCGCGACGTCTCCTGGATATGGGACGCCGACTTCGAGCTTATCGCTGCCCAGGCGGGGCCGCTTGTCGTCTCCGGCCGCCGCGCCGAGGACATGGCGTTGCGCCTGAAGTACGCCGGTTTCCCGCCCGACTCTCCCGTCGTTCCTGACACCGGCGAGGCCCTGTCGACAGCTCTCACCCAAACGCCCGCCGGCGCAACGCTGTACGTCGTGCCTACCTACACCGCCATGCTTGAGGTGCGGGAGATACTGGCGCGGCGCGGGCAGGTCGCTCACTACTGGGAGGAGACGGCGTGAAGCTGACTATTCGTCTGGCCCATCTTTACCCCAAGCTCATGAACCTCTACGGCGACCGTGGCAACATCATCTGCCTGCGCTGCCGCTGTCAGGAGCGAGGCATCGCCCTAGAGATCGACGAGCTCGACCTGGGCGACCGCTTCGACCCCCAGCGTTACGACCTCATTTTCATGGGCGGCGGCCAGGACCGTGAGCAGCGCCGTATCGCTCCCGACCTCATCGACGGGAAGGGCGATGCGCTCCGGCAGGCTGTGGAGGAGGGTGTGGCCACCCTCGCCGTCTGCGGCGGCTACCAGCTCTTCGCCCGCTACTACCGCCCGGCAGCCGGCGACGATCTTCCCGGCCTGGGCATCTTCGACGCCTGGACGGAGCATCCGGGGGAGAACGTCCCTCGCTGCATCGGCAACGTCGTCGCCGAGTGGCAGGGCGGCACCCTCGTCGGCTTCGAGAACCACGGCGGCCGCACCTACCTCGGCCCCGGTGCCCAGCCCCTGGCCCACGTGCGAATTGGCTACGGCAACAATGGCAAGGACGGCAGCGAAGGGGCAGTGTACAAGAACGCCCTCGGCACCTACCTCCACGGTTCCCTTCTCCCCAAGAACCCCCGCTTCGCCGACCACCTGCTGCGGCTCGCCCTCCAGCGCCGCCACGGCGACATCGAGTTGGCCCCCCTAGACGACCGCCTGGAGGAAGAGGCTCATGCCGCCGCCATCCGCGTCGCCTCCGCCCGCCCGTCTTCTCGTTAGACGCCGTCCGGGGTTGCCTGAGCGTTCGGCGGCAGGTATCCTTAGAACTCGGCCTCTGGTCTCGGAGGCAGCGAATGGGAGGAGGAAGGCCGGCCTGATACGTTCATCGGTTCTCTTCGCGGGGATACTTCTTATCTCTCTGGGGCTTGCCGGCTGCGGCGGTGACGATGCCTCATCGTCTGGCTCCGATGTCCTTACCATCATGAGCGTCACTCCCAGCCCGGTAGGGACGCCGGAACTGGTCAGGTTCTCCTTCCCTATCAAGGACGCCTGCCTTCCCGCCGGCGACCAGCTTATGCCCGGCGCCCCCCGCGCCTACAGGCAGGGGACCCACGAAGGCATCGACTTTTACGAGGTGGACAACTGCACGGCCATCGGCCTCGGCACCGAGGTGCTCGCGGCCAAAGACGGCGAAGTCGTCCGCGTCGATTCCCACTATGAGGAACTGACCCAAGAAGACGTTGACGAGATGGACGCCCGCATTGCCGCCCAGGGTGAGACGGATGAGGAGTCTCTCGATCGCTACCGCGGCCGTCAGGTCTGGATCGACCACGGCGCCGGCGTGATCACCCGCTACGCTCACCTCAGCCGCTTCGCCGATGGTCTTCGTGTCGGGATGTCCGTCAAACGCGGGGAAGTGATAGGATACGTTGGGAACTCAGGTACGCCGGAATCACTGATCGATCCCAACGCCGAGATGCATCTCCACTTTGAGATACGGGTCGGCGATAGTTATCTCGGCCAAGGGTTGACGCCTGAGGAGGTTCGCGCCCTCTACGAGAGCGCTTTTGCCCAGTAGGGCCTCATCATCTTTGAAAGAGGGCTTTAGACGATGGATTCACTGCTCCTGACAATCAAGATAGGCATAGACCCCGAGATCGGCCGTATCGGTGGCCTTCTCCTGACCTGGCACGGCGTCTTCATTGCCCTGGCCATCGGCTTGGGCGTGTGGCTCGGCGTCTGGTTCGGCCGCCGCGCCGGCTTTACGGAGGATGACGCCTACACGGCTGCCCTCATCGCCGTTCCTGCCGGCATCATCGGCGCCCGTGCCCTCTTCGTCGCTGAGAACTGGGACTTGTTCTCCGACGACTGGCTCGATATCTTCCGCATCAATGAGGGCGGTATTTCCCTATACGGCTCCTTGGTCTTCGGTGTTGCCGCCGCGCTGGCATACGGTTTCTGGAGGCGGTTGCCTATCTTGAAGGGTCTCGACGCTGCCTCTTTCGGCATGATCCTCGGCCAGGGGATCGGTCGCATCGGGTGCTTGGTGGCGGGCGACATCTTCGCCAAGTCCAGCGACCTGCCCTTCTCCGTTGTGTATACGAATGTCAACAGCCTCAGCTTCGCCCGCCCGCCCATGCATTTCGTCACCGCCTATGAGGTTATAGGCGATTTCCTCATCTTGGGTGTCCTATTCGGCCTGTGGAAGTTCCGCATCTTCAAGCGGGATGGCCTTCTCTTCTTTATCTATGCCTTCCTCTACTCGGCGATGCGGTTCGGGATCAGCTTCCTCCGCGTTGACAAGGAGATAGCGGTTGGGCTCGGCATGGCCCAACTGATAGCCCTGGCGGTCATCGCCGTGTCTGTGGTGGCCTTCGCAGCGTACGCCTACGTCGCTCTCAGGCGGCCGCCGGCGCCAAAATCCGAGGCCGCGGCCTGAGCCGGATACTGTCCGGTCGAGAAGGTAGAACCGCGACGGGGACTGCGTCGACCGGAGGTTGTGCGCCCGCAAACCGCTAGATAGGAGCCCCTGGTGTCAGGAGAGGTTGGCGCCCTTCTTGCGGCGGCTTGCTGGGCTGTGAGCACCACCATCTTCACCGCCCAGGCGCGCCGGATCCCACCCCTTTCTGTCAACGCCATACGCAGTTTCTTTGCTGCCCTCTTCGTCCTCCTCCTCGTCCCCTTCTTCGGCGCCATCGGCGAGCTGCGGGAAATGTCCGTCTCCACCCTTGTCGCCCTCGTAGGCTCCGGCCTCATGGCGATGGGCCTCGGCGACAGCCTCTTCTTCGCCAGTCTCCCGCTTCTAGGTGCCACCCGCGCTATTCCTATTTCCAACGGCCTCTATCCACTGCTCGCCCTTGTGCTGGCTGCGGTCTGGCTGGATGAGGAGGTCACCTTAATGATCCTGTTGGGGACGGCGCTCGTCATCGCCGGTGTGACCTTGCTCGCTCGGGAGAGCGCTCCTTCTATCGAGAGGGATGGGACCGACGGCAGTGTGGCCGCGGCCGCCGGTAGCCAGTGGAAGAAGGGTTTCCTCATACTGATCGTCGCCTGCATCGTCTGGGCAGTCTCCACCACTTGGCTGAAGGCGGGCGGCGGCGACGCCGACGTGGTGGCGGCAGGCGTGATCCGAATAACGATCAACGGCCTTGTTCTCCTGCCCTTGGCCTATTTGTGGGAAGAGAAGCAGGATCTCCTGGGCAACGGTGTGCTTGATACTACAGCTCTGGCTGTGGCTGGCATCATAGGGATCGGTATTGGCAGTCTCCTCTACATCTTTGCCGTCCAGGAAGCGGGTGCCGGCAAGACCGCTGTCCTCACCTCCACCCTGCCGCTGTTCGCCCTTCCTCTGGCGGTGGTCTTCCTCAGGGAGAAGATCACTCCGACCGTATTGCTGGGCACGGCGCTCTGCATCCTGGGGATATGGTTGGTGGCTGTCTAAGGAGGGTTCCGGAAAGGGGGTCTCTAGGATGTTAGGCGGCCGCCGTCTTCGTCCGTTCCTCCGCCTCGATGACCGCCAAGAACGCCTCGAGGACGTGGGGGTCGAACTGGCTGCCCGAACCTTTTAGAAGCTCTGCCTTTGCTTCCTCATGGCTGAGCGCCTTGCGATAGGGGCGGTCGAGTGTCATCGCCGAGTAGGCATCCACAACCGCCAAGATCCGGCCGAGGAAGGGTATCTTCTCTCCCTTTAGGCCCCGCGGATAGCCGTTCCCGTCGTACCGCTCATGATGTGTCGCCACCGGCTCGATGGCGTCGGAGATCTGAGAGATCCCCCGTACGATCGCCTCCCCGAACTGGACATGCTGTCGCATCACTTCCCACTCGCCTTTGTCCAGCGGGCCCGGCTTCAAGAGTGTGCTATCGGGTATCGCGATCTTGCCAACGTCGTGCAGGAGGGCTGCCTTGCGAAGGGATTCCCTGGCTTCTGTGGGAAGCTGGAGCTCATCCGCCAGCCTGTCTATGTAGCGGACATTGTCTTCGCAATGCTTCTTCGTGTAGGGGTCTTTGTGGGCCAAAGCGTTCAGCAGGCTGTGCAGGAAGCCGAAGCCGTAACTCCACGAAACTCCGGGTGCCGTGCTGTCAGCGTGAGCCGGAACAACCTGGGAGCCGCCCATGCGCTTCGCGTCGTAGAGCGCTTCGTCAGCGAGAGCTATGAGCTCCTGCTTTTCGGCTGTGTCGCTGGGGAAGGAGGCTGCGCCGATGCTGACCTCCAACGGCACCAGCTGGCCTGAGTCGTCGAGCGTGAAGGGGTGCTCAGCAAGGAGTCCTACTATCCGCTGCCCTGTCCTTTCTGCCTCCTCGCGACTCGTCTCCGGCAGGACGGCCATGAACTCATCGCCGCCGTAGCGGCCGACGATGTCCGATACCCGCAGCGCCTTTCGGAACAGCCCGGCGGCGAAGCGGAGAGCCTCATCACCTACAAGATGACCACGGGTATCGTTGAAGAACTTGAAATTGTCCATGTCCATCATCAGAACGGCGAGAGGTTGAGCGTTCCGGGAGGCCCGGGCGAACTCCTCGTCCAAGCGCTCATGGATGTGACGGTGGTTAAAGAGCCCTGTCAGGGAATCGGTGATCGCCTGCTCTCTTAGCTGCTCGTGGAGGCGGGCATTCTCGATTATGATGGCGGCCTGCTGGGCAACGGCGGCCAGCGTCTCCACCTCCTCCTGAGGGAAGGAAACGTTGTCGTGGGAGGTATCCACGGTCATCGCCCCTATCGTTTTGTCCTTTACCCGCAACGGGTACAAGACGAGCGATTTGGTGTCGAAGGTCTTCGCCCACCAGCCCGGCACCAGCGGCGAACTCTTCGCATCCTCGACGACGATGGGCTTCTCCCATTCTACCGCCGCGTCGAAGAAACGCTTCGTTCTTGACGAGCGGCCGACGCTGGCAGGCGGATTGCGGAATCTGTGCCAGAGCTTGTCGTCCTCTGGGCCGATGGACATCACGGGCTCCAAACGGTGTCGGTCACCGTCTATCAAGAAGACACTGCAGCGCTCGCCGACGCTGAGGTTGACCACCGCTTGACATACCTTGACTAGGACCTTCTTCAGACTCAGGTCAGAGGCAGTGGCCGTGAGCACCTTCACCAACGCCTCGGCCCTCTGCCGCTGCTGTTGCTCCTTCTCGTGGAGGCGCGCGTCCTCGATAACCACAGCCGCCTGCGTGGCGACAGCGGTCAAGGTGTCGATCTCTTCCTGGGGGAAATGCACATGGTGGCGGAACGCGTCCACCGTCATGACTCCAATCGTCCGATCCTTCACCCTGAGCGGGTAAAGAGCGAGCGACTTTAAGTTGAAGTTGTCCACCCACCAGCGTGTCATCAGACCTGATTTCGCCGCATCCTCCATGATGATTGGCTTCTCCCACGTGTCAATGGCGGCTTGCAGGCGGCGATGCTCCGGCGCGACGGCAGCGTTTTCCCCCGGCGCCGGGTTGCGGAATCGCTGCCAGAGGTCCTGATCCTCGATCCCCAGGGACATGACGGGCACCAACGACCGACCATCTTCGCCGGTCATGAGGATGCTGCAGCGGTCCCCTACGCTAAGGTTGACCACCGCCTGGCAGAGCTTGATGAGAACCTTCTTCAGGCTGTAAGTGGAGGCGGTGGCTGTAAGCACCTCTACGAGCGCCTCGGCTCTTTGCCGCTGCCGCTGCTCCTGTTCGAAAAGGCGCGCGTTCTCGATGATGATCGCAGCCTGCTTGGCGATGGCGGCCAGCGTTTCGATCTCCTTCGCTGGAAAGTGGACCAATTTGCTGAAGGAGTCTACCTCCAGCATCCCTATGGTCTTCTCTCTATGAACGAGGGGGTACAGTGCCAGCGACTTAAGGCCGAAAGTCTCAGTCCAGAAACGAGGAATGATGGTCGAGTTCGGCGCATTCTCCTCGATGATGGGTTCGTGGGCCTTGATTGCTTCGCCGATGCCCTTGAATTCGGGTATGTTGAGCCCGGCCGAGGCGCGGAACTTATCCCATAGGTTCGGATCCTCGACCCCTAGCGACATGACGGGTTCCAGAGTGTGAGTGTCCTCGTTGAACATGAAGATGCTGCAACGCTCGCCGATCGTGAGCTTGAGGACTGATTGACATAGCTTGGCGAGGACCTTCCGCAGGCTGACGCTGAGGGAAGGCGCGCTCACCACATCTAGTAGCGTCTCCGAGAGCCGTCGCTGTTCGCGCTCCTGTTGCAGAAGGGTGGCGCTCTCAATCGACATCGACACGTGGCCGGCAAATAGGCTCGCGAGCTGCACCTCCTCGGATGAGAAATCGCGGCAGATCCTCTGGCCGACGTAAAGGCAGCCCACCACCGCGTTCCCGACCTTCAAAGGAACCACGAGCAGCGCCCGCAGCCCCTCCTTTGTCAGGGCTGTTCCCTTGTAGTGCTCATCGGCCAGGAGGTCAGGGGAAACGTACGGTTGCCCGGTCCGGAAGACGATGCCGGTAAGTCCCTCGTTCGACCTCTTCCGCCAGCGGCTGACGAAGCGTGGCGATAGACCGTGTTGGGTGTGGACGGCTAGAACGCCCTTTTCATCGGCCAGCGCTATCGATGCGCTGTCGCTCTTGAGGATGTCGCAGGCAAGCCGAACCGCAGAGGCCAAGACCTCGTCGAGGTCTGCCTGGCGGCGTGAGGGCGTTGCTTCGCTGGGAGATTGCCGACTTCTACTTCTGGGCACGCACTAGTTTCCCTCTTTCGATGAAGGTATGCCTGCTCCTAGTTGAGTATCGGCAGGAATCACAGAAGGCTGAGAGGAGTAACGCCGGGGACAGACAAAAACGAGAGTGAACTGGGACGAGCAGCCTAGTCTACGATTCGCAGCGTCTCCTCGGTGACGCGCCCGCCGCGGATGAGGAACGCCCGTATGACCGGCGAGCCGGTGTCGGCGAGGGAAGCGATCAAGTAGCGGGTGTTCGGCCAGAGATCGGCGATTCCCGCCGGCCCCGTCCAGGTCGCCAGACCTACGTCGGTCGCCGATGGATAAGCCTCACTGCTGGGATGAGAGTGGTAGATCGCCAGGAACTCCCAGCCTGCAGCCTCTACCTCGTGGTAGATGCGGTAGAGGTCCTGCGCGTCGATGCTATAGCGGTAGGGGCTTTCCTCGGCGTTGACGGCGCGGCAGAGCTTGAGGATCCGCCCGCCCTTGCCTGCAAGAATGCCGCAGCACTCGTTCGGCGCCGCCTCGCGGGCATGAGCGATGATCTCCTCGACGTAGCGTCGCGGGAGTTCGAACACGTGCTGCCCTACTTTGCCTGGGGGAATCGGGGCGCCCAGAGCCCCGTCGATAGGTACTTCCAGCCGCCGTCGCCCACGAGGAGAGCGAAGTTGGCCTTCTCGTGCCTCTCGGCGATGACGCGGGCGGCGTGGAGCACCGCTCCCGAGGAGGGCCCGGCGAATATGCCCTCCGTCTCCGCCAACTCCCGCGCTGCGGCGAAGGAGTCCGCCTGCTTCACGACGACTCGCTCGTCCACAACCGACAGGTCGAGCACGGCGGGCCGGAACCCCTCCAGCGTGTGTAGTCCTTCGATCAGCTCGTCCGGCGGCGGCTCCACGCAGACAACCTTGGTCCCCGGCTTATGCTCTTTCAGGTAGCGTCCGACGCCGCTGACCGTCCCGCCTGTCCCTGTGCCGGCAACGAAGACGTCGATATCGGCGAGGTCGCGCAGGATCTCGGGCCCGGTCGTCTCGTAGTGGGCGAGGGGGTTGTCGGCGTTGGAAAACTGGCTGGTGAGGAAGTAGGAGGAGTCCTCCGCTGCCAGTTGACTCGCCAGCTCTATCGCTCCGTCGGTGTACTTGGCGCCGTCGGTGAGGATGACCTCCGCCCCAAAGGCCCGCATCACCAGCGTCCGCTCCCGGCTGACGTTGTCCGGCATGACCACCCGGATCGGGTAGCCTTTGATTCGCGCCATCATCGCCAGGGAGACGCCGGTATTGCCGCTCGTCGCCTCCAGGATCGTCATCCCCGGCCGCAGGTCGCCCCGCTTCTCCGCCTGCTCGATCATGAACAGGGCGATGCGGTCCTTTAGGCTGCCGCTCGGGTTCTGCCCTTCAAGCTTGGCGAAGAAGCGGATTCCCGGTCGAGGCGATAGCCGCGGCATCTCCACCAACGGGGTGTTGCCAATCAGGTCGATGAGCCGCTCACAGAGCATGGGTCTCACCTGCCGGCGGTTGAGCCGCCAAACTAGTCGTAGTCGACGAGCGCCTTGATCGTCGGCTTGTCCCCACAGACCGGACAGTTGGGATCGCG
>Ga0315286_10005583_pt1 | contig 12159 bp, 5 predicted proteins | sample YL17G10_0_MG_FD_205038 | JGI IMG/M metagenome (GOLD analysis project Ga0315286, IMG submission 205038) | Sediment microbial communities from Yellowstone Lake, YNP, Wyoming, USA - YL17G10_0 | ecosystem: Environmental > Aquatic > Freshwater > Lake > Sediment | place: USA: Wyoming | collected... | reverse complement strand
ACGGATCGCTGGCAGACAGTTTGATGTCGGGGGAGGCAGCTCTCGACTCGTTTCGTTTTCTAGCCGCCCGTAACGATTCGACAGCTTCCGGCAACGCGAATTGCTCCCCGGTAAAGCCGCCCACGAACCGTCCCCCACGAATCTCGCCTTGTAGCTCCATCCGGCGATACTGCACTAGCAGATCGCGCCAGGACAGTGCCAGCACTTCCCGTCCCAACAAGTCGCGGAACACCACGCCATATCGGCGCAACAACTGGCGCGCGACGGGCTCGATCGAGGGTGAGGCGTAAGGCATACGGCGTGATATGGCTAACGTCGCAGGTTCAGAGCTGATCGCCGATGGCTGATAGCTGACAGCTTGTCTCAGGAGTGACCAACGACCGGCTGAGTGTCGAGGCCGGCGAGAACGGTCCCGTCCTTCTGCACGGCGGCGGCGCGGGTCCATGAGGGCACGGAGATTGTCGAAGCCGTCAGCCGTGACCAGGCCGGCGGCTACGAGTTCCCAAAGTCCTTCTTCCACTTCCGTCGGAAGATGGCTGGTCATCCGCACAAGATCGGCAAAGAAGCTCGCACCTCGCTCGTGCAAGCTACGACGCAGGTCTTGCGCCACGGAACTCAACTGGGCAAACGGGTCGGGCCCGGCAGATGCGGCGTCATCGTGGAAGACATCCATCAACCACTCGCTCTCCTCACGTGGAAAGAGACTAATTGGCGCCACACTCGTCGGGATGATCCGACGTCGTGCAAGATCCCCGACGTGCGCAAGCCGTGGATGAGGAGACAACCTGCCCCAGCTGACTGCCCCGCTCAAACAGAGCCGGTCCAAAAGCTCCGGCTCATACTTCGCCAGCCGCGTACGGAGCAAATGCGGCTCCCAGGCCGAGGCTGCAGCTTCGAAGCCGGCCAGCTGCGCGATGATGTCCAAGAGACCGGCCTCGCCATGGAGACGCGACCCAGGGGAGACATGTTGCCATTGAAACAAAAATCGCATGAACTCTGCCGCGGTCACTGGCTCAACTTCTTTGCGCAGTCTGCCAATGGTTAAACGATGAATGCGCGCTAGCAGCCGGCGGTGGCACCACTCCGGCGAGGCGACTGCCTCGCCGGAATTTCGAATTTTCAATTTTGAATTTTGAATTAGGCCCGCGTGCCGGAACTGGCCCCGCAGAACTTGGCCTGATGCTTCGAGCCGCATCATGGAGCCGTTCACGTCATCAGCCGAAAGATGAAGCCGTTCGGCCAATTCAGCCACGGTCGTCGGGCCGATGCTTTCCATCCACCCTTGGATAATGGCATCGAGTGTCGCATCATCACCACTCGCAAATACCGTTTCGACCTGCGCCAGATGCTCCGTCGCCACCCATCCTCTTACTTCTTGCGCCTCAACCCTCACGGTGAGTTCAACCGCGCGCCCCTCCTCAATCAGGCGAGGCCAGTGAATCGCCCAGTCTTTGACCTCCTCGACCGGCAACCAGAGCAACGTGAGCAAGGCATCGTGCAATTCATCCGGATCGCGCACGACGGGCCATGACTCCCGTTGCACCTCCTCAATCGCTGCGGGGTCCAACGCCCCGACCTCGCCGGCCAGCTGAGCCGGAAGCGTGCGCCGCATCTCCACCGCCCGGGCCCGCCGCTCTTCCAACGGCGCATCGTCGAGAAACGCATAGGGGTTGGCATTCAAGATCTCGTGCGAGAACGGTGAGGGCATCGGCGTATCGACCGCCACACAGCGAATGGCCCCGGCTTCAATCTGCTTGAGGAGTGCCGTCAACCCGTCGAGATCCATCGCCTCAGTGAAACAGTCCCGCAAGGTCTCGTTCACGAGCGGATGATCCGGAATCTGGCGAGTCCGTTCGCCGACCATATTGTCCTGACAGGCCATCGCATCAGGGAAGACGGCGCCAAGAAGATCCTCCGCCTTCATCCGTTGAATCTGCGGAGGAACCTTTTTGCCATGGGAGAAACGCAGCAAGACTAACGCACGGCTGACATTCCAGCGCCAGCGCGTCATAAACATCGGCGCTTGAAGCACAGCGGGAAGCAAGACCTCGCGAAGCGTATGGCTGTGCAGGAACCCGAACACCGAATTGAGCGGGAAGCTGTGCTTCTCGCCGAGCGAGATCACGATGCCGTTGTCAGTCGCCGCAGCTTGCAATTCGAAATCGAAAGTGACGCAGAACCGCTTCCGCAATGCGAGGCCCCAGGCCCGGTTAATCCGGCCTCCGAATGGCGTGTGCAACACGAGCTGCATCCCGCCGCTTTCATCAAAGAACCGTTCCGCGACTATCGTCTGTTGTGTCGGTACGGTTCCCAATACAGCGATTCCATTGGCGATGTAGGCGATAGCTTGTTCCGCGCCACGTTGATCAAGGCCGCATTCCTGCCGCAACCATGTGATAGGTGATGCGTGATGCGTGATGGGTACAGAATCGGAGCTGATGGCTGATGGCTGATAGCTGATAGCGGAACCAGAGCAAGTAAGCATGTTCGCAATCTCTTGCCGGAGCGCTGCCACTTCCGCCGAAAGCTCTGCTGTCCTCGACGGCGCCTCGCCTCGCCAGAAGGGAATGTTGGGTGGTGCTCCGTGGGCGTCTTCCACCCGCACCTTGCCCATCTCCACACCCTTGATCCGCCAGGACGTGTTGCCCAGCAACATGATGTCACCCGCCAGACTCTCCACCGCAAAGTCTTCATCGACCGATCCCACGACCGTACCTTCAGGCTCCGCGACCACGACATAATTCGCTGTGTCCGGGATGGCCCCGCCGCACGTAATTGCCGCAAGCCGAGCACCTCGCCGGCCTTTGATACGGCGATTGATCCGATCGTGAAACAGATAGGCCAGACCACGCCCGCGATTGGTCGCAATCCCATCCACCAACATCCGCAGCACCTGATCGAACTCCGAACGCGCTAACGCCCGATAGGGATCGGCCCGCCGGCAGAGATCGAATAGATCGTCTTCCTGCCAGGTCTGCGTTGCCGCTGCTGCCACCAGCTGCTGCGCCAAGATGTCGAGCGGAGCCGGCGGCACGACAATGCGATCCAAGACTCCTGTCCGAATCGCGCGCATCAGCGCCGCACATTCGAGCAAGTCGTCCCTCGTCATCGCAAAGAGACGGCCCTTGGGAATGGCCTTGATCCAATGACCGGCCCGGCCAACCCGCTGCAGACAGGTGGCAATCGCGCGGGGCGAACCGATCTGACAGACGAGATCCACAGCGCCGATATCGATGCCGAGTTCCAGCGAGGCCGTGGCGACGACGACGCGCGTCTTGCCGCTCTTGAGCCGTTCTTCCGCCGACAAGCGAATCTGGCGCGAGAGGCTGCCATGGTGCGCCGCAACGACGTCGGCGCCTAATTCCCGCAGTCGTTCCTCCAGGGAGTGTGACACTCGTTCAGCGAGGCGTCTCGTATTGACGAACACCAAGGTCGAGCGATGCTGCCGGACCAGCTCGGCGACGCGATCATAGACATCGGCCCAAATGTCGTTCGTGGCCACGGCGCTGAGTTCGTCTTTCGGTACTTCCACGGCCAGATCCATCTCACGCTTGTGCCCCACGTCGATGATCGTCGGCATCGGACGAGCGCCCACCAGGAACTGCGCCACGGTTTCGATCGGCCGTTGCGTCGCGGAGAGCCCGATGCGTTGAGGTTTCGTGAGCGTCAGCGCTTCCAATCGCTCCAGCGACAGGGAGAGGTGGGCGCCGCGTTTATTCGGCGCAACGGCGTGGATTTCATCGACGATGACGGTCCGCACGGTCTGCAATAGTCGGCGGCTTTTCTCTGCCGTCAATAATATAAATAGCGACTCCGGCGTTGTGACGAGGATATGGGGCGGCCGCTTGAGCATCTGCTGGCGCTCCGTCATCGGCGTGTCGCCAGTGCGGACCAGCACACGGAGTTCCGGCATCAAGAGCCCGGCAGACAACGCTGCGTTGCCGATTTCAGCGAGTGGCTGCTGTAGGTTTTTCTGTATATCGTTGCTGAGCGCTTTGAGCGGCGAGACGTAGAGGACCTGCGTATGGTCATCGAGTTCACGCGCGAGGGCTTGTGTGAAGAGATGATTGATGCAGGAGAGAAAGGCGGCGAACGTCTTGCCGGAACCGGTCGGCGCGGCAATCAGAACATCAGCCCCCGATTGAATGGCCGGCCAAGCCTGAACCTGGACATCGGTAGGAGTCCCAACTGACGACGTGAACCATTCGGCGATGAGAGGATGGAATCGAGAGAGGGACATGGCGCGTGATCGTACCACGCCGCCATAGGAAGCTCTACGGGCTAGCCCTCATTAATCATGACGGTTCGTCGCGAAATCGCTGAGCTGCGTTGCGAGACCAGCGCGCGGGGCCCAGGGAACTGGCTCCGCCGTCTTCGGCGGTGCCTGTCCCGCTCCCAAAACGGGGACAGGCGCCAAAAAGAAGGGCGCCAGTCCCCAACAGTACGTTGAGGGTCCGAGGGGCGAGCCCACTGGCCGAAGGCTCGTCGTAGCAGAGGATCGGCGATTGCAGCAGAAGTGTTCATGAATAATGCGGGCTAAGGCAGCGCGCGTACGTAGACATCTACAGCGGCAGCGGGTGGAGGAGACGTGACCAAATTGGTCGCCGAGGAGACGAACGCCACGAATGCCCCATTCGTGGCAACGACCGGCGCCAAATTACTGGACCCAGGGGTAGCAGGAGTTCCTGACTCATCCTTAGACACCAACGTGGTTTGCCCATTGAGAAGCAGCTGCGTATCATGGAGATAGATCTGCTGACCACTCACACTCACACCTGAAGGTAATGAAACTAAGTTCGTCGCAGTCGACACAAAGGCGATGAACCGGCCGTCCTCGCTGATCGTAGGCGATGTGTTAAACGTGCCAAAGAGGCCAGCGTTAGCAGGAGCAGGAGGTATTGAATTATCCTTGGACACCAAGGTGGTTCGCTTATTGGGGTCCGCCTGCTGCGTATCGTGGCGATAAATCTGCTGGCCACTTCCAGCTGGAACTGATGGATCTAAGTTTATCGCATTCGACACAAAGGCAATGAACCTGCCATCTGCACTGATCGTAGGCGCTGTGTTCGATACGTTTGAGAGCCCAGTGGACGTACCATTGGTACTAGCAGGAAATCCTGAGCCATCCTTGGACACCAGCGTGGTTCGCCCATTGAGAAGCAGCTGCGTATCATGGAGATAGATCTGCTGACCACTCACACTCACACCTGAAGGTAATGAAACTAAGTTCGTCGCAGTCGACACAAAGGCGATAAACCGGCCGTCCGCACTGATTGTAGGCGATGTGTTCAAGGACCCAGGGGTAGCAGGAGTTCCTGAACCATCCTGGGACACCAACGTGGTTTGCCCATTGAGAAGCGTCACGCTCGTCTGTGTATCGTGCAGGTAAATCTGCTGGCCACTCACACCTGGAACTAAGTTCGTCGCAGTCGACACAAAGGCGATGAAGCGCCCATTTGCGCTGACCCTAGGCGCTGTGTTCGATGTGCCAAAAAGCCCAGCGTTAGCAGGATTTCCCGATCCATCCTGGGACACCAACGTGGTTCGCCCATTGGGAAGCGGCTGCGTATCATGGAGATAGATCTGCTGACCACTCACACCTGGAACTAAGTTCGTCGCAGTCGACACGAAGGCGACAAAGCGCCCGTCTGCACTAACAGAAGCTGCACTACTCGCTCCGCCGGTACCTGCATTTCCAAAGCTGTCCATTGATACCAGGCTGAGCCGACCGGTCTGACGATCATGCACATAGATCTGTTGTCCTACCACTACCGGGATCAAAGTTGATCCGGTGGATGTAAAGGCTATGAAACGTCCATCAGTCCAGCTGATGGACGGCTCCGTATTTACCGCACCGGCCACAGAGTTTCCATTGGTATCGACCGACACGCGATCCGTTCTCGGATGCACCAAAAACAACACAGCGCAGGTCTCGGTCTTACCTGTGCTGTCCTTTCCGGCGAATACCACAATGAAGTTGCCTGCTACGATCGGCCTGCCGGTGACGTCACCCGTGGCTCCGTTGAAGGACAAGCCGATCGGCAGGACCCCGCTAGACACAGTCCAGGGCAACAGCACTGTGCTACAAGTGGTGGCCAATGTCGCTGAGTAGTCATTACCGACGACTCCAAATGGGGCCGAAGCCGCCGTCGTATTGGTAAACGGGACTTCCTCCTTGGCTGCGCAGCCTAAGAGTCCGAACCCAAGGGCGAAGATCGACAACAGAGACGCGACGGATTTCATATGGAGCACTCTCCTGCGAATTCCTCTTTGGCGCATGGCTGCGCCATCTCACTGTGCCATCTTACTCAACTGTGGAAAGCTGGGACAGCCTTACGGATGGGGGGTGTATTGAGTGACGCGGCAGGCGGTATCACCGCTCGTTGTGCGGGAATCTGGCTCTATAGGACGTGTGTTGCACGGGACGGGAGCCTCGCGGGCCCCGATTGAATGGCAGGCCAGGCCTGAACCTGGACATCGGTGGGGGTGCCAACCTGCCTGTGAAACCATTCGGCAATAAGAGGGTGAAATCGAGAGAGGGACATGGCACGTGATCGTACCACACCACCAGATGAAGCTCTACGGGCTAGGGAAGCGCGCGGACGTAGATCTGCTGATTGCCGCTCGCCACACCGAGATTAGTCGATAACGATGAGAAGGCCACGAACCCGCCGTTCGCGTTTGCCGAAGGGGTATTACTCAATCCGTTTCCCGCTACGAGACTATTGTTCTTCGACACAAGACTGGTTTGCTCTGTCCCAACACAAATTCCTGGGCCCGATAAGGGACCCCGCGCATAGATCTGCTGATTGCCGGGAGACGGAGAGATCAAATTTGTCGACAATGAGGCGAACGCCACGAAACAGCCGTCATCGCTGATTGACGGAACGCTGCTGTTGCCATCCCCTCGGACCGGCGAAGGAGAATTGTCTTTCGAAATGAGACTCGTCGTGCCGTTGGGGCCGCTATTGCGATCATGCAGGTAGATCTGCTGCCCATCCGCAGGCGGCAGCAGGTTGCTCGCAAAGGAGGTAAAGGCCACGAAGCGCCCGTTTGAATTGATGGCTGGGCTGCTGCTAAGGCCGTTGCCTGGTACTGGGGTGGCGCTGTTGTTCTTCGAGATGAGACTTGTCTGCTCGGAGGCGCCACAGGTTCCCGGACCCGGAAGAGGACCACGGACATAAATCTGCTGGTTTCCGGGGGCAGGGAAGATCAAATTTGTCGACAATGAGGCGAACGCCACGAAACAGCCGTCCCGACTGACGGATGGCGTGCTACTTGCCCCATCTCCCCGCAGCGGTGTGCTGTTATTATCCTTGGAGACGAGCGTCGTCTGCCCGTTGGGAAACGCCATACTGGTTTGGGTGTCATACATATAGATCTGCTGACCTACCACGCCCGTAACGAGGTTCGTGGCGTCTGAGACATAGGCCACAAAGCGTCCATTGGCGCTGATGCTCGGTGATGACGTGGTCGATCCGAGGGTGGCTGGATTGCCGAAATTGTTTTTCGACACCAGGCTCGTCACGCCGGTTTGGACATCGCGGAGATAAATCTGCTGGCCACTCACACCGATCACCAGATTTGTTGAGTTCGCAGCAAAGGCCACGAAACTGCCGTCCGAACTGATCGAGGGCGCACTTTTTGTCCCATCGCCGGGGGTGATGGCCACACCGCTGTCACGAGACACTAGGCTTGTTTGATCCGTCTGCCAGTCATGGAGATAAATTTGTGCCCCGCCGGCGCCGGGGATGAAGTTGCTGGCCGATGATGCAAACGCCACAAAGCGACCGTCGTTGCTGACTGATGGACTGCTGCTGGCTGCCCCCCCAGGGATTGGAGGAGTGCTATTATCGACGGAGACCAGATCCGTCCTCGTATGCACCGCAAACAGCACTGAGCCGGTCGCGGTCTTACCTGTGCTGTCCGTCACGACGAACACCACAGTGGGGTTGCCTGCTGCCGTCGGGATGCCGCTCACGACACCAGTGCCTGCATTGAGGGACAAGCCGGTCGGCAAGACGCCTCCAAACAAGATCCACGTCAGCGGCGCGGTGCCACCAGTGGCGGCCATTGTCGCCGAGTAGGGATTGTCGACGACTCCAAATGGAGCCTCTGTCGTCGTGATGGCAAACGTGACTCCGCCCCCGCCCCCACTGCTGGAACAGGCTAATACTCCAAGTCCAAGGGCAATGATCGACAATACAGATGCAATGGATTTCATATGGGGCATTCTCCTACGAATTCCTCTTTGAGACAACAGTTGTGCCATCTTACGCAACTGTGAAAAGATGGGACAGCCTTACGGATGGGGGGGGGTATTGAGTGCTGCGGCAGGCGACATCACCGCTGGTTGTGCTGGGATCTGGCTACACAGGACGTGTGTTGCACAGAACGGGAGCCTCGCAGGGGTGGACTGTCCATGCCACCAGCAGGAATCCCCTGACCAATCTCACAGACATTCCTTCGGAACAGCGCCTTAGATTCGATTTGGAACAGCCCTCGACCTGGCTGAACATTCCTGTGGGCGCCGATCTCATCTGGTGTTTTCCCGCCACGCCGCTCGTACAGGTACAGGCCTTCGCACGCACACTCGACGCGCCGGCTCGACGCCTTGTCGTCTTAGGAAGCACGTCAGCCTATGAGGTCTCCGACCATTCCACCGACTATCCTCCGCCCTGGATTGACGAATCAGCCCCGATCGACCTGACCAAGCCACGCGTGCAGGGAGAAGAGTTCTTGCGCAGCAACTGTGGCGCGATCATCCTGCGCGTGGCCGGAATTTACGGTCCAGGCCGCAATCCCATCGACTGGATCAGAACCGGCCGCGTTGGCCCCTCACGCAAATATGTGAACCTCATTCACGCGGAGGATTTAGCCACCATCTGCCTGCTTGCACTGGACAAAGGGAAGCCCGGCGAGGTCTACAACGTCAGCGATGGCACGCCACGGACGTGGGAAGACATCTGTCACACAGCACAGACGCGCTGGGGAATCGTCGCAAGTGGAAGACAAAAAGATGATGCGATAGGAAAGCGCCTCAGTACCGATAAGCTCGTGCACACTTTGCACCCTCGGCTTCAACATTCCGACTTGTACGCCAACTTGCAATCATTGATATAACACCAGTCCGCGTTTTTTCTTTGCGGACGGTCAAACTGGCTCTCCAACTAGGCCGCAGGCGAGTCACAACCGGAGGCGTACCGTCAGAGGTACGTTGAGGATTGTGGCGAGCCGAGAACGACGTTGGAAGCCTGTTTCACCATCCTGCTAACGGAGGAGCGCCATCACGGCAAGGCAGACGAGCAGATTGTTGATGGCGTGAGCCAAGATGCCTGGCAGGAGGCTTCCGGTCTTTTCGTAGATCCAAGCCCAGAGCACCCCGCTCCAACATACACTCAGCAATCCCACCAATCCATAGCCATGGGCGACGCCGAAGATGCCGGCGCTGATCAGCGCAGCCGGCAGGAAACTGAACTTGCGGCGAAGAATCGCGAACAGCAATCCACGAAACGCGAGCTCTTCGAACAGCGGTGCAAAGACCACGTATTCGGCTAAACTGATGGCCGTCAGTGATGGCGTGGCCCAGACGAGATCTGCGTCGAACCATTCGGCCCAGTGACTCGTCAGATGGAAAGGCTCCGCCAACCGATCCATCACCCACTCCCCCCACAAACCGGCTGCCACTACCGCCAATACCGCAGTCACCAGACGGCCCGCACGGACCCATCCGATTTTCAGCCCAAATCCCTCATTGAACGTCATGCCGGACGGCCGGAAGAGATGCCGGTAGGCCAGGAGGAGCAGCGGCACATTCGCCACCGGAATGGCCAACGCCCGGAGCGAGACATTGTCGGGTGGCGCATACAGCAAAAACAACGCCGTGATCATGGAGCCGATCGCGCCTCCGCGCAGCAACACCGCCGCGCCGATGCCGCCAGGCCACGGCGGCGGCACGCCCGGTTCATGCAGCCGAACGAAACTGGACGGCTCATTCCGTCTGAACCAGAGCAGCACGCACACCACGGTGCCGACGGCCATCGCGCCGAGTTCAACAAGCGTCAAGCGATACGACCGGACAAACTGACGGTCGACACGCACCGCGGCCTGTTCCTGAATCCTGGCCACGAGCGCGGCATCGTCGGCGCGGCGTGCCAGGCGTTCAGCCAGGCGATCGTAAAACCAGCCGGCAGGCAACGCCTCTGCCACCTCTGATTGCCACAAGACATACCGGTCCGCGTCATGAACCGGTCCTTCGCCATAGGCGGCCATCACCAGATCGGCGAACTGAGGAAGCGGGTCTTCTGTCCCGGCCCACTCATGCGCGGAGAGGAGCGCCTGCGAGACATGGCCGGCCTCGGCCTGGAGAATCGCCAAGTACAGGGGGACCAACGGGTCTTCAGAGATCTGGGCCAGCTCTCGATACCATTCAATCTCGTGCGCCCATTCAGTCCCGGTGTCGCCGGATGTCCAAGCAAAGAGCTGCTGTTCCCACCGGGGCGCACGCTTGAGTCCTTCCTCCACATCCCTGGTCCGACTGACCATTAGACTGAGCGATTGCTCAGGCGACTCGATGCGATCCAGCTTGGATGCCGATGTCGATAGCCCTACAACCGACACCAGCGCCACCATGAGAAAGAGCGCGGACAACAGCGTGACCATGGGCGAGAACCGCCCAGAATAGACCCCGATCGCCGGCGGCACGTCTGTGGCTCGCCACCAGGACTTGGGCTGCTCCGGCTCGTGGAGAGAAGCAGCGGCTGATTCCACCATTGTTCGAACTATAACATGCTGTTTTTCTTTCACGAAACCCCTCGAAGTGGCTAGGCGACGAAGAAGACCATTCAGAATATCCGTGGCCGAACTCGACCCAACTCCGCTATACTGCATTTCTCATAACTACTCAGGTAGATAGACTGAAGGTGTTTAGGAGTTGGGCTTCTTGCGCACGAGGATTCATCTCTGCTTGAACCCAGGGTCGTAGAAACCGAGAAGGTGTTGAATGGCTTGGTTCGTGCTTTGCGAGATCATTTATAGCCTTCAGCCTTCAGCCTGAACACCTGAGTTGTTACCATTTCTCTCATATTTGGAGTGATATGCCAGTTCAAAAATTTATCCCCCCACGCAGGCTGCTCCTTGGCCCAGGACCGAGCATGGTGCATCCGCGAGTCCTGCGTGCCCTCTCCACTCCCCTGCTCGGCCACCTGGACCCGGCCTTTCTTGCGCTCATGGACGATATCCAAGTCCTGTTGCGCGTCGTTTTTCAGACCAAGAACCGCTTCACCATCGCAGTCTCCGGCACCGGCTCAGCCGGCATGGAGGCTTCGATCGTGAATATCGTTGAGCCTGGCGATGCGGTGATCGTCGGGGTCAATGGCGTGTTTGGCACACGCCTCGCAACTATCGTCGAACGCTGCGGCGGCAAAGCGATTCGCGTGGAAGCCCCGTGGGGACAGATCATCGATCCTGACGCCATTGATCAAGCGCTAAGCCGATCCGGCCCGGTGAAAGCCGTGGCCATCGTGCATGCCGAAACCTCAACAGGCGTCTGGCAGCCGCTCGAGCCGATCGCCCATCTCTGCCGCAAGCATGACACGCTCTTCGTTGTCGATGCCGTGACCTCGCTGGGGGGCGCACCGGTCGAGATCGATCGTTGGGATATCGATGTCTGCTATAGCGCCACGCAGAAATGTTTGAGCTGTCCGCCCGGGCTGGCTCCCTTCACCCTCAGCGACCGCGCGTTGGCCGCCATCAGAGCCCGGCGCACCCCGTGCCAGAGTTGGTACTTGGATATGGCCTTGATCGCGGACTACTGGGCCGAAGGCACCAGAGCCTACCACCACACGGCTCCGATCTCCATGCTCTATGCCCTGCGGGAAGCATTGCGACTCGTCGAAGAAGAGGGATTGCCCGCCCGCTTCGTTCGTCATCAACTCAATAGCGCCGCCTTAGTCGCGGGCTTGACCGAACTCGGGCTTCCTCCCCTTCCCCCGGCAGGACATCGACTCCCAATGTTGGCCTGTGTCACGGTCCCCGCTCATATTCCTGAAGCCGAGATACGGACGAACTTGCTCTCGACCTATGGCATTGAAATCGGCGGCGGGCTCGGCCCACTCAAGGGGAAGGTCTGGCGCATCGGCTTGATGGGTGAATCGTCGA
>Ga0315286_10005581_pt1 | contig 12161 bp, 12 predicted proteins | sample YL17G10_0_MG_FD_205038 | JGI IMG/M metagenome (GOLD analysis project Ga0315286, IMG submission 205038) | Sediment microbial communities from Yellowstone Lake, YNP, Wyoming, USA - YL17G10_0 | ecosystem: Environmental > Aquatic > Freshwater > Lake > Sediment | place: USA: Wyoming | collected... | reverse complement strand
ACCTCCTGCCGCGGGGCGGCCCAAACATGCTTTAAAACCATGAAGGAAGTGGAGCTTTCCATGGGTGAATCCGAGCTTGTGGGTTCGCTCCTATTGTGGGGCTATTTACCATGCCCCCCCCTTCACTTGTCAAGAACAATTTCGGGCCCTTTCCCGATGGCGAGGCGGAAGGGTTCTCCTCATGATGAGGAATCCCTGAAGAGGGGAGGAGCCCGTCTTCTTGGTCCAGCCCACCGAAGGCCGCGAGAGGGGCCGAGGTGCGTCCGGTGGCCTGCCCCATGACGATGGACTTGATGGAGGGATCAAGCGGGGAAAGCTAATAGAACGGATAGAGCTGGGAGGGGAGGCCACCTACCCGGATCACGCCCAATCGGGCAACGTGAACCTGTTTATCTGGAGGGAACAAATCTGAGGATTCCGAAAGCGAGAGAGGAAACGTGAGTGCCGGGGCTTCCCTTCCTTCTGCGAGCAGACCGGGATTCCTGGTAGAATACGAGCACTTTATCGAGCTGAAGAGGATATGGAAATTTTCGAGCGAGGAGGATGTGGAATCTATTTCATGGGACTATGGAGACCGGGGTTCCAATCCTGACCAGCTTCTTCAACTCCTCGATATCTGCATCATGCATACGGACGCATCCTTCAGTCTTCATCGTTCCTATAGAGTTTGGGTCATGCGTCCCGTGTATCGCTATCCCACTCCAGGCTTTTCCTGAATTCGTTTGCTCCGCACCTGTGTAAAGCCTGAGAAACCAGGGACCATAGGCACCTTTGATAGGCCCTTTCCCATCTCTTAAATCGTGCACCCAATTCCGCGAATCCTGGATTTCACTGATATAAAAGTCGCCCTCGGGAGTCCTGCCATCACCGACCTTTTGTTTATCTCCAGGGTTTTTGCCAATTGCTATGGGGTAGTTCTTCACCAACTCGTTTCCTGCATAGAGACAAAGCTTGAACGCCTGCTTGACCACGACGATCCGATATCCGGGGGATTCCCTCTTCTCCGATTGCTCCGAGAGGGGATAGCCCCTTCCCCCCTCCAGGACCAAAGCGATCAGAATCGCCGAAGATGCCATCCTCCCAACTCTCCTGAGAATTCCCCTCCTATCCATCCTTCGCCTACGGTCTCCGTCCTTGCCGGATAAAGGTCTCTTCGTCGGTATTACGCAATCTGTGCCGCTTGACAAATCCTTTCTCGCCGATTGAAAATCGAGGATCTTCCTGCCAAATGCAGTAAACTGTCCTCAGTTAGGCCTCCTTCGGAGGGGCTAATCGAACTTTGTTGGCGTCCCCGGGAATTACCGACTCTCCGAGCCCTGCGAGAACACCGAGACGGCCGGCGCGTGCCCCGGGCCCTGAACCATGAACGCAGGTCCGATGGGGATCAAACGGGAGGAATTTATCGACGGAGTCCAGATCTGAGAGGTAGCCGCGGTCCTTTTCAATCCAGACCCGAAAACTCAACTCCCAACAGCGGCGCGTGTTGCTGCGCCCCATAGATGTCCGTGTCGCCGATGTCCCCGGAGACAATCGGCCGCTTGAGGTTGATCTTGATCGCTCCCGCCGGGTCAAATTCGATGATATCCCGGACATCCTCTTCCGGCAGGCCATAGATCCGGCTGATCAGACCCCGGTTGATGACCTTGGCCTTCTTGATCTTCTCATACCATTCCCGGTCACGGAAGATGATGTCCAGCGTCAATTCGTAGGGCCCCGAATTCTTGCTGCGAATCACGCTCGCAATGTCGATGAGCTTCACTCCCATCCCTTTCCTCCCTCGATTTCTCGAATCTCCATGGGAAAGAGCGCGCACGGATCTTCCACCTTGATGAGGTGATACACGCTGAACTGATAGACTGCTCCCATCATGATATCCGAAGGGGAATACAAGAAGGCCAGATTTCCGGCGGTGGAAATCCTCCCCGGATACCCGTAGTGCAGCATGGTGGCTCTGGCAAAACCGCAGATCGTGTTCGCAAGTTCCTGCGAATCGGCGATCGCCTCGATGACGATTCCGAGTTCGTGGGAGGTAACCTCCTTCTGGGGCTCCAGCCGTCCCATCACCCCGTTCTTGCCATAAAGGTGAAAGAGGAGCCGGTATTTCTCTTTCGGGATATCGGAAAAGTTCTCCTCCACTCGCCTTCGGGCCTCCTCGATGATCTGATCGACCTCCCTGATGAAGATGGGGTCTCTCGCCCCGGCAATGGATATGGTTCGAAAACCGACCCTCCTGGATCCCTCCAGCTTGATATGGTAAGGGGTAGGGGTCAGGCGGCTGCCGGAAACCTTCACCATCCTTTCATTGTAGGCCTCGAACCGGGTGGCCCGCAGATCCAGGATAAACCCTGGCCCGGGAAGCAGATAGGGATTGCTCTTCTCGTAAAGGGTGTGGGCGCCCACCGAAGTGGGGGTACATCGCCGTGCCGGGTTCAGGGCCTCGAGCAGAAAATGATCCTCTCGCAAATAGCCCATCATGCAATCGCCGCCGCTCCCCGGAACCGCAGCAATGGCCGCACACTCTAAGATCTTGCCCATGTGCACCGCCAACCCCGGATCGAATCCCTGCATGATTGGCAAGGCCGCGAACATAGCCGGATCGTAGGACCTTCCGGCCAGGATGACCTCTGCCCCTGCCTCCAGGGCCCTGATGAAGGGCTCCATCCCCATCTGACCCACGATATGCGCGCTTTCGACGATCTCTTCCCGGGTGAGGGGCCCGACGGGAGGCAAGGGCGAGATCTGCCCGGCCTCAAAGGCACGGAGCACCAATCCCTTATCGATTTCTCCGTGAATAAGGGCGAGCTTGAACGAAAGGCCTGCCTCTCCGGCAATCTCTTTGATGATCTCCCGGGTCCATTGCAGGTGGGGCTCGGCCCCGGATCCGCCTGCCGACCCGACCAGAACGGGTACTTTCAGATCCCTCCCCGCCTTCAGCATGAAGCTGAGGTCGCGGTAGGTGGCCTTCCTATCCACATAGGAAACCCCCGCCCCCAGGTAATGGGGACCTGGATCGGTGGAGCCCGCATCCACGGCGATCACATCCGGGGCTCGCTCCAGACCAGCCCGGAAGGATTCGGTGGGAAAGCCGTATCCCAAAGTGGCAGTAGTCGATAATACTTTGATCTCTTTCATGTTTGAGGGCCTTCCTTGGTCAAGAGGATCCAAAATGAAGCAGTGGACTCATGCACGCTCTCCCTCATGAAAGGAAGGAGGAGACCGAGAGGAGCAGCGTGAGGAGGATCATCACCACCGAGATAGACCAGACAACGATGTTATAGCCCCGGGAATTGACATATTCTCCCATAATCTCTTTATTGTTGACCAGGGCCAACATGAAAAGGAGGACGAAGGGCAGGAGGACGCCATTCATTACCTGGGAAAGGAACATGATCGGCACCAGGGGCATCTGGGGAAAGAGGATGCTCCCTGCCCCGAACAGGATCAGGAGGGTGTAAATCCAGAAGAACTGGGGTGCCTCCCGAAAGGATTTATTGACCCCTCCCTCCCAGCCCATGCCCTCACAGACATAGTAGGCGGTAGCCAGGGGGAGAATGCAGGCGGAAAAAAGGGAGGCATTCGCCAGGCCGATGGCGAAAAGCAAGGAAGCGTACTTCCCAGCCAGAGGGGCTAAAGCCAGGGCAGCGTCCTTCGCACCCTCGATCCGGATATGGTGTTTGAAGAGGGTCCCCGCGCAGGCCACGATGATGCAAAGGGCCACCAGATCGGTGACCAGGCAGCCTAAAATGACATCCCATCGAGTCATCTGGTAATCCTTGGGCTTGATCCCTTTCTCCACCACCGCCGACTGGAGATAAAACTGCATCCAGGGAGCAATCGTCGTGCCCACCATGCCGATAAGCAACATCAAATAGGGTGCATCCCAGTGAACCTCGGGAACCACCACCTCTTGCAGGACCTTCCCCCAAGGGGGTCGAGAGAGCAGGGCCGATACGACATACGTGAAGTAGATCGCGCTCGCCACGAGGAAGATCTTCTCCACCGCCTTGTAGGTGCCCTTCACCACCAGCCACCATACGACGAAGGCCCCTATCGGCAGGGAGATATACCGCTTCACCCCAAAGATCTCCATCGCCGCCGCCCATCCCGCAAATTCGGCCATGGTGTTGCCCAGGTTTGTGACGAAGAGGGCGGCCATGAGATAGAAGGTGGCCCTGATGCCGAAATTCTCCCGGATCAGATCAGCCAGCCCCTTGCCGCTTACGGCCCCCATCCGGGCAGCCATCTCCTGAATGACGATCAAGGCGACGCTGATGGGAATGAGACTCCAGAGGAGGGTGTACCCGTAATGGGCCCCCGCAATGGAATAAGTGGCAATCCCTCCCGCGTCATTATCGACGCTGGCGGTGATGATACCCGGACCGAGGATGGCGAAGAAGGTAAGAATCTTCCTGCGGGAGAGCCTCTTCCATAAGGTCATAGTCCACCCAGATCTTACGAGGAATAGATCCGCGGAAAGCGCTTCTTCCAGGCAGTGGGTATGACGACATCGATAGCGTCATCCACCGTCACGATGCCCAAGAGGTGATTCCCCTTGTCCACCACCGGAATCGCGAGCAGGTTGTATTTGCCTATGAGGCGCGCTACCTCCTCCTGTTTGGTCATTGCATCCACTTGGATCACATTGCTGATCATGAAGGTCGTAACCTTGGCATCCGGATTTGCCACGATGAGGTCCCGCAGGGAGAAGACTCCCAGGAGATGCTCCTCTTCATCCACCACATAGAGGTAATAAATGGTCTCGGCCTCCGGCTCTTCTTTGCGGATCTTCTCGATCGCTTCTTTGGCCGTAACCGTCGCCGAAACGGCCATGTAATCAGTCGTCATGATGCCCCCCGCGGAGTCCTCGGGATACGCAAGCAGCTGACGGAGCTCATGGGCATCTTCCTTCTCCATGAGGTTCAGGAGCTCTTGGGCCTTCTCCTGGGGGAGATCAGCCAGGACATCCGCTGCATTATCGGGGGCCATCTCCTCTAAGATATCGGAGGCCTTTTCGCTCTCCATCTCCGAGAGGGCGGTCGCCTGGTGGGTGGGGAGCATCTCCTCGATCGTATCCGCCGCCACCTCATGATCCAGAGATTGAAGGACCGCGGCCCTCTGATCGGGGCTGAGCTCGTTGATGATATCGGCGATGTCCGCGGGGTGCAGGATGCCCAACTTCTCCAAGGAAACCTTGAGGCTCACTTCCGATACTTTGCTGGAGACCAGATTGACATTGGACCAATCTATGAAATGAGGGACCAGTCGAGCGCCCAGACGCTTGGAGAGAAACCCCAGGCCGAGCCGCCTCAGGATGGCATGGGTGCTGATGTCTACGGCCATCACCCGGATGTTCCCGTTCACCCGGGCCAACTGGACATCCTGCACCCGAATCAGCTTGCGGCCCTCGGTATCCACAATCTGTTTATCCAGGATCTCCTTGATCAGCCACATGCCCTGCTCGGCCTGCGGGTGATCTTCCACCTGCTCGATGCGGCAGGCAAGGAAGATCTCCGACTCCTCAAAGCTCAAGACCTGGCTCCAAGGGACCCTTTTCTTATGTTTGTGATCGGAAAGCTTTACGACGAGGGCGGTGACGGGCGGATATTCTTGTGGGATGGAGACCACCAGATCCTGGAGGGTGCCCACCTGGCGACCGGAGAGGTCGAAGACCTTGGTATGTTGTAGGCGGCTCGCGAAAAACAATTTCTCTTTCCCGGAGGAGTCTCCGAGCGGGGAAGGAGGTTCCCGGTCTCATGACCGCTCTCATTCGGATCCCATCTCACCAAACGATGGTGAATGGGTGGGTTGCCTTCCCCATCCTCAGACGAATCGTTAAGATGTTTTCTCATAGAAAGGTTACTGTTCCCTAACTCGCGGCAGGGGATTTGGGAATGGAAATAAGAAAACCCCCTGACCTCAGCCAAGGGGGAGCTTTGACCTGCTTTAGCGCTCTAAGGACTAATCCCCCCTGGTCGAGTTTCAGCACCCCACGACGTGCGGAGATGGACTCACTAGCCACCTTAGGCAAAACCTTACTCCGATGATGCCTGCTCTACCCATTGGCGTCTCTGGACGTTTCCGGGCAGTGGCTTGTATTCGTGGGGTAACCTCACCTAACGAGGATACTTTTTTATAGTTTATAGCCTCCTCTTTGTCAATCCCCGGAGGAAAGTTTTCCTTAAAAAAATGGAGGGCTTATGTTAGATTTGCATTATGAAGTTTCTGGCCGATGCCATGCTGGGAAGGTTAGCCAAATGGTTGCGGATCTTGGGCTATGATACAGGCTATCTTCCTGCTTCCGATGTCCACTCCCTCCTCAAGGTGGCCCGGGAGGAAAGGCGGGTGATCCTCACCCGGAACCGTCACCTTCCTCCAGAGAGTCGGGATTTCAGGGTGCACTTGATCGAAAGCGATCATTGGAAGGAACAATTGGCGGAGGTGCTCAAAGCCTTTCGGCTCCGGCCCGGCCAGAGTCGCTTTCGGCGTTGTCTGGTATGCAATCAGAGACTGACGGCTCTGGAGAAAGGACAGACGGAGGGAAAGGTGCCTGATTTCGTTTTCGTCCACAACGAATCCTTTTTTCGATGCCCTCGGTGCGGTCGCATCTTTTGGCAAGGCAGCCACTTATCGTCCATGGCGGAGATCCTTTCCGAACTTCCCTCCCGTCCAGGCCAGCCCCCCAAGGAGAGTACCCGGTGAAGATCCTCTTTCTCGGAACACCCGAATTCGCCCTTCCTTGCCTTCTCCGATTGAGGGGAGAAAGGCATGAAATCGTGGGAATCCTGACTCAACCCGATCGCCCGGCCGGCAGGGGAAAGAGGATGACGCCTTCCCCGGTGAAGCGGTGGGCAACCAGTCTTGGACTCCCGGTGCTACAACCGGAGAAGCTGAAGGATCCTGCCCTGTTCAGTTCTCTCCAACCGCTAAAGGCCGATCTTTTTGTGGTCGTTGCCTACGGAAAGATCCTGCCGCCTGATATGCTCCGCCTTCCGCCCCAAGGGTGCGTCAACGTCCATGCCTCCCTGCTTCCCAGATACCGGGGGGCAGCTCCCATTCAGCGGGCCATCATGGCGGGAGAACTATGGACCGGAATCACCATCATGCAAATGAATGAAGGAATGGACACGGGGCCCATCCTGCTTCAAGCTCCTCACCCCATCCTTCCTTCCGATGATGCGGGCGCCCTCCACGGTCGCCTAGCCCTGCTGGCTGCCCGAACCCTCTCTTTCGCCCTGGATGAGATGCGTCAGGGCCGGCTTCATCCGATTGATCAGCCCGAAGAGGGGGTCAGTTATGCCCCTCCCGTCCAAAAGGAAGAGGCCCACATCCTATGGGATCGGCCTGCGCAGACCTTGCTCCTGCAAATCCGCGGCCTGTCGCCGAAACCGGGGGCTTTCGCCTTCTACAAAGGGATGCGACTCAAGATTCTGAAGACAAGGATCGGTAAGGGTGAGATGCCGCCGCGTCCCCCGGGGGTTGTCCTGGCCGTCGACGAGGAAGGAATTCGGGTGGCCACCGGTGATTCCGCATCGCTTGTTCTCTTGAAACTGCAGCCTGAAGGCGGTAGTCTGATGCAGGCATCCGAATTTGCCCGCGGGCATAGGCTCACCGCCGAAGATTCCTTTGGGGGACCGGCTGGTTGTTAGTCATATCGAGCCGCGGACGATCCCTCTTTGTCGCGCATTTGCAGGTGCCCATGACCAAGGAAGGGTTGGCGTGAGCCGTCGAGTGGCCCTGAGCATCCTGATGCAGGTGGAAAAAGAGCACCTCTTTGCCGCCCCGCTCCTCGATCGCCGGCTGGAGCAGTCCCATCTCTCCCCTCTTGACAAGAATTTGACAACAGAGTTAGTTTATGGGGTGCTGCGCTGGCAGGGGAGACTGGATGCCATCCTTTCGCCCCTCCTGCGATTCCCTCTGCGGCAAATGGACCCGGTCCTCAGGATGATCCTGCGCCTGGCGGTCTATCAGCTCCTGTTTCTCGATCGAATACCGACCTTCGCGGTAGTGGATGAGGCAGTGAAGATGGCGGTCTTTCATGCCTCCAAGAGGCAGGGCGACTTCGTGAACGCCGTCCTGCGACAGATTGCCAGAAACCCCCCGCGAATGAATCCCCCGGGGGCATCCTCAGATCTTGCGGAATGGGTTGTCTATTACTCGCACCCTCGAGACTTGATCGAGAAATGGATCCGGTGCTGGGGAGAAGGGGAAGTACGGGCTCTGATGGAGGCGGATAACGAGGTCCCCTACCTGGGGATTCAGGTAAATACGCTGCAGACGGACCCCTCAAGTCTCAAGCAAGTTCTGTCGGCTCAGGTAAAGGAGATCGGAGAGGGATGCCTGGTTCCCAACTTCCTTCGGGTGCGGGGCCTCTTTGGAATCCGCGACAGCGATCCCTACCGGAAGGGCTGGTTTCAGGTGATGGACGAGGCCTCCGCCCTCATTCCCTACCTGGTCGATCCCCAACCGGGAGAGGAAATCCTGGATGCCTGCACTGGCAAAGGGGCGAAGGCGGCCATCTTGGGCCAGCTCATGGAGAATCGAGGAAGCATCACCGCGGTGGACCTCGATAGAAAGGCCCTCCAGATGTTAAAAGATAACTCTGGGCGATTGGGCATTTCCATCATCGAACCGGTCTGGGGAGATATTCGGAAGCACCGGGCAATCGGGGAAAAGACCTTCGATAAGATCCTCCTCGATGCCCCCTGTTCCGGCTTGGGAACCTTGCGGCGACATCCAGAGATCAAATGGAGGAACCTTCTGGCCTCCCTCCCCCGGCTGCAATCTCTGCAAACTTCCCTCCTGGAGGGGGTCGCTCCTTATCTCTGCCCCGGAGGAGTCTTGCTCTACTCTACCTGCTCTCCCATGCCAGAGGAGGACGAAGAGGTGATCGAGGATTTTCTCCAATCTCATCCCTCTTTTCGGACGGAGGACCTCACCCCCTACCTTCCGAAAACGTCGAAGGGAGCGGTAACGCGCCAAGGCTACCTACGTACCTTCCCGCATCGCCACGGAACCGATGCCTTCTTCGCCGCCAGGTTGAAATGCTGCAAGAGCTGATTCCTCAAAAGAGGCGGGTCCTGATTTTCCTCGGCCTTCTCATCATGATGGTAGGGACCATTCTCGTTACCATGGAATTGGCCTTTGAGAAAGGGCGCGTCCTGGTTCCGAATCTGGTAGGAGCACTTGCGCCGGCGGCCAAGGAGCGGCTCAAGGAGGAAGGACTTGAAGGCAGAATCGTGGGAGACCGTTATCATCCGAGCCTGCCCAAGGGCTCCGTAATCGCCCAGGATCCGGCCCCCCGCTCCCGAATCAAGCAGCACAGATCCGTTGCCTTGACCATAAGCCGGGGCACCAATGAGCTATTCCTGCCAGATTTTGCCCTGCAAAAAAAGGAGGCGGCGAGAAGGATCACGGGGGCGAAAGGACTGGTGCTGGGAGAACTCTGCCAGATTCATTCCGACCAGGTTCCCCGGGGCAAGGTCATATCCGAATCTCCACCGGCCGGAGCCAAGCTGATCATTGGTGATACCGTGAACCTGCTGGTGAGTCTGGGACCCGAAGAGAGGGTTTATCTGATGCCTGACTTGATAGGCAAAGACGAACAAACGGTCTCCAAAGCCCTCACTGCTATGGGATTCAAGGTCCAGTTCGATCCTCCACCCTCATCGAAGAGGAAGCAGGGAAAAATCCTGTCCCAGGCCCCTCCTTCCGGCTCTCCGGTCCCTTTCGGTTCCAAGATCCTACTCGGGCTGGAAGAGAAGAAACCAGAAGGGAAAACCGATTGGAACATGTAGGAGCCAACCTGGGCCCCAGCTTTGAAATCCATTTGCCTATAGGATGAAAACTATGGTAAAGATTGCGCCTTCCATCCTTTCTGCTGATTTCGCCTGTTTGGCGGAAGAGATAGCCCAGGTGGAGAAGGAGGCGGATATCCTCCACCTGGATGTCATGGACGGGCATTTCGTGCCCAATTTCACCTTCGGCCCTCCTCTGGTCGGAGCGCTGCGGAAGAGGAGCAGGCTTCCCTTTGATGCCCACCTGATGATATCAGACCCGGATCGGTATCTGATCCCCTTTGCACAAGCCGGGGCCGACTATCTTACGGTTCACGCGGAGGCCTGCCCCCATCTCCACCGCACGCTGCAGCTGATCAGGGAACAAGGAAAGAAAGCCGGGGTAGCCCTCAATCCTTCCACTCCCTTGTCCGCCATTGAATGGGTGATGGAGGAAACCGATCTGATCCTCTTGATGTCCGTAAACCCCGGCTGGGGAGGCCAGACCTTCATCTCCTCCACTTTGAAGAAGATCAGGGAGTTGGCGGAGGTTCGCCGGCAGGATTGCCTCTCCTTTGAGATAGCGGTAGACGGTGGGATCCATCTGGAGAACTGCAAAGAGGTGGCAGAGGCGGGGGCCACGATCCTGGTGGCAGGATCTGCCGTCTTTGGCAGCCCGGACCCGGCGGATACCATCCGCCAAATAAAGAAGAGGCTTCGTTGAAGGTCAAGATCATCGCCCCTTGCCGACCCGATCATATCTGGAAAGGGAAGAAGGCCGCCTTCGTTTTTCCTCCCCTGGCTCTCCTCTTGCTGGCATCCCGCACTCCTTCCGATGTTCGGGTGAGCCTCTGCGACGAGGTGGTCCAGAGCATTGATTTTGAAGAGGAGGTCGATCTGGTCGCCCTCTCCGTCATGACAGCCACCGCCCCTCGCGCCTATCAAATCGCCGAGAGATATCGAGCCCAAGGGACTCCGGTGGTCATGGGAGGGATCCATCCCTCTCTCTTGCCGCAGGAAGCCCTGCAACACGCCGATGCCGTGGCCGTGGGGGAAGGGGAGGAGCTCTGGCCTCAAATCATCCAGGATGCCAAAAATGGAGCCCTGAAACCCCTCTACCAGGCCTCCCCTCTCCCCTCCTTGCAGGGGTCTCCCCCGCTCCGATACGACCTGTTGGAGCGCCGGCACTATCTCATTCCCAACGTGGTGCAAGCCACGCGGGGCTGTCCCTTTGACTGTTCCTTTTGCTCGGTAAGCCTCTTCTCGGGAAAGACCTTTCGGTCACGCCCCATCCCGGAAGTGGTCCGGGATATCAGCTCTTTCCCCCGAAGCTTCTTTCTCTTCGTGGACGACAATCTGATCGGGAACCCCACCTATGCCCGTCAGTTGATGGAGGCCTTGATTCCTCTGCGTAGAAAATGGGTAAGCCAGGCCTCGATCACCATTGCCCAGGATGAGGGCCTGCTGGACCTGGCAGCAGAAGCGGGATGCATCGGTCTTCTGATCGGATTTGAGTCTTTGTCCCAAAAGATCCTCCAGGAAATCGGCAAGTGGTCCAATCGGGTGCAGGATTACAAGCGCTCCATCGCTCGCATCCATTCGCGGGGAATTGGCATCCAGGGGTCCTTCGTCTTTGGTTTCGACCAGGATGACAGCTCGGTATTCCGTCGAACGGTGGAATTCGTCGCCGAGACCAGCCTGGATGCTGCCAACTTCTGCCGCCTTACCCCTTTTCCGGGCACCCGCCTTTTCCACCAGCTCGAGGCCGAAGGGCGCATCCTCTATAAAAGGTGGGATTGGTATGATCGCGAGCATGTCGTCTTTCGACCCCTGCAGATGAGCCCGGAGGAACTGGACGAGGGGACCTTCTGGGCGTACGAAAGGACATACTCTCTGCCCTCCATCGGGAAGCGAATGCCCCCCAATTGGAGACATCTCCTATTTTACTTTGCGGTGAACTTGGGGTATCTTCATGGTGTCTCTCGGCACCGCAAAATGAGACGCCGCCCTCAAGAGATTACAGAAGAGCCGCCCCCGCTCTCGGAAAACGCATGATGCGCGGCAAGCGCATTTCCCAATTAGGGTTAAGGAGGAGAAATTTTGAAGCGTAATCAGCCGAAGACTCGGAAAAGGATAGGTCTTTTCATCCTTGCTCTCTCCTTCTCCTGGATCATCGGGGCCTGGGCAGAAGAATGGAAGCCGGATCTCCCGAAGCTCTCTCCCCAGCAGACGATCGATATGATCCTCACCCAAGTGGCCAAAGCGCAGAAGGAGGCACAGACGATCAAGGCTGAATTCATCATGGAAAAGAGGATGTCACTCCTGGCCTCTCCCGCGCTGGCGAAAGGAATCCTCTGTATCACCAAACCGGACAAGATCTATTGGGAG
>Ga0315286_10005580_pt1 | contig 12164 bp, 10 predicted proteins | sample YL17G10_0_MG_FD_205038 | JGI IMG/M metagenome (GOLD analysis project Ga0315286, IMG submission 205038) | Sediment microbial communities from Yellowstone Lake, YNP, Wyoming, USA - YL17G10_0 | ecosystem: Environmental > Aquatic > Freshwater > Lake > Sediment | place: USA: Wyoming | collected... | reverse complement strand
CCCCTTTGTTTCAGAAAGTCTAACTTCTTCGTAGGCGTCTTTAGTCTGACAGACGGCGCAAACCTTCTGTATTGGATGCTGAAGAGTACCACAACTCTTGCATTTCCCTCCATGAAATCTTAGAAATTGGTTCCGCTCTCTCCAATAATGTGACAGGGAAGAAAAATCTGCTGCTCTGCGTTCGGCCTCAAACTCCATGAGTTCACGAAAGATAAGATACTTGCCGTAGTTTGGAAGCGAGTATTTTGACGGGAGATACTGCTTTATTCCTCGCCTGTTTCTTATTTTTTCAATCTCATCGGTAATTCTAAGACTGAATGCATCCGCACCATCGCTGTAGTTAGCCACTAAAATTCTATCACCTGGCTTTGCTTCCTCTAATGCAGCCACTAACATCATAGGGGTATAAGCACAACCAGTATGCCCCACCGAGTCAAACAAAGGTACTTGAACCTTCTTGTGATCTAATCCAAGAGTACTCACCATTGCTGCGTGTCTTCTCATATCGGGAGCATACAGCACAAACTTAGAGAAATCGCCCTTGGTTAACTTACATTTTGCCAACAAACCGTCAATAGCCCGTGGGAAATGCGCGCCATAGCCTTCTTCCATAATGAATCTGTCTTCCCACGTCCGGGAAAAACTGTCCTTTTCCCTCCTCCATGTGTCCATGAATTCGCTATATGTAGTATAGGTTCCCTCTATTTCTGCTGCGACATTTGCATCACCAAGAACGAAGGCAGCTGCCCCATCACCTAACAATGGTTCAGATTCAGAGTTAGGCGCAGGCCGGCGGCAATCGGCTATGGCGACGACTACTTTCTTAGCCATTTTGCCTTTTATCTGTTCATAGCCAATTTTTAGAGCACTGGTCCCTGACCGTAATGAATTGGTAAAGTCAGCGGTAAAAAATTCAGTATTTACTGGAAAATCAAGAGCTGCAGCGACTATGCTAGCACATTGCTTTTCTCGATAAGGGGGTGTAGTTGACGCAAAATAAAGCCCGTCGGCCCCCTGCTGCCTTCCACCTAGGGCGTCAACGCAAGCTTCTACTGCCATAGTTATGGTATCTTCATCAAAGTTAGCTATAGCCCTTTCCCCTTTACCGGCGCTGCCGCCCCAAACCTGAGCCAAAATCTGAAGACTCATGCGATAGATAGGTATATAGGCGCCATAGGATACTATTCCTACCATGTTTAGTTTACCCTCCTTTGTACTCTAGAAAATCGCAGTAATCTCGCATATGGTTTGTGTTCCTCCCGGCCTACCTAGTGGTGTCCATTTGCACTAGTGCCAAAATTTATGACGCTGCTAGTAAAATGGTATAAGTAAATTAACTAAATGATTATACCTGATTTATACAGGTAAAAGCCAGTGGACAGGCAAAGGTCAACAGTAAATGCTTCAAAGGCTATTGATGCCGCTTACGAGGCTTACGCGGACGCCGGTATAGAGCCCAAACAAGTACAGGCCGCCTGGTTAGGCACGGCCTTCTGGGCTACCGGCATGATGCTCTCTGTGCCTCTAAAGCTGGACTACATCCCGGTCACCCGCGTTGAAAACGTATGCGGCACGGGTATGGAGGCAGTGAGAGCTGCCGCCTATGCCGTAGCCTGTAAAGCATATGACATGGTGCTGGCCGTTGGCATCGACAAGATCAAGGATGCCGGAGTCGGCGGCATGGCCGAGGGCACCGGAGCTGGCGGCGGATCAGACAAATGGCACCCGGTATATTCCGCCGGTGTTACTGCCCCAGGACGCTATGCCCTGGCAGCCACCAGGTATTTTTATCAGTTTGGCCTGGGTATGGAAGAGGGCAGAAGGGTATTAGCCAAAATTTCGGTTAAGGCCCATGACAATGGTGCTATCAATCCCAGAGCCCATCTGCGCAAAAAGGTAACTGAAGAGCAGGTACTCAACGCGCCAATGATTTGCTGGCCTTTGGGACTTTATGACTGCTGCGGAGTAACTGATGGTGCTGCAGCAGCCATCATCTGCCGGACAGAGGATGCCAAGCGTTTAAAGAAAGATTATTGCACCATTAAAGGATTTGGAGTTTCCTCAGGACCTGGCATGGGTAAGGTAATGACCGATTACGATTTTACACACTGGGAAGAAACCAAGAGAGCTGCCCATCAAGCCTATACAGCAGCCGGTATCAAGAACCCCCGTAAAGAACTGGATTTGGCTGAAGTACACGACTGCTTTACCATTGCTGAGCTAATGTGTTATGAAGACCTGGGCTTTTGTGAAAAAGGCAAGGCTAAATATGATATCGAGGCAGGCAGCTTCAGCTTAAAGGGAGATATGCCGGTTGGCGTAGGCGGAGGCCTACTCTCTTTTGGTCATCCAGTGGGTGCCAGCGGAACAAGAGAAGTCTTTGAAATATACACTCAGGTACTTGGCAAGGCACAATTACCTGAGCGCCAGCTAAAGAACGCTCGCATGGGATTGGGACACAGTCAGGGTGGCCACCCAGGCAAGTTCCTGTGCACTATATCCATTATTGGCGCACCATAAGGCAACTTAGCTACAGCCGCTTTAGTCTCATAGTATAAGGAAAAACATAGGGTAAAAGATAAGTACCCACAACCGCAGCCGCGGTTGTGGGTACTTTGTTAATTTCCGCTTTCATCACTGCCTGAAAATACCACCGGCTAAATTCACCCCGAACGGCTCAATTGTCATTACGAGCAAAGCGGAGCAATCTGATGGATAATTGAGGGAATGAGATAGCTACATCAACCTGCAGCGGACTCGCAATGACTGTATGTAACATGTCACCCTGAATCTGCCCAAAGCGGATGAAGGGTCTCGTGCTCCCTCAGGTAGAGATTCTGAGTCCGCCTCGGGCGGACTCAGAATGACATTTTTGGTTGCACTAAGTCCTTTTTTTAAAATAGACTAGCAATGACTTCTGGACAACTAACAGGTCTATATCTGACGCCGTTTCTGCTTCTGGGTTTCCAGAGTATCAATGAAAGCGCTGATGTTGGTCTTGGTCTGAGCCTCAGAGTAATCGCGCGCATCCACGATGTCGCTTTCCATAAACAGCGTGGGTATCTTGATATAGTCCTGAATCAGGTTCTTGTAGTATATCTGGCCGATGGTAGTAGCACGGCAGGAGACGCTGCTGTGCATCACCATGCCATCTATATGGTATTCCTCTATCCAGTCCAACAGTTTCTGCACTGTAGGATCACCGGTGCCTAGCTGGAGAGCCCTCTTATAGCCAATTGTCATACGATGGAAATACCAGCGGGCCAGGCGCTCTATCGGGTCGTTATACTTATAGCTATCCTCAAAAGGCTCAAAGGGACAATAGCAGTTCTCAATGACACATACTGCACCCAGGTCCTCGAAAAAATTGAAAATGTTCATGCTGTGCCAGGGGGGCAATCCCCCTCCCCAGAGCAGGCGGTATTTCTCGTCAGGAACAACCCCAACCTTGTTCTTCACCCTCTCTTCCAGCTCGGCGTAGAGCTTTTTATAGAAGTCCAGCGATTCCTGGTAAGGAGGATAATACAAGCCGGGTGTCATGGCACTGAGCATGTCCTCTGAGGGCATGGGACAAGGCACTGCGCGGCGGATTTCGTAGCATTTCCACCACCAGGCCCTGGTCTGCTCAGCAGTTATCACAGCCTGCATCAGCTTATCATCGTCAATCTTGCGGCCCAGGTGTTTCTCTATACAGGCCCTGAGTATCCTGAGCTCCTCTACCTGGTAAGCAACATAATACTCCCTTATCTCATCCGGGTCTGTGTTGGGAGGAGGAGTAACTGCGTCAAAGGTGCAGTAGGGCACATTGAGATAGCGCCCCAGCGCCTGATACCACTTATAGCGCGGGTCACAGCGGGCGCTGGAACCGATGAGGATGTCCGGGTCGGCCATGCCCCCCTCAGGAACATCCGGTGGAATCCTGCCCAACTCTTTACGCTTGATGGCATGTCCGATGCCAGTGCGTACATAGCCGCAGATGACGTTGGCATAGCCCTCTGCCTCGGCGGCCATCAACAAAGGCTCAGCGCCTTTCTTGGCAGCACAGACAGCCCCATAGTTCTCAGTATATATCGGCACCACGTCTATGGTAGAGAGCATTTCCTCAGCCAGAGCACCTACCATCACCCAGGCTACCGGAGCGCCCTTGGCCATGGCCTCCCTGGCCCGGGAGTACATCAGCTTTACAACCTTGTAAGATTCTTTAGCTGCCTGGGTGGACTTGACCGCCGTAGTCTTGACGTCGCTCATGCTACCTCCTCAGCCGATCATTTCCAGGAAGGCCTGGATGCGGGTTCTCAACTGGCCAATTGTGGCCAGGCTGTAGTCGTCCTCGATGTGCAACACGGGATAGCCCAGCCCCTGGAGATAGTCCCGCACATCGGGGACATCTAGCTCCTGTGTATCGCAGTAGCGGATGATGTATAGGACTATCGCATTGGCCTTAAAGTCCTGGGCATACTGCTTCAGGTAGCCGAAGCGGTTCTCCATATCAGCCTCATGAGTTCCAGGGGTCTCGCGATAAGTGCGCGGGCAGGGTATCTTGTCCAGATAACGGTCTACGATGCCATCCAGCGGGTCAGCAGTCAGCGGCACGTCATGCCAGAAATGCCTGGTGCCGGTGCAAAGGTCATCCATAACCACATTGGAGCCGCAGTCCTCTACCAGCTTGATAAAGGCCATATCATCCATCTCAGAGCCATAGACCAGAACACGGGCCGGCTTCTTCTCAGGTCTGCCCTCTTTCCGGCTTTTAACCTCGGCGATAACCTGATGCAGAAGCTCATTGCCTTCCTGAACCGGAACAATCATAGTGGCGACGATGATCCGGGTCACCTCTGCTCCCGAAAGCATTGGGGGATCAGACTTTCTTAGGTCATAGAGCTGGCGCAGCAGAGCACGTTGCTCATTGTGCAGCTTTATAGCCTGGCGCAGCTTGTCAGCGGTAAGCTGCGTCCCGGCAAACTTTTCCAGGGCTTTGCGCAGGCCCTGAAGCTCAATCTTCATAAACTTGTACGAGCTTTGGTGCAACATATGAGGCACGTTGATAAAGTGAGAGAAAGGATACTTTTGATAATAGCGCCAGATGTCATATACTTTGACAACTGTATCACAACTGTGGGGCATAACTAGGCCATCGAGGAAGTCGTAGTTGCCCTTGCGAGCCAGGTCGAAGCAACTGCGCACGTATGGACACATGATTGTTTCCAGATAGGCGTTGGCCTGAGTGATAGGCTCCTGCACGCTGCCCATGATGCGGTAGGGCACCATATCAAGAGCGGTGAACATCTCCACCGGGGGGAAGCAGCACATATACCCGATGACCTTTTTCCCCTCTTTGCGAAGCTCTTTGGCACGCTGGGTGCGGTTTTGGTAAAGCTCGTCTACCCTGGCCAGTCCGCTAGCATGAGCCAACTTGGTGGACATCGTCAACATCACCTCTCAGATTATTTGCTGCCCTTGAGCCGGGCGATTTCTTCCGCTATCGCCTGTCAATTTACTCGAGAAAAGACACTGTGGATATTATAGCACATCGTTTAACACGCTCACAACATAGTTGATAGACGAGCGTCCCGCGAAACTGCCCTTTAAATAGGTATTTTGATGAAGAGAAAAGGGTATTTACCCCGATCCCGATGTTTGCTCCTAAGCCCTTCTCAAGGCATGGTTTTGAGACCTCCCACCATTGAAAGGGATAGCGCTCCTCTGGGCAACCCTGGTGCGTCCGCTACACCGCCCGCTACTAAGGTTTATCCGCCTTACCCTCGGAGATGCCTCAGGGCGGCCCTGGGGCCGCAGCTAAGCAGGTCTTCACTCTGGCTAGAGGTCCCGCATTCGCCGCCGTACCTCCGGAAGTATTCTCATGATGTTTGGCCCCGCGTTCATGCGGCGGATCAGTTGATCGGCATGCGACATGACCCGGCCGGTCAGAATTAATTGGAATTAAACCTCCTTCAGCCGCTTGGACGCCTACCTCTCAGGCAACACTGGCCACTTCATCACAGAATTGAGATTACAGCCCACTTTTTCGCTTTAACACGGCCTCTATATTGTTGACATCTTTTTGAGAGCATGCTATACTAACCCCTAGTGTCAAATGAGAGTGTACACGAGGATGTTGTTATAATCGGCGAGGACATGTCAACTCTCTGACATTCTACCTGTAATTTAAGCGATTATTTCTTGTCCCTAATGAAACGGGAAAAGACAGGAGGGCTCAATTCGTTATGGCAATCGGAGAGGTAGTTATTGACCAGAATCGCTGCCGCGGCTGTGGTTATTGTGTTAAGTTTTGCCCTCGCGCCTGTATAGCGATTCCAGGCGACAAGTTCAGCGCTGAAGGATATGTTTTAGCAGTATTTGATCATCCTGAAAATTGTAACGCTTGTGGGGCCTGTGGCTGGCTCTGTCCCCATTTTGCCCTGGAGGTATACAAGTACGTTGATGCCAAGCCAGTGGCTGCTGGAGAGGTAAAATAGATGGCAGACGAAAAGGTTTTATTACAGTCAAATGAGGCAGTGGGTTGGGGTGCCTTAGCCGCCGACTGCATGTGCTTCTTCGGCTACCCCATCACCCCCCAGAATGAGATCCCCGAGTGGTTTGCTAGAGAATTTCCCAAGCGTGGCAAGATATTTATCCAGGCCCAGTGCGAAACCGGGGGAATCAACATGCTTTATGGAGCCGCCTGCACGGGGGTAAGAGCAATTACCTCCACCTCAGGCCCGGGCTGGGGCTTAATGCAGGAGACTATGTCGCACGCAGCCAATGCCGAGGTCCCCTTTGTGGTTGTAATAGTGCAAAGAGGTGGTCCGGGAGCAGGTACAACTAACCATGCTCAGATGGACTATATTTCGGCTACCAAGGGAGGTGGACAGGGTGGATATAAAACCCCGGTGCTGGCCCCGAACTCAGCTCAGGAGACCTATGACCTGGTGCAATATGCTTTCCATATGGCTGACAGGCTTCGCACCCCAGTAATAATATTGAGTGATGCCATAGTAGGACAGATGATGGAGCCCGTGGTGAAGAGGAAGCTGGACTTTGGACCGTTGCCTGAGAAGGATTGGGCGATTACAGGTTTCGCTCACCGCAAAAGCGGACAACGGCTTATGCTTTCATGTGCCCAGGGCTGGACCGGTCAGCCACCTTATCTAACTTATCAGTCTTTCATGGCACATCTGAATGAAAAATACCCGCAAATAATCGAGAACGAGCAGAAATGGGAGACCTGGAATACCGATGACGCCAAGTTGATATTGGTAGCCTACGGCTATACGTCTCGAGTATGTTTAGAAGCGGCCATGATGGCCCGGGCCGAAGGCCTCAAGGTTGGATTAATCCGGCCGATATCCCTTTGGCCATTCCCCGCCAAGATAATTCAGGAGAAGGTAGCTCAGGGATCCCGGTTCTTAGTGGTGGAAGACAGCCTGGGGCAAATGGTTGAAGATGTCAAGTGTGTTGTCCAGGGTAAAACCGATGTTAACTTCTTAGGGGTTCTGGCACGTCACAACCCAGGTCCAGGTGGGCTGATCTTCCCCGGCCGAGTGCTACAGGAGGTTAAGAAGCTGCTATGAGCGATACTACTACTAAGCAGAAAGTATGGGTCAGCGGAACCCCGGCAAGATGGGTACGCCACCCCCAGGGTGGACGCCAGTGTCCAGGATGTCATCACCCTATCATGGAACGGCTGTTCTGTGAAATTCTGGCTGAGATGGATATAGAGGGCAATACAATATGCGTTCCCGGTGTCGGCTGCGGCGCCCGCATGTCCATGGTGGTCAACATTGATTTTATCACTGTTGCACATGGTCGGCCACCGGATATAGCTACAGTTGCCAAACGCATCCTTCCCGATAGATTGATATTTACCTATCAGGGAGATGGAGACTGCCTTTCCATCGGTCTCAGCCCCTTCATCAGTGCCTGCGCCAGAGGCGAAAATATTACTATTATTATGAACAACAACGGTGGCTTCGGCACCACCGGAGGCCAAATGGGGCCTACCACCCTGATGGGACAAAAAACAACCACCTGCCCGGATGGAAGGCTCCCAACAAACGGCTATCCCATCCACGCCGCTGAGTTGATAGCCCCCATGAAGGGTGTAGCCTATTCCGCACGCTCCGCAGTGAATAATCCAGCCAATTACCAGCAAACCAAGAGATATATAAAGACTGCGTTCCAAAGACAGTTTGCAGGCGCAGGTCTCAGTTTTGTGGAGGTCCTCTCAGCCTGTCCTTCGGACTGGAAGATGACCCCCCTCGAGTCCATGGAATGGATAGAGAATCAAATGATCGCCGAGTTTCCTTTAGGTGTATTCAAAGACGTTGACAAACGTGCAGAGTAATGAGTAGGGCAATAATGCCCGGGAGTGACTGATATGGCACAAAAAACACGGCATGAGTGTATAATCGGCGGTATCGGCGGCAAGGGAGTGTTGGTTTCGGGTAAAATATTAGCTGATGCAGCGATGCATCAATATCCAAATATAGTGTGGTACCCTTCCTACGGATCTGCTATGCGGGGTGGGACCTCAGAGTGCACTGTGATTCTATCTAATGATCTTATCGCCTGCCCCATAATGCTCCAGGCAGAGTCGGTTATGGTCATTGCACCTACTGAGTTAAAGAACTTTATCCCCAGGGTAAAGCCCGGGGGTCTTCTCATCGTTGAGAGCACAGATCCGCTGCCATGCAAGATCGAGAGGCAGGATATCAAAGTTATGGAAGTCCCCGGGGTTAAAATAGCTATAGAGACAGGAGACATCCGAGCGGCCAATCTGGTACTGGTGGGAGCCTATGTTGGTGCAACAGGGGCTGTTGACCCCGAGATTATGGAAGCAGACATTGCCAAGAAGTTAGGTGGTAGCAAAGAAACACAGGAAATCAATAAAAAGGCTTTCCGGGCGGGCATGAAGTTCGCTCAAAATTATAAAAACTAGTGCCTGTTTGCACACCCAATAACAATATATATAGATTTTCAGCTTAGAATGCTTAATATAAGATCGTTTTGCTAAACTTTGTATTAGTGCAGGAGGCTAGAATGGGTTTCAAAGTAGCGATAACTACCCCGGCGGCTTTACCTGGATTGCCCCACTTCGGAGAAGAGGAATACCGTAAAATCGGAGCTACTCTTGTTCAAAAGCTGTGTCGCACAGAGGATGACCTGCTTTCCATAGCCACCGATGCTGACGCGATAATCACTGCTGGCGCACCCTACAGCAGACGGGTTATTGAAAAACTAACCAAGTGCCGAATACTTAGCAACATCGGCATCGGCTACGACGGCCTAGATGTTGATGCAGCTACAGAACATGGCATTTTTGTTACCAACGTGCCCGACTACTGCCTGGAGGAGATGGCCGAACACACTTTAGCTCTTATCTTAGCCTGCGGCCGGAAGCTGCTTCGATTTGACCGCGCCGTCCGAGAGGGCAAATGGGATTCCCGCGCCCCAAAAGAAATACGAGAGAAGATACGCCCGCCCATGTTCCAGATTAGAAAACAGACTGTGGGACTTATTGGTCTGGGCAGAATACCACGTACCTTTGTTCCAAAAGCCAAAGCTATTGGTATGAGAGTTATAGCTTATGACCCCTTTGTAACTAAAGACGCAGGCGCCGCAATAGGCGTTGAGATGGTCGGGCTTGATCAACTGCTAAAAGAATCTGACTTCGTTTCGATTCACGCCGCTCTGACCAAAGATAATCAGCGCATGATAGGTGCTGAGCAATTCAAGAAAATGAAACGCACCGCTTATCTCATCAACACAGCTCGTGGCGGCCTGGTTGACGAACAAGCGCTAGTCACTGCTCTTGATGAGGGCATTATCGCAGGGGCTGGTCTGGATGTGCTGGACCCTGAGCCACCCAAACCAGATAACCCATTATTTAAGAGTGACAAAGTTATCATTACCGCACATTCAGCCAATTACTCTGAGGAGTCCCAGGCTGAACTGCTGCGCAGGCCGGAGGAAGAGGTTTTTCGCATTCTACGAGGCGAAAGTCCGCGCAGTCCTGTCAATCCCCAGGTCAAAGAGCGATTTGTCGCCAAATGGGGAAAACTGAAGTAATCTTGGATTAGCTAACTGACGCGCTTTGTACTTACAGTGCTATTCTGACTTCTGTTGCTCTTTCATAGTAACAGAAGTCAGTTCTCATAAAGAGTTGCTGTAGCTCCACCCCCGGATCCGGTGGTGGAGCGGCTGTGAGCCCTAGTGTAGTTGTACAACAAGCAGGTGTCTCAGGTTAGGATAAACGCGTATTCCATTCAAGCTCTGGGCCAATTCACCTATAAACAAGTGTCTGGTCTATAGTAACTTGCACAACCACACAAAGGAGCAGTGAAACAGAGTATCGTATCAGTTGACTATTCCTACTTCAAAATGAGCAGTTGGCCAAAGAGAACAAAATGTTACCAATAAGGAGCCGATTATGAAAATGCCACTTGAGGGGTACCGAGTACTGGACTGGACTATCTGGCAGCAGGGGCCGGTGGCCTCGGTTATGCTAGGCGACTTGGGAGCAGAGGTAATCAAGATCGAAGAAAGGGGAGTCGGTGACCCGTCCCGGGGTATGGTTAAATTATCCGGGGCAATCACAGGGCTAGCTGGTCGTAACTTCTATTTTGAGAACTGTAACCGTAATAAAAGAAGCCTGGCGATAAACCTGAGGAAACAGAAAGGTAAGGAGATTATCTATAAGCTGGTGGAGAAGTCCGATGTATTTGTGCAAAACTTCCGCCAAGGTGTAGCTGCCCGGCAGGGACTAGACTATGCTATCCTTTCCAAATATAATCCACGCCTCATCTATGCCTCAGCCTCGGGATGGGGGCAAGAAGGCCCTGGGGCTGAAAGGCCCTCTTATGATTATACCGGACTGGCTAGATCGGGAATAATGAACATGGTGGGCGAACCAGGAATGCCCCCCATGGCTATCCGCGGTGGTATCTGCGACCAGCTTGGGGCAGTAATGACTGCCTACGGGGTGGTCACCGCTCTTCTAGTGAGAGAGAGGACCGGGATAGGGCAGGAGTTGGATGCATCACTGCTGGGTGGTATGACATGGCTTCAAGGCCTCAATGTGGCCATGAAGCTCATTATGGGCACTGAGATACCCCGTGAGGTTAGAGCCACAGCACGCAACCCTCTTTGGAACCATTACCAGTGTAAAGATGGCAAATGGATCGTCCTGGCTCACCTTCAACCAGACAGGCACTGGCCTCTCTTATGCCGCGCCATGGGTATGCAAGACTTAGAGAAAGACCCCCGGTTTAACAACATGGAAGTCCGCAGTAAAAACGCCGCTGAGCTCATTGTGGTTATGGATAAAATCTTCGCCACCAAGACACAAGAGGAATGGCTCAAGACACTGGCCGCAGCCGGCGACCTGGTCGTTGAGCCCGTCAATACTGTATCCGACGTTGTCATTGATCCACAGGCAATAGCCAATGGTTACATCAGAGAATTTCAGCACCCGGTATGGGGGCCAATTAAGGTGGTGGGGCCTCCTATCAAGTTCAGCAAAACTCCAGCTGCACCACAAAGAGAAGCACCGGAGTTCGGCCAGCACACTGAAGAGATTCTCAACGAAATTCTGGGTTATAGCTGGGATGAGATAACCAATCTCAAGAACGAGGAAATAATCTGATCTGATTAAGTCATTGATTGCCTTTCCAGCCAATGACTTCATTGCACAACCCTGATGGTTTCAGGCTATTTTCACCACTTGCTGCTACAGCAAACCAAGAGACGGATGAGCAATGCTCACCCGTCTCTTTTCATCAGCGCTGCACAGTCGAGGGCTGTACGTTTCCGGCAGCGGTCTCAAGCGCACCTTGAGTTGGGTGGAGCAGCAAATATTAATTTACCAAGGGCCTTGCAACCACGGGGAACCCAGAGGCGGTGGATCTTTGCAGGGCGAGGCGACCGCTGATATCGTCGGCGTTTGTCAAAAAGATGGTGGATTTTAGCAAGGATAGCCACTTGATATCTGTATTAGGGAATGATATACTTTGAGTCTAGTGATGTTCCCTCGGGCTAGTATCAGCGTGGTTCCCAGGGAGACGTCTGTTATTTAAATTGCTACTACATACAAAGGCGGTAAACGATATACCGGTTGCGGAGGATAATCGAACTGCATCGAGGTAGCCTGTTAAGAAAAGTCACAC
>Ga0315286_10005579_pt1 | contig 12164 bp, 8 predicted proteins | sample YL17G10_0_MG_FD_205038 | JGI IMG/M metagenome (GOLD analysis project Ga0315286, IMG submission 205038) | Sediment microbial communities from Yellowstone Lake, YNP, Wyoming, USA - YL17G10_0 | ecosystem: Environmental > Aquatic > Freshwater > Lake > Sediment | place: USA: Wyoming | collected... | reverse complement strand
GCGTTGGGGGGAATTCTTCATGAGAGCGTCCTTCTTTTCTGATTTCTCAACCCGATTTTCCAATTTCAACTTGCTTCCTGGTCTATGTCCATTCTTTCATCTCCGCAATCATCTCCAGCTTAAATCCGACGCAGAGTGGAGAGGAAGGACTGCCATAGCTTTCTCCTGCCGGGGTCACCGATTTTCGATAGGAAACCTCCCAGCTGCTGATGGCATTCGAATCCTGACGATTCCAGCACAGCCATGCGACAAACCATCGCCTTGCATTTCCATAATCCGGCGAAAACCAACTCCCCAACAAAGCCAGCAAGGGAGACGGCGGCGATGTCAATGCGGACAAATGCGTCCAGAACCGCTTAGCATCCCCTTCCGTACTGAAGGTAAGAAGAAAGTAATAGGAGAAGTGATGCTTCTTCTGCAGCCGCTGTATTTCGGGTGGAAGCTCAAATACAGGACGTGGTTTAAGGATTATTTCTTCCTTGCGTCGCCCAGAGCGAATAAGGATCGCGAACATCCCCATGACTAGGGCTAGAAACCCAAATATGAACTCGATCCTATTGGTGTGGTCCCTGCCATTTTCAATAGTCTTGACAATCCACATTCCGCCGCCAAGGAGGAGGGCTATCGTCATAGGAAGCACCACCGCTCTTGGAGTTAGAAGACCCAGGCACAAACACAGGCCGGCCGCAATAAAGTCCAGATAGAAAGGAACCGCGGAAAACCAAGGAAACACCATGGAGACAATGCCGGCTATCAAGCAAAGGAGAAAAACGAGAATCCAGTATCCTCGGAGAACCGAAGGCGGTCTTTCCCTTAACGAACGAAAACTGGGCTTGGCGGTTTGCGGTTTCATGCGGCGCTCCTAACTTTTGGCCCGGATTTTCATTTCCGTTCGAAGACGGCGATTTGGCCGTCCAGGTTCGAAGCGAGAAAGATGTTGTCCTTCAGGCGCTGAAGGGAATGGACGCCGGCCGCCCCAAGAAACATCAGGGGCGCGATCGTTCCCTCCGGACCGATCTCATAGATGAATCCGTTTTGCCCGCCGTAGAGGATGCGGCCGTTCCATTCGAGCGGCTCGGCCGGCAGGATGTCGCTTTTGCCGTGGGCGGGGAACGTCCGTCGAATCAGGCGGCCCGTTTCCGCGTCCAGGACGCGGAACTCCTCGGCGAGGCCCTTCACAAGCAGGCGTTTGCCGTCCGGGGAAATGCCCAGGGATTCCCAGGCCCCGCTCTTCTCCCGCCAGGCTACATTCCCGGTCTCGAGATTGAGCGCGGTGACGAACCCGTCGGGCGCACAGACGAAGACGCGACGGCCGTCGGTCTGCGGCTCGCAGCCGGCGGGGGAATAATAGAAATTCGGGCTCCCCAGCCACGCCCAGAGCTCGCGGCCGTCGCGGACATCGAGCGCATGGACACGGCCGTCCCAGCTGCCGTAGACGATCCGGCCTCCGACGGCGAGCGGGCGCGATTGGATGATCCCGCCCGCGGCCTCCCGGACCCAAACCGGTTCCAGCGTCCGGGCATCGAAACAGGAAAGCGCTCCCTCGTCCCCCCGCAGCGTGGCGATGATGATGGCCGGGTCGCCGCTCGGGCCTTTGGCGATGAATCCGACCACGGACGTGGCCGGCGCGCCGAGGTTCCGGCTCCGAAGGACACGCCCCGTCCCGGCGTCGAACGCCGCGATCCAGCCGCCTGCGGAAACCGCCCAGAGCGTGTCGCCGGCGATTGTGGGCGAAGAGATCATCGCTTCCCCCATCGCGGCCTTCCAGCGGACTCCGCCTTGGTTATCGAAGCAGGTGAGCCCGCCTTTCGCGTCGGCGGCATAGATGCGGTCCCCATCAGCAACGGCCGGGCTCGGCAGGGAGACGGCCAGATCGGCTTTCCAGATAAGGCGCGCGGCGAGATTTTGGAGCGGCTTGTCCGCCAGCGCTGGGGCGGGTTTCCACTCGGCCCGCCGGACGGCGCCGACGGGCACGGGCGCCGCCGTGCCGGCGACATCCAGGAATTCCACCGCATCGGCCCAGACCTTGACGAGGAGGAAGCCCCAGGCATCGGGATTCTTCCCGCTGAGCGTGGACTTCGCCGTGACCGCGGTGATCCCGCCGGCGGACAGGACTTGGGTTTTGTGGACGTGGCCTCCGAAAACGACCGCCCGGCGGGCCCGGAGGAGATTGTGCGCCTTGAACCAGTTGTCCACGTATTCGGGCGGATGATGAAGGAAGACGAAGATCGAGGCGGACGGCGGAATCTTGGCCAGCGTCGCGGTCAGCCAGACAAGGTCCTCCGGGGTGAGGTGTCCGAGCTCTCCGCTGTCCAGACCGAGATAATAGGACGCTCCTTTCTGCAAGAGGAACCGGTCGTCGGGCCAGGCTTGCCGGAAATTCGTCAGGCCGTGGCCAACCCAATGAGCGTCGTGGTTTCCCGGAAGAACCCGGCAGGGCTCGCGGAGCTCCGCGAGGATCCGGCGGGCCTCCTCATATTCGGAAGGACGCCCCTTTTCGGCGACATCCCCGACGACGACCGTGAAGTCGATGTCCTTGCGGACGTTGATCGTCCGGACGACGGCCACGAGGTCCGCCGCCGCGCTCCCCGACCCGACGTGCGTATCGGCCACGACGGCGAAGATCGCCTCCTGGGCGGCCAGCGGCAGGGCAAAGAGGGCCCCGAATAAAAAGACGGCGAGTTTTTTATCGAGGGGCCGGGGCATGCCGTCCCCTAAATATCAAAAACGGGAGGAGAAAGCAATTCGCCGGTGGTGACAGGCGGAAATCGGTGACATGACCCAATTCTCTTGATTTGGGATCGTGTCACCGATTTCCGCCCTGAATTCCGCCTGCCACCGAATTCCGGCGTCGCGCGATTAGACGCCCGGACGCATCCGGACGAGCACCACACCGTGCGGACCGACCGCGGCCTCGAACTCACCCTCGAATGCACCGACGTCCTTCTGCCGCCAGAGGTCCCGGACGGTCCGCGGCCCGGTCAGGCCGAGATCCTTCCAGTCCGCCGTGACGACCGACAGGGCGCCCCCCCGGTTGAACAGGCCGACCGCGAGCGAGCCGTCCTCGAGCTCGCGCGCCCAGACCTCGAGGTCGCCGCTCTTCGCCACCCGTTTACCGGGTTTCCCGAGCGGGTCCTGATCGACGTCGATCACCTCGTCATTGGTCAGGAGGCCGAGCGTGAATTCGTCGAGCCGGGTGATGTCGCCGCTGAAGATGAGCGGCGCGGCGACCAGGCTCCAGAGGGAAACGTGAGAGTATTGCTCGTTCGGGGTGAGCGGCGTCGGCGCGGTCTGCCCCTTCCAGTTGCTCAGGTAGCCGAGGAGAAGATAGTCGGGGTCGTTCCAGGCGCCCGGGCCGCCGTATTTGTAGAGGTCGTTTTTGGCATAGACGTCGAAGCCGTCGCGGAAGAGGGCCAGGCCGATCTTGTCGAACTCGCCGCCCAGGTCGCCGGCCGTCCGCCAGCTGTTGCCGCCGACTTCGCGGCCCCACTCCCAGACTTTGTCCATTCCGTATTGGCAAAGGTTGAGGACGATGTCCCGCGGCTGGGCCTTCAGGATGTCGCTGATGAGACGGTACGGCTTCTGGTATTCGGCCCGGCTCTTGTCCTTGGCCTTGGCGCTATACGAGCACCAGTCGTACTTCAGGAAATCGAAGCCCCATTCCACGAAACGCTCGACGTCCTGCTTTTCATGGCCGAAGGCGCCGACGTGACCGGCACAGGTGAACAGGCCGGGCGACGTATAGATGCCCGCCTTGAGCCCCTTGGCGTGGATGAAGTCGGTCAGGCCCTTCATGTCGGGGAACCGCGGATTGGAATTGACCTTGCCCGTTTTGTCACGAGGTTCTCCGAGCAGGCTCGGATCCTTGGCGTCGGGCCGGACGGCCCAGCAATCGTCGATATTGACGTACATATAGCCGTGGTCCATCATTCCGCTCGCCGCCATGGCCTCGGCCGCGTCGCGCATGATCTTGTCCGTGACGTGGTTCTCCCAGACGTACCAGCTGTTCCAGCCCATGTGGGGCGTAAGGGCCAGGGTGTCGCCGCAGACGATCTTGAAGGCGCGGGCGGCCTTCCCTTTGCCATTCTCCGCCCGGAACGTGACGTTGTATGTGCCCTTGTCCTTGAGCGCCCCCGTGATTTGGCCGGTGGCAGAATCGACGCGGAATCCCGGGGGGAGGTTGTCGACGGCGAAGGTCATCGGCCGGTCCCCCGTCGCGGCGATGGTGAACAGGAACGGCGAACCGGGCCGGACGCCGAAGACCTTCGTCCCGTTGATCCGCGGCTCGGGCCCGGGTTTGGGCGTCAGGATGAGCTGCGATTCAGCGATGGCGAATCCCGCGGCGGCCAAGAGGATCGCTGCGGCGAGCAAGGCGCCCGTCAATCCCCAGGGATGATTCGATTTTTTCATGCGTCACTCTCCAAGATGTTCATGGGGGACGATGAACTCCCGCCGAGTTCATCCTCGCCTTCTTTATCTAGTAGCGGCAAGCCCGGGCCGCATCGGCCATGATCTTCAGGTTCTCGACCGGCGTCTCGAAGAAATGGTCGGAGGCAGCGCAGACATAGCCGCCCTCGCGGCCGACAGTCTCGAAAAGCCTGACCACAGCCGCCCGGATCGTGTCCTTCGATCCGCGGGTCAGGGTGTTGAACTGGTCCACGCCCCCGATCATCGCCATCCGGCGTCCGATCTTGCGGCGGAACTCCCAGGGCTCCTGGTTGCCGCCGATGCTCGGCGGGGCCAGCGTCTCTGACACGTCGGCCCCGTTGCGAACGATCAGCTCTTCGATGCCCAGCGTCCCTCCGCAGGTGTGATAGGTGATCAGGAATCCAAGGTCGTGAAGGGCGTCGTGCATCGTCCGGTCGTAGGGCAGGCAGAATTCCTCGTGGACCTTGGGCGAGATGAGAGTCGAAGAGGCCGAGCCGCCCCCGGTCTCGATGAGGTCGAACTTCGCCCCGTTCATAGATTCGATGAACTGGAGCTTCTTATTAAGCAGGATATTCAAGAACGCGTGGACCCAGGCCGGCTTGTCGAAGGTGGCCAGGATCAGGGACTGGATGTCGTAGAGGCAAGCGGCGTGCTGCCAGCAGCCGGCTTGGTCTCCCCAGACGAATCCGCGCAGGATCCCCCGGTCCCCCACCTCATCGTAAGCCCGGACGACGGGCCTGAGGTCGAGGCGAGGGACCGGCATGAATTTCTCGATGAGGAAGATGTCCTCGTCCCGTTTGACGAGATACTCCGTGATCCAGGTCGTTTTCCGGTCGCCCTCGGTCTTGTAGGTCAGGGTCCCGCCGGGTGTCTCGATCGTGTGATGGACGACCCGGTGATCGGGATCGGCGCTAAGGACATCCGCGATGTCGCGCCAAGACGATGTGTTGAGCTTGGTGAAGTCCGCGTCGGTCAGCCAGAACTGGGCCATGGACTCGAAATACTGGATTTGGGCGTCCATCCCGACCGTGCGGAACGCCTCGAGCTCGCTCATCCCCCCCATGAAGGTATCGAGGTGGAACTTCTGCCATTGGTGGACGGAGACCGGCAGCCGGTCGGGCGTCTCCTTGCGGAGGGCGAGCATCAATCGGTCTTTTGAAGTCATGGGGCACGGCCCCGGCGGAGATGCGGCGGGGCCATGAGTCTTATAAAACGGCATCTCAGGATTGTCAAGCACATGAAGTCATTGCGAGGTCTCTTGGCCGAAGCAATCGCTTCGAGACCCGCGCGATCCCTTCGCTTCGCTCGGGATGACAGGTTATCCACGCGGTTGCTTCATCGCACCCCCCCGCCCTGCGGCGTCGTGCGCTTCGCTCGCAACGGTCCCGAGGCTTTGCGAGGGAACTCCTGTGCTATAATCATGGGGCAAAGCGTTTCGGGGGCCATTTCCCCACGGAACGAGGAGGGAATCATGACTGGCACCATCGTCAACATCGGCCTCGTCGCCGCGGTCGTCATCCTCTTTCTGTTCTTCAGCGGCATCCGCATCGTCCGGCCGACCCATCGGGGCCTGGTCGAACGCCTGGGGAAATACAGGCGGTTCGCCCATTACGGCTTCAACTGGATCATCCCCGGCATCGACCGGATGTTCCAGATCAACGTCACCGAAGTCATGGTCGACGCCCAGCCCCAGGAGATCATCACCAACGACAACCTCAACGCCAGGGTGGATGCCCAGGTCTACTTCAAGGTCAAGCCCGACGAAGAGAGCGTCAAGAACAGCACCTACAACGTCAACAACTACCAGTGGCAGATCGTCAACCTTGCCCGGACGACGCTCCGCAACATCATCGGCACGCTGACCCTGAAGTCGGCCAACAGCGAGCGGGGCAAGATCAATTCCGAGCTGCAGCGCACCCTTCGGGATGAGACCGGGAGCTGGGGGATCGAGATCGTCCGGACCGAGCTCAAGGAGATCGACCCGCCCAAGGATGTCCAGGAGACGATGAATAAAGTCGTCAAGGCCGAGAACGAAAAGATCGCGGCCATCGACTTCGCCACGGCCACCGAGACCATAGCCGACGGTGCCCGGCGGGCGGAAATCAAGAAGGCTGAGGGCATCCGGCAGGCGCGGATCCTGGCGGCCGAGGGCGAGGCTCAAGCGATCAAGCTGGTCAACGAAGCCGCGGAACAATACTTCGTCGGCAACGCCCAACTCCTGCGGAGGCTCGAAACCGTGGAGAAAGCCATGGCCAACAACGCCAAGATCGTCGTCCCGGGCGACTCTCAGCTGGTCAACATCATCGGCGACCTGGCCGGCGTCCTTCCTTTGCCGAAGAAGGACTGACCGGGGAAAGAATCGTCCGGACTTAGAAATTCAGGATCGATTTCCCGGCGGAATACCACTTGGAAATCGTGAACGTGTGGAAATGGGCCGCGGAGTAGATCGGGGCCTCGGTCGAAGTGTTCACGGTCACGGTTCCTCCGCCGGCGACGGTCGCCAGATCGGCCAGACTGATCGTGAACGTGTGGATGTGGCCTGAGTAAACGGATGTGTCCCGGACAAATCCGCCGGCCGGAGGGCTGTCGACTTCCGTCCGGGCGATGACGACGCTATGGGTATGACTCTCCGCGAGCGATGAGATGAAGGTTTTCGAACCCGAGGGGGTCGTGGGCGTCGTCGGGGTCGAGCTCTTGCAGGCCGAGAGGGCAAGCTGCCCGAGGCCCACGGCCGCTCCAGCGGCGGCGATCTTTAAGAATTCCTTTCGTTTCATGGGGAAGTGCTCCTTACAAATATCTGCCTGTTCAGATGATAGCCCGATGGCCAACCCCGAATCCATAAGGTGATGACCTTATTTCTGTTTCCCGGCCGTAACGGTGAATCTTCGACTTTTGCCCGGGTTTGACGCCCCCCCATACCAAGAGGGGGAACCGGATCAGTCGGCGATCGACCCCAGGACCGTTTCCACGAATTTCGGCATCCCCCAATTATCGTCGTACGTCATGCCCAGGCGGACGATGACCACCCGGCGCGAGGGGATCATGATGATCGCCTGTCCTTGATAGCCGAGAGCGAGATAGAGATCCTGGGGAAGACCGGGATAGGGCCGTCGGGACGGGTCTCCAGGATTGCCGCGGTTGAGCCAGAAAAAGGCGCCGTACTGGCCGAGCGAAGCCGGAGGGGTGGGCGTCGTCGAATAGGCCATCCAGCCTTCCGGGAGGATACGCTCCCCTTCCCAAACGCCGTCGTTCGCGCACAGCAGGCCGAAGCGCGCATAGTCGCGGGCCGTGGCATAGAGATAAGAAGAGCCGATGATGGTCCCCGAGGCGTCGACACCCCAGACGGCGCTCCGCATCCCGATCTTGTTGAACAGCTCGCGCCGCGGGAACGCCCAGAATGCCTCCCGCCCGCCGGCGGCGTCGCGAAGCACGCGGCAGACGATGTTGGTCGATCCCGACGAGTAGCTCCAGCGCGAGCCGGGACGGGCCGCGAGCGGCTTGGCCGCCGCATAGGCGCCCATGTCCGGCTGGAGAAAGAGCATCCGGTTGACGTCCGAGATGGGATGCTCGGTGTAATTCTCAAACCATTCGATCCCCGAGCTCATGCGCAGGAGCTCGTCGAGGCTGATGGCCCGGCGCGGATCGCCGGCGGCGGCCCATTCGGGCACGGGCGCGGGGTCCTTGATCGAAAGCTTTCCCTGTTTGACCAGGATTCCGACCAGGGCGTTGGCCAGGCTCTTGGCCATGGACCAGCTCAGGAGGGGCATGTCCTTGTCTATGCCGGAAGCGTATCGTTCGGCAACGATCCGCCCCTCATGGATCACGAGGACAGCCCGGGTCCGGAGCTTCTTCGCCGGGTTCGGCTCGGCAAAAAGCCCGGAGACGGCTTTGTCGATATCCGCCTTGCGGATGCGCTCGGGAAGCGGTCCTTCGGGCATTTGATCGCCCATGGGCCAAGGGACCGCGGCGGGATTGGCGGGTTCGGGCGCGATGCGGGCGGGCTTCCATCCTCGCAGAGAATCTTCGGAAGCGCCCGAAAGAAGCACCGGGCCGAGGCCTTCGAGGCAGATGGCTTTTTTGGCGAACAGACCGGTCCCCAAGAATGAGCACGTGACGCTTCTGGCCTCGCGGTCGACTTTGACTTTAAAGAGCTTGAAGAGGGGATTGAAACCGACATCCTCTTGGGCGACGGTCTCCGCGTCCCTCCCGGAAATGAACACTCCGGCGCACACGGCCTTGGCTTTGAAGGCGCAGCCGATCGGAAGCTGCTGGATATACTCCCGTTTGGCATAGGCGAACACGGCCGCAGCCGCTAAAAAGGCCAGGATGACGCCGCGCCGGATGCGTTTCTTCATCGTCCGATTCATCGAAGACCTCCCCGGACCTTAGAGCTCATCGGCAACAGCCGCCCCCGACTCACTTCGCGACTGAGGCGATAAAAAGCCCCCGGACCTTGGCCGGGTCCGCTTCGTATTTCGGGTCGAAATCCCAGCCGGCCATATAATTCTTCAGGCTGGAGAGCAACTGCCGCGCCTCCGGCCGCGACTCGGCGGCGGCGAAAAGATCGATGCTCGAGACGAGGAGCTTCCCCTTCCCGACGCGGCATTCGAACACGAGCCCCAGGCTCCGGTTCGTGACCCAGTCGTCGATGACCCGGACGATAGGGATCAACGCGGGCCCGAAATCGTCGAGGATCATCGCCTGGGCATGGCTCAACGCGTCCCACCACTGCCAATTGCTGTGGAACTCCGTCGGGAAATCGGCCAGGGCCGGGTGCTTCGGATCGCAGAGAATGCCGAGCGTATGGGGCGGTTGCCGGCCCGTCCAGGCCGTGTTCCAGAAGATGCTGGAGAAGCCGAGGGCCACGCTCCCGCCTTTCTCGGGCCGGACCGCGCCTTTCTCCGCGGACAGCAGGACCTTGCCTCCGGCGGCTAGTCGGACCCAAGCGTCCTCACCGAGGCTCCGGACGATCAGAATATCGCCCGAGGCAGCTTCCGCGGGCTTGGCCGGATAGACCCAGAAATCCCAGGTGTTCGTGAAACCGGCCACGGTCACGCGCAGGACGAATTTCCCGGCCCGGGCTACGGCCCCGAGCGGGACTTCGATCCGGCCCAAAGTCACCGCGTTATCGATCGGCACATCGGCCTTGGCAAGCGCGCCCGTCCAGACCATTTTCCCGGCGCCATCCAGGATCGCCCAGGCCGGGACGACGCCGCGGAGCGGGGCCGGCCCGAAATGGGCGACTTCAATATCGGCCGCGAAATTCTCAGCGCTCGTGAAGCTCATCTTGGCCATCCGGGCCAAGGGAACGGTCGCATTGCAGAACCGCCGGTATTCGTCGGCTGTGACATATCCTTTTTCGTCCCAGAAGGGATCGAGAACGCCGACAAGGGCCGTCCCCTGCCCCGGGAAATCGTGGAGGTCGAGCAGCTCGAATCCGGCCATCCCAGGAGTCCGGAGCGCCGCTTCGATGTCGGCTTTATAGCAAAGAGCCTGGAGCTTGCCCGAGGCCATCAGAAAATCTCCGGCCAGCGCTCCCAACCCGTGCGCCGCAAGCGTGTCGCGGAAGATCTCGAAATTCCGGGCTTTGAGCGGCCCGGTGTATTTCCCGATTTCCTGGAAATTGGGATAGACGCACCACTGCCCGATTTCATGGCTTACCACGGGCTTATTGAACTTGGCCAGGACGGCGCGCCAATCATACGAAGTCCGGGGCGCCTCCTTGTTGATGACGCTGTTCAAGCCTCCGCCCCACACCTGGATGCGCGGTTCCGGCGTGCTGTGCCAGTCGTTCTCAGGCAGCGACGGCCAGCCGGCAGCGCTCGTATAGACGATCCGGCGCGGGTCCGCTTTCTTCCAGTACGCGACGAAATCGCCCAGGAACCGGGCCTGATCCTTGCCGCCGGGCTCGTTGCCGTAGGACATCATGCAAAAGGAAGGATGATTGCCGTAAGCCTGGACGATCCGCCGGCTTTCCTCGTAGAGCCAGGCGTCGAACGGTCGTCCCGTCCCGACGTCGGTCCAAGCCCCACATTCGACATAGAGATAGATGCCGGCGAGGTCGGCCGCCTCGAAGGCGGCTTCGGGCGGGCACCAGGAGTGGAAGCGCACGTGGTTCAAGCCGAACGCGCGGCATACCGCGAAAATGCGGCCCCATTCCTGGACGTCGGTCGGCGGATAGCCCGTCTTCGGGAAAATGCAGCACTCGAGCGTCCCCCGGAGAAAAACCGGCCGACCGTTGACCTGGAATCGTGTTCCCACGGCCTTGAACTCCCGCAGACCGAAGGCGATCGTCTTCTCGTCGATGTCTCCCCGGGATGTCCTGAGCCGGACCGTCAGGCGGTACATATGCGGCGCGAATTCGTCCCAGGGGAGCGCGTCTTCGCCCAGGGTCAGAAATTCCTCAGCGGTGGTGGAACCTATTCCCGCCGTCATCGGCGCCTCACGGAGCGGAACGCGGTGGGCGCGTGCCCCCGCGGCGCTGGGGGTAGACGCAGCGGACAGGGAAACGGTCGCCGCCCGGCTCTCGCCAGTCCGGTTGATGACCTCGACCCTGACCTGGACCGACTTTGCCGCGAGGTCGGGAAAAATCTGGATATCGCCGAGCGAAAGGGGCGGCGAAGAGCGGAGCTCCAGGCGGCCGACGATTCCGTTCCAGTTGGATTGGGTGTGGTCGCTGACGCTGTGGGCGTTCTCCCCGACGTCGATGTCCTTGATCCGGTTGTCGACCCGGACGACGAGCGAATGCCCCCCCGGCGTCAGGAGATCGCTCAGGTCATATTCATGGGGCGTGCCCAGGCTGTTGCGCAGGCCGGCCTCGCGGCCGTCCACCCAGACCCGGGTCTCCCAATGGGGCCTCTCGATAAAGAGGACGATCCGCCGCCCTTTCCAGGACTCGGGGACGGCGACCTCTTTCCGATACCAGGCGGGGCCGACATAGGTTTTATCGGGCGTCAGCCAGAACGGCAGCTTGATATTTCCGGGCTCGCGATATTTCGCATATTCCGGGGCGGTGAACCAGGATTTGTCCACGATGCCCCCGGTCCATTTCGTGGCGAGAGTGACATCGTCGCCTTTCCCGTATTGGGCCATCGAGCCGGGCAGCGGGATGGAATCCGAAAGCGACCGTAAAAACCATTTTTCCCCGATTCCCGCATCTCGCGGATCCGTTTGGAATTGCCATTTCCCGGCGAGGTCCAGGATGTTCGCCGCCGGCGGCGCAGCCAGACCGCCGCCGCCGCAGAATATTAACACGATCAAGGCCGCTGAATATTTACATCGCCCGCCCATCTTCCGTTCCTTCGGTCGGCGCGCCGCGCGCCGTCCTCACTTGGCCGGCACGGGGCCGGCCGCTGTCTGGACATTCGTAATCTTAACGGCCACCGGCCAGTCGGGCCCCGAGGCGATGGAGATGGGATCGCCGGGCTTGCTCCCCGGCTTCCGGATGAGCTGGATGGTCTGCTTGCGCTCGACCTTGATGTGGAGGCCCTGGGCGTCCTCCTTCCAGGCCAGCTCGCCGGCCTGGCTGAGGAGCGTGATTTTGGTTTGGGGCGTCGTCTTGACCGATTTTATCGTCAGGCTCCGGCCCGGCAGGCGGCCGGCGTTCCCGGCCCGCGGATCGAAATCCAGATCGGTGAAGGCATAGACCGTGCCGTCGCTTTTGTGCCGGGTGAACCAGACGTCGCCCTCGTTGGTCGTCGTCCACGGTCGAATGCTGCGTACCGCCTCGCCGTAAA
>Ga0315286_10005578_pt1 | contig 12164 bp, 9 predicted proteins | sample YL17G10_0_MG_FD_205038 | JGI IMG/M metagenome (GOLD analysis project Ga0315286, IMG submission 205038) | Sediment microbial communities from Yellowstone Lake, YNP, Wyoming, USA - YL17G10_0 | ecosystem: Environmental > Aquatic > Freshwater > Lake > Sediment | place: USA: Wyoming | collected... | reverse complement strand
ACCACGACGTTGGCTTGCGGCAGGCCGAGAAATTCGGCCACCATGGCCGGCACCTGGCCGTTGTCGGCGCCGACGGACTGTTTGCCGAAGAGCAGCAGGTCGAATTGGGGATGCCGTTTCCGGACGGCCGCGGCGATCAGCCGGGCAACCCGCAGCCCATCGTAGGTTTCTTTCGCCTCGTCCTTGATTAGGACAGCCTCGTCCGCACCCATGGCCAGGCACTTCTTGAGCACGGTTAAGGTCTCAACGGGGCCTACCGACAAGACGATGACCTGGCCGCCCTTGGCTTCCCGGAGGCGGAGAGCCTCCTCCATGGCGTATTCATCGAAGGGGCTGATGACGAAATTCAGTCCCTCCTCGACGACGCTTTTCGTTTCGGGGTTGACCCGGATTTTCGATTCCGTGTCCGGGACGCGTTTCACGAATACCAGGATGTTCATGGGGTCCTCCTTTACGCGGGGCGCGGCCGGGCCCGGGGCGGAAACACCCGTGCCCGCGTCGGGCTGGGTTCTGTCCCCGGGGGCCGTCCGTCGGCTACTCGTCGAACCGGCGGAACACAAGCGAACCGTTCGTCCCGCCGAAGCCGAATGAGTTGCTCAGGGCATATACGATTTCGGCCGGCCGGGCGACGTTCGGCACATAGTCCAGGTCGCATTCGGGGTCCGGATTCTCATAGTTGATCGTGGGCGTCATGATCTGGTGCTTGAGGCATAGGGCGACTGCGCCCGCTTCCGCGCCGCCCGTGGCGCCCAGGAGATGCCCGGTCATGGACTTGGTCGAGCATACGGCGAGCTTGGCGGCATGGGCCCCGAAAAGTCGCTTGATGGCCGCGGTCTCGATCTTGTCGTTGAGCTGCGTCGACGTGCCGTGGGCATTGATGAACTGGACGGCGTCGGGCGCGATCCCGGCGTCGGCCAGCGCGAGCCGCATGACCCGCTCCGCCCCGTCGCCGTCCAGGGCCGGCGCGGCGACGTGGCAGGCGTCGCCCGTTATGCCGTAGCCGACGACCTCGGCGTAAATCTTCGCCCCGCGCCGGAGCGCATGGCCGAGCTCCTCGAGAAGGAGGACGCCCGCGCCTTCGCCCATCACGAAACCATCCCGCCCCGCGTCGAACGGCCGCGAGGCCCGCTGCGGCTCGTCGTTCCGCTCGGACAGGGCTTTCATGGCGCAGAAGCCGGCCACGCCCAGGGGGGTGATGGGGGCTTCGGCCCCGCCGGCGATCATGAGGTCGGCGTCCCCGCGGGCGATGAGCCGGAAGGAATCGCCGAGACAATGCGTGGCCGTCGTGCAAGCGGTGACCGAGGCCAGGTTCGGCCCCTTGGCCCCGTACCGGATGGAGATCTGGCCGGAAGCCTCGTTGATGATCGTCGAGATCAGGAAGAAGGGCGATACGCGGTCGGGCCCCTTTTCAAGCAGGATCTTGTGCGTGTCTTCGATCGTTCCGATGCCCCCGATCCCCGAGCCGACGTCTACCCCGCACCGTTCGCCCTGCAGGGCTTCCCGGGGAATGCCCGAATCCTCGACCGCGAACTGGGCCGCGGCAAGGGCGTACTGGATAAAGGGGTCCATCTTGCGGGCCTCTTTCCGGTCGACGAAATCGACCGGATTGAAACCCTTGACCTCGCCGGCGATCTTGGTCGAGAATCGGACCGTATCAAACTTGGTGATCGGGCCGATGCCGCTCCGGCCGGCGAGCATCGCCTCCCAGTTGGGGAGGGTGCCCACGCCCAAGGGGGTCACCAGGCCGACCCCCGTGATGACGACGCGTCGCTTTGTGGTGTTCTTTGTTATGGCACCCGAGTCATTTAGCATGGGTCATAATATAGTCCATCGCCTTGCCGACCGTGGTCAGCTTCTCGGCGTCCTCGTCGGGAATATCGAGCCCGAACTGGTCTTCGAGGGCCATGACGAGCTCCACGGTGTCCAGAGAGTCGGCGCCCAAATCGTCGATGAAGGAGGCGGTTTCCGTGACCTGGTCTTCGCCGATGCTCAGCTTGTCCGCCACGATCTCCTTCATTTTCTTCAACAGTTCATCTTTTTCCATGGTGACCTCCATTGAAATTAATATGTTGGCTGTCTTTACATATACATGCCGCCGTTGAGTTGCAGGACGTGGCCGGTGATGTAGCCGGCTTCGTCCGAGCAGAGGAACTTCACGGCGGACGCGACCTCGGCCGGTGTCCCGAATCTCTGGAGCGGGATGATGTCGAGGAACATCTTCTTGACGGCCTCGGGCAGGTTCTCGGTCATGGGCGTGGCGATGTAGCCCGGGGCTACCGCGTTGACGGTGATCCCGCGCGAGGCCACTTCCCGGGCAAGCGACTTGGTGAAGCCGATGAGGCCCGCCTTAGCCGCCGCATAGTTGGTCTGGCCGGCATTCCCCATCTGCCCGACCACGGAGGCGAGGTTGACGATCCGCCCCCCGCGCGCGCCGAGCATGCTCCGGACGGCGGCCTTGCAGAAATTGAAGACGCCCTTCAGGTTGACGGCGAGCACCGCGTCCCACTCGTCCTCCTTCATCCGCATGAGGAGATTGTCGCGGGTGATGCCGGCGTTGTTGACCAGATGGTCGATCTTCTTGAACTCGGCCAGGACGGATTCAACCACGGCCGCGGCCTGGTCGAATTTAGACACATCCGCCTCGCGGACCGCGGCCCGGCCGCCGGCGGCGGCGATCTTGGCCGCTACGGCCTCGAGCTTGACCTTCTGAACATCCACGAGGACCACGGTCGCGCCTTCCTTGGCGAACGCGAGGGCGATCGCCTCGCCGATGCCCTGGGAGGCGCCGGTGATCAGGGAAACCTTGTCGGCAAACATCAGCTTATGCCCTCGCTTCGCCGACGGCGCAGGCCGCCTTGGCGATCTCTTCCCGGATCCTGTCCTGGATATGGTTGGCCACGAAATCCCGGGCCAGCCGGACCGCGCTGCGGACGGCGTTCGCGCTGGACCGGCCGTGGCCGATGACGCAGACTCCGTTGATGCCCAGGAGCTGGGCCCCGCCGTATTCGGAATAATCCACTTGTTTGTAGAGCTTCTTCAGATGCCGTTTCATGAGCAGGAACCCGATCTTGGCGAAAAAATTCTTCATGATCTCGCGCCGGGCCATGGAGAAGAGCGTCTCGACGACGCCCTCGCTGACCTTGAGGGCCACGTTGCCGGTGAAGCCGTCGCTGACGATGACATCCGCCCGGCCCGAGTAGATGTCCTTGCCTTCAACGTTGCCGATGAAGTTCAGGGACGACGCCTGGAGCCGCCCGAAGGCCTCCTTGGTGAGATCGTTGCCTTTGGACTTCTCCTCTCCGATGCTCATCAGGCCGATGCTCGGGTTTGGGAGGCTCATGATCTGCTGCATGAAGATCCGGCCCATGACCGCGAACTGCTCCAGGTCCTCGGCGGTGCAATTGGCGTTGGCCCCGACGTCGAGAAGGAGGGTCATGCCCTTGAGCGTGGGGACGAGCAGCGACAGGGCCGGCTTGTTGACCCCCTCGAGGGGGCCCAGGACCTTGCGGGACATGTACACCACGGCCGCCGTGTTGCCCATGCTGACGAACGCGTCGGCCCGGTGCTCCTTGACGAGCTGGGTTCCGACCCGGATCGACGAGCGCTTCTGGTGGCGGAGGGCGAAGATGCCGTCGCCCATGCCTACGGCTTCCGGGGCGTCGATGATCGTGACGTTGGCCGCCGTGCGTCCGAGACGGTCGAATTCCTTTTTGATCAGGGCTTCGACACCGACGAGCAAGATCTCGAGGTCGAAGTCCTGCGCCGCCTGGACCGCTCCCGTCACGGCGATCCGGGGGCCGAAATCGCCCCCCATGGCATCAACGGCGATCTTCAAGGGAGTCGCTCCGGGCTATTCTTCGGCTTGCTTGATGACTTGGCGGGCTTTGTAAAAGCCGCATTCCGGGCAGGCCCGGTGGGGGAGCTTGGGCGTCCCGCAGTTGGAGCAGAGGGAGAACGACGGCACCACGAGGAAATCATGAGCCCGCCGCCGGTTCTTCCGGGAATGGGAGTGTCTTCGTTTTGGGTTCGGCATGATCTTTATCTCTTGTCTTTCAATAGATTTTTGAGCTGGCTCAGCCGGCCTTCGGGCACGGGGGCCAGGCAGGCGCAATGGCTGTCGCGGCGGATCTGGCCGCAGACCGCGCAGATCCCTCCACACCCCTCTGAACAGAGAGGCTTGGCCGGGAACGTCAGGTTCAATTGTTCGAGGATCACCTCCCGGATGTCGATCTCGCGGCCCCTGTAGAAAAGCTGGTCCAGGTCCTCCTCACCGAGCTCGTCCTTGAGCCCGTGGAGCTCCTCAGGCAGGAAAACCAGGTCGAACCGGGAATCGACCGGGAACTCGAACGGGGCCAGGCACCGGCTGCAGACGGAACTCAGGCGGGCGGTGACGCGCCCTTTGACGCGGACCTCCTCGCCGATCGTTCCGACGGCCACGTCGGCGTGGGCCGGCTGGAGGAAGACGACGCCCTCCTCAACGAGCTCGAGGCTCGGAAAATCGAAGTCCCGGCTGATCTTCAGCCCTTCCTTCGGTATCCTGTCAACGTCGATCTTCATTGTTTTAGTCCTGTTAAAGTCGCACTATTATACCACTTAGCCGCTCGATGTCAACAAAACCGGGAGGGCCTCATCGCCCTGCGCTGTGTCATGAAATCCAACCGGCTCGAAGACTGCCGGGAGTCCCGTGCCGCTTGATTTACCCCACTTCTATGACGCAGGGCCGGGAGGGCCCGAAATTGCCGTTTGGCCGGACGAAGGCCGGAATTCGGTGACATGACCCAATTCTCTTGAATTGGGATCGCGTCACCTGAATTCCCTTGAGAAGGAAGGATCCTCCCCAATGGGGACACCAACCGCTAGAATCATGCACTGTTGCCCAAATCCAGTGGTTGGTGTCCCCCATTCACCTTATAGTTGATTCCCGTCCGGAATGGGTCAATAATAGGCGCGACACGCGGAACATAGAATCATGAGCGAAAAAAAGCTATACCTCATCGATGGAAATTCCCTTCTCTACCGGTCGTTCTATGCCATCCAGCATCTATCGACGGCCCAGGGATTTCCCACAAACGCCATTTACGGGTTCATCACCACCCTCCGGAAGCTGATCGACCGGGACAAGCCCGGATGGCTGGGGATCGTTTTCGACGCCCCGGGCAGGAATCTCAGGCATGATCTTTTCGAGGACTACAAGGCCCACCGGAAGCCCATGCCGGACGACCTGGCCGCTCAAATCCCCAAGCTCAAGGAGGTCATCGGCGCCCTCCGGATCCCCGTCTTCGTCCAGCCGGGATATGAAGCCGACGATGTCCTCGGGACGCTGGCCCGCCGGGCGGCCCCTTGCGGCTTCTCGACCGTCATCGTCACAACCGACAAGGACCTCCTCCAGCTCGTGGATCAGGTCACGTTCGTCTATAATCCCTCGAAAGACATCCTCCTCGACGAGACCAAGGTCCGGGAAGTATTCGGGGCCCGGCCGTCCCAGGTGGCCGACATCCTCGCCCTCTGGGGAGACGCTTCGGACAATATCCCCGGCGTCCCCGGGATCGGGGAAAAGACGGCCAAGGGCCTGATCGAGGAATTCGGCTCGCTCGACAACCTGCTTAAGGACCCCACGAAGATCCGGAATCCCCGGGTCCGGGACAAGCTCGCCGAAAACCGGGACACGCTGGACATGAGCCGGAAGCTCGTGGCCATCGAGACCAACCTCCCCGTGGACTTCGAGCCCGGGCGCTTCGTCCTGGGCGAGCCGGACCGGGAGGCCGCCCTACGGCTCTTCCAGGAGCTCGAATTCACCTCGCTCGCGAACGAATACCGGGACGTGCCGGCCGCGGCGGGCCGGGCGTACACCGCGATCTTCGAAGAAAAGGACCTGAAGGCCCTCGCCGCCCGGATCCGCAAAGCCGGATACGTCTCGTTCGATACCGAAACGGACAACATCTTCCCCACCCGGGCCCGCCTCGTCGGCATGTCGTTCGCCCTCGAGCCCGGGGAGGCCTTTTACGTCCCGCTCCGGCACGACTACCTGGGGGCGCCACCCCAAATTCCCATCGAAAAGGCCTTGAGCATCCTGCGCGGAGTCCTCGAGGACCCGGCGGTCCGGAAAATCGGGCAGAATATAAAATACGACGCTATCGTCCTGGCCCGCGAAGGAATCGACCTCCAGGGGATCGATTTGGATACGATGGTCCTGTCCTATCTGATCGAGCCGAACTGGGGGCGGCACAATCTGGACCGGCTGGCCACGGCCTATCTTCACCTGCCCGCGATCGCCTACAACGAAGTCGTCGGCAAGGGCAAGTCCGAGGTGACGATGGACAAGGCCCCGATCGACAAGGTGACGCCCTACGCCGCGCAGGATGCGGACTACGCCCTCGAGATCAGCCGCCTCCTCTGGCCCCGGGTCGAGGCCGAGAGGCTCGACGCCGTCTACCGGAGCCTCGAGCAGCCGCTGATCGAAGTCCTGGCCGACATGGAGCGGATCGGGGTGAAAGTGGACGGGGATGCTCTCCGAAGCCTCTCGGCCGAGCTCGAGACGGACCTCCGGCGCCTCGAGAAGGCGATCACCGAGACGAGCGGGACCGAATTCAACATCAATTCCCCTCAACAGCTCGGCCAGGTCCTCTTCGGCAAGCTCCAGCTGCCGACGTCCCGGAAGAACAAGGCGACCAAGGGCTATTCGACCGCCCAGGACGTGCTCGAGGAGCTGGCCCCGCTCCATCCCCTGGTCCGTCAGGTCCTCGATTACCGCCAGACGACGAAACTGAAATCGACGTATGCGGACGCCCTGGCGGAGCTGATCGATCCCCTTACCGGCCGGATCCATACGTCCTACAATCAGACCGTCGCCTCCACGGGGCGGCTGTCGAGCAGCGACCCGAACCTCCAGAACATTCCCGCCCGCAGCGAGACGGGCATGCGCATCCGCCGGGCCTTCGTCCCCGAGAAGGGGTGCCTTTTTCTCGGGGCGGACTACTCCCAGATCGAGCTCCGCGTGCTGGCCCATATGTCGGAGGACCCGGCCCTCATCGAGACGTTCTCCGCCGGCCGTGATGTTCATCAGGAGACCGCCGAGCGCGTCTTCGGCGGGGCGTCTTCGCTTTTCAAGGACGAACAGCGGAGGCGGGCCAAGGTCATCAACTTCAGCATCATCTACGGCACTTCGGCCTTCTCGCTGGCCAAGGAAATCCAGACGTCCAACGCCGAGGCTCAGGAGTTCATCGACCGGTACTATGCCAAGTATCCGAAGGTCAAGGAATTTCTGGACAGGATCGTCGAGGACGCCAAGCGGACGGGCTACTCCGAGACGATCTTCGGCCGGAAGCGCCAGGTCCCGGAGCTCCGCCAGCCGGACAAGATCGCCCAGCAGGCGGGCCGCCGGATCGCGCTCAACACCCCGATCCAGGGCACGGCCGCCGACTTGATGAAGAAGGCGATGATCGACATCTGGCGCGAGCTCCGGAAGCGGAAGCTCGAAACGCGGATGATCCTCCAGGTCCACGACGAGCTCGTCTTCGAAGTCCCCGAGAAGGAACTGAAAGCCGCCGAGCGCCTGGTCCGCGAGAAAATGGAACAGGTCTGCTCCTTCAAGGTCCCGCTTCATGTCACGATCGGCCGCGGGCCGACCTGGGCGGACACAAAATAATCCTTTCGGAGCAGAATATTTGTATGCTATAAGCGGACTGGGGACGGCCCAAGATGGCGACAACCGAAAATTCCATCGCTGAAATCCTGGATGCGAACGTCAACCTGTTCCTTTTTTTCTCCGATATCCTCGGCCGTCCGGTGATCGCCGCCGACGGCTCCCCCATCGGAAGACTCGCGGACCTCAAGGTCAAGCTGGGCGAGCCTTTCCCCCGGGTTTCGAGCCTCGCCGTCCGGAAGCGCCGCCGGAAAGGCCTCTGGGAGCTCGACTGGCGGCAGGTCCAAGACCTGAACTCGAGAGCCGTCGGACTCAAACCGGACGCGGAGCTGGGGTTCCGGCCCCTGGAGGTCAAAAACGACGAGATCCTCCTCCGGGACGAGCTCCTGGACAAGCAGGTCGTGGACACGTTCGGGGCCAAGATCGAACGGGTGAACGACGTTCACCTCCTCATCGTCAAGCAGGATCTGCGGCTGGTCCACATCGATTTCGGCATCCGCGGCATCCTCCGGCGGCTGGGCTGGCTCCGGGCCCTCGACGCCGCGACCAACTGGCTGTTCGCCTACCAGATCGGAGAGAAGATGATCTCCTGGAAATACATCCAGCCTCTGCTCTCCGACCTCGTCCGGGGGAGCCTGAAGCTCAACGTGACCTCCCGCAAGATCCACGAGATCCATCCCTCGGACCTGGCCGACATCATCGAAGAGCTCGACACGCTGAATCGGTCCTCCGTCTTCCGCGCCCTGGACCTCCAGACCGCCGCCCAGACGCTGGAGGAGGTCGAGGACCCGAAGCTCCAGGTCGCCTTGATCGAATCGGCGCCCGTGGACCGGGCTTCGGACATCCTCGAGGAAATGGCCCCCGACGAGGCCACCGACCTCCTGGCCGATCTTCCCGAGGAAAAGGCGCGGCATCTCATGCGGACAATGGAAAAGCCGTCCCGGGAAGTGATCGAGGAGCTCCTCCAGTTCAAGGAAGGCACGGCGGGCAGCCTGATGACCACGGATTTCTTCGCGGTGGGAATGGACCAGACGATCGGCGAGGCGATCGAGGAGTTCCGCAAAACGACCTATCCCCTGGAATCGGTGGCCTACGTTTACGTCACGGACAAGGATGGCCGCCTGGTCGGCGTATCCACCCTTCGGCACCTGGTCATCTGCGAGCGGGACATCCCCCTGCGGAAGCTGATGAACCCCCGTCTCGTCTCCGTGACGCCCGAGGACGACGCGGACACGGTCAAGGACCTCTTCAAGAAGTACAAGTTCCTGGCGGTCCCGGTGGTGGACGAGGAGCGCCGCCTGGCGGGCATCATCACTCTCAAAGACATCATGCAGGAGCGGTTCGAGGAATGAACCCATGGCCGACAACATTCTGAACGCCGAACCGGTACGGAAGCGGACCCGTTGGAAAGGCCTCCTCCTCTTTCTGGCGGTGGCCGGCCCCGGGATCATCACCTCGAACGTGGACAACGACGCCGGCGGCATCGCCACGTACTCCATGGCCGGGGCCCATTTCGGGACGAACCTCCTCTGGTCGCTCATCCCGATCATGGTCGCCCTGATCATCATCCAGGAGATGAGCGCCCGGATGGGCGTCGTGACGGGCAAAGGGCTTTCCGACCTGATCCGGGAGCGGTTCGGGGTGAAGATCACCGTCTCCCTGCTCTTCGCCCTGGTCCTGACCAATTTCGGCAACGTGATCGCCGAGTTTGCGGGCGTGGCGTCGAGCCTGGAGATCTTCCATGTGCCCAAGTATCTGTCGGTGCCCTTCGCGGCGGCCGTCGTCTGGCTGCTCGTCGTCAAGGGCAACTACCGGTCGGTCGAGAAGATCTTTCTCTGGGCCTGCGTGTTCTACGTCACCTACATCGTCGCCGGCTTCCTGGCCAAGCCCGACTGGCCGGCCATCGGCCACACCCTGATCGCGCCGAGTTTCAAGCTGTCGTCGGAGAGCCTGGGCATGATCATCGGCCTCGTCGGGACGACGATCGCCCCCTGGATGCAGTTCTACCTGCAGGCGTCCGTCGTCGAAAAGAACATCGCCCTCAAGGACTACAGGCTCTCCCGACTGGACGTGATCGTGGGCAGCTTCGTCGTGACGATCGTCGCCGGGTTCATCGTCCTGACCTGCGCCGCCACGCTCTTTAAAGCCGGCATCCGGGTCGAGACCGCGGCCGACGCCGCCCTGGCCCTCGCCCCGCTCGCCGGAAAGTATTGCGCGGCCCTGTTCGCCTTCGGTCTTCTCAACGCCTCTCTCTTCGCCGCCTCGATCCTCCCTCTGTCGACGGCCTTCGTCGTCTGCGAGGGCATGGGCTGGGAGGCCGGAGTCAACAAGAAGTTCTCGGAAGCGCCCCAGTTTTACGGGTTGTATTCCGTCCTGATCTTCTTCGGGGCGGCGGTCATCCTGATCCCCGGCATTCCCCTGTTTCCGGTGATGTACATCTCCCAGGTCCTCAACGGTCTTCTGCTGCCCGTCATCCTGATCTTCATGCTGCTCCTCATCAACAACAAGAGGCTCATGGGGAGCTACACGGGAAAGCGGGGGTACAACATCGTCTCCTGGACGACCGTGGGGGTCCTCGTCGTCCTGAGCGTGGTCTATCTCGGGAGCCTGCTCGGGATCTAGCCCTTGGGTCGTCGTTGCGAGCGAAGCGACGCAACCGCGTCGAGCCGCCACCGCGGAGATTACAGGGCTTTCGTCCAGACCCGGAATTTCTTGTAGAGGATGCCGCCCATCTTCATCATCTCGCCCCGGACCTTGACGTTGCTCTCCATCTCGTGGTGGGTGTCGAGGATCTCCATGCCGGCGGCCGAAGCGGCCCGGAGCGTGGCCACGCCCATCATGACGTCCAGGCCGACGCCGCGGTAGCACTCCTTGACCGCGCCGAGAAGCAGGTCGAGCTGCTTCGTTTTCTTCGCCGCCCGGAGGACCTTGATGAACCCGAAAGGAAACAGCCGGCCGCGCGCCTTCTGGATCCCCTCGGTCATGTCGGGCATGGCGATGATGAATGATACGACCTCGTCCCCCTTCTTCACGATCTTGACGAACCGGGGGTCGACGACGGGCAGATAGCGCTTGGCCAGGTCGTCCATCTCCTTGTGGTCGAGGGGCGCGTAGCCGTAGATGTTGCTGTGGACGTAGGTCTCGTTCATGAGCTCGAAGAGCGGGTGGATCCAGGGCTTGAGCTCCTTGCGCTTCTTGAACTCGAGGAGTGTGTAGCTGCCCTTGCGCTGGATGCGGTCGTGGATCTTGACGTAGAACTCCGGGAGCACCTTCGGCACCGGGATCTTGTAGACGTAATAGTCGATGTCCTTCGCGTAGCCCATGTCCTCGATGTAGCGGGGCATCCACTCGAAATTGTAATAGGTGGCGATCGTCGCCCGGTTGTCGAAGCCCTCGATGATCCAGCCCTCCGGGTCCTGGTCGGAAAAGCCGTAGGGGCCGATGATCCGCGTCGCGCCCTTCGGCCGGGCCCAGTCTTCGACCGCCCGGACCAACGCCCGGAAAAGCTCCTTATCCTCGCCGCATTCGAGATAGGCGAACCGGGCGATGTCCTCCTTCCGGTAGGCGTTGAACCGCTTGTTGATGATGCCCATCACCCGGCCGACGACCTTGCCTCCACGGCGGGCGAGAAAGAGGACGACGTCGCAGTAATCGAACGCTTTATTCCGTTTCCGGGTGAAATATTTCTTGTCGTCCATGTAGAGGGGATGGACCCAGTTCTTGTGCCCGGCATGGATTTTTTCGGGAAGATAGATGAATGTCTTGAGTTCGGCGGGAGTCTTGACTTCTCGGATGTCGATGCTCATGCGGCCCTTCCTTCCTCCGGCCTGCCGGAATGAAATGGTTATCCTACAAACAGGGGCAAAAATCAACCCATTTCCATTCCGGGCGCGGGACGCCCCGGGCGCGTTTCATGTATAATAGGAGAGAGAATTTTGGACCGAGGAGACGACGATGACACGCACCAAGAGCGCCCTTTTCGCCGCGGCCGCGCTGCTCGTCCTGGCGGTGGTCCCCCTCACCTACGCCCAGGAAGCCGACGCCGAGAACTGCAAAGATCACCCGCTGCTTTCGCGGATGAAGAACTTCTACATCACGGAATGCGAGAAGCGGTTCGACGCCGTCGAATTCAATATCGCGATCGATCAGGAGAAAAGCGTCGAAGGCCAGAAAACGAAGGTTCGTTACTGCCTCCAGGACAACATCCCGAGGCCGAGCCCGCTCCAGATCAGGAGGAACTATGCCAACGCGGTGAAAGCGATCGGCGGGTCCGTCCTCTACGAAGGGGACGGCGACGCCACTTTCCGGCTGTCCAAGAACGGCAAGGACATTTGGATCCGGGTCGACGTCTGGAACGACGGCCAGAATTACGACTTGACGATTCTCGAAATCGAAGCCATGTCGCAGGAGGTCACGGCCGACACCATGTACGACGCCCTGGCCAAGGACGGGTTCCTAGCGCTTTATATCAACTTCGATACCGGGAAGTCCGACATCAAGCCCGAGTCCCAGGGGACAGTTG
>Ga0315286_10005576_pt1 | contig 12167 bp, 8 predicted proteins | sample YL17G10_0_MG_FD_205038 | JGI IMG/M metagenome (GOLD analysis project Ga0315286, IMG submission 205038) | Sediment microbial communities from Yellowstone Lake, YNP, Wyoming, USA - YL17G10_0 | ecosystem: Environmental > Aquatic > Freshwater > Lake > Sediment | place: USA: Wyoming | collected... | reverse complement strand
GGACAGTTCCATCACCCGTCGATTTGGTGGGACTGGTCTTGGTCTGGCCATATGCCGTCGTATTCTGGAAAGCGTGGGCGGACGAATCTGGGTGGAAAGCGAAGAAGGCAAAGGCAGTTGTTTTCATTTCACCATTCGTTTTGCGTTGCCGGACGCTGTGGCAAGGGCGACACCCACATTACTACCTGCCGATGGCGCTCTAGCCAGCCAAGCCGTGCCGTCACCCACCACACTAGCCATCCGAGGCATGAATCTTCTCCTTGCGGAAGACAACCTGGTAAACCAACGGTTGGCCGTTCGCGTGCTGGAAAAGCATGGGCATCGGGTTACGGTGGCCGAGAATGGTCACGAAGCCTTGAAAACACTGGAACAGGGAGACTTCGACCTGGTTTTAATGGACATACAGATGCCGGAGATGGACGGGCTCGAAGCGACCCGCATCATCCGGCGGCAAGAGCGCGCTACCGGCACCCACATACCGATCGTAGCGCTCACCGCGCACGCTTTGAAGAGCGACCGGGATCGTTGCTTCGAGGCAGGCATGGACGACTACATTTCCAAGCCCATCAACGTGCATGAACTGCTGGCAGCCATTGGAAAATGGGCGGGCAGAACGGTCGAAGGTTAAGATCACCGCTCAGGAATCCGTCTTGCTGATCGTGGGACCGGTAGTGGCTATTACCGGTTCGGTCCTGGTAGGTGTGGTGATCCGGCGAACCAGCCGATTCACCAAGCGTTCCAGTCAAATTGCTTCGACGACGGTCCTATTGCTTGGTCTTATTCATGGGCACCGGCGTTCCCATCGCCAAGTTCACCTTGCCCCGCTTAAGGACGCGCTCTGTCAGTTGATTCACGCCTCGTTCCAGGAAAATGGCGCCCACAGTAAGCAGAGCTATGATGACCCAGGCGAGCACCACGAACGAGAGCATCCCGAGGTTGCGCATATGCGTGCCAAAATAGAGCACATAAGGTTGGTGGAGCAAGTAGAGTCCGTAGGAGTATAAGCCCACATACGTCACCACCGACGCAAGACGCCTGAGCATAGGGCTCCAGATTGGGAGATGGGCAAGGATGATGAACAGACTTGTACCGGTGAGAGGATCGGTGAATATGTACGCCCCTGGGATAGCATAGCAGGCCAGTCCCAGGCCGTAGGCAATAATTGCGCCAACGAGCGTCACCTTGGCGAACAAAGATTTCTCAAGAGCAATCGGTTGTTGGCGCGCGAATAACCCCAGCACCATCCCAAAGACAAACTCCCAGAGCCGCGAACCGAAAAACCCTCCTTGCAAATAGAAGCCGTGTACGGGGATCACGCCGAGCAACAGGTAGCGGGTGATGAGAGTCACGGCGCCGCACACGATCAGAAATCGACCTGCGCCGAGTGCTTGCAGCAACCGGAACAGAATTGGAAACACCAGATAAAGTTGCAGTAGCAAGCCAAAGAACCACAAAGCCGGATTGAAATAAAAGAAAAGCGATTCTATCGGATAAACCCGGTCTCCGAGAAAGCTTAGCAGGAAGCGGTAATCAATGGGCTCCGGCCGAAACACAAAAGGCGAGATCAGGAAAACCAAATGCGCCACCCAGTACATCGGGAATAAGCGTACCACCCGCTGAAAATACCAATCACCCCAGCCTGCTTTCGGGCCACCGGTCTTTGCCAGCGAATAGGTCAGGCCGAATCCGCTGGCAACCAAAAAGACCCCCACAGAGTGAAAAGCCAAATTTGTAACCGCAATGAATAGGCTCTTTCCAATAACTCCCAGGGCGGTCAAGATGGAACTTTGAGCACATCTCGCAATAACCGTGGGGAAAAATTTCGGGTCTAAAACCCACGGGTAGCCAGAATCGAATGTGGAAAAAAAATGAAAAAAAACGATCCACAGGATCGAGACCCCTTTGATGCCATCGAGCCACCAGAATCTCGCCTTTGGAGGTGTTGCCGATGCTTCATCCGCCATCTATTTACCCCCATGCACACAGACCAAGAAAAAACGCCCCGAGAACAATATCTTTGCTGGGAGAACCAACATAGCTGGGATCCTTGAGTCACCGTCCGCAATTCGCATGAAAAAGCGCTGAGAAACGGTCAGAACCTGATTCGCTACACAATGTCAGAGACCCGGATGGGAACGGCTCCAAGTCTTTCCATCTCTGCTTGGGCTTTGGCCCCGTCATCGGGATGAACGTTGACCGCTCGTACTGCATCAGCCAGCAGGAATACCTCATAATGCAGAGCCAGTCCATCCCTGACAGTGGCCAATACACAATAATCGGTAGCCAACCCCCCAATAAAGAGCCGCTTGGCGCCTAAGCCTTGCAGATGCCGTTGCAGTTCGGTGAATTCAAACCCGGAATAGGCTTCCTTATGGGCCTGGGTGGCCGAAGAAACGATAGTGACATCAGGTGGTAGCAGCAGTTCAGCCACGAATTGTGCTCCGGGAGATCCCTGGACGCAGTGAGGCGGCCAGGATCCCCCCTGATCTCGAAACGAACAATGATTGTATGGGTGCCAATCGCGAGTGGCAATGATGGAAAGCTGCTTGCTCTGGAACGCCTGAATGTATCGATTCACCGGCACAACCACTTCTTTTCCCCCGGGCACCGCAAGCGTTCCGCCTTCAACGAAATCATTTTGCACGTGGACAACAATCAGAACGTCCCCGTGTTGCAGACTCACTTTTGCATCCATGGCTGGTCTCCCAGTCTGTTGCAGCACTGGAGATATGCTCTGATCCCGCCTAAGTCCAGTAATCCGAACCCATCCTCCTTGACTGGCAACAATTCAGAAAACCCGGTATACGGTTTCCACCACGACAAGATCTTTGCATTAAATTGCTATGCGTTGCTGCCGAAAAAGTGGTCACCCACCCTTAGAGTGGCATTCTTGAAAAACTCCAAGGCGGTGACTTTCGCCTCTCCTTCCGGACGGACTTTGGCTATTCCAAGGATGCCATCACGGACGGCTATGGCCAGAGCACTTTCGTCACACGCTAAGATCGTGCCCGGCGGATGGGAATGCTCGGCTAATTTGAACTTCGGGCCGTAGAAATAGATCTTTTTGCCACCGTGCACCCCATAGGCGCCCGGTTGGGGATCGCAACCCCGCACCCGGTTGTACACTACCGCGCCCGCCTCGTGCCAATCAATGCCGGCCACTTTATCATCGCAGATCGGCTCGTAGGTTGCAAAGGCTTCGTCTTGAGGCAATCGAGGGGCAGCGCCCTTCTTGATTAGTTCCACCGATTCGAGCAAGGCATCAATCCCCATGGGGAACAGATGATTGAAGTACAGGGAACCGGTCGTATCTTCCCAACCGATGTCAATCGTTTTCTGCAGTAAGATGGGTCCCGTGTCGATCCCGCCGTCTGGCCAAAAAATCGTTAGCCCGGTCTTGAGATCCCCCATAATGACTGCCCAGTTGATGGCATTGGCGCCGCGATGACGCGGCAGCAGCGAAGGATGGTAACAAATGGAACCCATGCTTGGAACATTCAGGAATTCCGTGGGCAGGATGGCCGTCACGAAGGCCATGACCAGGAGATCTGGCTGGAGCTCGCGAAATTCAGTGATCACCTGTGGATTTCGGTAACTCTTGTGTGCGTAATGGGGTAGGTTCTTTCCGATGGCAACTTCCTTGATGGGGTCCGGCTTTCCTTTGGGAGAATCCGGAGGCCCGTAGACCGCGACCACGTTTTCTCCAGGTGCAGTTTTTTCAAGGAACTTGGCCCCAAATGCGGCTTGTCCCATAACCACGATACGCATGTCTCTTCCCCTTTCCTGGAATCAGTCCCGGTGATTTGCCATTGCCTTCGACCAACCTCGCATCCCTTTATTAGACCCAAGCCGGCGTTGCCTTTGGGCGGAATACACGGCGATGTGCGATACCTGCCAGGTCGATCTTTCATTCACGTTTTGCAGCCATCGCCCAAGACGGAAGCCCGATCCTCAACATCAGCCGTAACTTGTTCGCGATGCCAGAGACATTGGTGATTCGTGGGTTCGCTGCGAAGAATACAAGGATTGTGACCACATATGGGACACTCGCCGTTGGTGCATGGATCTACGTGAATGAGGATATCTGCAGGGCCCTGGAAGTGCTCTTTGAAAATGTTCTCCAGCTCCTTGACCTCATGGTGGCCTTCATCCAGCGCCATAGCTCGCGGCATGATCAGATGAAAATCCACGTGGATGCGCTCCCCGGACCGCCAGGCGCGGAGCTTGTGAACATCGATCCAATGGTCCTTGCGGTGCTTGGCCAGAATCGTCGAAATCTCCTCCAGCAGATGAGGATCCGTTTCGTTCATCAATCCTGCAAATGCGGTGCGCACCAGCTTCCAGCCCGTGACCAGAATATTGAGGGCCACGACACATGCAATGAGGCCGTCGAGCCAATACCACCCGGTGAACAATGCCAGTCCCAAACCAATCAGAACCCCGGCAGTGGTGAAGACATCCGTCAGGACATGCTTGCCGTCAGCCGTTAACGTAAGAGACTGGGTGCGATTTCCGGCTCGAACGAGCACCACACCCAGGATCAGATTCACGACGCTGGCCCCAGCAAGCACCAGGAGCCCCTCTCCCAGATGCAGCAGTTCACGCGGATGCCATATACGCGGCATGGCTTCGTAGCATATGCCCACCGCAGCGAGAATGATCAGTGCTCCCTCGAAACCCGCCGAAAAATACTCGATCTTGCCGTGGCCGTAAGGGTGGTTTGGATCGGGTGGCTTTGCCGCCAGATAGATGCTCCACAGCGCAAAACCACTCGCGACCACATTGATGATCGACTCCAAGGCATCCGAAAGAATTGCGCTCGATTGGGTCAGCAAGTAAGCGTAAAACTTGACACCCAGCAACAAAATGCTAACCAGCAACGATGCGCTGATAACCGCCAAGCGCTGCTTAGTATATTTCCCTTCGCGATAACCCACTCGCTGCCTCACTTTGGGCCCGGACACCATGGCGGCGATCCGCCACATCGGGGTCGGACCTTCAGCTTCTTAGTGTCCAACTTACGGCGCGCAATCTTTACACGGATTCGCAAGCCCAGAACGCACCATTCCAAGGCACTGGGCATCCAGCATGCCCACGACAATCTCCGGTCATGTCCAAAGCGCACTTCACGCGCAGAGTGAAGTCTTGATTGAAATCTACCACAAAAGCGGGAAGATCCAAAGGGCATCCTGGTATTTTGCCGAATGGGCTATTCAGGTCATCATCCGCTGGCATGGCCCTTGTGATCGAGCGACGCGTGAAAGATCGCTTCCTGCCGGCCAGCACCGCGGCCAGCCCTCGGGGCCACACTCAAGCCGATAAGCGCACTCAAGCCCGAAACGCGCAAGATGCAAGCAATCTTGACATCATTGCGATTTACTTATAGAGTGCACCGTACTTTCTGCATCCAGCGAATGTTTATGCAATATGGACCGAAGACGAAGGTGTAGCAGTTTCCTTGTGTGGCACCCAGTGCTGAGCTTCTGGTGGGTTACGGACAGCATTGGACTTTTGGGCTTGGTGGAATACGAGCAACTGGCCCACCAACTGGCTTTCCAACGTGAGTCGGTGCGATGAAAAAGATCCACGCCGGCGGCTCACCAAGCCGAGCACTGATACCACGATCATAAGGGGTTTTCATGGACTTAATCCTGACCCAAGAAACCATCAACAAGCTTGAGGACATAATGCAGAAGGAACTCCTGGAGCATGGAGTGGACCACGCATTCATAGTTGATTCTGCTGGGAACCTCATCACCGAGGGGGGCAAATTCCCACCGGAGGACATCATGCCGCTGGCTGCCTTGTTGTCAGCAAATTTTGCGGCAACTGAAAGAATTGCTAAATTGATCGGGGAAAAGGACTTCACCTTGTTATTCCATAAGGGTTCTCGTTTCAACATCCATTTTGGCCGGATCAACCAGGATTTTATCCTGGTCACTCTATTCAATACCGAGGTTTCGCTGGGACTGGTTCGACTGGGATCTATCAAAGCTATCGAGCAAATGCTGCCGGTTTTGCAGTCCTAACTGAGGAAACCGCGTGGCTTTTATCGATCTCAAACGAAAGGAAATCAGAGCCAAGCTTGTATACTATGGCCCCGGACGTGGGGGCAAGACGACCAACGTCCTGCACATACACAAAACCATGGCCAAAGAAGTGTGCGGCAAGATGGTGACCATCGACACACGAGGCGACCGCACTCTGTTCTTCGACTTCCTGCCGCTCACCATCGGCAAGATTATGAATCTGACCATCCGAATCCAGATCTATACGGTTCCAGGTCAGGTTCTCTACAACGATACCCGCAAACTGGTGCTGCGAGGTGTTGATGGCATCGTGTTTGTCGCTGATTCCCTCCGCGTCCAACAAGACCCCAACGTGGAAAGCCTGAGAAACCTGCTGGAAAACCTCCGGGATGATAGACTCACTGTCGAAGAGGTCCCGCTGGTTCTCCAGTACAACAAACGGGACTTGGCGGAGTCCAAAATCCCCATTCTAAGCCTTGAAGAGATGGAACATGATCTCAACCGTGAACTTGGAGTGCCATCCTTCAAAGCCAGCGCGCTCCGCGGTGAAGGTGTGTACGAAACGTTGCGGGAAATTAGCAAACGCATGATCCGCGCTGTTACCACGAAGCTGAGGAGCCATCAAGTATAACACGGATCGAGTCCGCATGCCTCCCTGCTCTCCCTTCTTTTCAACCTTTTCAGCCATCATCAGGCCCTGCTCTGGATCCATGACTCCAAGCGGTGGACGATACCCTGATTGCTCATCACCACGTCCACCACCGCATGACGCAGAGCGTTCTCCACCAGATTGGGATACACGCAGCAATCTTGCTCCTGGGCTATGGTCAGCCCCCCGGCAGCTTTGATCAGTCCCAGGCCGTCCGCGCCATCAAGCCCCACGCCGGCAAGCAATACTCCACAAGTGTTCTGCCCGAAGTATTCGGCCGCCGTGGAGAAAAGCTGATCGATGGGCATCTGCGCAGCATCGGCCACGTCCAAAATCAACTCATCGTTATCCACCGCTGGCTCCATACGAAGACCCTTGAAGGTCGACGCCATGTAAACCTTCCCGGGACGCAACGGGCACGGACCTGTCACCGGAACCACCTCGAGGGGACTGATGTCGTTGAAACAGGTGCAGAAAGGTATCAAAACACGTGGATGAATCTCCTGAAGCGCGATGATGGCCCCAGGGAAATCTGGAGGCAACTGTGTGACAATGTGCATAATGGTATTGGGGCCGGCGAGAGTGGTCCCCATCGCCACCAAAGCGGTGGGCATAGTATCGTAGAACGCGCTCGGAGCAATCACCTTTTTCCGGCGACGCACGCGGCGCATGCGATTGACCTGCATGGTGGCAGCCAACCTCACCCGCATCCTTACCAATTCTTCCTCATCCGCCCAGCTTTCAGTGGCCACCCGAGAGGGTTTGGGCACAAAATCCATAACCCCCAGCCGCAAGGCCTCAAAAGCAAAGTAACCATCCTGGACTAGGGAGCTAATGATCACGATGGGGATCTGGTACCGGACCATGATGTTCTTGATCGTGGTAAGGCCATTCATAACGGGCATGTCGATGTCAAGTGTAACCACATCGGGCTGAAGTTCCAGAATCTTTTCCAAACACTCCTGCCCATTGGCAGCGGTCCCGACCACCTCAATTTCATCATCCTTCGTGAGGATCTGCTGGATGACCTTCCGCATCATGGGGGCATCATCAACCACCAGGGTTTTCACGAGAGTAGTGCCGTTGGCTTCAATTGCTCCATTCATCTCTTAACCAGACCTCCATCAGGCTCTCGGGGCTTGCCCAGAACACTTGTTTTGGGTAAAGCGGTGCGTAGCCCGCGACACTTTCCACCAATCCAGTGCACATTACCGTATCCCGCGGTGGTAATATCAGTCTCGCATTGCATCTCAACAGTTGTTCAACCGTATCAGCAGGCAAGGGATGGGCTGCTGAAAGACAGTAAACGCTCAGCCACTCACCCGCTTGCGCAGCAAGCTGCTCCAACCACAGCAATACACCGCTGGGCCACGCCAGTTCCGAGGACGTAGGAACCTCCACCCCCAGGGACATACTCTCCGGAAGCAAATTCAAAGCCACTCGCTGACCCGCGTTACCAAAGTAAAAACTCCCGGCTTTCACCCACATGGACCGCACCAGGGGCTCGGTCTTGGCCCCTGTATCTTCTTCAATCAGCTGGCAGAATCTCGCCAGAAAGGGATCTAAAAGCTTTTGCAGCCCGATGACCAAGCCGTGGTTGGCCAGGCTGGCCAGCGGAAGACGGAACCAATCCATGTACGCACCTTCCGCCCCCAGGATCAGCAAAATGTGGTTCCCGCCGTGCTCTCTCCGTACCAGAGACACGCTTGCATCGACCTTGTTTCTTCGCCGACGTTTGAAGTGCGACACATGGGCCTGTGCGGTTCGCTTGATCAAGTCCCGCAAGCGCTTACCATAGATCGTCACATTTTCATGGGTGTCCGGTTTGGAAAGGAAATCGATGGCGCCAACCTGGAGGAATTCAAAGATCTTCGGCAAGGATTGAGGCTGGAAGCTGCTCAGGATCAGCACCGGGATGGGGTGGCGGATCATGATGTGTTTGAGGGCCGTATCCCCCTTCATCACAGGCATGTTGATGTCGAGAGTGATGACGTCAACGGCGGGTTGCGCCGCCAGAAAGAGCAAAGCATCCTGACCGTTTTTGGCCACACCCAGGACCTCGATATCCGGATCCGCTTCCAACATCCGCTGTAATTGCCTGGCAAAAAAGGATGAATCATCCACGACTAAAACCTTGGTCGTGGCTGGCGCCGGCATCACGCCACGCGCTTCGGTGGGCTGAACATCCTGAAGGTCCTGGGCAATGAATTCGAGTTTGTCAAAGACAAAATCAAGCTCCTCTTCGAGCGCGGCACACTCAGCTAGTTGATCGGTATATTCACTGGCCGATCCATCGGATGTTGTATCCGCCGCGTCTTTAGCCGCGCCCTCATCGCGTTGCCGCATGGCTTCCAGGAGGAGATGTTCCCAGGGTTTGTCAATGGTATCCCTGCCGGCATCCTGATAAGGCAACATCTCAAAATGCCCGTCTCGCCAGCGCAGTATTTCAAAGAAAGCGGTTTCGCCCGCGAGCTTCTCGGTGTGAGCGTGGTGTATTTGCCCACTCCGCACACAGATCGTCCCGCTCCCCTCTACGGACGTAACCCGAACAACCAGATCACCCCGCGATAGGCAAAACATCTGCAGCAAATCCGTCAACTGCAAGCTGACAGTACCTGTGAACCCTTGAGAAGGAGATTGACCTGGTTCCACCTTGCCTGCTCCCTTCTCCCCATCTCCTTCCACTTTTACCGACACCTCATTGTTCTTCAGACAATCCGGCTGAGTGCTCATTCCAGATTGCCGACTCCTTGCGGGTGAATTCCAATGCGATTTCTCACTTGGTCGACGAGGGTCTTGGGACGCCGGTTTTTGTTCCGCCCCCGGTCAATCCCGAGCTCATGCAATTACCGCTAGTGCAAGTATTGTTTCCGCATGGGCGGACGTTCATGAAGAGTGTCCTTCAGCCTTCTCAACAGAGCGGACACATCGACGATGAGTGACACTGTGCCATCACCAAGGATGGTGGCACCCGAAAAGCCGTCAAAGGAGTGGAAGTCCTGTTCAATCGACTTGATCACCACTTCCCGTTCGCCCATCAAACCATCCACCACCAAACCCACTTCCTTGAAGCTGGTGCCGACCACCACAATGAACTTGTGGCCATCTTCCAGGCGATTTACTTGCATATTCAGCAACTGAGTGAGGTGTACCAGCGGAATGGTTTCACCTCGCAAGGTGATGACCTGGAACCCTTCAATGGTATGCGTGTCTCGGTATCGGTAGCGAAGGATTTCCGATACCGAAGTCAAGGGCAGCGTAAAGATCTGGCCAGCCCCTTTGACCAGCAACGCTCGAATGATTGCGACCGTAAGCGGGATGCGAACCGTGAATCGCGTGCCCACGCTAGGATACGAAGCGACATCGATGGTCCCATTCATCCGTTCGACATTCTCTTTAACGACATCCAGCCCTACACCCCGACCGGCCGTCCCATCCACCCGACCATGGGTGGATATCCCCGGCAAGAAAATGGCGTAGAATAATTCCTCTTCGGTCAAGCGCTCCAATTCCTGCGCTCCAATTTCTCTGCGGGCTTCCAGGATCTTTCTAAGCTTCTGGGTATCAATCCCGCGGCCATCATCTTCAATTTCCAGAATGACGTAGTCCCCTTCATGATAAGCGGCCAGTCGAATGGTTCCGGTCCCCGGTTTTTCCGCCCGTTTCCGTTCACTCGGAGATTCTATGCCGTGCACAATGGCATTTCGAAGGAACTGGACAATAGGATCGTGCATCTGTTCCAAAACACGTTTGTCGATTTCGGTATCGCCACCCTCCACCACCAGTTCAACCTTCTTACCCAGGTTGAAGGCCTGATCACGGATGACTCGAGGAAACCGTTGGAACAGTTGCGAAATGGGAAGCATGCGAATGCGCATCACCGAGTCCTGCAGATCGTTGGCCACGCGACCCAGGGACAGTGTCGACTCGTTCAGCCGGAAGCTCAAAGCCCGGAATCTTCTCACTTCCTGTTTGGACAGCTTCCCCTGCGTGGCAAGCTCCGTCAGGATGTCCCTAAATAGCGATGCCGTTTGAATAAATTCCGACCGAGTCACGACCAGTTCACCCACCTGGTTTAAAAGCTCGTCCACCTTTTGCGCATCCACCCGGAGGGTTGTGGCGGAAACCAATTCCTCGCCAGTTGTCACCGCTCGGCTCTTTTTCACTGCCTTTTCGGGCGGTGTCGGAACCGGCAACTCCTGAGCGGTCGCCTTCTCCTCGGCCATTTCGGGGACCCGCTGCAGTTCGCGATCCCCGTCGCCAACCCTTTCTTCATGCCCCATTGCAACACGGTCAAAGGTGTCGAAGGAGGCGTCAATCTCCCGGTCAATGTCAACAAACGCAGCTTCTTCCTCGCCTGACGCTTCCGGAGGCGGGCCCAGGACGCTGGTCATCAGATCCTGCAACCGTTGGCCATAGGTGTTTAGCAACTGTGTGTAGCAAGCGCCGTTCAGCTCCCCCTTATGGTAGGCTTCATTGAGCGACTCCTCCCATTCCTTTAGAGACACCACGATACGCTCATAGTCCATGTAACGAGACGAGGCTATAAGGCGCCCGATCAATTCGAGGACTCGGTCGAAGTCTTTGTGAGCGAACATGCCGCCTGACGGTGAAGGGGTCAATCGAACCAATTCTGTGAAGTGCTGGCGACATGATTCCAGAAAAATGGAGAATAGCTCTTCGTCTTCCTCCTGAATGAGATCGCTGATCCCCGAATCGACGGAAAGCGCTGTGCTGGCGAGCCGCAACCTGGGAAGCATCTTCCCCAGGCCCTGACCGAACGTGTGCAGGAGATCACCATAGAGTTGCGCGCTCAACCCTCCTGCCGTATGGGCATCACCAAGGTTCTCATTACACCGTTTGATGTAATCGGCAACGTCGTCATAATCCATGTAGTGCGCCGACGAAATCATACGATGCAACCATTCCCGGGCGGCCGCGTAACTTTCGTTAGGCATTAGCGTCTCAGACGCTTCGGGAGTGAGCTTGCCCAATTCAGCAAACTGTTGTCGGCACGAGTCCAGGTAAATGGCGTACAGTTCCTCGTCTTCCTCTTCAATGGTCTCTTCGGCCTCGACTAAGCCTCCCGCCGCCGGCACCAACCCGGTCGGCTGAAAACCGGGAAGTATGGCTTGCAACTTTTGCCCGGTCGTGTTGAGGTGATCGAGGAATTCAACACCGCTCGCTGTGCCGGCCTGTTGCGATCGCGCCAGGAAGTTTTCCAGAGCCGCCAGGACTTCCATAACCTGGCCATAGTCCATGTACTGGGACGAAGCCTCGAGTCGTTTCAGCACACCCCAGGCAAGATCATAAGCTTCGGCAGTCAGAGGAGCAGATCCCGCATCGGTGAAAATGCTCACGAGCCCAGAGAACTGCTCATCGAAGGAATTCAAAAAGATGTTGTAGAGCTCCTGGTCCTCTTCCTGCACGGCTTCAAGTTCTTCTTCCAAGCCTGCCTGGGGGCGCACTTCTTCTGACCTCGCGGCAGT
>Ga0315286_10005575_pt1 | contig 12167 bp, 11 predicted proteins | sample YL17G10_0_MG_FD_205038 | JGI IMG/M metagenome (GOLD analysis project Ga0315286, IMG submission 205038) | Sediment microbial communities from Yellowstone Lake, YNP, Wyoming, USA - YL17G10_0 | ecosystem: Environmental > Aquatic > Freshwater > Lake > Sediment | place: USA: Wyoming | collected... | reverse complement strand
TACCCATGCAGTGCACGCAAAGGACCTCGGCATCGAATGCACCCGCTGTCATTCGCCGGAAAAACACAAGATGAGGGTCATCGAAAAAGAAGGCTGCATGACCTGCCACCATGACATGCAGGACATCGAATGCGTCCACTGTCACCCGGCTCAAAAACTCTTCCTGCAGGGAGCATCAGGCGGTTACGGCATCTCAAAAAAGATGCCCGACGTCATGGCAGAGAGTGTGGAGTGCAAAGGGTGTCACGATCTTGCTAAAAAGGATCACACCATTGCCGCTATCAAGAATAAATGCGTGGAATGCCACGAGAAGGGATACGATAATAAACTCCTCGCTTGGGAAAAAGACTTGCTGAACGCTCAATCTACTCTCACTCTCAAGCTGGCAGAAACCACGGAAAAGATTGCTCAGGCAAAGAAGGCCAGAAAAGACATCCGTCAGGCAGAAACCCTTTACCAGGAGGCAGCAACCAACCTGCAGCTTGTTGAGGAGGCTAAAGGTGCACACAATCCCTCCTATGCCCGGGCCCTCCTTGGCCAGGCCACGCTGAGGTTGGATCAAGTTCAAAAGATCTTGAAAAAATGAGAGGGGCGAGCTTAGTGTTCGCTCCTCTGAGAATGTCCTGGTTTTGCAGCAAGGCTGAATCCCGGCCACCCCTAAAATTAGTGAGAGGAACTATCACATGCATCCTGCCCGCTCCTTCGCCACCATACCATGTGAGAGTCACATGCAATCACTGCCATCATCCTCGCCCGGAGTTACAGTATCGAGAGGCCCGGTCCAAAGGTTTGCTTGACATTGCTATGATCCACGAAATATTATTAATTTAACTCCTTGGCATATAAGGAGATTACGAAGAAAAGAACGGAGGACAAGAAGGTATGCACTTTAAAGGAAAATTGTAATCAATTCCTCTAAAAGATAGGGTTTAGATACTAACCGGAGGATAGATCATGATTAACCTAATCAAGAGTTTAGGGAGGGGAATCATTACTCACCGCATACCCCTCTTTCAACTATTCCTTGTTGTAGCCGGTATCTTCCTTCTCATCAACGCCACTTTCTTTATCGCCTCGTTCAATCCCAAGTCTTGCACCTTCTGTCACTACATGCAGCCCTACTATGATAACTGGAAGACCTCTTCCCACAAAGATATCTCCTGTGTAAAATGTCATACGTACGGACTGCGTTTCCTCTATGTCTCTTTACCTACCTACATTGCCGGCACCTATGATCCACGTCCCAGAACCGAGATAGAAAACAGGGTTTGTATGAAATACGGCTGCCACAGCGAGAGGATCCTAAAAGGAAAGGTAAGGTTTAAAGGCTCCATCATCTTTGACCACAAAGACCATCTGGGAAAACTCCGCCGTGGACTGGAGCTCCGGTGCACGAGCTGCCACTCCCAGATTGTTCAGGGGAAACATATTGCTGTGACTGAGAAGGTCTGCTATGTCTGTCATTTCAAAGGAGCTGCCAAAGGTCAATCAGCCACGGCGTGCCCTTCCTGTCATGGGATGCCTACCAAGATAGTCGAGCACGAAGGATTCACCTTCTCTCATGAATCCTATCTGAACCTTGGCGTTGCCTGTAATCAATGCCATGTAAATATCTCAGAAGGTTCTGGTGATGTCCCCAAAGAGCGGTGCTTCTCCTGTCACATTCAGAGGATGGAAGAGTACGGTCATTCAAAATTCCTCCATGATAAGCACGTCAAAGAACACAAGGTGGACTGCTTATCCTGCCACACGGAAATCAAACATGGAAATATTCAGATGACTAAGCCCCTGGAGGTAACCTGTGAAAAATGTCATAGAAAATCTCACTCCCCCCAGAAAGAAATGTACATGGGCACCAGTGGGAAGGGAGTGAGGGATATACCGAGCAGGATGTTCGCTGCCCAGGTGAGCTGCGATGGGTGCCATACCTCTGTGGACTATACTAAGGCGGTAGGGACATTATCGATGGAAGGAAAAAGCATTGTGGTTGAGAAAAAGGCCTGCGTGATCTGCCACGGTAAGGGCTATGACCTTATGCTCGAGGACTGGAAGAAGGCAATTGACAATGAAGTTAAAATTTTCGCCCCCCTACTTCAGATTGCTGAGGAGACGATACAGCAAAGCGGCAAGGGTGGGAATGCTCTAACGAAGGCGAAAGACCTCTTAAAGGATGCCCGTTTTAATTACACCTTTGTCAAGGAAGGAAAGGGCGTGCACAATATAGAATATGCGGTGAGGCTTCTCAAGGCTGCTGCTGATCAGATCGACAATGCGATGAAGCTCCGCAACAAAGATGCCATGCCAGTTGCACGCGATGCCCTCATCGGCACGCCGGATAATTACTGCATGACTCTCTGCCATGCAAGACTCGGTATGCCAAAGAAGATGATATTTGAAAATATGACTCTCGATTTCACCCATGAGGTACATTCTAAAGATCTTGGTATCGGGTGCACCCGCTGTCATTCTCCCGAAAAACACAAGATGAGGATCATTGAAAAGGAGGGGTGCATGAACTGCCACCATAAACAGCGGGACATTGAATGTGTCCATTGCCATCAGACGCAAAAACTTTTCCAGCAGGGAAGTGTCGGCGGTTATGGGGTCTTTCCCATGGAACGGATCTTAAAAGAGATGCCCGATGCGATGGCTGAACGTGTGAAGTGCAAGGACTGTCACGACCTTACCCAGAAGGACCATTCCATCGCTTCCATCAAGAACAAATGTGTGGGATGTCATGGGAAAGGATACGATGACAAAATCATTCAATGGGAAAAAGACCTTTTAAACGCTCAAAGCAATCTCACCTTGAAACTGACAGAGAGCAAGGGGAAATTGGTCCAAGCCCAAAAGGACATGAAAGATACCCGCCGAGCTGAAGAGCTCTGTCATGAAGCAGAAACCAATCTCCGCCTGGTGGAGAGGACGAATGGCGTACATAACCTTAAATATGCTAAAATACTCCTTGAGCAGGCTATGGCGAGGGTGAATCAGATTCAAGATGTTCTCAAACAATAAATATTTTCCCCCATGAACTCGGAACTCAAAGTCCTCTTCAAAAAATTAAGATTTCGCAATTGGTCTTTTTCTACCCGGCTGATCTTAATGGTTTTAATCCTTACCCTCCTCCCCCTCATCGGGCTCACAACATTCTCCTCCCAAATCTTTAAACAGTACATTTTAAGTTCCGCTGAAAAGGAACTCAATTACATGACAAAAGGCTTGATCATGCTGTGCGAAGCTCAAGAGGCTCTTGACAGGCTTAAACGCGGAGCAACTCGTCAAAAAGGGATTACCGGCACGGGAGGTTCCGTTGACGCTATAACAAGTGCCTCTCCAAAGTGGCAGGACGGGGATGAATATAAGTCATTGAAGTCCATCATAAAAGGGATAAAGATTGCAGAGACTGGCTATGCCTTTGTCGTGGATGGCAAAGGAGATATTGTAATCCACCCTACGCGAGAAGGGAAAAGCACTTTCACATCTCAGACAGAATTTTTCAGCAACTTCCCTACCATACGTGAGAAGGCTATAATGCTTAGACCCGGGGATATGGAGACATTCTATTTTAAAGAAGTTCTCCCTCAAACGTTGAAGGCCAAGTTGAAGATTGTCAAATTCAGCTATTTTAGACCTTACGACTGGATCATTGGCGTGGAGTGCTATGAATCGGAACTCATGAAGCCTTACTATAAAATCCAGGTCGGTTTCTACTCATTGATTGCACTTGTAATCCTGGTCTTTCCGCTCATGGTTTTCTACTCGGCCAAAAACATGATGCAACCCATCGTTCAGCTTGCGGAAGCGGCTTCTAAGATTGCCAAGGGAGAATTCCCCTCCATTAAAAAGCTCGGCTCAAAAGATGAGATAGGAAAGCTGGTAAAGTCATTTAACAGCATGGTAACTGAGCTGCAAAAGGAAAAGATCCAGCAGCTTGAGGAGTGGACTCGTAAACTCGAGGTAAAGGTACAGGAACGCTCGAAAGAATTAGAAACAGCATACGCCCAGCTCTTAACCATGGAGAAACTTGCCTCACTGGGTAAGATATCTTCAATGGTTGCCCATGAACTGAACAACCCCATGAGTGGCATTTTGTCCTATGCACGGTATGGTGAAATGATGCTCGGCAGGGAAGCGATAGATCCAAATGTCCTCAAGGAAACGAGAGAGAGCCTTTCCTTAATAGCTACAGAGGCTGAACGCTGCGGAGAGATTGTGAAGAATCTGCTCATGTTTGCTAAGCGATCCTGGGGGGATTTCAAGCAGATTAGCTGTAGCGAAGTCATCGAGAGGACCTTGAAGGTGCTTGAACACAGCATCAAGGTTAGCGAAATAAACCTGAAAAAGGAGTTTGGACCGGGGAATGATGAATTCTGGTGTGACCCGAGTGCAATGGAACAGGTGCTTATTGCCCTCTTAGTCAATTCGATCGAAGCCGTAGGGAAAGGTGGAACGCTAATTATCCGCACAGATTACAGGAGTGAAGACTCTATCTCGTTCGAGGTTACGGATAATGGCCCGGGCGTACCCGCCGAGATCCTCCCCCATATCTTTGAACCATTCTTTTCGGGTAAAGAGAATAAGATGAGCGTAGGTCTTGGGCTATCGGTTGCCTACGGAATTATTCAGGCTCACAATGGATCGATTAAAGTCGAAAACAATATCGGCAGGGGAACAACATTTACCGTATCTGTTCCCAGGGTACAGCCTGAGCAGCCGAGAATAGAAGAGAAACTTATGAGCGCAGCAAAGGTCCGATTAGGAATCGAGGAGGAATCGCATGAAGCTTGAAGATATGTCAATCTTGATCGTTGATGACGAGTTCTCAGTACGAGATTCTCTGCGAAGGTGGTTTACGGCTTACGGCTGCAAGGTTGATGTAGCAGAGGACGCAACCCAAGCTTTGAAAAAGTTACAGGAACAGACACGGGATATCGTGTTCATCGATATAAAGCTCCCGGGAGTTGACGGTATCGAACTCAACCGGCGCATAAGCGCCATAGACGAGAACATCATCAAGGTAGTTATTACTGCATTCCCGACCGTTGATTCCGCCATCCAGGCACTGAAGGAGGGCGCTTACGATTATATCACCAAACCGATTGATCCGGCGAAACTCGACCACGTAATCCGCAACGCAGTTGAAAAGCGGAGACTCATCAACGAAACCCAGGTGTTAAAAAAGAAGGTTGAGGAACTTACCATGCCCGATCTGATCGTTGGCGATTCAGAACCTATGAAACGCGTCTTGGGATTGATAAGGGAGGTTGCACAAACCGACGTTACGGTTATGATTAGAGGTGAAAGCGGAACGGGCAAAGAGTTAGTTGCACGCGCCATCCACGCAAACAGCTCACGCAGATATTTCCCGTTTATCACGATAAATTGCGGTGCCTATCCGGAAGGACTTTTAGAGAGCGAAATATTCGGGCACGAAAAAGGCTCTTTCACCGGCGCACTCTACAGAAGGCGCGGCAAACTTGAGCTGGCCGATAAAGGCACCATATTCTTCGATGAAATCGGAACGATAAGTTCGAAGATGCAACTCGATTTGCTCCGTGTCATTGAGACAAAACAGTTCACGAGGCTCGGTGGGGAATATCTCACGACGGTTGACTTCAGGATTATCAGCGCGACAAACGAGGACCTGGAACAGGCTGTAAAAGAGGGGCGGTTTCGAGAAGATCTCTATTACCGTCTTCACGTATTCTCAATCTACATCCCACCCTTGCGGGAGCGCAAAGAGGATATACCGCTCTTAGCCGACTACATCCTGAAGAGGCTGGCCCAATCCATGAACAAGAAGGTAGAGGGGTTTACCGAAGGTTGCATGAAGATGATCATACAGTATGACTGGCCTGGCAATGTGCGCGAATTGAAAAATGTTATAGAGAGAGCGCTCGTTGTAGCCAAGGGCAAGAGGCTTGATAGTGCTGATCTCTCATTCCTGTTTATTTCAAAAAAAGAAGCAGAGCTCCCCGAGGAACAAACGGGATTGTCTTTAGAAGAACTTGAAAAACAGCATATAAAAAAAGTCTTAGACTCAACCAACGGGAACATAAGCCACTCTGCGAAGATTCTCGGAATCGAACGGGTAACGCTTTACAACAAACTTAAAAAATATCACCTTGCATAATTGGAATGCCTTCCAAAATCTCCATCGTTCCTGTGTGGCCGGTCAAAAAGGAGTACCTGCAATTTGCACAGCGTGTAATCCACCAGATCTTTGGATTAGATCCTGTTATCAATAATCAAAATATCTACGCAAAGGAAGTATGTGATCCCTTCAGGGATCAATACCTGGCATCGAGCATCCTGGTAAAGCTGAACGAACAACCGCTCCCCAAAGATGTTGTTAAAATCATTGGTCTTACCGATGTGGACATTTTCGAGCCGGTCTTCGAGTACCTCTTCGGTGAGGCACAGCTTGATGGTCTCTGCGTAATTGTCTCGTCCTTCCGATTACACAACAGACTCTATGGGCTGCCCGAAGACGAAGAAATCCTTCTCGACCGACTCTACAAGGAGATTGTACATGAACTGGGGCATGCTTTCAGTCTCATTCACTGTTTTGCGCCAGTGTGTGTTATGAATCCATCGACATACATTGAACAGATTGACTCAAAGTCGCGCGAGTTCTGCAACTCCTGCCGGAGGGAACTGGATACAATCCTCACAAAACACTTCCAATCCTAAGAACAGCCTCAATGCCCTTCAACAAACGTTCGAATCAACCGCGCATACCCCTTGGTGCCAAGAGAGTCTCTTAAGCGATCAAGCCGTGGAAGCCCGTCTTGAGCAAGAACGTCCAATCCATTCTTTGTACCAATGGCAAGACCTATCTTGCGGTCTAACCGTTGTGTCTGCCCGGTCAACCAGGTACGGACCTGATCATGGGGTATCGAAAACTGAAGTTCAGACTTTACATCGGGGGCCTTTATCTCCACCAGCCACCCATCGTCATACGGACTCGTTGTCAGAATCTCGGGCCTCGCTATGACCCTGTAATTCACATTGAGTACTGTTCCACCGATGGGTGCGTTGAGCGTAATTATTTCGTCTTCAACCACAAACTTTGCAAGCCAGCCTGAATGGAAAATTTTCTGCCCTATGCGCGGCAAGAGTACGCCATCGATCCCGGAAACCAATGCAGAAAGAAACTGATCAACTCCAACGAGTGCCCGGTCGCCCGAGAGGGGCTTGACCCATATGTGCGAGGGGTAGTGACAAAATTCTCCGAGGTCAACAGACTCTCTGGGTGTCAGGAGGCTGGACGTGGTGCTATAAAGGTGCCTCATTTCAATGTCGAGCGGACAGGTATCACACTGGTAGTCTCTCTCACACAGCTTGTATGACAGGACACCTGCGAGCACCCAGATGCAGGACAGTTCCCCTCTCGGTATTACCGAGAAACCATGCATCTCCTCTTTCTGTAATCCCTGTTGGCCTTCTTTTTGCTCCATATCTTTGTCCCTGCGTTTCTGTGATGTGCTATTCAACCATGAGGAATTCTTTGACCACCTCATGCCACTTTTCTCCTGCTATCCTCTCGGCAATTCCGGAAACCGCAGGGCCGGCATCAAGTGCAACCGTTCCGAGTGCGGGAGACAGCCGTGCCATGAGACCGTTTCTCACCTCTTCTAACCACACCTTAGCAAGCTCACCAGAAAACAGTCCACTCTTATTCGCCCTGAATCGTGGCGCTCTGACCTTTATGAGCCAGCCCTCACCATACGGATCACGATTGATCTTCTCAGGCGCTGCCGTAAGGGCTTGATTCACAGCTATTACTTCACCATCAACTGGTGCAAGGAGATCGATAGGGATAGAGTTGGCAATCACCGACAGGCCCTTCTCACCCTGTTTGAGAAGTGTCCCCACAGATGGAACCTTTATACCCTCTATCCTTCCAACCAGCTTTTGAGAGAAATCGTCAAGACCGATGGCAACCACATCTCCTTCTACTGGCTTTACCCAGGTGTGACCCTGGTGGTAAAAATATTCTTTCGGTAACAGGAAGCCGCCGATCAGATTTTCCAAGAACCCCGGCACCCTCGCCCTTTCCTCACTCTCAGCCGCTATCGTCACCATCTCGCCACCTTTGGCAAATTTCCAGAACCATACAAACACTACCAGAAAACTTACTGCGATGATGTATTCGACCCCTTTTGTGTAGGTCAGAAGATCAAAAAGGCTTTGCATAGGAATACCTCCTTTTTCCGTTTATTCATCTTCGTGGGCAAACTTGGGATGGGCACGGTGAACAGGCAGACGGTTCACCACCCAACGGTAAATTAAAATCTCTATCGTGATAATGGTGAGGATAACAAGAAACTCTTTGGGAGCAATGAATTCGCGGTGCGGCAGCTCCCAGTTCAGCGCAAACATGGAGATGGTGAGGCGGTTGAGTATCACGCCTGCTACTGATGCAAAAGCCGCCATCCTTATGAGCTTGGCGTCTCCCGTCCTCACACCGAAAACGTACATGAAGCAGGGAAGCAGGACGAACCCGAATACTTCGATCAGGAACTGATACCCGTACGGCCGGGTGAACAGCAGATGCCAGTCGGCGCCGTGGGCAACACCGATAATCTTCAGGAAGAAATAGGTAATCATGACAAAGGAGGCAGCCTTCCCCAGCCCTAAGGTCAGCCTGTCTATCACTTTAAAGTTCCGGGGATCAACCCGGCCCGGAAGAAATTTATAGACGAGCGTGCTTTCAATGATGATCATCGATAAGCCGGCATAGATACTGGAGATGAAGAAATAGATCGGGATATTCGGAGAGTACCAGAGCGGGTGCAGTTTCGTTGGCGCCAGGAGATACAGGGCGCCCAGTGCAGACTGGTGGAGGGTCGAGAGAATTACCCCGAAGATGGTTGCGCCAACGGCGATACCTTCAGCCCATTTTCTGAGCTTTCTTGTATTGATCCATTCGAATACTGCCGGTGAAAATTCAACAAACTGCACGGTAAGATAGAGGGCAACGTGCCAGGCAATGAGGAAAAGGATTGAGGCAGTTCCGAATGATCTCACCATGGGATACGGTAGCCTCCAAGGGCGGCCCAGATCCACCAGGAGAAATATCACCGCGAAGAAGTATCCGACAAACCCTGTCAAGACCGCAGGCCGCAACAGGGGTTTATAGTCCTTCATCCCGAAGAGATACACCGCAGAAGCCATAATGTAGCCAGTAGCAGCTAAAGGAACACCGCAAAACAACCCCCACCCAAGAAATAAACTGAAGGGCTGATCGTTTGAGCCATGGATGACCGCACCCAATCCTTGCATATACCTGATGATAATGAGCGGTATCCCTATGATCAGTATCCCCGTTGCAACGATGTTAAAAGGAGTGATGAGCCGCCGGAGGTATTCTTTGACTTCCAGTCCTAAAAATATGTTTTCTGATACCCACTCTTTAATCTCATTCATCACTCTACCCCCTTTGCATGGACTGAATTCTTTACCTCTTCTTTATGCTCCCCATTGTTATGCTTTTTTATTTCTGAGTTCCTCTTGGTAAACGCATAAAAGCTGCTAAGGAGCGCAGGCCAGATAACCAACACCAAGGGAACTGACGACAGAAATCCCCGCGTGTATTCTACCATGGGATAGGTACCGACGGACGTATTCAATCCGATCTCATGAAAGGGTACGCTTGACAGATACATCCAGCTTGTCCCACCAGCCTCAAGCTCACCGTAAATGTGATCCAGATATCTCTCAGGACTTTTGCTTATTCTCCCCCGGGCAATTCTTATCAGATCGCTCCGTTTGCCGAAGATGAGCGCCTCCATCGGACATGCCTCGACACATCCCGGCAGCTGGCCCGTGTGGATACGGTCGTAACACAGCGTACACTTACGAATCCGGGGGACAGGGCTCTCATACTCAAAGGCCGGCACATTAAACGGGCATGCATGCATGCAGTAACGGCAACCTATACAGAGTTTTTCATCCCATATCACTGAACCTTCAGGCATTTTCCGGTATGCATGAACTAAACAGGCAGTAGCACAGGCTGGTTCCAGACAGTGGTTGCACTGAATTTTTCTAAAAAAAGTACCCTTTGATGTCTGGTACTGGTTCACCACCGTAAAGGCCCTGCTCGTTGGCCTGCGTTTCTCCCCGAATACTGTATAATCATCAAACGGTTTGTCCGGAGCTGGCAACCGGTTAACGGTATTACACGCCTCCTCGCAACTTCGACAGCCTACACACCGGGTTACATCACAGAGAACACCATAGCTGTCAGGACGGTTTATCTTGGTATCATCGATCGAGGCCAATGCCCTCCCAGGCTGCATCCCCAGCGCAACTGTTCCAAACCCCAAAAGCTTTAAAAATTTTCTCCGGTCTCTGTTCATTTTTTACTCCCCTTCTTTTTTTACTTTTGCATCGGTTTGTTTCTGTGCGTGACAAAAGGTACACCGTGAAAGTTCCACATCTTGCTGTCTATGGCATTCAACACACTGCAGGTGATACGCCGCCTTGAGGGAAGGAACGTCATCTTTCTTTATATCAGGCTTTATGCTGTGACAGCTCTTACATGCTAAGGTTTCACCTTCCGGACTGTGGTGATGACAGGTTACACAATCACCTGACATCTCAGCATGGGATTGGTGGGGGAAAAGAACAGGAATATATTTCTGGGAAAGCACATTAATCGTAACTGTCTCGGGAATCCCTGCGTCCTGTTTTTGCGATACTCCCCACGCTTTGGCCCACAATGCCATGAGAGAAATTGCAATGATCAAAACTGGTAGTATGAACAGATTCACCCTTACAGGTTTCACTCCAACCTCCCTTCTGTAAAAAAACCCAATTCTTAAGCAGGTGCACACTCATGCTTTTGTCACAGAGCGCGCATGCCGATATAGCCCGGGATATTCGAGGTCCTTCTCTTTTCTACGCGTTGCATCGAGCATAAAACCCATGCCAACAAACACAACAAATGTTAGAAAAACGCCAATTGCTGTCATGATACGCCTCCTTTAATCTCCATCAAGATCGCCACTGAAAAGCTCCGTAGAGATTTCTTCCCATTTCTCATCTTCAATTTGTCGGGCAGCACCTTTTGTGAGTGCTCCAGAATCAGTGTAAAGTTCACCCAAAGCAGGTTTCATCTGGCTTAAAAATTTTGAGATCGCCCTATCTGCAATCCGCATAAAGCCTTCTCTTTTAAACAATTTTTCTGCCTCAACCATGAGTGATTCAGGTACAATTTTCACAATCCACTTATCACCATAAGGAGAGTCTGCAAGCACATGGGGACTCTTTACAACTCTTTGGTTCACAACGGCCACTCGCCCGCTGACAGGTGCTCTTTGCACTATCCACCTGTCACCGAAAAAGATTCGCCAGATTGGCTGACCTCTTTTTACCTCGACGCCAACGGGCAGAGTCTCAATACGGTCTATTTTGCCCACAAATTTGCTCGCAAAATCATCCGCCCCAACTGATACAGTTGCATTTTTCAGATCGACCCATGTATGGCCCTGGTAATACAGGATGTCGTCTAAAAAAGAGAGCCCGGCAATCCGGCTTGACTTCTGAGCAACAGTTGCATTAAGTCCCTCCCCTGCAACTACCTTAGCCTGCTTCTTTATCAGCCCCCGGCTTAAAAGGTAATTGACGAAAATTGATATGGTAAACGTTAAGACAACCAATGCAAAAATCATAATGTTACACCTCCCTTCTCTTTTTCCTTGGTTTTATATTTCCTCTTATTTCCACGACATTGAGACTATTCACAGTTTGTGCCAAATTTGAAATATTTGAAGGCTACAATAAAAATGCTTTCAATTTCAATATGTTATAAAACTCATATAATTTTTTTAAACAGCAGCTTAACTTTTTCAGGAGAATAATCTGCTCAAAAAATATACAGCTCAGCAACACCAAATCTGTGTAGTTTTTTAACTAATTGTAATTGCTGTTATATTTGTTATTTTGCTGCTGTCTAATTATTAGACAGCAGTGCTGTAAAGAAATTGAACGATAAGATTCGGTTGGATATTTAATGAGTTAGAAAACGGGAGAGAATAAGAGGATAAGATTTACCCTACAGAAGGGCGAAATTCCAGGTAAGGCCGAAATTGATGATGTGAGCGGACCCATCTAAGCTGTTTTCTTCACGGTCGTTGTAATCCCTGAAGGTGTAC
>Ga0315286_10005574_pt1 | contig 12167 bp, 12 predicted proteins | sample YL17G10_0_MG_FD_205038 | JGI IMG/M metagenome (GOLD analysis project Ga0315286, IMG submission 205038) | Sediment microbial communities from Yellowstone Lake, YNP, Wyoming, USA - YL17G10_0 | ecosystem: Environmental > Aquatic > Freshwater > Lake > Sediment | place: USA: Wyoming | collected... | reverse complement strand
TTTCTGCTGTGTGTCGCTTCTTACTCATCTTCTTTTACCCTTTCTATGATCTCAATATACTAACTTATCTTTGGATCACTTTTCGGGGGGCAGGTCAAAGGTTACCATTCAAGCACACTGGAAGTACTAAATGATATAGCTAGAAAATATCCATCTCCAGTCTGGAATCAAGTGAAAAAAATATTAGGGCCTCCACTTGATTCAAGGGAATTTCATATTAGGCAATGGCTCAGAGGTGAACAGACTTTTCGTGGTGATTTTCAGCCGGGTGCCTTATCATTCTTGCCGTCTGAAGAAATCTTCAAATGGGTAGATCAAGATATAGAAAATCGTGCTTGGTATCTGTCTGATTTTATTCCTCCTATTTTTTTCAGACGTGAAGAGGAACTGTGCTGGGCGCGAGAGGTATTAATAAGATATGGTGAAAGAGAAGATGTAAAACGAAATCTAGTAGCGAACTTTTCAACCGAGGGATGGGTTGGCCCAGAAAGTTTACATAATCAGAATAAAAAAGATCAATTGCTAGAATTTAAGAAAGACGAACCGAACGAGAAAGTAAAATCATGGATCGATTATTACGTTTCAATATTAGATCATGAGATCGAGCGTGCAAGGATCAGGGAAGAAAGAGAAGATTTTTGATCTGCCTTTTCTTCACCTATGAATCTCCAATCCGAAATCCTCAAAGAATACTCGAAGCGGCAGGTCGTGAAGCACATCGGAGATAACCATAGTAACCTGCAACAAGTAATTTAATAATTCCTGTTTGACTTTTAAGAATATTTCTCGTATCATCAATTCGTTCTATTACCATTAATTAACACTCTTCTCAACAATTTCCGCTTAAATAAGGAAGAATTATGAAAATCTTACTATACACGCTGACTACCGTTTTCTTCTGTGTATTATGTTATGCACAGGATAAAATAAATACGGGTAACCCGTTCTTAGAAAAATGGACTACCCCGTTCGAAACACCTCCCTTCAACGACATAAAGGTCGAGCATTTTATGCCTGCCTACGAGGAAGGGATGAAACAACACAAATCGGAAATCGACGCAATAATTCAGAACACCGAGAGCCCGACATTCCAGAACACAATAGGGATGTTGGAACAAAGCGGCAAGCTGCTGACAAAAGTTGATTACGTGTTTGCCAGTCTGAACGACGCGAACACCAACGACGAGATGCAGAAGATTGCCAAAACTATTGCCCCCATCCTTTCAAAACATAACGACGACATCTCCCTGAATCCGAAACTTTTTGAAAGGGTGAAACAAATTTACGACAATAGAGATAAGCTCACTCTTACGACCGAGCAGAAAACCGTCCTCGATAATTACTATAAAGGTTTTGTAAGAGGCGGCGCGAATTTAAGCGATGAGGCAAAAGAAAAATTTAGAAAGATCAACGAAGAGCTCAGCGTTCTTACCGTGAAGTTCTCGGAAAATCTGTTGAAAGAAACCATCGCGATAGGATTAGTCATCGATAATAAAGATAATCTTGCAGGTCTCCCAGAAGATGTGATTAAATCTGCCGCAGAGATGGCTAAGTCGAAAGGTCACGAGGGCAAATGGGTATTCACGCTTCAAAAGCCGAGCTGGATTCCGTTTCTTCAATACTCGGAAAAAAGAAATTTAAGAGAAAAATTATTCAAAGCATATACCACTCGTGGTAATAATAACAACGAAAATGATACAAAGAAAATTTTATCAAGAATCGTTTCACTGCGAGTCGACAGGGCAAACTTGTTAGGATACAAAACCCATGCAGATTTTGTACTCGACAGGTATATGGCAAAAAAACCGGAAAATGTGTACAAGTTCTTGAACGATCTCTGGAAACCGGCACTTAAGAGAGCGGGCGCCGAAGTCGAAGACTTGCAAAAGTTAATCGACAAGGAAGGAAACAATTTCAAACTGGAAGCATGGGATTGGTGGTACTATGCCGAGAAGGTAAAGAAAGAAAAATACGCTCTGGACGAAGAAATGCTCCGTCCCTATCTCAAGATGGAAAATGTTCGCCAGGGGGCTTTTGATGTGGCTTCCAAATTATTCGGGATACAATTCGTTGAGAGAAATGATATTCAGGTCTATCATCAGGATGTAAAAGTATACGAAGTTAAAGAAACTGACGGCAGGCATATAGGTATTTTTTATTCGGACTATTACCCGCGGGATAGCAAGAGAAGCGGTGCATGGTCGGGTAGTTTCAGAAACCAGTCAAACATGGATGACCATTATATCACTCCGACAGTTTTTAATGTAGGCAATTTCTCGAAGCCAACCGCAGACAAACCATCATTGATGAGCGTTGACGATGTCGCAACGCTATTTCATGAATTGGGTCATGCACTTCACAGTTTGCTTTCAAATACTGTTTATTCAAACGCTCAATCAGTCCCACAAGATTTCGTGGAACTTCCTTCTCAGATAATGGAAAACTGGGCAATGGAACCCGAAGTACTAAAAATGTATGCAAAACATTACAAAACAGGCGAGCCGATACCGCAAGAATTGATCGATAAGATTCGTAACTCCCAGCTTTTCAATCAGGGTTTTGAAACTGTCGAATACATCGCTGCATCTTTCCTCGATATGGATTGGCATACTCTAATGGATGACAAAGAAAGGGATGTTCCAACATTCGAAAAGGAATCGCTCACAAAAATCGGTTTGATTCCGCAAATTGAGTCTCGATATCAAAGCACGAATTTTCAGCATATCTTTTCGGGTGGCTATTCTTCAGGATATTACAGTTATCTATGGGCGGCTGTTCTCGATGCGGATGCGTTCGAAGCTTTTAAAGAAACCAGTTTATTCGATCAAACGACAGCCACTTCATTCAGAAAAAATATTCTTGAAAAAGGCGGAAGTGAAGATGTCATGGTTCAGTATAAGAGATTCAGAGGTGCGGAACCGAAAGTGGATGCGCTTTTGAAACGAAGAGGATTGAATTAGATTTATCCACATTGAATATCAGTAAGATAATAACCCCTGGTCATAAACGATTGGGGGTTTGTTTTAATTGATTTTTACACCATCATTCCTTATTTTGTTTGCATTGATATTTCTGAAATATAGCAAAAAACTAATGTCTCCAAACAGTATGTATTTTTAGATACCATGAAAAACCCACTAAAGAAAATTCGTCCCGACACGATCCGTATTTTATATTCAAGCATTTCCATGATTGTGTTAGCGTTGTGTGTTATGAATTTCATGTCTGTTATGGTTTACAACGTACAGGGGAGCGATGAATGCGGCTGGCGCAATCGAGAACAGGGTAAACCGGGACTTCTTATAACTGATGTTATTCCCGACGGTGTCGCTGACCGAGCAGGAATTAAAAACGGCGATATTCTTTTGAAAGTAAATGGATTTCAGTTTGATAACGCTAACCGGGCGCAAAGAATTATCGATTCAATCAGGATTATCAGCAAAGTTGTATACACGATTGAACGCGATAACAACCAATTTGAAACTGAAATAGAAATTGTTAAGAACTTCGACGTTTTTTCCCTTTCGCTATTTTCATTGGGATTCGGTTTTCTTATCGTCGGCTTTATTGTTGTAATAACTAAACCTCAGGGAGAGACTCAGCAGCTATTCGGCGGGTTCAGCCTTTGGACTATGCTTTTCTTCGGGTTGTTTATTAATCGTTTCGATCCTCAGCATTTTGCTCAATGGCAAATTTTGGCTGTACGCTCCGGGTTGTTCGCGGCTCTTATTTTTGCACCACCGGTTTTCATTCGATTCTTTCTCTATTTCCCGGTACGGAAGAAGGCATTTGATAATCGTTGGATAACTGCATCACTATATTCTGCAAGCATTATTAATACGCTTACAATTCTTTTTAGACAGCAGCTTGTTTTGCCGCCGTTTGTTGGGGTTATCAATCCGTTATTTTTAATCGGGTCATTCACTACCGGACTTGGTATTTTTATACGGGCTTACTTCAGTTGTGTGGAGCAATCACGCAAGGAGCAATTGCGACCAATATTAATCGGGTCGGCGTTAGGATTGATAGCCTTCACATATATATTTGCTGTTCTGCTCATTAAGCCGTTTCTCTTTTTACAGCCGATATTCTTATTACCCATAGCTCTTGTAATCAGCATGCCGCTTGCGTTTGGTTATAGCATTTTCCGCTACCGGTTAATGGATATTGATTTGATTATCAAGAGAAGCCTGATTTACGGTATCATAACCGCGGCTCTTGCGGCGATATATTTGATGATCGTTTTTGGAATAGGGAACCTGCTCTCTTATTTCCTCGGCATGGAAAATAACCAGTTGATGAATGCGGTCGCGTTTATATCAATCGCACTTGTTTTCGATCCGATAAAGAGAAGAACGCAGGAATGGATAGACAGAAGTTTTTATCAGGAACGGTACAACTATCAAAAAGCTCTGCTTGAATTCAGCCAGGAACTTCCCCGGTTGATGAACTTGGAACAGATTCTCGATTCTATGGCGAATCGTATTTCTGGAACTATGCACGTTGAAAAAATAGCGATTGTGTTGTGTGACGAAAAAGAAGGATGTTATTCATTAACAAAGAACATCCCAAAACATTATTCGGATTTCGTTCAACAGAAAAACGGATTGATAGCGCTTCTTCAGGAAACGAAGAAACCGCTTTCTCTCGCATTGTTGGATGTGGAACCCGATTCATTTCCTTTGATTCAATCAGATAAAGAAAAGATACTCAATTCCGGAATCGTTCTCTCTGTCCCTATGTTCATCCAGGACCGACTTGTTGGAACAATCAATGCCGGACCCAAAATGTCGGGTAAGATTTATTCTCAAGAGGATATTAATCTTTTATCAACAGTTGCAAGCCAAGCGGCAATCGCCATAGAAAATGCGCGTCTGCATAAGAGCGAGATTGAAAAGCAGAAAATGGAAGAGCAATTAGAGATCGCACGAAGCATCCAGCAGAGTTTGCTTCCAAAGGCAAGTCCCACATTTGATCGGCTGGATATCGCAGGTATTTCGATCCCGGCTCTCACCGTAGGCGGCGATTATTTTGATTACATCCGACTGGGGGAAAAGAAATTGTTGGTTGTCGTTGCCGATGTATCTGGAAAAGGAATGTCGGCAGCACTCTACATGTCAAAAATTCAAGGGATGATTCAATTAGCATCGCACATGTATCAGACACCCCGCGACATGCTCATCCACGTTAATCGTCGTCTTTATGACGGCATCGAACGGAAGTCTTTCATCACCATGGTCCTCGCGCTGTTTAATTTGGAAAACAATACCGTACAAATCTGCCGTGCCGGGCATAATAAGGCGATCATCAGCACTAATAATCATCTCGAACATCTCAATTCACGAGGAATTGGATTAGGGCTTGAACGCGGTCCAATTTTTGAAGAGAGTCTTGAAGAAGTTCAACGACAACTTCAATCCGATACCATCTTTTTCTTTTATTCAGATGGACTCTCTGAAGCGATGAATGAACAACAAGAGCAGTTTGGGGAAGATACGATCTACGATTTTATTAAAGCCAACAAAAAGCTTACTGCCGAACAATTACAGCGTTCACTCATCCACTCGGCGCAACAATTTCAAGGTTCTGCCGATCAGCACGATGATATAACGTTCGTTGTAGTAAAATATAATTAAAGTTGGCTCTTCGATGAAGGACGATCTATCGTATCTGAATAATTCCGGTGAAATGAAATAGTAATGACTTTAAAAAGCATACGAAGAATATTTATCGCCATTGCCGGCACAACGGTTTTACTAATCGGTGTCGTGATGATATTCCTCCCCGGACCTGCAATCCTTATCATCCCTGCCGGCTTAGGAATATTGGCAACCGAATTCGTTTGGGCAAGGGTACTGTTGAATAAGATGAAAGAAAAGATTTTTAAGAAGAAAAAATCTCGGAAAACGGAAACACCGGAGGATGTGAAAGAAAAATCCCCTCTTCAGTGAAAATGAGCCGAGTCTTCTGTCCAATGTAGTTCCATAATCCTCGTATTAACCTGTAACATTTGTCATCCCCCAGGCGTCTAACAAGTACAAAACAACAAAACCGATGAACGACGAAATAACCCTTATTAATAAAGTCAAGCGTGGTGATCAAAGAGCATTCAAGAAGCTCTATGATCTGAACGTCGAGCTATTATACCGTTTCATGCGGAACTACTCGAAGGATGCGGCTCAAGTTGAGGATTGGGTGCAGCGGGCGTTCATCAAATCGTATAAGAATATGGGTGCATTCAGCGGGACATCACGTTTTTCAACATGGCTCTTCACTATTGCGCTGAATGAGATGAGAACAGATTTCCGTAAACCAAACATCATCGTGTTCAATACAACTGAAATGGAAAGCTACAATGCTCGGGAAGAGAACAATACCAGCTTTGAATGGAACGACATCATGGAATCATGGCTTAGTGAACTTGACGAAGCAAAGCGGACTGTCTTCGTCTTATTCGAAGTTGAAGGATATTCACATTCAGAAATCGCATCTATTCTGAACATCAACGAGAACACTTCACGCACACTTTTACACAGAGCGAAACAATTGTTAAAAACAAAATGGGAATCAATGGAGAAAGCAGTATGATTACACAGGATAAATTTTACAGCAAAGAAGACCACCCGACAAGCGAAAGCAAAACTCGGATGTGGAATAATATCAACAGAGAACTACCTAAAAGAAAAGGATCCTTCCTTCATATCATGGATAAACGAAGTTTCATCTATGGAATAGCGGCATCGTTTATATTGTACTTTACAGCGTTGGGCGTTGTAGGTACAATTAAACAAACAATCGAACAGTCACAACCGCAGGTTGTAAAGGTTGATAATGCATATCAATCTGCTATCCGCGAATTTGAAAAAATAGCCCCGCAAGTTAAATACACGGCTGCCGCTAACAGAACGGGGCAAGATTATGCATCGGTACGAAAAGATCAACTTGACAATCTTGACTCAACTATCGAAAGCTTGCGGAAAGAAACTCCTTCCGGCGATCTCTCACCTTTGCTCCAGACACGGCTACGACAATTATACAGTATGAAATTACAGATTCTTCAAGACATGATTGAGAATGGAGAGATAACACTATGAAACGTTGCTTATTATTATTCGCATATTTGCTGTTTGCTTTTCCGGCGCTGGCAGAACAAAAGACCACCCTCGAAAAACGCATCCAAACAAATGCGTCCCAGCGAATTGAGATCGACGGATTCTCGAGCACCGATATCTCGTTTAAATCCTGGGATAAGAATGAAGTCTACATAAAACTCGATATCAGCATCTCATCATCTGATGACGATTATGAGAAAAAGTTTATCTCCTCTGCGAAGATAACCGAATCGCAAACCCCATCCGGAGTGCGTCTGCAATTCGAACGGATAAGAGAAAACACGGATGGCTGGTCTTTACTCAAATCCATTTTCAAAGGGCGATTTTACACCAAAACAGAAATCACCGGCGAAATCTACGTCCCGCAATCGAATCCGCTTTCCACAGACCTGAAGTATGGAACGATCTCGCTTGAAAATATGAATGGTGAAATCAGTTTGAACGGAAAAAGCAATTCCCTCATTCTGCGGAATTGTTCTTCCATTGCGCGCGTGGAAAACGATTACGGCACAACCCTTATCGAAAATTCCGGAGGCAGACTCGATCTTAACGCAACAAGCTCCACCATTACGATCAACGAATTTAACGGTCCGATAAAAATCGATGCTAACTATTCTACAGTCACCGTAAACCGCGTAAGTAAGCATATTATCATCAACGATAAGAGCGGAAAACTCGATATCGAGGATATTTCCGGCGATGCGAAAATCGACGCAGATTATTCCACCATCGCACTCAACAGCGTCAAAGGTTTTGCCGATATATCATCGAAGAGCGCTACCATACGAGTGCGGTCCGTCGATGGTGTTCAGGTCCGAGCAGATTACAGCACTGTAAAAATAAACGATGTAAAGGGAATTCCCGGAAAGCCGATCATCGTCAATGGACAATCGGGGACTCTTACGTTAGAGGATGCAACCGGCAATGTCCAAATCGATAATCCATATTCTACCATCGATCTCGCACGAATCAAAGGCAACATAACAATCGATTCCAAAAGTGCGACGATCCATGCGGACGATATACAGGGAGACTGGAATTCACGGACTGAATATTCGAGCGTGACGGTGCGCCGCATTACCGCTAACGATGTGAAGATAACGAATAAGAGCAATCCGGTGTCTATTCAATTGAAAAACGTTCCGTCAAATATAGATATCCAGAATGAATATGGCAACGTTGCAGTTCATATGCCTACCGGCTTCAGCGGCGATGTTGACATGTATGCTGAATATGGAACAGTAGATACGAATTTCCCTATCAAGCATAAATCTGGCCGTAAATCATCTTACACTGCGAAAGTGGGATCCGGGAACGGTTCCATCACAATCGAAACAAAATCGGCAAACATCGAATTGATTGAAGAGTAGAAATCAAAGCTTTATAAATACAAAACCCCGCCCCGAAAGAATCGGAGCGGGGTTTATTGTTAAACGGGTCTGTTACTATCGAGTGTTATCTGTCAAGCGACACGTTGGCGGCTTGGAGTCCTTTCGGACCGCGCTCTACCTCGAATTCAACTTTATCGCCTTCTTCGAGATTTTTATATCCATCACCTGCGATGGATTTAAAGTGGACGAAAACATCTTCTCCACCGTTACGTGATATGAAGCCGTAACCTTTGGCTCCATTAAACCATTTGACTGTTCCTTTTTCCATGGAACTATCCTTTCTTCTTCCCGATTAAACGGGATGTGTATTATTGTAAAAGTGTACGCCGAGAACCGTGTTTCTATGATCTGTATGCTGCATATAGATTATTCGTTGCTGTGTTTACGAATGCTGGCGTCTTTTACCTTGAAAGGTACAACTGGTACATCAGCAGGTGCTTAAAGCGGGCGAATACTGCAATAAACGTGGTCAGTAAAACTATCCCAAAGGGATTTTCTAACGGTGTACTGTTATTTTGACTGTTTAAGATAGATATAATCTGTATCATTTGCAAATATGCAAAAAAACATTTTCCTTGGTATGTCGTATAACTTTGCAAACACTTCTAATACATAACTACATCATCAGGTAATAATATGAAATATCAATCCCTATTTCTTCTTCTTTTCTACGGCATCCTAACGACAGCCTGTCCGAGCCAAACAGGAAATGCCAGGAAAATTATCGAAGCTTATGTTACTGCATTCAATAGCGGAGAAGCCGCAATGCGTAATTTCTTAACTGATAATATCTCCGATGCCTCACTAAAACAGCGACCCCTCGAAGTCCGGCTCCCCATTTACCGACAAATGAAGGGTGAAATGGGCGAGCTTACGTTGCAACAGATTCAGGAAAACACGAATACTTCTATCACTGCTCTTATGCACACAAAAAATGATGAGTGGTTTCTATTCACATTCGAGCTTGAGCAGGAACCGCAACACAAAATTATCGGAATCCGAATCGAGAATACAGATGAACCGGAATCAACCACTGCCCCTAAGGTGAAAGAAATTGAAGCACTCCAATCGGTTGCACAATTCCTTGATGAGAAGACAAAGAGGGGTGAATTCTCAGGCACTGTCCTCATTGCGAAAAATGGGAAGGCAATCCTCAAACGAGCGTATGGTATGGCAAGCAAAGAATTTAAAGTAATCAATAGAATCGATACAAAGTTCAATCTGGGGTCAATTAATAAAATATTCACTACTATTGCGATAGGCCAGCTTTACGAACAGGGAAAGATTTCGCTCAACGATCCAATCATCAAATTTCTTCCCAACTATCCGAACAAAACAGCCGCTCAAAAAGTAATAATCCGACATCTACTTGATATGACATCGGGTATTGGTGATTTCTTCGGTGAGAAATTTGAAAATACACCAAAAGATAAACTTCGAACTATCGATGATTTCCTGCCGATGTTTGCAAATGATTCGCTGAAGTTTGAACCCGGAAGTCAGCGGCAGTATTCAAACGGCGGCTATATTGTTCTTGGTGCAATTATTGAAAAAATTTCTGGCGAAAGCTATTACGATTACGTGCGGGAACACATCTTTAAGCCCACCGGAATGTTGAACACTGAATCTTATGAAGCAGATATACCTGTCCCAAATCTTGCTGAAGGGTATACGCGCGAAGAAACCGACAAACCATGGAGGAATAATATTTACACTCGACCGGCACGTGGAAGCTCAGCAGGCGGTGGCTACTCGACCGCCGAAGATTTGCTGATGTTTACGGTTGCCCTTGAGAAAAACACATTCTTCAAGAATCCTGAGACTTGGGAAACTTTACGGGGTGAACCATCGGGACAGAAATCTCGGAGACAAGGCGGCTTAGGGTTTTTTGGTGGGGCACCGGGAATCAATTCTGGAATCGAGACAAATATTGGCAAGGGTTTTACCGCTATCGTGATGTCGAACTATGATCCACCGACAGCAGAAGATGTTATGAAGAAAATCCGAAAGTTTCTAATGAGCGTGAAATAATATAAGATCAATATTCATCTTGTAATCAATTGTAAGTAAAATAAAAAACCCCGTACCCAAAAAGCCGGCGACGGGGTTTAACTTTTATTCTTGCAATATCTTTATTTTTTCTTATCACCCTCTTTAAGTTTAAATGCAAATGGTATCGAGACCCAAACTTCGACAGGTTTATTCTTCATAATAGCAGGTTTAAACATCCACTGGCGTGCAGCTTCGATTGCCGCTTCTGGCAAACCTACGGGATCACCGCTGTTTTTCAAATTCGAAGACAAGCTCATTAGTTTTGTATCCTTGACTTTCCCATCATTACCCACTAACACTTTCAGCCATACTGTCCCTTCAACACCAGCACGGCGGGCAAGCTTCGGGTAATGCGGGTTTACTTGCTTTATCGGTACTGGTTGCTCATCCACAGGAACAAAATCGTCAGATATTTGTTTATCTTGTTTCTCATTGCTCAGCTTGAAACGAAATGGGATAGCAACATAAACTTCGACCGGCTTTTTATTTACCGTCGCCGGCTTGAACTCCCATTCGAGTGCTGCCTTCATCGCCGCACGCGCCAGTAAAGTTGAGCCGCTCTCATTCTTTTTCACCTTTACCTCTTTTATTGTTCCGTCTTCACCGAGCAGTGCTTTTACCAGAACTATCCCCTCTATATTATTTCTTCGGGCTGAATCCGGATATTCAGGATTGACCTGCCTTGTCGGCATAGGTATCTCATCCACCTTCACGTCCTCAAGATCCTTCGCTTGCGTGCTCACAGCTTCTTCCTTCGTATTACAACCGAACAAAAACAAGAAGAATATCGTTGTGAGAATAAAAAACTTTGTAATCATATTAGATTTGCTCCTTTCTTGAAATATTAATTTTGATATTGAATATTACTTTTAGTCTGGACTAATGGTTTCCCGAATACTTCAACTGGCGGTACTCCATAGATCATTATGATCGTTGCAGGTTGCGCTTGAGATTGCAGCCACGATGATGGAAGTGTTTGCGTTTCTGATTTGCGATTGAGCATCTCACCGAGAAATAAGCCGAGCACAAGCACAACAACTATTGCTGCGGCGAGAATTGGAGTAGAAAAAGTAATCCGCCGTTTCCAAAAAGCTGTCTTCACCTGCTGATGTTGTTCATTTCGTGATGAGATAACTTTCCGGGAAGCAAGCTTGGAGAATACCGCTTCATCAAGATCAGCGGGATACGGGATTTGCTCACGTCGGCTTGTTTCTTTTGTACGAATCATCGCATCTACAAACGATTGGCAATCATTGCACAGGGCAAGATGTTTGAATAACTCCACCTGCTGCCGTGTTCCCAATTCACCATCAATAAATAAGTTCGCTTGCTCTTGTCGTTCATTGCAATTCATAATGATTTCCTTTCAGCATAGATCGGTTTTAAAAATTCATATAGTCGCTGGCGTGCTGTAAAAAGTCTCGACTTTACAATGCTTTCTGTAATTCCGATTATCTCGGCGATTTCTCGGTAGGATAAGTTCTCGTATTCTCTTAGAAGTGATCTTGCCCCGATTTTCTGGACAATAAGTTAATACAAAAAATTATTTAATTCAAATTGTACTGGTGATTGATAACCGATAGCAGAATGTCTTCGCTGTCGGTTGTAAAAC
>Ga0315286_10005573_pt1 | contig 12168 bp, 6 predicted proteins | sample YL17G10_0_MG_FD_205038 | JGI IMG/M metagenome (GOLD analysis project Ga0315286, IMG submission 205038) | Sediment microbial communities from Yellowstone Lake, YNP, Wyoming, USA - YL17G10_0 | ecosystem: Environmental > Aquatic > Freshwater > Lake > Sediment | place: USA: Wyoming | collected... | reverse complement strand
CTGCTTGTAGAGGGCGTACAGCTCTCGGTAGACTGCATTCGCTTGCTTGTTAGGCTGGTAGACCTTTGCTTTCAGGCCGCTCATCGCCTTCTGGGCGGCGGCGAAGCCAGCGAACTTGCCGGCGACGACCGCCCCCGCCATCGCCGCGCCCAGCGCCGGCGTCTGCGCCGACCGCGAGAGCTTCATCGGCCGCCCGCTGACGTCGGCGTAGATCTGCATCACCAGCGGGTTCTTCTCCGCGATGCCCCCGCAGTTGATCACCTGCTGCACCTTGATGCCGTACTCCTCGAACCGGTTCATGATCGCCAGCGCCCCGAATGCCGTCGCCTCGATCAGTGCCCGGTAGATCTCACCTGGCCGGGTGTAGAGCGTTTGCCCGAGCAGCAGCCCCGTTAGCCGCTGATCCACCAGAATCGTGCGGTTGCCGTTATTCCAATCGAGCGCCAGCAGGCCCGACTCTCCTGGCTTGAGCTTGGCAGCCGCCGCCGTCAGCGCCTCGTGCGACCCCGCCTTCGGCCCGCCCGGCTGCACGTAGTTCACGAACCAGTTGAAGATATCGCCCACCGCCGACTGCCCCGCCTCCAATCCGTAATAGCCGGGCAAAATGCTCTCCGGCACGATGCCGCACAACCCCGGGATATCGGGCAGCTTCGAGGCGAGCGGCGCCACCATCATGTCGCAGGTGCTGGTGCCGATGATCTTCACCAACGTCCCCGGCGCGATGCCCGCCCCCACCGCGCCCAGGTGCGCATCGAACGCTCCCACCGCCACCGGAATGCCAGCCGGCAGGCCGGTCTTCTTCGCCCACTCGGGTGTCAGGCCGCCCACCGCCTTCGACACGTTGTGCGCCTTCGGCCTCAGCCGGGCGCGCAGCTTGCCCAGCTTCGGGTCGAGCTTGCCCAGGAATTCGGCGTCCGGGTAGCCTCCCCAGGCGTCGTTGTACATCGCCTTGTGCCCGGCCGCGCAGATACCGACAGTCAGCTTGCTCGGCAGCTCGGTGCCCGTCAGCGCCGCCGGGATCCAGTCAGCGATCTCGACCCAGGTGTGGGCGGCATCGAACACCTTCGGGCTGGTGCGCAGGCAGTGCAGGATCTTGCTGAAGAACCACTCGCTGGAGTACGTCCCCCCGCACTTGCCCAGGTACTGCGGCCGCATCTTTCCGGCGAGCGCGGTGATCTCTTCCGCCTCCGCCACTCCGGTGTGGTCCTTCCATAGCCAGGCCATCGCCGCCGGGTCCTTGGCGAACTGCTTCCTGAAGGCGAGCGGCTCGCCGCCCTCGTCAACGGGAAGCGGCGTGCTGCCGGTGGTGTCTACGCCGATGCCAATGATGTCCGCCGGCTTGAAGCCCTTTACTGCTCGCTTCGCCTGCGTCAGCGCCGCCTTGACCGTGATCTCGAATCCCCTCAGGTAATCGCCGGGGTGCTGTCGCGCGAGATTGGGGTCATTGCTCAGGATCACGCCCTCGGTCCCGTGCTCATAGGTCCAGACCGCAGTGGCAACTTCTCCTCCGTTGGCGACGTTGACGATCAGCGTGCGAACCGAGTTCGTCCCGTAATCAAGCCCGATCGCATACTTTGCCATTGTCGTCTCTCTGCGCCCTCTGCTTGCCCTGAGCCTGCCGAATGGGCGTCTCTGTGATCTACCGGCCGTCATCGTTCGGCCGTTCCAATCGGTGCAATCTGCGCAATCTGCGGTTCCTAGCCCACCTCGAACGGACTCTCGCCCGCGTATCGCATCGTCTTCGGCAGCGGCACGCAGATGTCTTCCACGCCAAGCAGCTTCACCGCGTCGAAGAGTACCTTCCCAACGTTGTCGAAGGCCACCGCGCCGTGGTGCGGGAAATGCCGGCCGAGCAGCACGTGGCGGTAGAAGCGGGCGAAGTTCGGGATGGCGAAGACGCCAATCCCGCCGAAGCTGTGCGGGTCTATGTCGAGGATGTTGCCGGGCGCGATGTAGCTCATCAGATACCCGTCGGCGCTGCTCTGCAGTCGGAAGAACGTCGCCGGCCCGGGGCGGAGCTGGCCCTCCAGGGTGCCGCGGGTGATATCCGGCTCCGCCTTCGGGTCCTCGATCAGCCGGTTCATGATGAACTGGAACTTCATGGAGCAGTCCTTCATGCAGACGCTGGGGCTGTTGCCGCAGTGGAAGCCCATGAACAGGTCCTCGACCGCCGCCCCCTTCAGGTCCGCGCCGCGCTCTATCATGTCGGCTGGCACCGTGTTGTTGATGTCCAGCAGCGTCGCCGGCTGCTCGCTCGTGAGGTAGCACAGGTACTCGCTCAGCGCGCCGTAGAGGTCCACCTCACAGGCGACCGGCATGCCGCGGGTGGAAAGCCGGGAGTTCACATAGCACGGCACGAATCCGAAGGCCCGCTCGAACGCCGGCCAGCACTTGTTGGCAAATATGACGTGTTCCTTCGAGCCCATGTTCTGCTCGGCGAAGCGCGTGAGCGCGACCTCGAAGCGGGCGAGCTTGGGCAGCAGGTCCGGGTAGGTGGCGCCCGCGCCCAGCTCCTTCTGCATGTCTCTCACAGTGGCCTTGACGTCCCTATCATCCTCGGCCACGTCCTGGTAGAGCATGAGCATGTCGAGCTCGCTGTTCTCCATCACCTCGACGCCGAGCTCGTAGAGCGGCTTGATGGGCGCGTTGCATGCGAAGAAATCCTGGGGCCGCGGCCCGAAGGCAATTATCTTGACGCCCTGTACTCCGAGCACGCACCGCGCCACGGCCTCGAAGTGAACGGCCTTCTCGGCCAGCTCGCCCGGCAGGCCGACCGGCATCTGCGGCATGTAGACGGGGACGTCGCGAAGGTCGAAATTGTAGGAGGCGCTCAGCATCCCGCAGAAGGCGTCGCCGCGTCCCCCGGCGAGCGTGTCCTTGCTCTCCTCGGCCGCGCCGCAGAGCATGGTCGGCCCGCCAAAGTGCTGCGCGAAGATGGAGAGCGGCCCCTCCGGGCCGAAGTTGCCGAGGTAGACCACGGCCGCACTGGCGCCGTTCTCCCGGCATTGCAGCACCGCCTGCATGGCGTCGTTCTCATTCTCGATGATGGTCGGGCACGGGTAAACCTTGAGCCCTGCGGCCCTGCAGGCCTTCACGAGCTCCCTGCTGCGCTTGCGCGAGAGTTCGATCGGGAAGCAGTCCCGGCTAACAGCCACGATCGCAAGCTTCACGACCGGCGCGTTGGGAAGGCTCTTCATCGTCTCATCCTCTCCTCGCCTACGCAGATATCATCGGCTGCCGGCTGACCGCGCAGCCGATGTCCACCGGCCCCTCCTCCGGCAGCGGCGCACCATGATAATCCCGCCCGCCCATCGCTGGCAAGCGTAGCCCCGCCCCCCGACAGGGCGACCCCGGCCGCAGGTGGAAATCCCCCGTCCCGGCATCGGCAAGCAGCGGCTCAGCACTGATCTCACCCTCGCCCTTCACTGCTTTCATGAACACCTCCAACCCCCGGACATCCTGCCCGCTGAGGTCGAACCGCGGCTCGCCGCGCAGATGCCAGTAGCAGTTGTTACGGAACCGGTTCCCACTGATGTCGAACGCTGACCCCACCATCGGAACGTCCTCGGGCGTGTCACAGACGAAGATGTTGTTGGCGATCAGGTTGCCCTTCGCGTCGCCCCCGCTCGTGGCGAACTTCATCCCCAGCGCGCCCCGCGTGATGCAGGTGTTGTTGTAGATCAAGCAGTCCATGTTCTGCCAGAAGTGGATGCTCGCATAGTCGTTCGCCAGGCCGTCATTCACGCTCACATTGTAGCGGCAGATGCACCCGGTGCACGGGTGCTGCACCGGGTCCCACGAGCAGATCAGATACCCCGCGCCCTCGTTGTCGTGCGAGTAGTTGTACTGGATGATGCAGTCGGTGCAGCCGCCGTCGAGGTCGAACCCGCCGCCGTCTGCCCCTCGCCCGCCGGTGCGGTTGTCGTAGGCGTGGCAGTGCTGGATCACGCACTTGTTAGCCCACGCATACCAGATGGCGATGGGGCTGTGGTCACTCGGGTCGCACCCCATTCCAGTGCGGTAGGCGGTGCAGTGCTCGATCACCCCGTTGTTCGAGCAGAACGGCACGATCCCATCTCCCCCGATATCGTGCGCCACCACGTGCGCAATGCGGAATCGTGAGAAGCATTCCGTCTGCCCATGCGGCTCCGAGAGGAACTGGATCCCGCAGCTCGCGTTGTAGACCTCGCAGTGCTCGATAACAGTGTCGGTGAAGACTGCTTTGGGCTCACCGCTCCCGACCAGGAACACGCCGGGGCCGGAGGTGTCGTGGATAGCGCAGTCCGAGATGGTCAGGCTCTCGCACAACTCCGCCTGCTTGAGGTGGACCCCACATGTCCCCCCGGTGATCTGGTGAGTAGGATTGCTGCCGTTGGTGCTCGTCAGCTCCAGCCCGCTGATCCGCCACGCCGAGATCGGCTCGTCCGCCGTAATCGCGTGCTCCTGCCCGCCGCTGATGCGCGGCCGCGGCCCCTCACCATAGGCGCCCAGTACGATCGGCTTCCCCGGCGCCCCGCGTCCGCGCAGCTTCACCCCCTCCGCCCAGACCCCGCCACGCGCCAGCAGCACCTGGTCCCCCGCCCTGAATGACTCCCTGCTCACCCGCGCCAGCGTTCGCCACGCCTGGTCCGCGCTGCCCCCCGACCTGCTGTCATCCCCGTGGAACGGGTCAACGTAGTAGACCATTGCCTCGCCTCCCGCTACGCCGTCAGCTCCACCACCGTCAACGAGTCCGCCGGCAGCGACACCGTCGCCCTTCCGTCTCGCACTGCAGCTCCTTCCGGCCCCGCCCAGACCGGCTTCCGATCGTCCGGCCCATCGCCCTGCCATCGCCATACCTGGGCCTTCCCCGCGCCAAGGCCCTTGGGCGCGATAGTGACCTCGCGCGCCGTCATATCCTTGTTGATCATGCACACAGCCAGCCGCTTGCTGCTCGGCGTATAGGTGGCGAAGGTGCGCGTTCGCTTCGGCTCGCTCGCCTCCAGCATTTGCTCGCCTAGGAACTGGCCCCAGATCGCCAGCGCCTTGCCGGTCGGCTGAAGCTGATTCATATCGTCCATCGCGTCCCAGAGGCTCGGCGTCTCCGGGTCGTGGTGCACCCAGCGCGTGTTCCAGAGCTGCGCGTTCTCGATCCGCCCGATCTCCAGCAGCGTCCCGAAGATGTCGAACACCACCAACCCGTGCCCGAGGTCATTCACCTTCGGCCAGCCATCCTCCGACCAGTCCGCCGCGTTCGTCTCCGTGACAGTGACGCGCAGGCGATCGGCGAGCCCGGGCGGTCCGTAGAGCCGCGCCGCTTCGATGGGGCTGACCGCGTCCCGGTACGCCTCCGGATAACCCGGCGAGTGGTCGCGGTAGAACTCATACGTCTTCCACTGCCAGCACGAGTAGACGTGCACCGGCACGAAGTCTATCTGCTCCCCCGCCGTCTCGAACACGACCTTCCACCAGAGCGTATCCTTGGTCGCCTCGTGCCGGCCGGTCCCCTCGGCTCGCGCCGGCCCGTTCGCGCCCACCCAGATGGTGGGGTCAACCGCCTTCATCGCCTTGGCGAAATCCACAAAGTCGCGGGCGTAGTCGTGAGGGCTCACCGTGCGGTCAATGTAACCCTCGTTTCCTATCTCCCAGTACTTGACCCCGTACTTGCGCTTGATGTTCGCGTATCTGACCCAGGCCGCCGCCGTCTCGATCAGCCGTTCCCTCGTCACCGTGCAGTCCGGGTGCCACAACGCGTCATAGCACACGACCACCGTCGGCTCGGCGCCAAGCTCGCGGCACAGCGCCATGAACTCGTCGAAGTCAACCGGCTTCCCGGTCCAGCGGCCATCGGCGTCCATCACCACCGATTCCTGGCCCTCGATCGGCCCACACGCGACCACGGGCTGCGGGCGATCGAACGGGGGCACCGACCACAAGTGGTTGTCTGACTTGTTCCCGCCCGGGAACCGGAGCGACTTCACTCCCATCTCGCGCAGCGCCTCGATCAGCGGCCGCGCCCCGCCCGGCCGGTTGCTGTCGTGATCAACCAGATAGTCAATGTTGATCCCGATCACCCGCGCCTCCGCCTTGCACTTCACCGCCCCGACGTCAACCTCGATCACATCGCGCGCCACAGCGTACCTCCTCTGTTCGGCAGGAGCTTGTTCACCCCGAGCGCAGTCGAGGGGCTCCTGCCACTTCCCTTCCGGCTAGCCGTATCCGTGTTCATCTGTGCTTGCCCGCCTCCGGCGGGTTCATCTGTGGTTAGCTGTCTTCGTTCCTCCCTACCCCAACTTCACCACCGCCACTTCGTACCGCCCCAGCCCCAACGTGTCGCCGGTGATGTTTCCGCTCAGCAGCTCCTTCTTCCCCTTCGGCACCGATACCGTCTTCGTCTCCTCCGTGTGATTCACCAGGAAAAGCAGCTTCCTCCCATCCCCCTCGCGCACCGATGCCTCGACCCCCGGGGGCGGCGTCGCCGGAGCTTCGACCTTCGCTGACTTCAGCACTTCGGCGATCAACCGATCGTAGAAGCCCTCCTCCTTGATCACCGTTCCGACGTAGTAGCCGGTTCCCTTGCCGAAGCGATTGCGGGTCACCGCCGCGAACGGCTCGAGATGCCATTGCTTGTATCCAACCAGCGCCTCCGCCTTCTGCGGCGTTACCCAGTCCACATACTGCGCTGCCGTGAACTCGCCGCCGAGCGCTTCCTTGCCGACCAGCGCGTACTCCACCTGATCGTCAACCGCCTCGTACTCCTCGATGGCAATGCCCAGCGCCTCGCTCAACAGCCCCGGAAGGGTCCGGTCATAGCACAGGTTCGTCTCGTCCTTCACCGCCAGGCGAGAGTCCGCCAGCAGCACGCCGCCCTTCGACACGTAGTCGGCGAGCGCTTTCGCCACCGAGTCGGGCACTACGTGGAAGTCCGGCGCGATCACCGCCCAGTACTGGCTGAAGTCCTCCGTCGGCTTGATCATGTCTACGTTGACGCCGGCGCGGAAGAGGGCCGAGAAGTACCGTATCATCGCCGCGTGATAGGTGTTGCCCGCGTAGCCGGGCTGGATGCGCAGCGCCCAGATCGAGTCATAGTCGTAGATGATCGCCACCTGGGCCTTGACTGTGGTGCCGGCCAGCTCGCCGGCCAGCGAGTGCTGCTCCTTCGCGTACTGCGCCGCTTCGCGGTAGCGGCGCAGCGGCTTGCCGTCATGCTGCAGCAGCCCATGCCAGTACTGCTCGCGCCCCGCTGTGCAACTCCGCCAGCGGAACCAGATCATCCCATCGGCGCCATTGGCAAGCTGCTGGTAGGCGATCTTGCGTATCTCGCCCGGCCGCGGGTTCCGGCCGAAGGTGGACCATCCGCCCGGCCCCGCGGTCTGCTCCATGATCCAGAAGTTCTTGCGCTTCAGCCCCCGCATCACCGCCGCCGCCGCCGAGGCGTTGTATGGGATGTCCGGCTTCCCCCAAACCGGATAGTTGTCCCAGCTCACGTGATCCAGCTCCTCCGCCAGCGCGTAGTAGTCCAGATCGCTGAACAGCCCCATGAAATTGTGAGTCACGAAATGCTTCGGGCACTCCTGCCGAAGTATCCGAACCTGGTCCGCCTGGAAGCGCACGTTCAGGTGCGAGTAGTAGCGCTGCCAATCAAGGCAGAGGCTGGGGTTGTGGGTGCTGAGATGGCCCTCGCCGGCCAGCCGATGGCCCGAGAACGTCACCGACGGGATCTGTATCTCCCCCCAGGTCGTGTACTTCTGCCCCCAGAAATGCGTGCCCCATCGCTTGTTCAGCTCATCCAGCGTCCCGTACTTCGCCCGCACCCAATCCTGGAAGTCGGCGCGGCAGGTCTCGCAGAAGCAGACCGGCCCGCCGAACTCGTTATCCGTCTGCCAGCCGATCACATTGGGCGCGCCCTTGAAGTGCTCCGCCATGGCGCGGGCAATGCGCTCGCTCAGCAGCCGGTAGGCGCCGGAGGTGAAGCAGTTGTTCTTGCGCACTCCCCACACCGTCCGGCTCCCGGCCGGCCCCATCGCCATCGCCTCGGGGTACTTGCGCGGAACCCAGGCAGGCATCACCGCGGTCGGGGTGCAGAGTATGACGGAGATACCGTGCTTGCCCAGCACCGACAGCGCGTCATCGAGCCAGCCGAACTCGAACCGCCCCTCCATCGGCTCCATGTTCACCCAAGCGAACTCCGCCAGCCGGACGACGTTGAACCCGGCCTCCTGCATCAACCTCGCATCGGTCTCCCATCGCTCTCTCGGCCAGTGCTCGGGGTAGTAGTCCACACCAACGTACATGCTTGACCTCTTTCCTTGCGCGCATCCCGCGCTCTTTGCGATGCTCCACGTATCTTTGCAGCCGGAATCCGTGTCCATCTGCGCTTGCCCGCCGAAGCCTTGGCGAAGGCGGGTTCATCTGTGGCTAACGGCCGTTCCGCCCCTACACCCTCCCGTTTCCGGCGGGCATGGTCTCTCATGCCCGCCGCAATCGTCGGTTCGGCAGGGGCTTGCCCCTGCCTACTTCTCCCTCTCCGCGCTCCTTTGCCATCCGGCCGTTGGCCGTTCCCGCCGAAGGCGGGCAATCAGTGTCCATCTGCGTTCATCTGTGGTTAACTGCCGTTCCGCGCCTTACACCCGCCCGTGCGTCACCATCTTCACCACCGCCCACACCCCTCCGTTCACCAGATCACCCACGATCAGCCCGATCGCCAGCGGCACCGTCGCCCGGTAGAGCCGCAGCCCGCCATACCGGATCACCAGCGTCTTGCAGCTCCATCCGATTACGAACGGCACGAACCACCAGTGCGACCCCCAGGTGTTCGAGGCGATGTAGCCCACCGGGTGGAACGGCCACCACCAGAACCGCAGCCTCATCACCGCCAGCAGCACCACCACCACCGCCCCCGCCCCCAGCGCGATTAGTCCGTTCACATCGGTGTCTGCCAACGATGGGTCGGTCAGGAACGACACCACCCGCCCGCCATCGTTGATGCTCTGCGGGCCGAGCCAGCCGCTGCGGCTGGCGTTCATCCCGAACCACCCGTAGTGGTAGGTCCCGACCATGAAGACATACACCCCCACCACCAGCGACACCAGGAAGCCCCCCATCATCGCCCACGTCAGCCGCCGCGCGTTCAGCTGCGCCGCATCCGCGATCTTGAACGCCTCCAGCGCGCTCCCGGGGAAGACCTCTGACGATACCCCGAAGCCCGGCGTGTAGGCCCATCGCATCGTCACCAACGTCACCAGCTCGCTCACCCGGAAGGCGTGGCTGCCGAAAGGCACCATCGCCACATCCTGGATCTGGATCGGGAACGCCAGGAAGCCAAGCCCCGTCTCCGCCCGCAGCCGCGCCCAGATGGTGAAGTAACCCAGCATCATCGCCACCAGCATGAGCCCGAACAGCGGACGGCAGTTCGCGTACCAGAAGAAGATCACCATGAAGGCAACCGACAGCGCGAACACTGCAAATGCTATCCGATAGGACAGCGGCTCTTGCGCGTCTTCTCGCTTCGGGTTCCTGCTGAAGGCTGTGCGGAACGCATGGCTCAGGTGCTTGCGCGCGATCCATAGCACCCACCCCGCCAGCGCCAGCACCGCGCCCCCGCCCTGGTAGTACGGCGCCGGGAACGACGTGCTCCACCAATCCTCCGGTCGCGCCGGCGTCGCGCCTGCGGCGATGGCGATGACGGTCAGCAGATGGCGCACGACAGTGAAGAACCAGACCGAGAACGATAGCTCCTTCGGGATGAGATAGGAGATGGCGATCATCCACGGCCAGAACAGCAGCGTGATTCCGCCGATTCCCGCCAGCGGCCCCACCCGCTGCCAGGGGATGATATCGTAAAGCGAGATCGGCACGTTGGGGATCGCCGGGATCTTCTGCGACAGCGTGCTCAGGAAGTTGATGGCGAACGCAACCGCCACCCCCGCCCAGAATACCCACGAGCCGGTAAGCCGGCCGGGCGAATCGCCCTCCCCCGGCCGCGCGCCGCTGATCATCTCCAGCGGAATCTGCGCCAGCGGGAAGGTCAGCCGTTCGTTCGTGATCCATTGCCGCTGGACCAGCGCCATCAGCGACACATTCGCCGCGAACAGCGCGGTGAGGAATCCCCCCCACGCCAGCAGCGGCGTTCGCCACAGCGCCCACGGCACCGGGACATGCCCCTCGAAAAACCCCTCCACCGCGGCCGGGTCGCTCGGCGCGTACCATACCGGCACCTGGCGGAGGAACATCGTCTCCCAGTACGGCTGCGCCCGCGCCGTGTAGTAGTAGGCGATGTTCTTCACCAGCATCCAGCACAGTACCGCATGCGAGAGCACCGGCGCGCCCACCAGGAAGATCGCATAGATGGCAAGCAGCTCCCGGCGCGTCAGTCCGAGCCGCCGCAGCAAGGGGAGCGTCGCGAACAGCGTCAGCAGCATCACCGCCACCACCGGCAGCACCGCCGGCATGCCGCTGGCGAAGAACCAGATCCCCTCCCAGTCCCCTCCCCACGCCACCTCGATGTAGAAGTTCAGCGGCGTGACTGCCGCCAGCATCACCAGCGCGATGCCGATCGCCCGTCCGGTCACCCCTCGCTCCCGGTCTTGCGGCATTTGGCCTGAGTGATGCTCGGTGCCACATGACGTCATGCTGTCCACTTCGGTCAAACGTGGGGCAGGAGCGTGCCTCCTGCCCATTGAGCCGGTCGGTCGGCAGTCTCCACCGCGGCAGGCCCTTCACAGGGGCGGAGCGCCCGGAGGGGCGCTCCGCCCAATTCACGCTTTCATCACTGCCGGTGGCAGGGCTGAGTCCGATTCCTACCGCAGGGTTGGCTCGCCGCCGCTCGCCACCGAGAACGGTCCGCTGCCGCAGTCATACCAGGAGTACGGGCCCCAGGCATCCAGCCCCATCGCGCTGGGCCAGCCGCCCTTGCTCTTCGCTTCATCAGCCCACTTGTCCAGGAGCCGCTCCGACTGCACCCACGAGGCATGACCATCGGCGAACCCGACGTTCGTGCCGCCCAGATGACGCGACCCCTTCTTCAGTAGATTCTGGTCCCTCAGCATGGCGCTGCTGGTGTGCCAGTCGAGGAAACACTGGTAAGCGTCGGGGCAGCCGCTCTGGATGCTATCGGCACAGTCCTCGATCCACGAGTCAGAGCACCAGCAGTTGCCGCACTCCACGTTGCAGAGGTCAGCATAGGCGAGGGTTCCGGGGTTGAAGGCCTCTCCAAAGGCGCCGGCGTCGCCGCACACAACGTAGTTCGCCGAATCGTCTATCTCGGCCATCTTCGTCTCGATCAGGCTGTAGCCGTTGACCCCAACGCTAGACTTGAACGCCTTCTCGACTGCCTGGCCGCCCCAGCCAACCGTCGGCGCGTTGCCGCCGATCGTACCCTGCAGGAAGGAGTCGGTGATGGCTCCACCCCATCCCGGCGGGAAAACGCCGTCCTTGAGACAGACTTGGTCCGAGCCGGACCCGATCAGGTCCGCATTGGCCTGGACATAGCCGAACCAGTTCGGGCCGGGCACGATAGCCAGCGCGCCTGCCTCCATCTTCGCGCTCGGGCACCGCCACACATCGCGGTTCTTCACATACTCGTCAATGATCACCTGCGGGCGCAGGTACGGGTTCGCGCGGTACCCCAACTGATTCCCGCATTCTTCCCCCTCCCAGTGGTCTTTGTCCCCTGGAGACGTGGCGAAGAAGTCCGCCGCCTCCTGCTGGTGCTGCCAGGGCCAGAACGTGTCGTTGTTGTCCCCCAGGTACATCTGAAGCGCCAGCGCGATGTTCTTCACGTTCGAAAGACACACCGCCTTGCGCGCCGATTCACGCGCCCGTGCGAAAACCGGGAAGACCATCGCGGCCAGAATCCCGATGATCGCGATGACAACCAACAACTCAATCAACGTGAAGCCTCTTCGTGATCGTAACATCGCTGTCTCCTACCTCCTTGGGTGCGTCAAGACGCCACTTCACATCACCGTGGATGCACACCGAACTGCCGTCCCGATCTCACCTCCTTCCTCGCTGTGTCCCTTGGCTTCCCCGGCCCCGCCTGTCGCTTGCCAGCAGGGACCGGCCTCGCATTCTTTCGCGTGAATGCTAACATACCTACCCCGGAACAGTCACTGGACAGATCGGCGATTTTCTTGTAGCATCTGACGGACGAGGCGCAGTTCTCCCAACTCGATGTGCGAGGGGCTA